>ENA-ORLY01002279-ORLY01002279.1-human-gut-metagenome-genome-assembly--contig:-NODE-2279-length-18937-cov-2.968611_pt1 | contig 18937 bp, 17 predicted proteins | sample MGYA00243071_ERZ508832 | MGnify/ENA primary metagenome ERZ508832 (study PRJEB26277, sample SAMN04329777) | human gut metagenome | biome: human-associated habitat | host: Homo sapiens | place: USA... | reverse complement strand
GCTTAACTTCAAGTATATACGCGACGAGGACAGCGCGGAAATGCTCAACCTTGTGTTCGACACGGGCGTGTTCAACCTTGCGGACGCTCTCGGAATTACCACGATAGGAGATTTGCTCAAATCAAATGCATCAAACGGCAATCCCGATATAGCTTCCTCTTGCGCAAAGGTATTAAAGCCGTCGACAAAACTGCTTGACAAGAGCATTGCCGGTATGCTTGGCGAATAATGTAAAGCTTTCAAATAAAAAATACGCCGAAGCTCATTTCAAAGTGAACTTCGGCGTTGTTTTGTTGATTTATCTTACTCTCTTGAACTGAGGACCGTAGTTTGCGCAGGCTCTGTAATCCGCGCCCTCTTTATCCATTCCGAAAGCGTTCCATGCAGCCGGGCGGAATATATCTTCTTCGGGTACATTGTGCATACAAACCGGGATGCGGAGAATGGAGCAGAGCGTTATAAGATCTGCGCCTATATGCCCGTAGGATATAGCGCCGTGGTTAGCGCCCCAGTTGTTCATAACATCATAAGCCGACTTAAACGCGCCCTCGCCCGTAACGCGCGGTGTAAACCAAGTGCAGGGCCAAGTATAGTCGGTGCGTTTCCAAAGCGTGTCGCTTACCTCTGCCGGCAGATCCACCGTCCAGCCCTCAACTATCTGGAGTACAGGTCACAAGCCATTTATAAGGTTAAGCCTTATCATTGTGGCGGGCATTTCAGCCTTTGTTTCAAAGCGGGAGGAGAATCCGCCGCCGCGGAAGTAACCAAGGTCGGCATAATTCCAGGTGGTGTTATCCATTATAGCCTTTTGATCTTCTTCTGTCACATTGTACCAAGGCTTCATAACGGCGTTGCCGTTTTCGTCCTTTGCTGCGCCGCTTGCGTCAAGGCAGCATGCGCCAGAATTTATAAGGTGAATAAAGCCGTCCGCATCTTTTGCATGACCCTCAAGGTCATAGCCCGTTACTCTCTTTACAGATTTTCCGTTCCAGCAGGTTCTTACATCGGCAAACATCTGCGCACGGTTGGTGAGCAGGCGCATGAACAGCATGCTGATGCCGTTGAGAACGTCATTCTCGGTCGCGAAGGTCATAGGCTCCTTCTTGCCGGTAAAGTCAAAGGACGAATTGAGAACAGCCTCGGGGTAGTCGCAGTTCGGCCAATGGTCGGTCCACTGTCTCTGACCCTGGAAGCCTGCGGCGATAGCGTTATGACCTACCGATTCTTCCTCACAGCCTGCTGGGAGGTTCTTGTTGCCGTTCATCAGATCCTTTATGATGCACATCATCTTAACGACAAATTCCCAGTCCTGTTCCTTCTGCTCGTCTGTGCGGCGGAACTGCTCGGGGTTCTTGTCAAAGCCTTCCTTGCACTTTTCACGGGTCCATTTAAGAGCCTTCTGATATTCTGCTTCATCATAAATACCCTCTGTCATTCGGCGGATTATTTCTACCTCATCGACAGACTCAACACGCATACCGAGATATTCTTCAATAAATGCGGGGTCAATTATCGAACCGCCGATGCCCATTGTGATAGAGCCAATCTGTAAGTATGACTTGCCTCTCATTGTAGCACAGGCAACAGCCGCTCTGCCGAAACGCAGGAGCTTTTCCTTTACGTCCTCAGGGATAGATGTGTCGTCTGCCTCGCATACATCGTGACCGTAGATGCCGAATGCGGGTAAACCCTTCTGTGCGTGTGTCGCAAGTACAGATGCAAGGTATACAGCACCGGGACGCTCTGTGCCGTTGAAGCCCCATACGCCCTTTATCGTCATAGGATCCATATCCATTGTTTCTGCGCCGTAGCACCAGCAGGGAGTAACTGTGAGCGTTATGTCAACGCCGCACTTCTTGAACTTATCCGCACAGGCCGCCGCCTCGGCAACTCTGCCTATAGTAGTGTCGGCAATAACAACCTTTACGGGTTCGCCGTTTGAATATCTGATATTTTCCTCGAACAGTTTTGCGGCTGATTTTGCCATGTTCATAGTCTGCTCTTCAAGAGATTCTCTTACCTTGAGAACACCTCTTCTGCCGTCAATCGTGGGACGTATGCCTATTACGGGATAATCGCCTATAAGTCTGTTTTCGCTCATGATAAAATATTTCCTTTCTGTAAAATACAAAACGTTTTCGGTGCTTTGCACCATTGCCTTTATTTTAGCACTTCTGTTGTCTTTTCGTCTTGTTTTATTCTCAGAAATTGTATGACGATATTAACATTTTTGATAGGCAGACTAAAATTTTATAAAATCGCTTTAAAGAGTTCACTTTTGTGGTATAACAACCTCAGACTAAAAATCGTCATAAGACGATTTTACCGCATAATATGCGGTGTGTGCTTACGCACCCGTCTGAGAACGTTTTAACATAATTTGTTTTGTGACACAAAACTACGGCGTGACCGCCGTAGTGCTTGACAGCACGTCAAATTATGTTATAATTAGATTTAGTTTCATTAAGGAGATAAAGAGTATGAGAATGTTCTTAGCGATACTTGCTTGTAAAGTGTCGAAGTGTTTACTTAAACTTATCGGCAGGGGCAGCAGCCTGCCGGGCGATATAGCACTTAAAATCTGCCCCGATGTACTGTCAAGGGTGAAACTACCCGAACAGGTCATTGCGGTTACGGGAAGCAACGGCAAAACATCGACCGTTGAGATGATTGCACAGGTAATGCGTAAATCGGGTAAAAAGGTTATTTGGAATAAGGAAGGCTCAAATCAGATAGCGGGTGTTACAGCGATAATATTATCCAACTGCACATTCGGCGGAAAGGTAAAGGGCGATGTTCTTTTACTTGAGTCGGACGAAAGATACGCAAAGTATTCATTTAAATTCTTTGCGCCTACGCACTATATAATTACAAATCTCTACCGTGACCAGCTTACGAGAAACGGTCATCCCGAATGGGTCTATGAATCGGTAAAGGAGAGTATCAGACCCGAATCACAGCTTATCCTCAATGCCGATGATCCGCTTGTTTCGAGATACGGCAGGGACAGGGATAAGGTGATATGGTTCGGTATGGATAAGCAGGATTTCAGCACAGACCACGCTACAGGCGTATATAATGACGGTGCGTTCTGCCCCGAATGTAAGCACAGAATGAGCTATGACTACTATCACTACGCACATATCGGAAGCTATCACTGCGACAACTGCGGACACAAAAAACACGATACGCAGTACACCGTAACGAATGTCGATTATGACAGCGGCATTGTTACGATAAACGGCAAATATAAGATAAAACTGCTGTTCAAGAGCGTTTATAACGTGTATAATATTCTTGCCTGCTTTGCAGCTTGCTCGGTCGTAGGTATCGACGGCGAGGTTATAGCAGATGAGTTGTCGCACTATTTCCTCAAGAGCGGACGTATTTTGCAGTTCAAACTTGGTGTGAACAAAGGCACATTCCTTATCGCAAAGCACGAAAACTCCGTTGCAAGCGACCGTGTATATGATTATATCATAAGAAAAAATCAGCCCTGCTCGGTAATCATAATAATAGATTCGGTCAGCCGTCGTTATTCAACGGGTGAAACAAGCTGGCTGTGGGATATTGACTACGGTGTGCTTAAAGCCGACTGCATACAGCACCTTTATCTGCTCGGCAGACACGCAAAGGATCTTGAAACAAGGCTTTCGTATACGGATATTGATATAGCTAAGGTGACCGTGAACGAGGATATTCCTGCGGCACTTGATGAAATTGCGGCTAAACCGCTCGGCAAGCTGTATACTGTCACCTGCTTTTCTGATAAGGAGAAGTTCTTGTCAAAGGTCGAGCTTACGCAGGCAGAGGAGGACGTATGAGGATAATTCATTTATTTGCGGATCTGTGCAATCTTTACGGCGATTACGGCAATGTATGCGGCTTGAAAAGAGCACTTGAAAATAAAGGGCAGAACATTGAAATTGAATATCAGTCGATAGATGATGAGATAGATGTTTCGGGTGCGGATTTTGTGTTTATCGGTTCTGCTACTGAGAGAAATCAGAAAGTAGCACTTAATTATCTGCAAAGCTACAAGGATAATATAAAAACTGCTCTTGATAGCGGTACGGTAATTCTTGCAACAGGCAATTCGTTTGAGATTTTCGGACAGAGCGTTACCGATTGTGACGGTACAAAGCACGAGGGGCTTTCGTTCTTTCCTTACGAAACGGTTGAAGGAAAAGAGAGAATTGTTACCGACAGCCTTTGCGACACATCGCTGTGTGACGGAGATATAATAGGATTTGTGAATAAGGCGAGCCTTACAACCGGAGCCACCTCACCGCTGTTTGATGTAAAGCAGGGAAGCGGAAACAGCAAGGATGATAACAAAGAGGGCGTTCATTACGGTAATTTCTACGGTACTCATCTTATCGGTCCTGTGCTGATAAGAAACCCTCAGCTGTGCGAATACTTTGCGGATATGCTTATAAAGAAACAGTAAGCTGAGATATGCTTTTACAGCCGGGCAATGTGCATATTAAGTAGAAAATGTTCATTGATATTGCAATTAAGCCCGGAATGTCGTATAATGTAAATCATACGGCAGTAATATGTGAAAGAACGGTGGAGTCACCTTGACTAATTTTAATAAATCTGAGTATATCACAATAATAAGCAAGCGGCAGAAAGTAGTGATTTCCGTCAGCTCTATACTATACATAATAATGGAAGGCAAATCAGCCGAGATACACCTGTCGGACGGAAAGATATATAGTACAAGAATGGCCTTTGCAGCTCTTGAAGAAATGCTGGGTGACGGCTTTATCAAGGCGCACAGAGGATGTATCGTATCGGCTATGGCTATTCACGAAATATCCGATATGATAGACCTTGTAAACGGCGAAAAACTCGAATACGCACGCCGCAGGAAGAATACCATAATCGAAAGCCTGCAGACGAGCAGAAAGTGGATAATAAAAGGCTTTGATCATGACGGGGTGCCGGATACCGTAGAGCAGTATCACGACTATTATCGCTCTTTTGATGCTATGCCGTTTGCATTTACCGATATTGAGATGGTGTTCAACGAGGAGTGTAAAGCGGCAGACTGGATATTCCGCTATGCAAACGAAGCGCTTGCAAGGCTGGGAAAGCTCCCGCTCGAAAAGCTGATCGGACAATCATTCGGTACGCTGTTCAGCAATATGGACGCAAAGTGGCTGAAAGGATATGAGCGTTCTACGCTTTACGGCGAAACGCTTGAGCTTATGGACTACAGCCCCGAGATAGATACGCATCTTAAGGTAATATGCTTTCCGACCTTCAAAGGACACTGCGGATGTATCTTGTTTGACATTGATAAGATATGGTTTGTACAGCACAGCGAGGATTCTGCAAAGACATTGGCGAGATATTACGCAAAGTTACCGAATAGCAAGTAAAGTAAATAATAAACTAAGACCCCGCTCAAAAGAGCGGGGTCTTAGACTGTCGATAAACCCACGCACCGCAAAAATGCAGATAAATTATCTGACACAAAATTAAAATAGGATAAGTAAAAGAATTTCGCACAGTCGCTTTTTACGGCTGTGCGAAAGCATTTTTGCTTACTGCGTCAACCGCCCCTCAACGTACCTTTGTACGCCTGTCGGGGCGGTTTCCTTGTCTGCGTGTGTTTCTCAACGTCTGCTGCGTGCCGTAAGACCGCAGGATGTATTTTAATGTCACTTGTTGAAAAAGTCGAAGAATTGTTGATAATTCTTCGGCTTTTTGTATTTAATTTGAAAAATTGATGTAAAGAACGCTTTTATTTGCAATTCGCTTGAAAAGAGCGCATTTTTCGAGTATAATATATTTATCTGTAATTGTAAAATCGACTGCGGCTGAAACCGCATTTATATTAAAAGGAACACAGCTTTATGAAACTTATTCTAAGCAAAATTAAGACCTATTTCGGAAAACTTGATAAGCTGCTGCTGTTCATGTGTATGGGCATTGCTTGCTTTGCCGTATTTATCCAGTATACCCTTTATGAAAACGATATAAGCTCGGCAGTTACCGCAAGCCAGTATAAAACGCAGATCATAGCCTTTATTGCAGGACTTGTAATAGCAATGGCACTGGCGGCTATCAACTATAAATATCTGGCGAAGCTCTGGTTTATATACGTTCCATTGGCAATGGGGCTGACATTACTGCTGTTCACCCCTCTCGGAATACAGCGTGAAGGCGCAGATGATATAGGCTGGCTCGATCTCGGTATAATGACGATACAGCCGTCTGAGATACTGAAGCTCGCTTTTATACTCTCGCTTGCCGTTCATCTGTCAAAGGTCGAGGACAGAATGAACGAGCCGATACACTTTATCCTGCTGTGCATTCACGGGGCGATACCTACACTGCTTATAAGGCAGACGGGCGACGACGGCTCGGCTTTGGTATTCCTGTTCATCTTCATATGCATGATGTTTGCGGCAGGTCTTTCGTGGAAATATCTTGTAATGATAGCGGTGGCTATCCCTCCGGCTGTCTATGTTTTGTGGAATTACCTTATGCAGCCGCACCAGCAGAAGCGTTTTCAGGTACTGTGGGACACACAGATGCAGGAGGACGAAGCACTGGGAATATATATGCAGCAGCGTGTGGGAAAAATAGCCTTAGGCTCGGGCGGACTTACAGGGCTTGGGCTTTCGGGAGGAGATTATACCTATGTTCCCGAGATTCACAATGACTTCATTTTTTCGTATATCGGAATGACTATGGGGTTGCTCGGCTGTCTTCTGGTGGTAGTGCTTATAGCGACTCTGTCGCTTAAGATCCTGTCAAATGCAAGCGGTGCAAAGGATACTCTCGGCAGACTTATCTGCATAGGCGTATTTGCTCTTATAGTATTCCATACAACAGTAAATATCGGAATGGTACTCGGCATCGCTCCCGTTATCGGCATACCGCTCCCGTTTTTCAGTGCAGGCGGCACATCGGGAATGTGTCTGTTTGTGGCGATAGGGCTTGTGCTGAGCGTAAGCTATCATAATTCGACCAAGTACAGAATGTTCTATACGGAAAAGGATTAAACTCCCTACGGGAGAAAAGATAAAGCAGATAAAGCAAAATGAAAGGAAACGATCATGGCAAAAAAGACAATTCACACCCTTGAGGAGATTTATCCGGAAAGTGCTGTAGCGGCGCAGAGAGAAAGATATGAAAAATCTGCGGAGGAATTCAGGAGCATCTTCGGCGACAGTGAGCAGCTTCGTTATTTTTCCGCACCCGGCCGTACAGAAGTCGGAGGCAACCACACCGACCACAATCACGGCAAGGTGCTTGCGGCAAGTGTAAACCTTGACATTATCGCCGTTGTAGAGCCTACAGACGACAACATCATCACGATAAAGAGCGAGGGCTTCCCCGAAGATTCGGTTGACATATCTGACCTTTCTGTTCACGAGGATGAAAAAAATTCATCTGCCGCTCTTATAAGAGGCGTTGCCGCCGGTTTCAAGAACAACGGTCTGAACATAGGCGGTTTCAGAGCTTACACAACATCAAACGTTATGAAAGGCTCCGGTCTTTCAAGCTCTGCCGCTTTTGAGGTGCTTATAGGAAATATACTTTCGGGCATATATAACGCAGGCAGTGTCAGTGCGGTGAAGATCGCTCAGATAGCACAGTACGCCGAGAACGAATATTTCGGCAAGCCCAGCGGACTTATGGATCAGATGGCAAGCTCGGTAGGCGGTTTCGTTGCTATCGACTTCAAGAATACACAGGCACCTATCATTGAGAATATCCCCGTTGATTTCTCGTCATACGGACACGCACTGTGCATAATCGATACAAAGGCAGACCACGCCGACCTTACAGACGAATATGCCGCTATCCCCCGTGAGATGAAGGCTATAGCAGGCTACTTCTCCGCAGAATGTCTGCGTGAAATCTCCCGTGCGGATGTAATACTCAATATGGGTATCTTAAGACAGAAGTACGGCGACCGTGCCGTTTTGCGTACGCTCCATTTCTTCGAGGAAAACGAGCGTGTGGACAAGCTGGTACATTCGCTTAAGCATCAGCATTTCGATGATTTCCTAAGCTCGATAAACGAAAGCGGAAACTCAAGCTACAAGTACTTACAGAATATTTTTGCCGTTTCGGACTATACGCATCAGGCGGTAGGCATAGCACTGAACGTTGCGGAACACGCTCTTACAAGAAAGGGTGCGTGCAGAGTTCACGGCGGAGGCTTTGCCGGTACTATTCAGGCATTCGTTCCGCAGGATATTTTAAAGAGCTTTATAGTTGATATAGAAAAGGTATTCGGTGCAGGAAGCTGTCACGTTCTTTCTATTCGTCCCGTCGGAGGTACTGAGGTACAGCTCTGATTGTGGCGGGTAAAACAAAACAGCCCTTTCGGGCTGTAATGTATATCGTCAGATGACAAACTCCTCATACTCATACTTATGCAGCTTGTCCACAAGGGCGGTTACGGCGATGCCGTTTTCGAGGTATTCCTCGCTCAGCACCTTTCCGTGTGAGTGGAGAGCCGCCGCAAGTCCCGACTTGTCATACGGTATCAGCATTTCCATACGGCTTACCTTGTCGGTAAGATTATCCGATATGGCTTTCAGCAGTTCGTCAAATCCCGTGCCGTTCTTTGCGGAAATCATTACGGTATTTTCTGCGGGCGGCAGTTCATAATCGAGCTTGTCGCATTTATTGAGAACGGTTATTACCGGTATTTCGCCGCATCCAAGCTCCGACAGCAGAGAAAGCGTTGTTTGTGCTTTTTCTCTTGCCTCAGGATCGGACGCATCGCAGACGTGCAGGATAATATCCGCACTTGCCGCTTCTTCAAGCGTTGACTTGAACGCTTCTACAAGGTGGTGAGGAAGCCGTCTTATAAGTCCTACGGTATCTACAAGCGTAAGACTTCTTCCGTCGGGCAGTTCTATTGCCCTTGATGTAAGATCCAGCGTTGCGAACAGCTTGTCCTCCGCAAGAACACCTGCGCCTGTAAGTGCATTGAGCAGGGTTGATTTTCCGGCATTCGTATATCCTACGATAGCACCGACGCATACGCTGTCTTTCTTACGGCGGCGGCGTGACAGATCACGGCGTTTTTCAAGCTCTTTAAGCTCATCGCTGAGTTTATCTATTCTGCGTCTTATGTGACGGCGATCGGTTTCAAGCTGGGTCTCACCCGGTCCTCTCGTTCCTATACCGCCGCCAAGACGTGACAATGACGTACCTATTCCCATAAGACGCGGCAGACGGTATTTAAGCTGAGCCAGTTCAACCTGAAGCTTTCCCTCGTTTGTCACTGCTCTGCCGGCGAATATGTCAAGGATAAGCATTGTGCGGTCGATAACACGCACCGAGGTTATATCCTCGATATTGCGTATCTGGCTTGAGCTTAGCTCCATATCAAATATAATAAGCTGTGCGTCAAGATCCTTTGCGGCGGCACTGAGTTCTTCAATCTTGCCCTCGCCCAGAATTGTCGCACTTTCGATAGCAGGACGTTTCTGAATAATACGGCATACAGTCACCGCACCTGCGGTTTCAGCCAGTTCTTCAAGCTCGTCCATAGATATTTCCGCATCATATTCGCCGGTATCTACTCCTGCGAGTATGGCACGGGTTAATTCGTTTTCCTTTAAGATCGGATTGTTTACGGTTGATTCGTTCATAATGTTCCTTTCCGGTTTATAAATAATCAATAATAAAGTAAATTTATGCGGTAATCCGCAAAAGGTGGTAATCTTTATGAAGTTCAAAGAATACGACGTAATAATTGTCGGCACAGGCGTTTCAGGTCTTTATGCCGCACTCAACCTTGACAGCAGTATGCAGATACTTATGCTCTCAAAGCGTGAGCTGACGCTGTGCAACTCGGCTCTCGCACAGGGCGGTGTCGCCGCTGTAATGGACACGTCAAACGACAACTACGAACTGCACATCAAGGATACTCTTATAGCCGGCGGCTACAAGAACAATATCGACAATGTACGCATACTTGTCGAGCAGGGTCCGAAGGACGTTAAGAATCTGCTCAATTACGGAGTTGACTTTGACAGAAAGCAGGACGGCTCTATCGACCTTACCCTTGAGGGCGGTCACTGCCGTCACAGAATCGCTCACCACAAGGACAGCACCGGCTTTGAGATAGTTACTTCGCTTATCGAGGGTGTAAAGAAGCTGTCCAATGTCACGATTCTTGAAAACACTCACCTGCTCGGTCTCACCAAGCGAGGCGACGATTTCCTGTTTGATGTGCTTCACGAAGGAAAGCACAGTTATTATACCACAAAGAACACCATACTTGCAACAGGCGGTATAGGCAGAGTTTACGATTATACAACAAACTCTGCGATAGCAACGGGCGACGGCATACAGTTTGCTTATAATATGGGGGCTGATATTCAGCATTTAAGCTATGTGCAGTTCCACCCCACAGCCTTTGCCGACCACGAAAACCGTGAGTGCTTCCTTGTATCCGAGGCGGTACGAGGCGAGGGCGCATATCTGCTCAACTGCAACAAGGAACGTTTCATGCACAAGTATGAGCCTGAACGTAAGGAGCTTGCTCCCCGTGACGTAGTTTCAAAGGATATGATGAAAGAGCAGAAGGAAACGGGCAGTGACAAATTCTATCTTGATATTTCGTACAAGGATCCCGAATTTATCAAAAACCGCTTCCCTATGATATATAACAAGGTTCTTGAAAAGGGCTACGATATGACCAAAGAGCCTATCCCGATATACCCCTGCCAGCACTATCTTATGGGCGGTATCGGCGTAAACGGACACGGCGCTACGAATGTAAAGGGTTTATATGCCGCAGGAGAATGTGCGCATACCGGCGTTCACGGCATCAACCGCCTTGCAAGCAATTCTCTGCTTGAAGCGCTGGTATTCAGCCGTCTTATCGCAGAGGACATAAACAAGAACAATACCCACAGAGAGCTTGGAACGCTTGAGGCTGATTATCCCTCGCCCGACGGCAAACCGCTCCCTAAGGGAATACGCACCGAGATAAGACACATAATGCAGCGTTCTTATTTCGTTGTACCCGACTATGTTGAGGCGGCAAAGGATATAAAGCGTGTAACGGAGCTGAAGAATCTGCTCGATAACGGCGGTTTTGAGGTAACTCCCGACTATATTGAAGCAAAATCACTGACGACAGTTGCTTACATAATCCTCAGCGAAGTAGTCGCAGAGGGAAAGGAAAAGGGCATTATATAATGAAATTATTACAGTTTTACGTTGACGATCTGATAAAAAGAGCGATAACAGAGGATATAAACTACATTGACAGCACCACCGACCTGCTTATTGACGAGGACGATATTTCGGAGGCATATTTTGTATCAAAGGCTGACGGCGTTCTTGCGGGAATCGATGTTGCAATGCGTGTTTTCACATTACTTGACGACACTATCGAGATGAATATTCATTTCAAGGACGGCGACGCTATAAAGAAGGGCGATGTCATCGCCGAGTTCAAGGGTCACACCTGCGCTATGCTGAAGGCGGAGCGTACAGCGCTCAATCTTTTACAGCATATGAGCGGTATTGCAAGCTATACAAACAAGTGCGTAAAGGCAGTCGAGGGTACTGATGCTTCTATCGCAGATACGAGAAAAACGCTCCCCGGCTTACGTCCTTTGCAGAAATACTCCGTAGTGGCAGGCGGCGGAAGAAACCACCGCTACAATCTTACCGATGCGGCAATGCTCAAGGACAACCACATTGACGCATACGGCGGCATAACACAGGCTGTTACAGCTCTGCGTAAAAAAGCGGGACATATGCTTCAGATCGAGGTCGAGGTACGCAACTTTGACGAGCTGAACGAGGCTCTTGCGGTAAAGGCAGACGTTATTATGCTTGACAATATGAGCTGTGAGGATATGAAGAAAGCGGTAGAGATAACCGCAGGCAGAGCAAAGCTGGAAGCCAGCGGAAACGTAACGCTCGACAATATCCGTGACGTTGCGCTGACGGGCGTTGATATAATCAGCCTCGGTGCGCTTACTCACAGCGTGACAGCTTTTGATATTTCGATGAAGTGGAAGAAAAAGGCATGACCAACTGTGATTACTGCGTAAACTATGTTTATGATGATGAGTACGACTGCTACACCTGCCTTGTAAATCTTGACGAGGATGAAATGCGCCGTTTTATAACGGGCGACAACTACAACTGCCCGTATTTCAGAAACGATGATGAATACGAGCTTGCAAGAAAGCAGTAACGCTGAAAGGAAAAGCTATGACAAAGATACCGAGAGGCGACAAATCATATATCGGAAAGGCTGTCACGGTGACGGTTGACCGACCGATAGGCACGCATCACCCAAAGCACAGGGAGATAGTATATCCGATAAACTACGGCTATGTCGAGGGGCTTCTCGGCGGTGACGGCGAGGAACAGGACGTATATATTCTCGGTGTTGATAAGCCGGTTGACAAGGCAGAGTGCGTTATCATCGCAACTGTTATGCGTACAGACGATAACGAGGACAAGTGGGTAGGAGTGCCGTCTGAGCTTGTCGGCTCTGAGATTTGCTGTGAGTGCAATATAATAAATGCCGTTCATTTTCAGGAGCAGTTCCACACCTCTGAGATATTTGCCTTATATGAAAAGACCTGCGGTGCTGTAATGTACACAGGGGAAGGAGATGACCGCAGATATTTCCTTATCAAGAACAACAGCGGTCATATCGGCTTTCCGAAGGGTCACATCGAGTACGGCGAGAACGAGCGTGAAACCGCTCTGCGTGAGGTTTTCGAGGAATGCGGACTTGAAGCGGAATTAGATGAAGATTTCCGTGCGGAGTACACATTCCACACACTTGACAACACCGAAAAGACAAGCGTATTCTTTGCAGGAAGGTTTGACAGGGATGCCGCCGTGAAGATTCAGCAGGAAGAGGTAATAGGCGACTGGCTGTTAAGCTACGGGAAGGCTATGAACAAGCTGAACTGGGAGCAGGACAAGGCGATTTTAAAAGCCTGCGAGGAATATCTCAATTCAAAGCAGAATTAATTATATATCTGTAAAAATACCCTTGCGAAACCGTTCTGGAGTTTGCAAGGGTATTTCTTTATATTTTTGCATATAGAAAAGGACGGGCAGAACCCGTCCTTTGAAAAAGCGTATTCAGCGCAGAACTTACTTGAGTTCGATCTTAGCGCCAGCCTCTTCGAGCTTAGCCTTGATTTCCTCAGCTTCAGCCTTAGAAGCGCCTTCCTTGATAGCCTTAGGAGCAGCTTCAACGAGCTCCTTAGCTTCCTTAAGGCCAAGACCGCAAACGTCCTTAACTGCCTTGATAACAGCCATCTTAGCATCACCGAATGATGCGAGAACTACGTCAAATTCTGTCTTTTCTTCAGCTGCTGCTGCGCCGCCTGCTGCGGGGCCTGCTACTGAAACTGCTGCTGCAGATACACCGAATTCTTCTTCGAGAGCCTTAACGAGCTCGTTGAGCTCTAATACTGATAAGCCCTTTACTTCTTCAATCATAGCTAAAATTTTCTCTGAAGCCATTTTAATTATCCTCCGTTAATATGTTTTCATTGTTTGTGTTACGGCAGGTTTATGCTGCCGATTTCGTCCGTACAGAAATTATTCTGCTGATTCGGACTGCTTCTTCTCGATTTCGCTTACTGCGATAGCGAGCTTCTGGATAGGGGACTGAAGCATAAATACCAGCTGTGCAAGCAGTGTTTCCTTTGTAGGAAGCTTTGCGTATGCAACAACTTCGTCCTTGCTGATGCCCTTACCGTCAACGAATCCCTTCTTGATTGAGAATGATCCGTTGCTTGCTTCTTCCTGCTTGTACAGGATCTTAGGAGCAGTTACGATGTCTTCCTCTGCGAGTGCGAGAGCTGTTGTTCCTTCGAGAACATCCTCAATACCCTCAACGCCTGCCATCTCAGCTGCACGCTTTAAAAGAGTGTTCTTAACTACGAAGTAGTCGATACCTGCCTCACGAAGTTCCTTTCTCAGAACTGTGTCATCGGCAACTGTGATACCGCTGTAATCAACGAGCACACCGCAAGCGGACTTCTTGAGCTTTTCAGCGAGTTCAGCAACGTAATTCTGCTTTACCTGTAAAACTTTCTCACTAGGCATATTGTTTTCTCCTTTCGTGATTTACTGTTCGTAAAAAGGAAAAACATTTAATAAAAATGCCCTCCTCTGTAAGACAGAAAAGGGCAGAAAATTCAGTATTCTTCCCATTCCTCGGCAGGTGAGCATAAGCTCGTTAGCGGTAAACCGACCTGCTGTCTTTAGAACAGCGTGATTATTATATCATATTAAAATGCGGTTGTCAAGTAGTTTGACTTAAATTTTTTCAGTCTGTCAGCACATTTGAATATATAACTCTTTTTCGGGGCGTTATCTTACACTTTGCGAAAAGATCGCTTACCGTCACAAACGTATATCCCTGCCTTTTAAGCTCCGGGATTATCGTATCGAGCGCCTGTACCGTGCGGAAATTGCCCTCCATATCGTGCAGAAGTATTATCATACCGTTTTGCGCCTGATCGATTATACGCTTACTGCGTTCTTCTGCGGATATTTCGTCAAGCCAGTCCTCCGCACCGTTTCCGCAGATAAATGTCAGCGGTATATCGTCATACATACTGTCGCAAAGCGCAATATACGGCGGACGGAAAAATTTCGGGGCGACACCGCCTGTTATCTGCTTTATCTTATCGTTTGTGTATTCAATTTCAGCCTTTATTTCTTCGCTTGTCTGCTGGGGCATCGCACTGTGCGTTCTGCTGTGGTTGCATATCTCACAGCCGTACTCAAAGCATTCACGGGCTATCCTTGCGCTTTCCTCGTTTATGTTATCGCCTACAAGGAAAAAGCTGCCCGTAACGTTATGCTTTTTCAGCATTTCAAGCACCTGCGGGGTTGTGACCGTGTTCGGTCCATCGTCAAATGTAAGCGCTATGTACTTATTCTCCATCTTCTGCTCCTTTTTTTCTTGCTGGATACAACACGTCTACAAAGCGGAACAGCGACAGAGAAAACACGATATTCGTCACGCTGTTGCAGAAATAATATCCCATAAAATTAGTTCTTTCGACCGAGCCGTAAAAAACGAAAACGCTCGAAAAGTATATAAGCCCCGTAATAAGATATATCGCAGGACATATCATAGCGGCTTTTCTGCTCATTGTACCTCGTACAAGCTGTATCATAACTATCGAGTCCAGAAGAAGAAATATATCCATAACAAGATACAGCGTTACATTATATTCCCCACCGGAAACGAAGCCGTTTTCCGATATGAACGACAAGTCATACACAAGGCTCGGCGCTATGCCTATAATACACATATAGGGGATAAGGGCGAACATTTTTCTGCTTTCCCTGTAATAAAAGACCGCTACAGAAACAGAAAACCACAGATACATTATAAGAGTAGACGGTATAGATGCCACATACGCTCCGCAGTTTACACAGCCTGCCGATATAATGTGCGGCATATAATCGATTATCTCGAATATGCCCTGTACCCCGACAAGCAGTGACAGCACAAGCAATAACAATGCGTGCGCCAGCAGAAACGTTTCGCTTTTTTCGGTTTGCGTTTTATTGCTCAGCATGAATTACCTCCGTTTCTGCGGACTCAATATCAACAAGACATTTTTTCCGCCATTTGCCGCCCTTATATCTGATAAGACACATTACTGCTGTCAGCACCCAGGTAAGACAGGTCGTTGTCCATACCGCCCACATTCCAACTCCGGGTATATTAACAAGTATTGCCGCAAAGCCTATTCTGCCTACTACCTCGGCAAGTCCGTTCAGAAATGCAAATCCTACATCGCCCGCACCGTTTAAAAGTCCTCTTGTCGTGTGGATAAAGCCCAACGGAACATAGAAGCAGGCAGACAGCAAAAGTGCCTTTGCACCTATATCTATAACCTGTTCTTCGGTAACGAAGAAGCCGACTATATATCTGCTCGTAAATGCGAACACACCGAGCATCAGCAAACCGAAAGCGGTCGATATAAGCATTGAACGGTGATAGCCTTTTACCACCCTGTCCGGCTTTGCCGCTCCGACATTCTGACCGGCAAAGGTCGAAAGCGCCGTGCCGAGCGAATTGAAGGGCTGTTGTATAAGCTGTTCTACACGCATTGTCGCAGTGTATGCGGCAACTACTATATCTCCGAATGAGTTTGCGGTCTTCTGAAGTGAAATCATCGACACGGAAACAAGCGCATTCTGCAAAGCTATGGGAGTACCCGTTTTCATACAACGTACAAACTGCTCCCTGCGAAGCCTGAGATGTTCTCTTTTCAGCCGAAAATATTCGTTTTTCTTTACCGCAAACAAAATACTTCCGACAGCGGAAACTCCCTGTGCGATAACTGTAGCGAGCGCCGCACCGACTACCCCCATACCGAATACCATTACAAAAAGCAGGTCAAGTCCGACATTCAGTATACTTGCGACAATAAGAAAATACAGCGGAGTTTTTGAATCCCCGAGCGCACGAAGTACCGAGTTTATCCAGTTGTAGCCTGCTACCGCAATCGTTCCGGCACAGGCTGTACGCATATAGTCCGTAGCGTTTGCAAGTATGTTCTGCGGAGTGTCGAGCATCTGCAAAAGAAGATGCGCAAAGGCTACCGAAATAATCGTCAGCCCCAGCCCTACAAAGCCGAGCGCATAAGCCGAGTTTGCGATAAAACGCTTTACATCGTCGTGCCGCCCCGCACCGAAGCTCTGTGCTATCAGTATTCCCGCACCTGCCGAAAGACCGTTACACAGCGTGTAAAACAGGAACGTTATCGAGCCTGTCGCACCGACCGCCGCCAGTGCCTCGTGACCGAGATAACGTCCGACTATTACCGAATCTACTATATTATAAAACTGCTGGAACAGATTTCCCGCAAGCAATGGCAGAGTGAACATAAGTATGTGCTTAAGCTCACTTCCCTGCGTCATATTTCTTACATATTTGTTCATATATTCTACCGTACAACATTGTTTTATTTTGTTCGGGCAAAGCCAATAGATATAGAGATTATAACCCTTTTTTACGGTACTGTCAATAATGCATCGTGCTTAATATATTGTAACTGTGTACAAATAAGAACGGGGAATACTGTCGGAATGACGAAAAATGTAACGGCGGGAATTGTCGCACTGCCGTGAATATTGACAAACGGTGCGGAATATGACATAATTATCTTGGATAAGTATCCGGTAAACAAAACAGCTGAGATAATCCGAAAGGAAAAGCAAATGAAATTAAGAAAACGGATAATCGCCGGTTTTCTGTCGGCACTGTTCATATTATGTTCCGTGTCGCTTCCGGTTGCGGCGGCGGCTGACCCTTACACCTGGGACGGCACCTCCGTGCTTGCGGCGGACAGAACCTATTACATAAAAAGCAATATAACACTCGGCAAAAGCCTTACTGTACCGGCAGGTACGGTGATGGTGCTGCTCAGCGGAACATCCGTTACCGTGCCATACGGTATTACCCTTGATATAAAGGGCAGACTTGTTGCGGATAACGGCGCATCGCTTATAATAAACGGCACGCTCAATACCTACGGCGGTTCTGCTCTGGATATTGATGGTACGATGTCTGCGAGCGGAAGATCTGCGGTTTCGCTGTCGGGCATTACGCTGCTTTCCGATACGGCACAGACGGCATTCGCAGGCACTCTTGATGTGAATTCGGACTTTGCCTCTTACGGCGAGATAGGTGTGACAGGCACTGCACGCTTTAATGCAAAAAGCTATATCGGCGGAAAGCTGGAGATAAGAAACAATGCGCAGGTCGTAAATACAGGCGCTATGACGCTCGGAAACGATTGTTCATATACGCTGAAGGGTATGTTCACCAACAGCAAAAACGGCAGTGTCACCGACAACCGCAGAGCTTATGACAACTCGGCAATGTCTGTCGAAACTATATCGCTGTATACAACAGACGCACTGACGGGAATTGACGTTTCGTGGGCGCAGGGCGGCACGATAGACTGGGCAAAGGTTAAAAGTTCGGGCATCGACTTTGCTATGATACGTTCAAGCCGTGGCAGGATAAGCGATGATTACCCTATGACGAGCGATACATATTTCCACGAAAACATGAAAGGCGCTATGCAAAACGGCATTCCTGCCGGAGTGTATCACTACTGCTATGCCGAAACGGTCGAAGAAGCGAGAGATGAGGCTAAATTCGTACTCAGCCTTATTTCCGGCTATGAGATAAGCTACCCTGTAGTATTCGATATAGAGGATCAGTGGTATGTAAAGAACGGCTATTCAAAGCAGACTCTCACCGCAATGACGCAGGCGTTCTGCGAGGAGATAGCAAACGCAGGCTATCTGCCTGTCGTATATTCCTACGCTTCGTTTTTTAACAGCTATCTTGATATGACGGCGCTTTCAAAGTATCCCGTGTGGGTGGCTCACGTTGACACCGACAAGCCCGCATACAGCGGAACATATTTTATGTGGCAGTATTCGTGGGAGGGCAGTATCAGCGGAATCGACGGCGATGTTGATATGGATCACTGCTACGTTGACTTTGATGCGTATACAAGGAAGTTCGGGCTGAATGGGAGGAAGTAAGTTCGGATAACGGATATAAAAGTATCGGCGGCCCGGTAACATTACCGAGCCGCCGCTTTTATTATCGTATTATTAACCGCTTAATCCGCATTTTCTTCCGACTGCACCTGTTCAGTTTCAACCGGCAAAGCAACATTCTTCTGCCAATATCCGTACTTCTTCCTCTTTACGACAAGGAACATCAGCGACAGCAGGAAAGCGAAAAATTCCGCCACAACATTCGCCATCCATATACCGTCAACATCGAAAATAAGGGGCAGTATAAGGATGCTTGAAACCTGGAATATAAGCGTTCTCATAAACGACACAGCCGCAGAGATAGCACCGTTTCCGAGTGCGGTGAAGAACGATGAGGTGAATATATTGA
>ENA-ORLY01002262-ORLY01002262.1-human-gut-metagenome-genome-assembly--contig:-NODE-2262-length-19044-cov-11.193968_pt1 | contig 19044 bp, 15 predicted proteins | sample MGYA00243071_ERZ508832 | MGnify/ENA primary metagenome ERZ508832 (study PRJEB26277, sample SAMN04329777) | human gut metagenome | biome: human-associated habitat | host: Homo sapiens | place: USA... | reverse complement strand
GGAAACACCCGGATACACCCGCGCAGGGATGCCCAGCGCCCGCAAGGGCGTGAGCAGGCCGGACGCACCGGAATATAACCGGGTGTCCCCGCTGTAAAGCACGGCGGCATCCTGCCCGGGGGCCTGTGCCAGCGTCTCAAGGATCTCGGCAGGCTGATAGAGGGCAAACTGCCGGGCAGTGCACTCGGGCGGGAGACCCGCCAGCAGCCGCTTTGCGCCAAACACAAGGCCTGCCCTGCGCACAGCGTCCTGCGCCTGCACCGACAAAGCCTCCCAGCTGCCGCTTCCCATACCGATCAGTGTGACCATTTCAAAATCTCCTGACAATGCGTGAATAATCCTGCCTCGGTCTCGCCGACCTCCTCCGGACGGCGCAGCACCACCAGCTGTATGCCGGTCTCGGCTGCGGCCTGCACCTTTTCGGCAAAGCCGCCCGCCGCGCCGCCGTCCTTCGTGACCATATAGTCGATATGGAACTGGTGCAGCAGCGCCGCATTTAATTCTTTCGTAAAAGGCCCCTGCATCGCAAGGATATTGCGGTGCGGAACGCCCGCTGCCTCGCATGCTGCGATACCTGCCAGCGTCGGCAGAACGCGCGGGTAGAGCCGCGCCGGATCGAGTGCTGCGAAGGCGGGCAGCTCCTTGGCACCCGTCGCCAGCAGGACGCGCCCCGGTCTGTCTGCCAGATACGCGGCGGCCCGGGCGGCATCGGCCAGCACCACACTGCCCGCGGGCAGGGGGCTGGCGGGGCGCAGCAGACGGTGATATTCAACTCCCGCCGCCGCTGCCGCCGCACGGATATTGCGCGTTGCCTCGGCGGCATACGGGTGGGTCGCGTCAACGCAGAGCGCCGCACCGCGCAGCAGCGCCGTCATTCCTTCGGCGTCCAGCCGCCCGGTGCGCACCGTGATGCCGACGGCGCAGCCCTGTTCCTCGGCCCCCAGCTCTGTCGCCACACAGACCGTGACCGCCGCGCCGAGCGCCGCCAGTGCGCGGGAGAAGCTGCGTCCCTCCGTTGTACCGCTGAAAACCACCACATTCATACGCCGCGATACCCCCTTGGCGTAACCATTTTGCCATGTAAAATCTGCGTTGCAGCGTTGCCGACAAAGACCGTCGTGAACATATCCACGGCGGTATCCTCCAGCTCGGCCAGCGTCAGCAGCCGTGCGGTCTGGCCGTCACGGCCAATGCAGCGCACCAGCCCGCAGACCGTGTCCGGGCCCTTGCCGTTGTCCCGCAGAATGCGAACGGCCTTTTGCAGGTAGTCGGCGCGGCCTTTGGACGACGGGTTGTAGAGCGCCAGGCAGAAATCCCCCGCCGCGGCGCAGGCCAGCCGCTTTTCAATGACGGCCCACGGCGTCAGCCGGTCCGACAGCGAAATCACGCAAAAATCGTGTGCCAACGGCGCACCCAGCACCGCGGCCCCGCTCAAAGCGGCGGTCAGGCCGGGCACGATCTCGACCTCCACCTCCGGGCAGTGCTCCGCCAGCTCCAACAGCGGGCTGGCCATGCCGTAGACCCCGGCGTCGCCGGAGCAGACGAGCGCCACCGTCTTGCCGCCCTTTGCCGTTTCCAGCGCCCAACGGCAGCGGTCAAGCTCCCGCGTCATGCCGGTAGCGTAGACCTCTTTATCCGGGTAAAGCGGGCGTACAAGGTCGATGTAGACCGTGTAGCCGCACAGCACGTCGGCGGCCTGCAGGGCGGTCTGCGCCTGGGCGGTCAAATACTGCGCACCGCCCGGGCCGAGGCCCACCACGTACACAAGACTACGGTTCATCATTTTTCCATCTCCAATCCGGGGCAAAGGGGGCCAGCGCCACGGCAAGGGTCACGCCGTCCCGCGCCCACTTCGGGATGAACAGCACCCCGTCTGCAGCCAGCACCGCCGCGCGCTCACAGACATTGTCCACGCCCGTGATGCTCTGCACAAAGCCGGAGGACGTAAAGCGGCCTTTAGCCGTGCGCAGGGCAGCGGCGGTATAAAAGTCCATCTCCCATCCGTGCGCCCGGCAGAACGCCGCCAGACCCGGCTCATCCTTTTTCAAGTCAATGCTGGCTGCGCGGACAATGCCCTGCGGGGCAAAATGGTGCTCCGCGCAGAAGGCCGCAAAGGCTGTTTCCAACTTTTCCGCCGTCGTGCTGCGCTTGCAGCCGACACCTAACACCGCAATGCGGGGGATCAGGTGCAGCGCCTCACCCGTCGGGGTCAGCGTCAGCGCAAAATCTGCGCGGTCAGCGGCGGCGGCAGGCTCCACACCCGCGGGCGGCGTGCCGGAAACAGCCCAGTCGGCGGCATAGCAAACGCTCTGCCCGGCCAGCAGTGCCCCGCTCACGTAGCGGATGCGCTCCGGCTCGGCCACGGCGCAGTTCTGGCGCTTGGCCCACTCGTCCACGGCAAAAACGCCGCGTCCGTCGGTGGCCGTCGTGATGACCGGCACGGCATGGCAGACCGCCGCCAGCCGCTGCGCCAGCTCGTTTGCGCCGCCCAGATGCCCCGACAGCAGCGGAATGGCGAACTGCCCACCCTCATCCAGCACAACGACGGCGGGGTCTGCAGCCTTGCTGCGGCAGTGTGGCGCGATGGCCCGCACCGCGATCCCGGCAGCTCCTACAAAAATCAGTGCGTCGTTTTGTGCAAACTGCGCAGCGGTCCAATCGGTCAGGCGGACGCCGTCCGCACCGCCGCGGGCCACGCTGCCGGGGCAGGCTGCCGCCAGCTGCTGCGCCAGCGCCAGTCCCCGCGCCGTGAACGCAATGTACGCGCAGGTCATCGGTCCGTCCCCCTGCGGAACTCCGTTGTGAACGCCGGGTCGTACAGCTTGCTGCGGTCATATTGTGCGGCCAAAAAGTCCCCGACGACGATGAGCGCCGTCTTGGTGATGCCCGCTGCGCGGGTGCTCTCGGCCAGCGTTCCGACGGTGCAATGTACAATTTTTTGTTCCGGCCACGTTGCCTTGTAGACAACGGCGGCAGGGGTCGCGGCGGTGTACGCGCCCTGCAGAAGCGCATCCTGCACCCTGTCGATCAGGCCGATGGAGAGGAAAATGACCATCGTCGCCCCGTGGGCGGCCAGCGCGGCCAGCCGCTCACCTTCGGGCACAGGGGTACGGCCCTCCATGCGGGTGATGATGACGGTCTGGCTGACGCCGGGCAGCGTGTACTCGGCGTTCAGCGCCGCCGCCGCACCGCAGAAGCTCGACACGCCGGGCGTATCGTCGTAGTCGATGCCCATGGCGTCCAGTGCGTCCATCTGTTCCCGGATCGCGCCGTACAGGCAGGGGTCGCCCGTGTGCAGGCGCACGGTGGTTTTGTGCGCTGCTTCGTTTTCTTTCATGACGGCAAGCACCTGCTCCAGCGTCATCTCGGCGCTGTTATAGATGGCGCAGTCCGGCCCCGCCAGCCCCAGCAGCGCCGGGTTGACCAGGCTGCCCGCGTAGATGATGCAGTCCGCCGTTTGCAGCAGGGCCGCGCCGCGCCGGGTAATCAGGTCCGGTGCGCCGGGGCCGGCCCCCACAAAATGTACCATGTCAGGCTTCCCTCCACAATTTCAACAGTGTATCGGCAGTTTTTGTCTGGCCCAGCGGGCCGTTCCGGTTTGAGAACAGCACCGCGCCGACCTTGAACGCCCCCGCCGCGCGGCGGTCCAGATGCAGATGGATCGCTGTGAGCAGGCTGGCCATGACCGACTCCCGCAGCTGCGCGGCGTCCAGAATGTCCAGACAGGCGTCTGTCGTGGCGGCGTCCATCAGGGCGCGGCAGGTCGCCGCGTCCGCGCCGCAGAGCGCCGCATGGGCACAGAACAGCTCAGTGCGGCAGTCGGCACAGCGGGAGTGGGTGTTCATGATGCCGCCCGCCAGCTTGACGAGCTTGCCCACATGCCCGACGAGCAGCACCTCCGCGAAGTGCTCCGCCGCTGCCATATCCAGCGCCTCGCCGATGAAATTTGAGATTTTGACGACAGGGATCTCGTGCAGCGCGGGGTAGTTGGCGGCCAGGTAGTCCAGCCCGTAGTTGCCGGGGGCTAAAATCAGGCGGCGGCTTTTCAACGCTGCCTGGTGGATTTCGATTTGCAGCGTATCCAGAAGTGCCTGCTGGCTCATCGGCTCCACAATGCCGCTGGTGCCCAGCACCGACAGGCCGCCCTCGACCCCCAGATGCGGGTTGAAGGTGCGCTTGGCCGCAGCCTCGCCGCCTTCGATAGAGATGACCACCGCGAACCCGCCGCCGTAGCCGACGGCGTCCGCCTCCCGCAAAAGTGCCTCGGTTATCATCTGCCGCGGCACACGGTTGATGGCTGCCGCGCCGACAGGCTGGTCGAGGCCGGGCTTTGTCACACGGCCCACCCCCGCCCCGCCGTCAATCATAACGGTGCGCGGCGCGTCGGGCAGCAGTGTGACCGCGGCAATGACCGGCAGACCCGTCGTGGCGTCGATGTCGTCGCCGCCGTCCTTGACGATGGCGCACGCGGCCCCGTCTGCCGTCAGGCGGCAGAACTGCGGTGCGACCTCCACAACGATGCCCTTGGGCGTGCGCAGACCAACGCTTTCCGGCGCGTGGCCGGTCAGCAGCAGCCGGGCCGCGCCCGCTGCCCCCAGCGCCGCACAGGTGCCGGTGGTGTAGCCGCAGCGCAGTAAACGCTGCCCGCTGCGGATGTAGTGCTCAAATTGGGGCTTCGGCTTTGCGCCGCTCCCGGCAAACAGCGCCGCGTATTGGTCGGTGGTCAGTCCAAACAGCGCACAGATATTGTCCTGTGCAAAGGCGTCCTGCGGTGCCAGCACAGCGGACACGCCTGACGGCGCAACGCAGACAACGGCGTCGGCCAGCCTTTGGGCCAGCTCCAGCTCATGCAGCGTCACGATGACGGCCACATTCTTCTCATGTGCCAGCACTTGCAGGATGTCCATGAGCTCCGCCTTGCCCTTTACGTCTAAAAACGAAGTTGGCTCGTCCAAAAGCAAAATTTCCGGCTGTTGGCAGACCGCGCGGGCCAGCAGCACACGCTGGCGCTGGCCGTCGCTGATCCTGGCAAAATCGCGGTCCTCCAGCTCCTCCGCCCGGACAAGGCACAGGGCGTCATGCACCTGCTGCCGGTCGGCATCGGACAAAATGCCCAGCCGCCCGGTGTAGGGGTAGCGCCCGGCGGCGGCGACCTCAAAGCAGGACGTCAGCTCGGTGCGGGCCGTGTGGGGCAGCATCAGCGCCAGCTTGCGCGCCCTGGCGTTGGGGGTGTAGGCCGTCAGGTCCTGCCCGTCCAGCAGCACCGCGCCGCCCTGCGCCGCCAGCTGCCCGGCCAGCGTTTTTAAAAGAGTGGATTTGCCCGCGCCGTTCGGACCGATGAGCGCCAGAATTTTGCCGCGCTCGGCGTGCAGGGCAATGTCCCGCAGCAGCGGCGCACCGTAGCCGACGGCGAGATTTTGCGTTTCACAACAGCTCATACCGTGCCCTCCCCGCTGTGGCGGCGCACAAGCAGCCAGATGACCACCGGCGCACCGAACACCGCTGTGACCGAGCTGATGGACAGCTCGGTGGGTGCAAACAGGCTGCGGGCGATCAGGTCGCACAGCAGGCAGAATGCCGCGCCGCCCAGTGCGCAGCCCGGCAGCACCCGCAGCGGTTTTGCACTGCCCAGCGTATGTTTTACCAGATGCGGCACCGCAATGCCGACGAAGGAGATCGGTCCGGCAAACGCCGTGACGCAGGCCGCCAGCAGGCTTGACAGCAGCACAAGCACCACGGAAAACGCCCGCACCGGCACGCCGACGCTGGCGGCGTAGCTTTCGCCCAGCTGGTAGGCAGCCATCGGCTTGGAGAGCAAAAACGCGGCGGCCAGGCAGGGCAGAACGATGGCCGCCGCCGTGGCGACATTGCCCCAGGTCATGCCGGAGAAGCTGCCCATCGACCAGTTGTGCAGGTTGACGATGTTGGAATCCTGCGCGAAGGCGACGACAATATCGGTGACGGCCGAGCAGATGTAGCCGATCATGACGCCGCAGATAACCAAAATGCTCATCTGCTGCACGCGGCGCGCCACGGCCAGCACAAACAGCATGGCCGCCATGGCCCCGGCAAACGCTGCCAGAATCAGCGTCAGTGAGCCGGTGAGCAGACCGCGGTTCAAAAAGACGACCATCGTCAGCGCCACAGCCAGCTTGGCCCCGCTGGAAATGCCCATGACAAAAGGCCCGGCAATCGGGTTGGCAAAAAACGTTTGCAGCAGATACCCGGCCACCGAGAGCGCCGCCCCCAGCAGCACGACCATGACGGCGCGCGGCAGGCGCAGCTGCAGCAGGATGTCAGCCGCCAGCGCGTTTGTGCAGCGGCCCAGCAGGGCCGCCGCGATGTCCGCCGGGGAGAGCGCAATGCTGCCCCAGAACAGGTTGAGCGCAAACAGCGCCAGCAGGGCCGCCGCCATGGCGAGGTATGCAATTGTCATGCGTTTGGAGGTGTGCATGCGTGGTTCCCTTTGCGGCGGGCGGCAATGGTGTGGGCGGATAGGGAATCCGCCCCTACGGATGCGCCACGGTTTTGTGTGCCCGTTTTTGCCGCCGCGTTAAATTTTCAGTGCAGCTTCGTCAAAAATGTCAATTCACTGTCGTCCGGGTCATCCTCGGTGAACACCCTGTTCATATCCAGGATCAGCTCCGGCAGCTCCATGCTCTGCTGGAAAAGGCTCTGCGACGTACACCAGACGCTGCCGCTTTGCACGGCCTTGAAGTCCGCCAGCATCGGACATTTGGCGAGCAGCTCATCCATTGTGCGCAGCTCGCCCTCAATCGTGCTGTTGTAGAGCAGCACATCGGCGTCACGCGCCCCGGCGTAGAAATCCTCGAGCGAGATATTGACCGTCGCCAGATTGTTGCCGCTGTCCGTCAGGTCGGCAAAGACGTAGCTGCCGCCCGCCAGCCCGATCATCTTGGCGACGTAATCGCCGCCCTTGCGCACCGTGGCGAGATTGTTTGAGGTGATGGAAAAGAACGCCGCAGTCTTGCCGGTGGGTTCCTCGTCCAGCAGCGGTGCAATGCGCTGCACAGCGTCGTCAAAAACGCGCTCGGCCTCCTCGGTTCTGCCCAGCAGGATGCCATACAGCTTGACCCATTCCATCCGGGCCAGCGGGTCACTCTCGTAGCTAGAGCGCTCGACGAGGACCGGCACGCCGAATTTTTCGAGCTGCTCCTTCACCTCGGGCGTGTGGTAGATCATTGTGTTCTCGATGGCAAGGCCGCAGTCGGCGGACAGGATCGTCTCGTAATCGGGCGCGCTGTACTTGCCCGCGTAGGCGATCTCGCCCTGCTCCATGGCGGTGCGGGCCGCGTCGAGGTACCAGTTTTCGGCCTGCGTGCCGGACAGTGCCACAGCCCCCAGCCCGCCAATGCTGATGATGGGATCCATCGCGGACGACGACACAAGGTAGATATTTTGGATAGGCCGCTGCAAAACGGTGATGTCTGCGTCCAGATTAGCGGGCGCAGCGGCCCCCTCCGGCACGACGAGATAGCGGCTGCCGTCAATCGTGATGAGGTCATAGCCGCCCGCGCACACATCCACCGTGAACTGCTTCGCATATTCCAGCGGATAGCGGCTTTCTATCGTCAGGGCGTCCGTTTGCGCGGGAGCCTGGGAGGCAGCCGCGCACCCTGCCAGCAGCAGAGCAGGCAGGGCAAAAGCTGCCGCGCGCCTCATTCGGCGGCGGCCAGCGTCGCGCTGTCAAAGGTCAGGGTATAGTCGATCTCGTGCGGGGTGCTCATGGCGACGGTGTCCGCCGTGACGGCCAGCGCGGTATCCAGCGCGGCAACGGGGATCTCAAACGTCGAGTTGCCGTCGGTGTTGACGGGCAGGTACTTTTCGCCGTCAACGAGCATATAGTCATAGTTCGGGCTGCTCCAGACGATGGTCGCGGTCATAATGCCGTCGGCCACAGTCAGCGCGGCGGGGCTTTCGACGGTGGCACGCCCGCTGCCGCCCTCCAGCGTCACAGCGCAGGTGTAGCTGCCGTCGGCGGGGATCTCGACGGCTGCCGCAGCCGCATCCTCTGCCGCAGGCTCGGCATCGGAGACGCTGACCGTATGGTCATACCAGGTGCCCTTGGTGCCGAGGATGGCCAGCTGGAAATCGGCATCGACAGCCGCAACGGGGATGTCAAAGCCGTATACTTCGTCGCTGGTGCCGTCGGAGTAGGTCACCGTGTCAACGGTAGGCTGCAGCCAGTCGCTCTCGTGGGCGGGGGCGTCGGCGGCCATGCCCGGATACAGGTTGACGATCTTCTGAGACTGCAGACTGACGTGGAAGGTCATCGTGCCGTTTTCCACCGTCAGCGTGCCCATGCCATCCACGGCTTCGTTGGCGTGGAACATGCTGCTGTCGGTGTTGAACTTAGCGGTGTATACGCCGTCCGGCAGCGCGGCAGCGGGGGCCTGGGTTTCCGCCGGGGCCGCGGTGGCGGCAGGGGCGGTTTCTTCCGTGGAGACCGCCTCGGACGTGCTCTCGGCGGTGGACGCTGCGGACGCACCGCAGCCCGCCAGCAGCAGGGCAGCGAGAGTCAGGGATGCGAGTTGGAGCTTTTTCATGCTTTCCTTACCTCATTCTATACATATTTATCAGGCATTAGCGGGAGGCGGCGCGGGCGGATATAGAATCCGCCCCTACGGCGTGGCAGGGCATCACATCGGACGCAGGCCGGGCATGCCCGGCCGCTGCCGTGCTTTCCCAAAAACCAAAAAACTGCCCGGAGCTTACCCTCCGGGCAGAATGGGTCTTTCTCAGCCGTTCAGGGAATCGATGGCGGCCCCGGCATGGTCAACGTAGAGCTGCTGGATGTCGCCGATCTCGCCCAGACCTGCGATCTGGGTGTCGACGCTCTCAAAGCAGTCGGCGGCGTTGAACTGGCTCAGCCAGGAATCGTCCTCGGCACCGGCCATGTCGTTGTTGGCGTGGTCACCGGCGACGACCATCAGCGGGCGCAGGATGACCTTGGTGTAACCGGCCTCCTTGACCTTCTCGATAACGGCGTCGCAGGCGGTATCCTCGGGCTCGCCCTCAACGGTGCCGATAAAGACGTTGTCATAGCCCAACGTCTGCATCGCGGTCTGCATCTGGCTGTAGCTGACCTTGGCGGTGTGGGACGTGCCGTGGCCCATAAAGACAAAGGCGGTGCCGTCCGCAGCGGCGGCAGCGGCGTCGTCATACCCGGCGGTCTTGACGGCCTCGGCGGTGATGGCGGCGGCTACGGCCTCCTTGTCGGCGTTGATGACGGCGGCATCTTCGCCGACCTCGCCCAGCAGGGGTTCGGCAATGGCAACGCTGTCGAACTTGTCCCTGTACTGCTCAACCGCCTCGCACATCTCGTCGTACTCGGCGCCGTGCATCAGGTGCGTAGGCTGGACAACCAGATTTTTGACGCCGTTGGCAACGGCACGGTCAAGCGCCTGGTCCATGTTGTCGATCTTCTCGCCGTCGCGGGCCTGAACGTGGTTGATGATGATCTGCGCGGTGAAGGCGCGGCGTACGCTCCAATCCGGGTAGGCGGCCTGCAGGGCGTCCTCGATGCCCTTGATGTCAGCGGCGCGGCTGCCGTTGAAGGAGGTGCCGAAGCTGACGACCAGCAGCTCATTTTCGCCGATGTCGTCGGCATTGCGCGGGTCGTCCTTGCCGGCGTCGCCGGTGTCGCGGCCAAAGTAGTCGGGGTCTGCGTTCTCACCCTCGACCAGTTCCTTCTGGGTGTCGGTCAGGGCATCCCAGGCAGCCTTAGCGGCCTCGCACTGGGCATCGGTGTCAGCGCTGCGCTCCTGCACGTAGATGGCGTCGATCAAATCGGCGCAGTTCTTGGCGGCCACTTCGTCTGCATCTCCCTCGTCTGCGGTCTTTTCTGCATCCTCTGCGGTGCTTTCTGCGGCGACGGTGCTCGCGGCAGCGCTGTCAGTGCTCGCGGCGGTGCTGCCGCAGCCGACCAGCAGGGCGGCGGACAGTGCTGCGGCCATGGCGACGGCGGCAGCTTTCTTGTAGGTGATCCTTCTCATGTGTTCTTGCTTCCTTTCCTTGTTTAAAGCTGGGAGACAGTACGGGAGAGAACAGCAGGGCACACGGAAATTGACCCCGTAAAAAACGAGGTCTTTTGCGTGCAGAACGGCAACACAAAAGACCCCGTATTTTAAGCAGGTGCTTTGCGGTACAACCAATTCCTCGTGATCTGGGGCGGTGCGCCCCCGTACCCGGCAGCAGGCAGGTTTCCTGGCTGAAAGCTCAACGCCTGCCGCCGCCTTCCCGGGTCAAAACCCAGTGACCGGTGCAAATGCACCCTGGCGGCAGGCTCCCTTATCACAGTGACGAGATCGTGCGGGATTTGCACCCGCTTTCCTTTTACCCTTTTCCATGCGCCGAACGGCGGCATAAAAAGGCACCTGCTGTCGTATTCAGTTTTACGGTGTAAAGTATAGCACAATGCGGTGAGAAACGCAAGAGTGCGTCGGTTTCAATTTTGCCTTTATACGCTTTATACGATTGTGAACTGGCACGCCCGCATGGCGTCCAGCGCCGTTTGGTGGGACTGGGGTGTGACCCCGGCGCAGCAGTCGGACAGGATTTCGATTTCCGTCTCCGGGAAGGCCGCGCGCAGCACCATGGCGTTGCTGATGACGCAGATGTCGGTGCAGTAGCCGTAGATGACGATCTTTTCAATGTCGTCCACGGCCTTGTTGTGGGCCATCAGCTCGTCAAGGATCTCGCTCGGCAGCATGTAGCTGCCGAAGGTCGGCTTGTTGACGATGTGGCAGACCTCGGGGTCGGTACCGTCCAGCGCGTTCTCCAGCTCGGGCGCAAAGTTCCAGCCGTCCTCGCCCTCGATGCAGTGCTCCACAGGCAGGTGGCGTCCCTCCCGCGTGGCAAGGTAGTTGTCGGGGTGGGTGTCCCGCGTCAGGAACAGCCAGTGCCCGGCCCGGGCATGGGCCTTAACGGTCTCGGCCAGGTGGGCCACGTTGGCCTGTGCCTGGGGGTTCGCCAGCGCACCCGTGATAAAGTCCTTTTGTACGTCCACAACAATATCCAGAATCATAGCGACAGCTCCTGTATTTATGGTTTGCTACCAGTATACCGCAGACGGTACGCGGTGTAAAGTGCGCGTTTCTCTGGCCGCAGGGGTGCGGATGTGGTATAATGGAAGAAAAAGTTCAGGAGGCCCTTCATGACTCCGCGTGAAGCGTTAAAACGATATTTCGGCTATGACTCCTTCCGCCCCGGGCAGGAGGAGATCGTCAGCGCCCTTCTGGCCGGGCGGGACGCGCTGGCCATCATGCCCACCGGCGCGGGCAAGTCGATCTGCTATCAGGTCCCTGCCCTGCTGCTGCCGGGGCTGACGCTCGTCATCTCGCCGCTGATCTCGCTGATGCAGGACCAGGTCAAGGGGCTGAACGCAGCGGGCATCCATGCGGCATTTATCAACTCGTCGCTGACCGAGACACAGATCGCCCGCGCGCTGGACCTGGCCGCCGAGGGCAGCTACAAGCTCGTCTACGTCGCGCCCGAACGCCTGGAAAGCCCGGTGTTCCGCAGCTTTGCCGCGGGGGCAGACATCTCGATGGTCACGGTGGATGAGGCGCACTGCATCAGCCAGTGGGGACAGGATTTCCGCCCGAGCTACTTAAAGATCCTCGACTTCATCGACAGTCTGCCCCGCCGCCCCATCGTGTCGGCGTTCACGGCCACAGCCACGCGGGAGGTCAAGGACGACATTGTCTGCACGCTGCGGCTCCACGACCCGAAGGTACTTGTGACCGGCTTTGACCGGCCCAACCTCTACTTTCAGGTCGAGCGCACCCGCCGCAAGGACGATTTTGTCATCCAATATCTGCGCGACCACCCCGGCGAGAGCGGCATCATCTACTGCGCCACCCGCAAGAATGTGGACAAGCTGCAGGAGCTTCTGACCGAATACGGCTTTGCGGCCACAAAGTACCACGCGGGCCTGCCCGCCGAAGCACGCCGCAAAAATCAGAATGACTTCATCTACGACACCGCGCCGGTCATTGTGGCGACGAACGCCTTTGGCATGGGCATTGACAAGTCCAACGTGCGGTTCGTGCTGCACTACAACATGCCCCAGAGCATGGAGAATTATTACCAGGAGGCGGGCCGTGCCGGGCGTGACGGGCTGCCGTCGCAGTGCGTGCTGCTTTTTTCGGCGCAGGACGTCATCATCAACAAATTCCTGCTGGACAAAAAGGATTTTGCCGAGATGGACGACGAGGAGGCCGACCTTTTGCGCCAGCGCGACCTGCAGCGCCTGCAGACGATGGAGCGCTACTGCCAGACGACGGAGTGCCTGCGCAACTACATTCTGGCCTATTTCGGCGAGCATCCCACCGCGCCGTGCGGCAACTGCGGCAGCTGCAGCAGCGATTTTGACGAGGTCGATATGACCGACGCCGCCAAGTGGATGATCAACTGCGTGGCCGAGCTGCGCGGGCGGTACGGCAAAGCGATTTTGTTCGGCACTTTACAAGGCGCGAACCGTGCGCGTCTGCGGGAGCTGGGAGCCGAGCACTTCAAGAGTTACGGCCGGATGAAGGACACCCCGCGCGAGACGCTGGAACGCCTGCTGGCCCAGCTGCTGGAGGATGGATATTTGGTGCAGAGCGACGACCAGTACGCCGTGCTGCACATCGGGGATATTGCCCCGCTGAAGGCCGGCGGGCAGGTGCTGGTCAAGCTGCCGCCGCAGCGTGAGCCGGAGCAGGCCCGCGCACCGAAGCCGAAGCGCCGCAGCCCGATGGACGCGCTGACGAGCGCCGGACTGGAGCTGTTCAACCAGCTGCGCCAGCTGCGGTTCGACACCGCCCAGCGCGAGGGACTGCCGCCCTATGTCGTGTTCGGCGACAAGTCGCTGGTGGATATGTGCCTGCGCGCGCCGCGCCGCGCGGAGGATATGCTGGGCATCTACGGCATGGGTGAGCGCAAGTATGAAAAGTACGGTGCCGCGTTCTTTGCGGTCATTGACGCCTACCGCGCCGACCACCCCGACGCCGTTTTGAGCCTGGACCCGCCCGCACCGGAGCCGGAAAAGCCGCTGCCGTCCGAGAAGAAGAAAAAGCCGCCGAAGGCCGAGCGCCCCGCGTTTTACCTGACGGCGGAGGACGCGCGCAGCTTCAACTATCAGGACAGCTATACCGGCGCGGAGCTGAAGGCCGCGCTGATCGAGGCCGCCGGTGACCCGGATGTGAAGGCACCGACCATCAAGGAGATCGACGAGTGGCTGCTGGCGCAGCGGCTCATCGGCATGGAGCGTCTGCCGACGAAGGGCTTTTACTACGTGCCGACCCCTGCCGGTGTGGACGCCGGTCTGCGCAGCGAGGACAAGGTCAGCGCCCGCGGCACACCGTATTCAGTGCTGCTGTTTACGCCGGAGGCGCAGCGGATGGTGGTAGAGCACTTTATAAAACCGGACTAACCGCAAACCGGCAGGTCCCTGCTTTCGCACACGGCCACGGCGGCATGTAGGCATGCCGCCCTACGTTCCACTTTCCCCGTTATACGTAGGGCGGGGTGCCCACACCCCGCCGCCAGTTCGCGGCATCTGCCGCTAATGAGTTTACGCGCTCTTTTCGTCAACCTGCCCGTTCTTTCGTCAATTCTTTGTCATATTCGTCGATTGCGGATTTTTTGACACGATGTTAAAATGTTAGCAGAGATCGTATACCAATTTATAAGGAGCACCCCATGGACAACGTGAAAATTCTCGAGGTCAAGCAGAGCATCTTTGCCTCCAACGACGAGCAGGCCGCCGCGCTGCGGGCTGAGCTGAAGCAGGAAAAAATTTTTCTGCTGAATTTAATGAGCGCGCCGGGGTCCGGCAAAACCACAACACTGCGCCGCACGATTGCTGCGCTGCAAAATGAGCTGCGCATCGGCGTGATGGAGGCCGACATCGACTCCGACGTGGACGCCCGCGCCATTGCCGAGACCGGCGCCAAGGCCATTCAGCTGCACACCGGCGGCATGTGCCATCTGGACGCCGAGATGACCCGGCAGGGACTGGCCGGACTGGGCACTGGGGGTCTCGACTTGGTGATTCTGGAAAACGTCGGCAACCTTGTCTGCCCTGCTGAGTTCGACACCGGCGCGGTGAAGAACGCGATGATTTTGTCGGTCCCCGAGGGTCACGACAAGCCGCTGAAATATCCGCTGATGTTCCAGGTCTGCGACGTCGTTCTTGTCAACAAGATCGACGTGCTGCCGTATTTTGACTTTGACATGGACAAATGCCGCGAGTATGTGGCCCTGCGCAACCCGAACGCAAGGGTCATCCCGATCTGCGCCCGGACGGGCGAAGGCATTGACGAATGGGCCGATTGGCTAAAAGAGCAGGTCAGGGCGTGGCAGGCGTAAATAATCCAGCCGCGTTGTAGGGGCCGCACATGTGCGGCCCGCGGCCTTGCCGCAATCGCCCGTCCGCCATTTACAACCGGGCCGGGCATGCCCGGCCCCTACTGTGCAAAAAACGGAGCAACGGCACAAAAAAGGAGCACCCCATGAGCAAACCCACTGCGTTCCCGCTGGATGAGAGCAGGCTGCCCTTCGAGATACCGAGGGACGAGCCGTACCGCGAGAAAATTGCCAGGCTGGGCCAGATGATCACAGACCGCATCCCGGCCAAAAAGGGCATTCTGACGAAGGATGACCCCGAATACTGGGGCCTGGCGTCCATCGTGACCGACGAGATGGCGGACGTTGCCTTAAAAATGAAGGTCCGCAAGCCCATGACCCTGCCCGAGCTGGTCAAGGCCACGGGCAAGCCTGCCGGGGAGCTGGAGCCGCTTTTGCAGCAGATGGCCGTCGTCGGTCTGCTGGAGTACAACTGGGAGAATCCCCGCCGCGAAAAGCAGTACATCCTGCCGATGTTCGTGCCCGGCAGCGCAGAGTTCTTCAACATGAGCAAACAGCAGATCGCCGACCACCCCGAGGTGACAGCCTTCTTTGAGCGGATGACGTTTCTGCCGCTGGAGCACATCACCGCCATGGTGCCCCCGGGCGGCGCAGGCATCGGTATGCACGTCATCCCGGTGGAAAAAGCCATCGAGACCGAGAACCGGTCCGCCGACATTGAGCACATCTCTCACTGGCTGAAAAAGTACGACGGCAAGTATGCCGCCGGTCCGTGCAGCTGCCGTATGTCCCGCGCCGCCATGGGCGAGGGCTGCGGCGACGACCCCGACGACTGGTGCATCGGCGTGGGCGACATGGCCGACTACCTCGTCGAGACCAACAAGGGCCATTACGTGACCTACGATGAGGTCATGCAGATTTTGCAGAAGGCCGAGGACAACGGCTTTGTGCACCAAATCACGAACATCGACGGCGAGAACAAGATTTTTGCCATCTGCAACTGCAACGTCAACGTCTGCAATGCGCTGCGCACAAGCCAGCTGTTCAACACGCCGAACATGAGCCGCTCGGCCTACGTAGCACGTGTCGAGCCGGAGAACTGCGTGGCCTGCGGGCGCTGTGTGGAGTACTGCCCCGCGGGCGCGGTCAAGCTGGGCCAGAAGCTCTGCACGAAGGACGGCCCCATCACCTACCCGAAGCAGGAGCTGCCCGACGCCGTGAAGTGGGGCCCCGACAAGTGGGCCATCGACTACCGCGACAAGAACCGCATCAACTGTTATGACACCGGCACGGCCCCCTGCAAGACGGCCTGCCCCGCGCACATTGCCGTGCAGGGCTACCTGAAAATGGCCGCGCAGGGCCGCTACCGCGACGCGCTGGCGCTTATTAAAAAGGAGAACCCCTTCCCCGCTGTCTGCGGGCGCGTCTGCAACCGCCGGTGCGAGGACGCCTGCACCCGCGGCACCGTGGATCAGGCCGTGGCCATCGACGCCGTCAAGAAGTTCATTGCCGAGCAGGACCTGAACGCCGCGCACCGCTACGTGCCCGACGTTGTCCAGCCATCGCTACAGGGCCCGTGGCCGCAGAAGATCGCCATCATCGGCGGCGGCCCCGCGGGTCTGTCCTGCGCCTATTTTCTGGCAGTGCAGGGCTACAAGCCCACCGTATTTGAGAAAAACGAGCGTCCCGGCGGCATGCTGCGCTACGGCATCCCTTCGTTCAAGCTCGAGAAAAACGTCATTGACGCCGAGATCGACATTCTGCGGGAGCTGGGCGTTGACATCCGCTGCGGTGTCGAGGTCGGCAAAGACGTCACGCTGGCCGAGCTGCGCCGACAGGGCTACCGGGCGTTCTATATCGCCATCGGCTGCCAGGGCGGGCGTCGGGCCGGTGTGCCCGGCGAGGACGCCGCGGGCATCGAGACCGCCGTCCATCTGCTGCGCACCGTCGGCGGTGACGAGAGCCGCAAAATGACCGGAAAGACCGTCGTCATCGGCGGCGGCAATGTTGCCATTGACGCGGCGCGTGTGTCTCTGCGCTGCGGTTCCGACGGCGTGACGATGGTCTGTCTGGAGCCGCGGGATAAGATGCCGGCCTCGCCGGAGGAAATTGCCGAGGCCGAGGAGGAGGGCACCAAAATCACCTGCGGCTACGGCCCGAAGGAGTTCCTCTCCGAGAACGGCCATGTGACCGCCGTCGTGCTGAAAAAGTGCACCGGCCTTTACAACGCGGAGGGCCGTTTTTCGCCCACCTACGATGAAAACGATACCATCACCCTGCCGTGCGACAACGTTGTTTTAAGCATCGGCCAGTGCATCGAGTGGGGCGATTTGCTGAACGGCGAGGCCGTGCAGCTGGGCCGCGGCCAGGGCGCTGTGGCCGACGCGCTGACCTACCAGACCGCCCAGCCGGACATTTTCGTCGGCGGCGACGTCTGCACCGGGCCGCGGTTTGCCATTGACGCGATTGCTGCGGGCAAGCAGGGGGCAATTTCCATCCACCGCTTTGTGCAGCCCAACACAAGCCTGACGATTGGCCGCAACCGCCGCGACTTCCACGAGCTGGACAAGTCGAATCTGGCGCTGGGCGAGTATGACCGCGCACCGCGCCAGTCCGCCACGCTGGATGCGGGCATTGACGCGCACCGTTCCTTCCGCGACGCGCACCTGACGCTGACCGAGGATCAGGTCAAAATCGAGACAGCGCGCTGTCTGGGCTGCGGTGCCAGCGTTGTGGACCCGAACAAGTGCATTGGCTGCGGCGTCTGCACGACAAAGTGCGAGTTTGATGCCATCCGCCTGCACCGCGACCTGCCCGAGTGCAGCAAGATGGTCAGGAGCGAGGACAAGTTCAAGGCCATTCTGCCCTACATGGCGAAGCGCGAGATCAAGATCCGCTTTGCCAAGAAGGAGAAGTAATGCACGAGCTTGGCATTGTATTCCACATCATCCGCACGGTGGAGGACGTGGCCCGGCAGAACGACGTGACGCGCATCCGGCGCGTGACGCTGCAGCTGGGCGAGGTCTCCGGCGTGGTGGAGAGCTATCTGCAGGACTGCTGGAAGTGGGCGGCGGCGAAATCGGAGCTTTTGCCCGGCGCGGTGCTGACCGTGGAGACCATCCCCGCCGTGACCGTGTGCGAGGACTGCGGCCAACAGTACCCCACCGTGCAGTTTGGCCGCACCTGCCCCCACTGCCAGAGCCCGCGCACCCACCTTTTGCAGGGCCATGAGATGTTGATCAAAGAAATCGAGGCCGTGGAGACAGGCCCCACCGCCCCGGAGAGAGCGTGAAGCTGCATGAAATACAAAATTTTCCGCATTGAGGAACAGATGTACGGCTGCGAGGAGCCACCCGCCGACCAGCCGATTCTGGTTGACGTAGTGCTGGAAGGTGCTGACGGCACGCGGCGCATGCTCCCCTACCCCGACGAAGCGCTGCGCCGCGGCGGAATGGAGGAAGGCGACAGCGTCGAATTGACCGACGGCATCCTTCGCAAGGTATAATTTCCCCAAAAACAAAAGGGGCTGTTGCGTGTGCAGCAGCCCCTTCTATGTTTTTTTACAAAGGGCAACACCGCATAATTCCCGCCTGACGGCTTAAGCACCGCTCCGGCGGCTGCGGCACGGCATCTGCGTTGCCAAAATGCTCGATAATGTCGGGTTGCGGTACCCGCATCGTGCTTCGGGGGCAAAAGCCCCTCGCACTCTGCGACCGCTGCCCCTGCTTCGGTTCGCTGTTTCCGCCACTGGCGGCGCTCACCTTTGCAGCATCCAGTATTATCTGCGCTTTTGGCTTAGCAGCTGCCGCACCTCGCTCGCCGTATCGGCACTTAGAATTATGCGGTATTGCCCAAGGTTATTCTTCCGTAGAAATATCACGGCCAAAGTATTTTTCGCTCAATGCCTTCAGCGTGCCGTCGGCGCGCAGCTCGTCAATGGCGGCATCAATGGCCGTGCGCAGGGCGGCAGTCTCGTCGCCCTTGCGCATCGGGATGGCGATCTGGTTCGCATCGTCGGTCAGCACGGCGATCTTCACATTCGCGTCGGGGTGCTCCTTCGTGTAATCGTAGAAGGTCATCTCGGCGTTCAGCGTCGCGTCGATGCGCCCGCTCAGCAGCAGCTCAAACGTCTGGTTCAGGTCGTCAACGCCCGTCACCGTCGCGCCGTACTGCTCGGCCAGCTCGGCGTAGGTGCTGGAGATCGTGTTTGCGGTCTTTTTGCCCTTCAGGTCCTCCAGCGTGTTGATGCTGTCATCGTCGGCCTTGGTGATGACGGCGGTGCGGTTGAAGGCGTAGGGCGTCGAGAAGTCGTATTTTTCGGCGCGTTCGGGGGTGATGTCCACGCCGTTGACCATGATGTCATAGCGGCCCGCGTCCAGACCGGCCAGCAGGCCGTCCCACTCGCCCTCGACAAACTGCGGCTCAACGCCCAGCTTCTTCGCGATCTCGGTGGCGACCTCGACGTCGTAGCCGACGAGGTTGTCGTTTTCATCGTGGTAGGTCCAGGGTGCCCATGTGCCCTCCATCGCAACCGTGATGGTACCCTTGGCCTGGATCTCGCTCAACAGGTCGCCGGACGCGGCCTCGGCGGTGCTCCCGGCGGCGGATTCCGCTGCGGGCGCGGTGGCGGCGGCGCTGCTTCCGCAGGCGGTCATGGCCAGCGCGGCGGTC
>ENA-ORLY01002256-ORLY01002256.1-human-gut-metagenome-genome-assembly--contig:-NODE-2256-length-19120-cov-17.129759_pt1 | contig 19120 bp, 16 predicted proteins | sample MGYA00243071_ERZ508832 | MGnify/ENA primary metagenome ERZ508832 (study PRJEB26277, sample SAMN04329777) | human gut metagenome | biome: human-associated habitat | host: Homo sapiens | place: USA... | reverse complement strand
TGGTTCATGCGGGTGGAGCACAGGCAGCCGTTCAGGCGGTCGCCGTGGATCTGGATGACGTCCACACCGGCCTTCTGGGCACGCACTGCGCAGGCGCACATCTTATCGATGATGGACATCAGCATCTCCTCGCTGGCCTCATCGGTAAAGAACATCATGTCGTGGTGCAGGCGCTGACGCATCTCGTCAAACTTCTTCTGCATAAACAGGCTGTTGATGGCGTCCACATCGTACTCCGGGTGGAAGATCTGGACGCCCAGCTTGGTGCCGTAGGCGTGTACGCTGTCGGCCAGTGCCTTGAAGGCAGGAATCTGGCTGTCGTCAAACAGCTTGGGGGTGGGAGAAAAGCTGTTGATGGGCGCAACATCGCCCATAACGATGTAGCCCACGCCGCCCTTTGCCAGACGGGTGTAGAAGCCCATGTCCTGCTCGCTGATCATGCCGTTTTTCTCGTAGCCGGTGGTCAGCGGGGGGAACATGATGCGGTTTTTAAAGGTCTGTCCGCCCACCTCGATGGGCTGCAGAATTACGTTTTCCATACAAAAGCCTCCTTGCAGATACGCTTTGCTTTACAGATTTGCTTTGATGAATGCTGCGGTCTTTTTCTCCACGGTGGCACGGGCTGCCAGCGTAGCAAAGTTGTGGCCGCCGCCCGCAATGGTATCCACCTCGGGTGCGGTGTACACCTGTGCGTAACGGCTGCAGGTGCCCTCGTCCACCAGACGGTCATCGTCGGCGCGCAGCAGCAGCACCGGGCCGTTGTAGCCCTTGGCCTCGGTAAAGGGATCGGGGTGCTTGGCCATCTCGTAGTTAAAGGCCATCTTGTAGCACAGACCCTCCATGTCGGTGTAGTCCTTGCCGGTCTGCACAACGCCGTCGGCACGCTGTGCGCAGCCGAACCACATCCCGGCGCCCGGGCACAGCAGGATCAGGCCGTGGGGCTGGATGACCGGTGCGCAGGAAGCGGCAATGTAGCCGCCCATGCTCTGGCCGGAGAGGAACAGCTTTTCGCTGTCCACATAGGGCTGCTCAGCTGCCCATGCAAAGATATCCTGTGCATCGGTGTGCAGGCCGTCGAAGCTCATATCCTCGAACTCGCCGTCGCTCTCGCCGTTGCCGTAGAAATCGAACCGGGCGCTGCCGATGCCCTGCGCTGCCAGAGCGCGGGACAGGTGGGTGTACATGGACTTGTAGCCGCTGCAGCTGCCGGCAAAGCCGTGCAGGTGCACCACAAAGGGTACCTTGCCCTCGGTATCGGGCAGGGTCACGATGCCGCGCAGGGTGTGGCCATTGCGGTTTTTAAACTGGACCTGTAAAATCTTCATGGTTTACTTGCTCTCCTTTGCGGCGCGGCGAGCCTTCAGCTCGGTCAGCATCTCAGCAGTCTTCTGCTTGGTCAGGGGGTAGACGAAGAACAGGATGGCAACTGCAATGCCGTAGCCCAGGAAGTAGACGCCGGTGTAGCTCTTCCAGATGGCGTTCACAACGCCTGCGGTCTGCACAGCGCCTGCGGTCACGTTGTAGCCGATGGCACCCAGCACAAAGCTGGACAGGCTGCCGGAAATGGCGCTTGCAAGCTTGCGGAAGAAGGAGTAGGTGGAGTAAACGATGCCCTCGTTGCGCTCGCCGGTCTGCAGCTCGTGGTAGTCGATGGCGTCGTTGACCATAGCCCAGATCAGCACCTGCATGCCGGAAGCGCCCAGATAGCAGATACCGTTGATGACGATGAAGGCCACAGGGTTGTGGACGGGGAAGAAGAACAGGATGCCGAACACGATGGCGGCAAAGCCTGCGCCCATGCAGCACCACTCCTTCTTGCCGAACTTGTTGGCCAGAGGCTGGGTGATGGCAAAGGACAGCACAGCGTACAGCACGCTCAGCATACCGGAGACAGCCTGAATTTTAACGTTGCCGAAGAAGTCCTTATACAGGTAGGTGTTCAGGCCGTTGACCACGGAAGCACCGATCATGCCGGTCAGGCTGAAGAACATAACGCCCAGCAGAGCCTTATTGTGAGAGATCTCCTTGAGCACGTGCAGGTAGTTCAGCTTTTCACCCTGCGGACGCTCGGGCACTTCCACGCGCTCCTTGCACCATACGCAGGTGATCTGCAGGCACAGCAGGCCCAGCAGAGCGCAGATGCAGGCCAGCATCAGGAAGCGGCCGGCCACGGGCTTGTTGTCCACATACAGGAACAGGGGGCCGATCATGACCATGACGGTCATGAAGATGGTGCCGCCAAGGCTGCGGTAGCGGGACAGTGCGGTGCGCTGGCTGACATCATCGGTCATCACGCTGGACAGGGTGCCGAAGGGCACGTTGACGCAGGTGTACAGTGCCTCGTACAGAACGTAGGTGACGAACATGTAGGCCAGACGCAGGCCGTAGTTGATGTTGCCCACATTGACAAAGCCAAGTATGCACAGCACTGCCATGGGGAAGGAGAAGGCGCGGATCCAAGGGATGAACTTGCCGCCCTTGGTGGCCTTGCGGGAGTCCACGATGGCGCCGATGATGGGGTCGTTCACGGCGTCCCAGATCTTGGTGACCAGCAGCAGGATACCCACATGGAAGGGGTTGACCTGCAGGATCAGGGTGTAGAAGATCGACAGATACATGGCGCGGTACTGCTCAGTAAAGCAGCAGCCCAGATCGCCCAGTGTATAGCCGATCTTGTCCTTCATGGAGAAGGGTCGGACGGTCTTTTTCTGGTCCATTGTATTTTATCCTCCTTAAAAACAGTGAAACCAAGAGACTTTTCGCACAAGTCTCTTTTCTACACTTGCATTATACGTTAAATTTCCATCAATACATATCCAAAAAATGATTGAAAACTATCGTAAATTGATGTATTATGCAATTATAACAGTTGTACTTTTCTGTTGTGTACAACAATCTGTTACACATGACAGTTTCACGGAGGTTTTTTTGGTGAACTATACAGTCAAGCGTTATTTTTTCGAGCAGAGCGCCGTCCGGGAATTTTATTCCGGCGCGTATTATGATTTGTTTCTGGTCATGCGGGGCAGCGGCGTGTTCCGGTGCAGTGAGGTGGTGCTGCCCGCACAGCAGCAGAATCTCATCATCTTCAAGCCCGGTCAGGGTGGCAGGCTGGAATACGCCGGTGCTTACGGCCCGCTGGAACTTATTCGGGTGCAGCTGTCTCCCCAGACGCTGGCGCAGCTTTCGGACGCGGACACCGACCTTGAAAAAAGCTTCAACGTGGTGCCCTTCCGGCAGGTGGCTGTGCGCCCGGACAGCCAGATCTATATGCTGCTGAAAAACCTTGCCCGGAAGATGCTGATGCTCTCGCAGGAGCGCACCCAGTTCGGTGCAGCGGTGTTCGAGCACGGTATTCTGCAAATGTTCGTGGTGCTGGCGCTGCGTGCCTGCATCCATGCAGAGTTCCACACCGCATCGGTCAGCCGCCACCACCTGATGCTGGACGAGGTGTTTTTGTTTATTCAGGCGCACCTTACCGAGGAGCTGACGTTGGAACGGCTGGAGAAGGAGTTTTTCGTTTCCCGGGAACATATTGCCCGGGAATTCAAACGCCAGACCGGGCAGACGGTGCACCGCTATATCGTAAAGGCGCGGTTAGACCGCTGCTGCACCCTCATCGAGCAGGGGCTGCCCATCACCGAGGTGTACAAGACCAGCGGCTTTGGCGGTTACAACCACTTTTTCCGCGCCTTTAAAAAGGAGTACGGCATGACCCCCAAGGAGTACTTCCAAACCACCCGGCAGGACGCCCGGGGATGAATTTTGCAAAAACTGCACTGTCCGCGCCTGTGAAAAAAGCCGCCTGGGAAGATTCGCAGATCTTCTCGGGCGGCTTGCTTATCCTATTTTTTCTTTTACTTGCGGCGGGTGAGGCAGTTCAGCGCCATCACAACCAGCACGAGAAAGCCGATGACCAGCAGGATACCGGTCATGCCGATGAGCATCATGGGCAGGGTGGTCATCCAGGAAGAAAGATGAAGCATAAAGGCACCTCCGTTAAACCATCAGGGAAAGGATCAGTCCGCCGGCAAGGACGGATGCGATCTGCCCGGAAACGTTGACGCTGATGGAGTACATCAGCAGGAAATTCTGGTTGTCCTCGGCCAGACCCATCTTGTTGACCACACGTCCGCTCATGGGGAAGGCCGAAATGCCTGCCGCGCCGATCATGGGGTTCAGCTTTTTGCCCTCGGGCAGGAAGAGGTTCACCAGCTTGGCGAACAGCACGCCGCCAGCGGTATCAAAGATAAAGGCTACAAGACCCAGCGCCATGATAAGCAAAGTGTCCGGCCGGACAAACTTGTCGGCGGTCATCTGCCCGGCTACGGTCAGACCCAGCAGCAGGGTGATGAGGTTTGCCAGTACGTTCTGGGCGGTCTCGCTCAGGGAGTTCAGCACCCCGCATTCCCGCAGCAGGTTGCCGAACATCAAAAAGCCCACCAGCGCCACGCTGGCCGGGGCTACCAGACCGGCGACCACCGTGACCACAACAGGGAACAGGATCTTGGTCAGCTGGGTGACATTGCCTTTTTCGTAGGGCATACGGATGCGGCGTTCCTTCTGGGTGGTCAGCAGACGGATGACCGGCGGCTGCACGATGGGCACCAGCGCCATGTAGCTGTAAGCTGCCACCATAATAGCGCCCAGATACTGGGATTTCAGGGTGTTTGCCACAAAAATGGCGGTGGGGCCGTCCGCTGCGCCGATGACCGCAATGGACGCGGCGTCCTTCATATCAAAGAAGAACCCGGCCAGAAACAGGGTGAAAAAGATGCCGAACTGTGCCGCTGCGCCAAACAGCATGAGCCACGGCTTTTCCAGCAGCGGGCCAAAATCGATCATGGCACCGATGCCGATGAACAGCAGCAGCGGGAACAGCTCGTTGGACATACCTGCCTCGAACAGGGCAGAGATGGGGCCAACGGTGTCTCCCTGCGTGATGGCACCGGATGCGGGAAGGTTGACCAGAATGGCACCGAACCCCATGGGCAGTAGCAGACTGGGCTCCATCTTTTTGACGATGGCAAGGTAAATGAGCAGGGCACCGATGCCCCACATGACCACCATCTGCCATGTCAGCGCCCCGAAGTTTGAAAAGAGCGCGGCGAATGTGTTCCAGAAATTCATATTGTTTTTCTGCCTCCTTTTGTTTTGATGCTGCGGCAAGAAAAAAAGAGACCCTTGCCACAGCGTAAGATCTGTGACAAAAGTCTCAAGCGAACACATGACATCGGGCATTGCTGCCGTGATGACGCTGCCATGCAGCGGCCTGCCGGAAAAAGCCTTGACCGGCGGGCTGCCCTTTACTCCCCTTTATCTTTTTTATTGATACCAGAAACTGCCGCTTCTGTCAAGGGGGAAAATGCGGTTTTGCGCAAAAATTCAACCGTTTAAATCGTCAGTCCACCACCGGCACATCCAACCCGAACTCCTGCGGGCGGAAGCGGGGACAGACGTTCTCGGTGATGCAGATGACCGAAGCAGCAAGACGGCTGCCGATCTCGCAGGCGTCTGCCAGCGTTTTGCCGTAGGTCAGGCCGATGACCGTGCCGGCAAAGAAGGCGTCCCCCGCGCCGGTGGTGTCCATAACGTCCACCTTTTTGGCGGGTACGATGCCGCAACTGCCGTCCGCACAGGCGTATACCGCGCCCTGCCCGCCCATGGTCACCACCATGCTGGGAATGTTGGCGCTGCGCACGTTGCCCGTGAGCACCCGGCACATCTCGTCCGGGGAGAGGTGGTCGTAGTCGTCCGAGAACAGCAGCCCGGCCTCCTGCTGGTTGCAGACGAAACAATCAATCTGCTGCAAAAAATCCCGCCGCTCCATGGCGATGCTCATGTTGGAGACCACGGCAAACACCTTTTTGCCGTACTTTTTGGCATAGCGCAGGGTCTGCTTCACCGTTTCTTTTTCGAGGTCCAGTTCCAGCGCAATGGAATCGCAGTCTGCAAAAATGGCGTCGCCCTGTTCTTGTAGAAGGCCGGTCAGCGGGGTGGTGTCTGGCCGCTTGGAGATGGCGGCGTGCACATCGCCGTCGTTGTCAAAAATGGCCAGCCATGTGCCCATGCCGTCCGGCTTTTTCTGGATAAAGCGGGTGTTGACCTTGTGCCTTGCCAGCTTGTCGATGACGTCCTGTCCCATGCCGGTGTCGTCCACCAGACCCACAAAGGTGGGGCGCAGCTCTACGTTGGCGATATCCTCCACCACGTTGCGGCTCACACCGCCGTGTACCTGCTCGATGCGTCCGGCGTTGCGCCCGCCGGGGATATAGGTGGAAAGGGGATAGCCCTTGATATCCACAAAAACAGCTCCGATGACTACGATGCCCATAAACGATAAACCTTTCTGACTTCAGTTGATTTTACCTGTATTATACAGGAAGCAGACAAAAGATGCTATCCTTTTGCGGAAAAATATCTCTCGGTCACGCCCCCCTTTCCGTGAAAAAGGGCTTCCGAAAAGTCCACAGACTTTTCGGAAGCCCAAATAAAAAATAATTCTTCCTCTTACATCGCCGTGCGGGCGGTGCGCACCAGATACTCCATGGCCTGCACCGGGTACTGCCCGGCGGCAGTCTCGCCGGTGAGCATCAGGCTGGATGCACCGTCCAGTACGGCATTGTAGATGTCGCTCACCTCGGCGCGGGTGGGTACAGCCCGGGTGTGCATGCTGTCCAGCATTTGGGTCACCACCATAAAGGGTACCCCGGCTGCCCGGCAGGCAGCAGAAAGCTGTTTCTGGCAGCGGGGCAGCTCCCACAGGGGCATGGCGTTGCCAAGGTCGCCCCGGGCAATGACCACCTCGTCCACCAGCGGCAAAAACTCCGGCAGCGCCTGTACGCCCGCAAGGTTTTCAATTTTGGCGAGGATCTTCAGCTGCGGTGCACCGGCCTCTGCCAGCGCCTGCCGCAGGTTGCGGATATCCGCAGCGCCGCGCACAAAGGGCAGCATGACCCCGGTAACGCCGCAACCGGCGGCGATGGCAAGGTTCTCCTTGTCCTCGGTGGTCAGGGTGGGCATCTGGATGTCCGCCCCCGGTGCTGCCAGACTTTTGCGGCTTTGCAGCACTCCGCCCCGCACTACGGTGCACACGAGTGCTTCCGGCTCTGCGGTGTCCACCCGTGCCAGCAGCTTGCCGTCATCCAGCAGCAGCTCCTGCCCGGGCTGCACGCTGTGCACCAGCGCGGCAGGGCAGGGGATGCCCTGCGCGCCCAGACGCACGGTCTGCCCGGCGGTCAGGGACAGCGGCTGCGGCAGACGGCCGATGCGTAATTCCGGCCCTTGCAAATCAATGAGCAGCTTTTTGACCCCGGCTTTATGCAGCATCACCAGCCAGTCCTTGTGCGCTGCCAGCGGCCCGTGAGAAAGATTCATGCGGATGCCGGTCATACCGGCTTCCACCATCTGCTGCAAAAGCTTTACATCGGCACAGGCAGGGCCGATGGTTCCGTAAAAATCCATAATTCCTCCTGCAATTCACGTTTTCTTTCTATTGTAGCATGACCGCGCTGCAAAAGATAGCCCGGCGGCGCACAAAAAAACACCGGAAGCTGATGCAAAGCCTCCGGTGTCTTTTTATGATGCCTTATGGGGTTTACTGCTACACTTTGCACCGCCTGCGTTCAGTACAAAGCTTACAGCTCCCTCTATTTTTAAAGGTTGTACTTAGTTTACAGCATTTCAGGCATTTCGTCAAGGGCATTTTCCAGCTTTTGCCGGGAAAAACTGGAATATCACAACATTATCACAACTGCAGCTGGTGGTAGCACACGCCCTCCATGGTCTTCCAACAGGCGGTGCTTCCCTCCAGGGTCATGTAGCTGTGGGCAGTGTTTTCCTTGGGGATGCTCACAGAGCCGGGGTTCAGGTAAAGGTTCCCCTGTCCAAAGTCCGTCCATGCGGGCACATGGGTGTGGCCGTGGAGCAAAATATCCCCCGGGGCAAGGGGCGGCAGATGGTTCAGGTTGAACACATGGCCGTGGGTAACGTAGACCAGCCGCTGCCCCACCGGCAGCACGGCGTAGTCTGCCAGCACCGGGAAGGTGAGTACCATCTGGTCCACCTCGGCGTCGCAGTTGCCGCGCACACACAGCAGCCTGGGCGCAAGGCTGTTCAGCAGCGGAATCACCTTTTTGGGGGCGTAGTCCCGGGGCAGGTCGTTGCGGGGGCCGTGGTAGAGCAGGTCTCCCAGAAACAGCAGGCGGTCGGCCTGCTCCCGTTCAAAGGCCTGCTGCAGCTGCTGCGCATAATAATAGGAGCCGTGCAGGTCTGATGCGATCATCCATTTCATATACAATGCCCTCCCTCAGAGCCGGTTTGCCTTATTGTAGCGCCTGCTGTAAAAATGGTCAAGTGATTACAAAAGTCATACTTTTGTACCAAAACCCCTTGACACGCCGCTGAGGATGTGGTATTCTGCTAAAGTTGCAGCCCGCAAATGCGCAGGCTGCATATCGCGGACAGCTGCCGCGATCATAAAAACCGTGTGGATTTTTACAGCAACATTGCTACTTTTCGCCACACAATGACCTCACAAGGGTCATTGTGTGGCTTTTTTGTGCGCCGGAAACCGGCTGCAGGCCGGTGCTGCGCCTTCCACGCTTTGAACTTTTACAGATAGCAGGTGAATTTTTTCAATGAACGAAACTTTTATGAAGGAGAAGCCGGTGCTGCCGCTGCTGCTCTCGATGGCGCTGCCCAACGTGGTCTCCATGCTGGTGAACAGCCTCTACAACATCGTGGACAGCCTGTTTGTGGCGCGCATCAGCGAGGATGCCATGACCGCTTTAAGTCTGGTGTTCCCCATCCAGAACTTTTCCAACGCCATTGCCATTGGCTTTGGCATCGGCATCAACGCCATGATCGCGCTGTATCTGGGCGCGGGCGACCGCGAAAAGGCCGAGACGGCCGCCACCCACGGCTTTGTGCTCAGCCTTGTGCACGGCGTGGTGATGATGGCGGTCAGCATCGCCATCATGCCCGGCTTTCTGCGCCGCTTTACGCAGGACGAGACGCTGATCGCCGCCGGCATCACCTACTCTACCATTGTGTTCCTGTTTTTGGTCGTGAACATGGTCTCGCTGGCCTTTGAAAAGATCTTTCAGGCGGTGGGCCGCATGAAGGTGTCCATGGTCGCGCTGATCACCGGCTGCGTGTGCAATATTTTGCTGGACCCGGTGCTCATCTTCGGGCTTGGGCCGGTGCCTGCCATGGGCATTGCAGGCGCGGCACTGGCTACCGGCATCGGTCAGGTGCTCAGCGTGGTGGTCTACCTTGTGGTCTACCTGCGTACCGAGTTGCCGGTGCGGCTGCGCCGCAGCTGTCTGCGCCCGGACGCGGCGCTGGACGGCAGACTGTACGCCATCGGCGTTCCGGCCATCCTGAATCTGGCGCTGCCCTCGCTGCTGGTCACCTTCCTTAACGGATTGCTGGCGGCCTTTTCTCAGAGCTATGTGGTGGTGCTGGGCATCTATTATAAATTGCAGACCTTTTTGTACCTGCCTGCCAACGGCTTCGTGCAGGGCATGCGTCCCCTTATCGGCTATAACTACGGTGCGCGGGAGCACGCCCGGGTGAAAAAGCTGTTCCAGCTGACCCTGCTCATGAGCGCTGCCATCATGGCGGCGGGCACGGTGATCTGTCAGGTTGCTTCCGGGCAGCTGATGGGACTGTTCACCCAGAACCCCGAAACCATCGCCGCCGGGCAGACCGCGCTGCGCATCATCAGCATCGGCTTTGTCATCTCGGCAGTCTCCACCACCGCCTCCGGTGCACTGGAGGGGCTGGGCAAGGGCGCAGAATCGCTGGTCATCGCCCTGTGCAGGTACGTCGTTTTCATCATGCCGCTGGCTGCACTGCTGTGTAACTGGCTGGGCGCAGACGGCGCATGGCACGCCTTCTGGCTTACCGAGGTGCTGGCGGCAGTGGTCTCCGGTATCGTCTACCGCCGGGCGGTCACACATAAAAAATAAGAATTTCTGATAGGGGCGTTTCATAACGTCCCTATTTTTCATTGACACTACGGGAAAAGTACGGTAAAATAATTTTCGTGTTTTGACAAAAACTGTCAGTGCGCAAGATATTACAGAGGATGTGGAAGTATATGATCGAGACCATTGCCGCCGTCAATCAGGCGGTGAACAGCTTTATCTGGGGCATCCCCGCCATGGTGTGTATCATTGGCGTGGGGCTGCTGCTCAGTGTCCGCACGGGCTTTTTGCAGATCCGCAAATTCCCTTACGCCATCCGTACCACCGTGGGTCGGATGTTCCGCAAGCGGGATGCCTCGGACGGTGCCATGACCCCTTTTCAGGCGGTGTGCACCGCGCTGGCGGGCACGGTTGGCACCGGCAACATTGCCGGTGTGGCGGGCGCTATCGCCATCGGCGGCCCGGGTGCCGTGTTCTGGATGTGGTGCTCTGCGCTGCTGGGGATGTGCACCAAGTTTGCCGAGGTGACGCTGGCCGTGCATTTCCGGGAGCGCAGCGATACCGGCGAGTGGGTGGGCGGCCCGATGTACTATATTAAAAACGGCCTTGGCCGCCGCTGGCAGTTTCTGGCCGTGCTGTACGCGCTGTTCGGCGTGCTGACCGTGTTCGGTACCGGCAACGCAACGCAGGTGAATACCATCGTGGCAGCGGTGGATACCGCCCTGCTGGAATACGGGCTGGTGGGCGGCAGCTTTCTGCCCACCCTCAACCTCATCGTGGGCATCCTTGTGGCGGTGCTGGTGGCGCTGGTGCTGCTGGGCGGCATCAAGCGCATTGGCAGCGTAAGCGAGAAGCTGGTGCCCTTTATGGCACTGTTCTATATTGTGCTGTCGGTGGGCGTGGTGGTGCTCAACTTCTCCCGCCTGCCCTACGTGCTGGAATCCATCGTGGCGGGTGCGTTCAACCCTGCTGCTTTTACCGGCGGCACCATCGGCAGTTTGTTCGTCAGTATGCAAAAGGGCGTTTCCCGCGGCATCTTTTCCAACGAGGCCGGTCTTGGCACCGGCTCTATCGCCCATGCCTGCGCCGACACCAAAAAGCCGGTCAAGCAGGGCATGTTCGGCATTTTTGAGGTGTTTGCCGATACCATCGTCATCTGCACCCTGACCGCGCTGGTCATCCTGTGCAGCGGCACCCCGGTCGGCTACGGCGCAGCTGCGGGTGCTGAGCTGACCATCTCCGGCTTTACCACCACCTACGGCGGCTGGGCTTCCATTTTTACCGCCGTGGCGCTGTGCTGCTTTGCCTTTTCCACCATCATCGGCTGGGGTCTGTACGGCTCCCGTTTTCTGGTGTTCCTGTGCAAGAGCAACAAGGTGGCGCGCCCCTTCTTTGTGGTGTATGCTCTGGTAGCCATTCTGGGTGCTACCATGGATCTTGGCCTGCTGTGGAGCATCGCCGATACCTTCAACGGCCTGATGAGCATTCCCAACCTCATTGCATTGCTGCTGCTTTCCGGTACGGTGGTGCAGCTGACCCGCGCCTTTTTTGAATCGGAAGGGTGAACGGCAGCTCTGCCCATAGTGGACAGAAACGCCGGAACGCGGTATACTGAGAAAAAACAACGGTGGCTATGCACCACAGGAGGTTCTAACGTGGAAAACTTTAACGAACTGCTGCAAAAGTATGCAGATTTTATCGTCCGGGTGGGTGTGAACCCGCAGCCGGGGCAGACCCTGATCATCAACTGCCCGCTGGAAGGTGCCCCGCTGGCACGGCTGTGCGTGCGCAGCGCCTACGAGGCCGGTGCGCGGGACGTGCAGGTGAACTGGCAGGATGACGCCGTTACCCGCATCCGCATGGAGCTGGGCAGCGAGGACGCCCTGACCGACCACAAGGGCTGGCAGCTGCGCCGCTATTTGGACTACGCCGAGAGCGAGGGCGGTGTGTGCGTGCTGCACCTCATCGCGGACGACCCGGAACTGTTTGCCGGGCTGGACGGTGCCAAGATCAGCCGGGTGAACAGCGCGAACCGCAGCTTTATGCAGCCGTGGCGGGAGTACACCATGAACGACCGGGTGCAGTGGTCCATCGCCGCCCTGCCCGCAGAGCCGTGGGCAAAGAAGATGTTCCCGGAGCTGGACACTGCCGCCGCCATTGAGGCACAGTGGAAGCTGATCTTTGATACCTGCCGTGTGACCGGCGGCGACCCGGTAGGGGAGTGGCAGAAGCATCTGGACCGCCTGAACGAGCTGGGCGCAAAGATGAACGCCCTGGATCTGGAAAGCGTGCATTTTGAAAGCGCCAACGGCACCGACCTGACCGTGGGTCTGGCGGAACAGGCGGTGTGGGAGAGCGCCGGCAGCAAAAACGAGAAGGGTGTGCCCTTCCTGCCCAACATCCCCACCGAGGAGGTGTTCACCGCGCCCCATAAGGATAAGGTGGACGGCATCGTTTACGGCACAAAGCCTTACGTCTTTAACGGTCAGCTCATCAAGAATTTCCACGTTACCTTCAAGGATGGCAAGGTGGTGGAGCACGGCGCAGACGAGGGCGCAGACCTGCTGGGCCAGCTGCTGGACACCGACGAGGGCGCACGCCACATCGGCGAGGTGGCGTTGGTGCCCGCCTCCAGCCCCATCAACCGCAGCGGCAAGCTGTTCTACAATACTCTGTTTGACGAGAACGCTGCCTGCCACATCGCTTTTGGCGACAGCTACCCCGGCACCACCGTGGGCGGCACCGGCCTTTCCAAGGAGGAGCTGGCAGCCCGCGGCATGAACCACTCCTCCCTGCACGAGGACGTGATGATCGGTGCAGAGGACAGCCGCATCACCGGTAAATGCCGCGATGGCCGCACTGTGCCGCTGTTTGAAAACGGCGTCTGGGTGCTGTAAAAAGCCCCAAAGGGTGCGCAACGGCAAAAAAATTGCGAAAATGCTTGCATAAATCGCAAGAGTATGCTATATTCTAGTAGTACGATATAGTTTAACCTGAAACGTGGGCCGCAAGGTCCGCGTTTCTTGTTTGTTTGGAGGTTTTTTATGGCGAAGCAGTCTGGCGGCAACACCGCGCAGAGAGTGGAAGCGCTTGTCCGTCCCACGGTGGAAGGCATGGGTCTGCGCCTGTGGGATGTGGTTTTTGAGAAGGAAGGGCCGGACTGGTATCTTCGCATCCTCATCGACCGGGACGGCACCATGGATACCGACACCTGTGCAGAGGTGTCCCACGCACTGGACCCCATTCTGGACGAGGCAGACCCCATCGACCAGAGCTATTATCTGGAAGTAGGCAGCCCCGGCCTTGGCCGCAAGCTGACCCGCCCGGAGCACTACGAGGCACTGAAGGGTCAGAAGGTGCGGGCAAAGCTCATCCGCCCCAACGCTGACGGCGTGCGGGAACTGTCCGGCATCCTGACCGGTCGTGAGGGCAGCACTGTGACGCTGGAGACCGAAAACGGCCCCGTGACCTTTGAGGTGAATGCAGCCTCCGGCGTGCAGCTGTGCGACGACGAGGATCTGTTCAACTGAAAAGTACCGTCTCTGATGGAGAAAAGAGAACAAAATATATAGGAGGAACCCGAAAAATGACAGCAGCGAATAAGGACTTTTTTGAAGCGCTCTCCATGCTGGAGCATGAGCGCGGCATCACCGCAGAATACCTGATCGAAAAGATCAAGGCGGCTATCATCATTGCCGTCAAGAAGAACTACGAGGTCGAGGAGGATCACATCCGGGTGGATATCGACCCCGACACCGGCCGCTTTGACGTGGCACTGATCCAGGATATCGTGGCAGACGAGGACTGGTACGACGAGCACGCCGAGATCGGTGTGACCGAGGCACGCAAGATCCGCAGCAGCTACGAGGTGGGCGACCGCATCATCACCCCGCTCAAGACCCGCGATTTTGGCCGTATTGCCGCCCAGACCGCAAAGCACGTCATCCGTCAGGGCATCCGCGAGGCCGAGCGCAACCAGCAGCTCAGCGAGATCCAGTCCCGCGCACATGACATCGTGCAGGCCACCGTTACCCGCGTGGATACCGAGAAGGGTATCGTAGCGCTGGATCTGGGCAAGGGCGGCGAGGCTGTTCTGCCCCGCAACGAGCAGGTGCCCGGCGAGGTGTACACCGAGGGCGAGACCCTGCAGGTCTACATCGTGGACGTGGTCAGCACCGAGCGCGGCCCCCGCGTGATGATCAGCCGCACCCATCCCGGCCTTGTCAAGCGCCTGTTTGAGCTGGAAGTGCCCGAGATCTTTGACGGCACTGTGGAGGTAAAGGCCATCAGCCGCGAGGCCGGTGCCCGCACCAAGATGGCTGTCTGGTCCAAGGACCCCAACGTCAACCCCGTTTCCGCCTGCATCGGCGAGCACGGCGCCCGCGTGGCCGCTGTTGTGGAAAAGCTGGGCGGCGAGAAGATCGATATCGTCAAGTGGAGCGAGGATATCTCGGAGTTCATTTCCGCAGCCCTGAGCCCTGCCAAGGTGGTCAAGGTGGAGCTGCTGCCCGGCGAGACCCGCTCCTGCCGCGTCACCGTGCCTGACCAGCAGCTGAGCCTTGCCATTGGCAACAAGGGTCAGAACGCCCGCCTGTGCGCACGCCTGACCGGCTACAACATTGATATCCGTCCCGAGAGCGGCTACTACGGCGAGGACGAGGAGCCCAAGAAGGACGCAGCAGACGCTGAATAAGCCCGGCACCATCTGCCGAAGGAGGGAAACCGGATGGCACAAAAAAAGATCCCTGCCCGCCAGTGCATCGGCTGCATGACCAGCCGCCCCAAAAAGGAACTGGTGCGGGTGGTGCGCGCCCCCAGCGGCGAGATCAGCATCGACCCCGTGGGCAAGAAGCCGGGCCGCGGCGCTTACCTCTGCCCGGACCCGGCCTGTCTGGCAAAGGCTAAAAAGAAAAAGGCGCTGGAGCGCTGCTTTGAGCAGCCGGTTCCCGCCGAGGTTTACGATGCGCTGGCCGCACAGCTGGCCGACGTGGAAAAGGAGGCCCAGCCGAATGGCGAAGCATAACAATACCCCCGAAAAGCCCAAAATGGCCCCGGAAGAAGCGCTGTTTCAGGCGCTGAGCCTCTGCCGCAAGGCAGGCGCGCTGACCATGGGCTTTGATGCCGTGGAAGATGCCTGCGTCAAGAGCAAGGCATGGCTGGTAATGGTCGCGTCCGATGCCAGCGCCAAGACCGTGCAGCGCCTGAACTACGCTGTGGGCGACCTGGTGGACGTGATCTCCATGCCGCTGACCCAGGACCGCCTGGCCGATATCAGCCGCAAGCCTGTGGCTGTTTACGCGGTGACTGACCGCAACCTCGCAAAGCTCTGCTTTGACCGTCTTTCGGACTGCGGGGCAATCAAAAATGAGGAGGATATGAGCGAATGACCGTAAAATATAAAGTGAGCGATTTTGCAAAGGACCTGAATGTTTCTGCAAAGAAGGTCCTGGATGAGCTGGCTGCCATGGGCAGCACCGGCAAGAAGAACAGCTCTACCCTGGAAGAGAACGAGCTGAACTACCTGCTGGAGAAATTCAGCAAGGACAACAGCGTTGCCAGCCTAGACGAGTACCTGAACAGCGCAAAGCAGCCTGCCCAGCCTGAAAAGAAGGCGGAGAAAAAGGCCGAGAAGCCTGCGGAGAAAAAGGCAGAGCCCAAGGCTGCTGAGAAGAAGCCCGAGGCAAAGCCCGCTGCCCCTGCCGCAAAGGCAGAGCAGCCCAAGGCAAACAATAACAACAATAAGCACGGCGAGAAGAAGAACGAGCAGCACAAGAAGCGCGAGGAGAAGACTGTCTCTCTGAGCGAGCTGGCCCGCGAGACCGGTGCCAAGGCCTCTGCTGCCCCCGCTCAGTCTGTCTCTGTCCGCCGCGAGGACAGCCAGGTGACGGTCGATACCCGCACCGTGGATGTGAACGTGGACCGCTTCGATGCCCGCTACGACGATCTGGCTTCCACCAAGAACACCGAGAACCGCCGCAAGCCCACCCCGCAGGGCAACAAGCAGAAGTTCACCCAGCGCGGCCAGCGCCAGCGCCAGCAGTTCCAGAAGGGCAAGCGCGAGACCGAGTTCGAGCGCCTGCAGCGTATCCAGCTGGAAAAGGCCCGCAACGCCCAGCTGAAGGTGATGATCCCCGACGAGATCACCGTCGGCGAGCTGGCTGCCCGCCTGAAGCAGCAGGCCGGCAAGGTCATTGCCAAGTTCATGCAGATGGGCGAGATGCATGCCATCAACGACGTCATCGACTTTGATACCGCTTCTCTGCTGGCGGAGGAGTTCCACGCAAAGGTCGAGCACGAGGTGCATGTGACCATCGAGGAGCGCCTGTTCACCCAGGAAGAGGATTCGCAGGAGGATCTGGTGGAGCGTCCCCCGGTCGTCTGCGTCATGGGCCACGTTGACCACGGCAAGACCAGCATCCTGGACGCCATCCGCAAGACCAACGTTACCGCAGGCGAGGCCGGCGGCATCACCCAGGCCATCGGTGCCTATCAGGTCAAGGTCAACGACAGCCTGATCACCTTCCTGGATACCCCGGGCCATGAGGCATTCACCTCCATGCGTGCCCGTGGTGCCAACATGACCGATATCGCGGTTCTGGTCGTGGCTGCCGACGACGGCATCATGCCCCAGACCATTGAGTCCATCAACCACGCCAAGGCTGCCAACGTCAAGGTCATCGTGGCCATCAACAAAATGGATAAGCCCACGGCCAACCCCGAGCGCGTCAAGGAGGGCCTGACCAAGTACGGCCTCATCCCCGAGGACTGGGGCGGCGACGTGGCCTGCATCCCTGTTTCTGCCATGACCGGCATGGGCATCAACGACCTGCTGGAGCGCATTGCGCTGGAAGCTGAGGTCATGGAGCTCAAGGCCAACCCCAACCGCCGCGCCAAGGGTGCTGTGGTCGAGGCTCGTCTGGACAAGGGCCAGGGCCCCATTGCCACCATCCTGGTGCAGAACGGCACCCTGCACTCCGGCGATGTCATCATTGCCGGTACCGCTGTGGGCCGTGTGCGTACCATGCGCAGCGATAAGGGCAAGCTGCTGAGCGATGCCGGCCCCTCCACCCCTGTGGAGATCACCGGCCTGACTGCTGTGCCCGAGGCAGGCGACCTGTTTGAGGCCGTTGAGGACGAGCGCCTGGCCCGTGAGCTGGCCGAGCAGCGCATTGCTGATGCCAAGGAGAAGCAGTTCTCCTCGTTCCAGAAAGTCACCCTGGATAACCTGTTCAGCCAGATGGCTCAGAACGATATGAAAGAGCTGGCCATCGTCGTCAAGGCCGACGTGCAGGGCTCTGCCGAGGCTGTCAAGCAGAGCCTCGAAAAGATCTCCAACGATGAGGTCCGCGTCCGCGTCATCCACGCCGGTGTCGGTGCCATCAGCAAGTCCGATGTGGATCTGGCCGATGCCTCCAACGCCATCATCATTGGCTTCAATGTCCGCCCGGACAACGTGGCCAAGGAAGAGGCCGCCGCTACCAAGGTCGAGATGCGGATGTACCGTGTCATTTACGATGCCATCAACGATGTCACCGACGCTATGAAGGGTATGCTGGCTCCCAAGTTCCGCGAGGTCTCTCTGGGCGAGCTGCAGGTCCGTCAGGTGTACAAGATCTCCAACGTCGGCACCGTTGCCGGCTGCCGCGTGACCAGCGGCAAGATCACCCGCGACAGCAAGGTGCGCGTGGTCCGTGACGGCATCGTCATCACCGAGGACGAGATCGCGTCCCTGAAGCGCTTCAAGGACGACGCCAAGGAAGTGGCCGAGGGCTACGAGTGCGGCGTGACGCTGGCAAAGTTTGCGGACGTCAAAGAGGGCGACGTGTACGAAGCTTTCAAGATGGAAGAGTACCGCGACTAAGATTTGCAAAACCTCTCAGTCTCGCATTCGCTCGACAGCCGTTCCCCTTTCGGCACTTGCGTGCCACCTCCCCCGGCCGGGGGAGTCTTTCCTAGCAGGGGAGCCCTTGGCAAAGAGAGTTCGTTTGCTATAAGCGTATGACGATTTGCAAAAACTTTCCGGTCTGCCAAAGCCTCCCCTACTAGGGGAGGTGGCAATGCGTCAGCATTGACGGAGAGGTTGTACAAAAGCAGCGCCTTGATATAAAGCTACCTCTGCTGTGCCGGATAAGCCCGCAGTGCGTCCACGGTGCGCCGGTACGCGGCTTCCACGGCGGGGAACAGCTTGTCGGCACCGTTCAGCGTGCCGCCGCGCGGGGCCATGGAATCGGAAACCTGCTCCAGCGTCATGACGCAAAACTTCTTTCCGGCTCAGATCAAAGACAGGTCAAATTCTCTTGGGGGGGGGGGTAAGGAGCGCTGCTTCCATACGGACTTTTCACAATAGGATAGATAAGGATATCACGTTAAAAGCGTGATTGCAATCAAAAAGATGTCAGAATTTTACAAAGTTAGCCAGTGTTCCCGGATAAGATCCCGGAGAAATGGGTGCAAAAGTGACCCAAAGAGGCCAAAACCCCTCAAAGATACAACAGAGCCTCTGAATACAAACCGGGAATGAAATGAAAAACCGGGAGAGCAGGAAAATTGTTGCACGGGCTCGAAAAAACGCGCGGCGGGCTTGTAACAATTTTGATAGAAATTCCGCACCATTGCAGAAAATTTGGACACAAGTTGCACTTTCATGAAAAATTGTGCTGCTTTACAAAAAGATTCTTGGATACAACAATAGCTACTGTGAAACATAGACAAAATACAGCTCAGAATCTTGGTGAATTGTTCTATTGCGAACGGTTTCTCAGACGGTTATAATACAAACAGAACGCGGGAAATGCATAAAATCATGCAAAAAACCTGCAATGCTGTGATATGCGAATGAAGGAGAACAAAATTATGAAAATGATTTCGCGTCGTGACTTTATCAAGGCTTCTGCTGTTGTTGGCGCTGCTGGCGTCCTGACCGCCTGCGGCGGCTCCTCCAGCTCTACCGCTGCTTCTTCCGTGGCAGCTTCCTCTACCGCTGCTGCTTCCTCTGAGGCTGCTGCTTCCGGTTCTGCCAACATCGGCGTCTGCATCTATCAGTTTGCTGATAACTTCATGACCCTGTACCGCACCGATCTGGAAGAGTACCTGAAGGATATGGGCTACGCGGTCACCATCGTCGATGGCAAGAACGACCAGAACACCCAGACCGCGCAGATCAACACCTTCCTGCAGCAGGGCGTGGA
>ENA-ORLY01002251-ORLY01002251.1-human-gut-metagenome-genome-assembly--contig:-NODE-2251-length-19156-cov-17.120866_pt1 | contig 19156 bp, 20 predicted proteins | sample MGYA00243071_ERZ508832 | MGnify/ENA primary metagenome ERZ508832 (study PRJEB26277, sample SAMN04329777) | human gut metagenome | biome: human-associated habitat | host: Homo sapiens | place: USA... | reverse complement strand
GCCTTGGGCGGCACTCGCGTCTTGCTGGCCGCTGCCCCAACAACTCCTCCCTGTTTCCGCCGCTGGCGGCGGTCGTCATCGTTGCTGCGCATAGTCAGCGGAAAGAATATTTATAATTTCGGAGCACCGGAGCGTCTGCGGACGTTCCGGTGCTCCATTTTCACGAGAGGGGCTGATGGGGTGAAAAATTTTCGCCTTTCTGTACAAACGCACTGAAAAATTGTAGGATAAGAATGGAAAAGACGTCACTTTCATGCTTTACAGCTTTACCTAGATAAAGTAAAATAAGAACAGAAGCCTTTCATTCTATGGTGCGGAGAATGCCGCGCCGGATGTTTTTGTGTATAGAGACGCCGGAATTGTGCCGGCGCAGGGAAAGAAACAAGGGAAAAGAAACACGGGAAAGGAAACGAGGGAGCGAAATGGAGTTCAGTCTGGAGCATCTGCAGCCAAAGGAGCGCGCCTCCTTTGCGCTGCGCAGCCTGTACGAGACGGCAGACTGCCGCAAGTACCACATGGGGCGGTTCGAGGAGTACAGCCTGTATCAGGAGAACCGCAGCTTTCTGTCGTCGGAGCAGGTCATCACCTTTACCGATTTGGATGGCCGTCTGCTGGCGCTCAAGCCGGACGTGACCCTGTCCATCGCCAAGACGGCGCAGCCCGTCCCGGGCGAGACGCTGCGGTACTACTACCACGAGAACGTCTACCGCCCCTCCGCCGAGAGCCACACCTTTAAAGAGATCTCCCAGATGGGTCTGGAGATGCTGGGCGCTGTGGGCGAAGCCGAGGTGCAGCAGGCGGTGTGTCTGGCGGCGCAGTCGCTGGCGGCGCTGGGCGCAGAGTGGGTGCTGGAAGTCAGCCACATGGGCTACCTGTTCGGCCTGTTCGATGCGCTGGGCGTGCCGGAAGCCGCCCGGGCGCAGCTGCTGGAAAAGCTGCGGCAGAAAAACGCCCACGAGCTGCGCGCCGCCGCGCTGGCTGCGGGGCTTTCCGAAACGGCGGCAGACGCCCTGTGCGGGGTGCTGGAGCTTTCCGGCGGGTACGCTGCCACCCTTTCCAAGGCGGCGGCGCTCTGCCGCAACCCCGCCATGACTGCCGCCATGGCAGAGCTGACCGCCCTAGCGCCCACGCTGGGACAGGCAGGCGGCAGCATCCGGTTGGATTTGACCTTAGCCGGTGAGATGGAATACTACAACGGCCTTGTGTTTCAGGGCTATCTCAAAGCCCTGCCCCGCCCGCTGCTGAAGGGCGGACGGTACGATTTACTGCTGCAAAAGTTCACCCCCGGGGCGGGTGCCATCGGCTTTGCTGTGTATCTGGACGAGTTGGACCGGCTGAACGCGATGCCGCCGGTGCAGCATCAGGACACCGGCAAGGTGATGCTGAACGTGGCGCTGCCCAAGGGGCGGCTGGGCGACAAGGTGTATAATTTGCTGGCGGGCATCGGCTACGGCTGCCCGGAGGACTACAACGCCACCCGCAAGCTGGTGGTGGAGAACCCGGCAGCGGGCATCCGGTATTTTCTGGTCAAGCCCAGCGACGTGGCCATCTATGTGGAGCACGGCGCTGCCGATGTGGGCATCGTGGGCAAGGATATCCTGACCGAGGCCGCCGCCGATGTGTACGAGTTGCTGGATACCGGCCTTGGCCGCTGCCGGATGTGCGTAGCCGCCCCGGCGGGCTACCGGGACGACCCCAGCCGCCCGGTGCGGGTGGCCACCAAGTTCGTCAACATTGCAAAGCGCTACTACGCCTCCATGGGGCGGGATATCGATATCATCAAGCTGAACGGCTCCATTGAGCTGGCACCCATCCTTGGGCTTTCGGATGTCATTGTGGACATCGTGGAGACCGGCACCACCCTGCGGGAGAACGGCTTACAGGTGGTCACCGAGTTCATGCCCATCTCGGCGCGGTTCATCGCCAACAAGGCCAGCTACCAGTTCAAGCACCGGCAGATGGACACCATGCTGGAAAAGCTGCGCGACACCTTGCACAAGCAGGAGGAAGAGAAATGATCAAGCTGTATAATTTTGACGAGCTGAAACCGGAGGAAATTCTGAACCGGGACATCCGCGCCGAAAAGAACGTAGAGGACGTGGTGGACGCCATCATTGCGGACGTGCGCACCCGGGGCGACGATGCCCTGAAGGACTACGCCCTGAAATTTGACGGTGCAACAATCGAAAATTTACAGGTGACGCAGGCCGAGATCGACGAAGCCTTTGCGGGCATGGACCCGTATTTCCTCGAGACCCTGCAGCAGGCGGCGGAGAACATCGAGCAGTTCCACCGCCAGCAGGTGCACAAGAATTTTGTGATGAACGACCGCCCCGGCATCGTACTGGGGCAGAAATATACCCCCATTGAAAAGGCCGGTGTCTATGTGCCCGGCGGCACGGCGGCGTACCCTTCCACCGTGCTCATGGACGTCATTCCTGCCAAGGTGGCAGGGGTGTCCGAGATCGTCATGACCACCCCCGCCGGGAAGGACGGCAAGGTGAACCCGGTCATTCTGGCCGCTGCCGCCACCGCCGGGGTGACCAAAATTTTTAAGACCGGCGGCGCACAGGCTGTGGCGGCGCTGGCCTACGGCACCCAGAGCATCCCGGCGGTGGATAAGATCGTAGGCCCCGGCAACATCTACGTTGCCACCGCCAAGCGCAAGGTGTTTGGCAAGGTGGGCATTGATATGATCGCTGGCCCCAGCGAAATTCTGGTGCTGGCAGACGGCAGCTGCAATCCCGCGTGGGTGGCGGCAGACCTGTTAAGTCAGGCCGAACACGACAGGCTGGCAAGCCCGGTGCTTGTCACCGACAGCGCAGCCCTTGCCAAGGCGGTACAGGCGGAGTTGGAGGTGCAGATCCCGCAGCTGCCCCGCGCCGCCATTGCCCGCGCCAGCGTGGACGACAACGGCAAGATCATCCTCTGCACCGACCTGCACAAGGCCATCGAGGCCTGCAACATCATCGCGCCGGAGCACCTGGAGGTCTGCGTGGAGGACCCCTTCGGGGTGCTGAACGAGATCCGCAACGCGGGCAGCATCTTCCTTGGCCGCAATGTGCCGGAGGCGCTGGGCGATTACTTTGCAGGCCCCAACCACACCCTGCCCACCAGCGGCACCGCACGCTTTTCCAGCCCGCTGGGCGTGGACGACTTCGTCAAGAAGTCCAGCTTCATCTACTACACCCGGGACGCGCTGGAAGCCGTTGCGCCCCGCATTGCAGACTTTGCCGAGCGCGAGGGTCTGCACGCCCACGCCCGCAGCGTGACCATCCGGTATGAGAAGTAAGAGGAAACCATTATGAGCCGTTTTCTTTCCCCTGCCCTGTCCGCTGTCACCCCCTACACGCCCGGGGAGCAGCCGCAGGATCAGCAGTACATCAAACTGAATACCAACGAAAGCCCCTATCTGCCGTCGCCCCGGGTGGTGGCAGCCGTGAGCGAAGCCGAGGTGGAAAAACTGCGCCTTTACTCCGACCCCGCCTGTGCCCAGCTGCTGCGCACGGCGGCGGCGCATTTCGGCTTGCAGCCGTCACAGGTCATGCCCGGCAACGGCAGCGACGAGAATTTGTTCTTTGCGCTGCGGGCTTTCTGTGACGAGAGCCACCCGCTGGCCTTTGCGGATATCACCTACGGCTGCTACGGCGTGTGGTGCGGTTTGCTGCACATTCCCACCCATATCATTCCGTTAAAAGAGGACTTTACCCTTGACCCCGCCGATTACCACGGCCTGCACGAGACCATCGTCATTGCAAACCCCAACGCCCCCACCGGGCTGTGTCTGCCCCGGGATGCCATCGAGGGCATTTTGCGATCGAACCCGGACAGCGTGGTCATTGTGGACGAAGCCTATGTGGACTTTGGCGGCGAGAGCTGCGTGCCCCTCATCGACCAATACGAAAACCTGCTGGTGGTGCAGACCTTTTCCAAATCCCGGCAGCTGGCGGGTGCGCGGCTGGGGCTTGCCATGGGCAATGCGGCGCTGATCGCCGATTTGAACCGGGTCAAATTCAGCCTGAACCCCTACAACATCAACCGCCTGACTTTAAAGGCCGGGCAGGCTGCGCTGGAAGATACTGCCTACTTTGAAAAGACCCGCGCCGCCATTATGGACACCCGCGCATGGACGATGCAGCAGCTGACTGACCGGGGCTTTACCGTACTGGACAGCCGCGCAAACTTTGTGTTTGCCAGCACAGAGCGGATAAACGGCAGAGTGCTATACAAAGAGTTAAAGAAAAACGGCATTCTGGTGCGGCATTTTGATGCGCCGCGCATTGAAAACTGGCTGCGTATCACCATCGGCACGCCGGAGCAGATGCAGGCGCTGATGGACGCTGTGGACAAAATACTGGAGGTGTGACAATGGCAGAGCGCATGGTAACGCTGGAACGCAGCACCAACGAGACCCAGATCGAGCTGACCCTTGATCTGGACGGCACCGGCCGCTACGAGATCGACACCGGATGCGGCTTTCTGAACCACATGCTGGAGCTGTTTGCCCGGCACGGACGGTTTGATCTGGTGCTCACCTGCCACGGCGATGTGCAGGTGGACTACCACCACACCACCGAGGACGTGGGCATTGCGCTGGGACAGGCCTTTGCCCGGGCGCTGGGCGAGATGCGCGGCATCTGCCGCTACGGCAGCTTTTACCTGCCCATGGACGAGGCACTGGTGCTGTGCGCGGTAGATCTTTCCGGGCGCTGCACCCTGAACTGGGACATCCGCTGCCAGACCGAAAAGGTGGGCGATTTTGACGTGGAGTGCGCCAAGGAGTTCTGGTACGGCTTTGCCCGCAGCGTGCCCGCCACCGTCCATTTTGTGCAGTTTGCGGGCGAGAACACCCACCACATTCTGGAAGCCTGCTTCAAGGGCGCGGGCCACGCGCTGGCCGAAGCTGTGCGCATCGATGCGGCACACCGGGACGAGATCCCCTCCACGAAAGGACTGCTGGTATGATCGCCATTCTTGATTACGGGGTGGGCAACCTGTTCAGCCTGCGTTCCAGCTTGCAGCAGCTGGGGCTGCAGGCGGTGGTCACCGCCGACGCCGATGTCATCCGCGCCGCCGACCGACTTATCCTGCCGGGGGTGGGCGCATTCGGGGATGCCATGGCAAAGCTTACCGCCACCGGCCTTGTGCCGGTGCTGAAGGAGCAGGCAGAAGAGAAGCCCCTGCTGGGCATCTGCCTTGGGATGCAGCTGCTGTTTGAAAAAAGCTACGAATACGGCGAACACGCCGGGCTGGGCTTTATCAAAGGCGAGGTCTGCCCGCTGGGGCCTGACCTTGCGGACAAAGGGCTGAAGGTGCCGCAGATGGGCTGGAACGCTTTGCACATCGTAAAGGACGACCCCCTGTTCCGCTACATCCGCGAGGGCGAGTATGTGTACTACGTTCACAGCTACTACGGCAAAAACTGCGCTGAAAGCACCCTTGCCGTCAGTGATTATTCCATCCCGGTCACCGGCGCGGTGCGGGCAGGGCGGGTGTACGGCACCCAGTTCCACCCGGAAAAAAGCGGCGACACCGGGCTCAGAATTCTGAAGGCGTTCAGCGAATTGTGAGAGGGCGAGGACGCTAAAGGAGAAACAACTATGCAGCTATTTCCAGCCATTGACCTGCGCGGCGGGCAGGTGGTGCGCCTGACACAAGGCGATTACGACCGCATGACCGTTTACGGGCAGGACCCCTGCGCACAGGCACGCAGCTTTGTGGCCGCCGGGGCAAAAAATCTTCATGTAGTGGACTTGGACGGTGCCAAGGACGGCACCCTTTCCAACTACGACACCATTGCCGCGCTGGCAAAGCAGGGCGGTTTGTACATCGAGGTAGGCGGCGGCATCCGCACCGAGGAGCGCATTGAAAAATACCTCTCCCTCGGGGTGGGGCGCTGCATTCTGGGCAGCGTGGCGGTGACGGATTTTGCCTTTACCGCCCGGATGCTGCAAAAATACGGCGATAAAATTGCCGTGGGCGTGGACGCCAAGGACGGCTATGTGGCCATCCACGGCTGGAAGGAGGTCAGCGCCGAGCCGGGCGTGGCCTTCTGCAAGCGGCTGGCAGCGGCCGGCTGCACCGCCATCATCTACACCGACATTGCCTGTGACGGCGCGATGCAGGGCACAAATCTTGCCCTGTACCGCCAGCTGGCAAAAGAGGTGCCCGGGGTGGCCTTTACGGCCAGCGGCGGCATCTCCTCCGAGGCAGAGCTGCTGGAATTGCAGCAGATGGGCACGGCAGCGGCCATTCTGGGCAAAAGTCTGTACACCGGCGCGCTGGACCTTGCCCGCTGCGTGCAGCTGGTGCAGGACTGAGAAAGAGGGAGCTTTATGATAACCAAACGCATCATCCCCTGTCTGGACGTGCGCGACGGCCGGGTGGTCAAGGGCACAAACTTTGAGGGCATCAGGGACGTGGCCGACCCGGTGGAGATGGCACGGCTGTACAACGCCGCCGGGGCGGACGAGCTGGTGTTTTACGATATCACCGCCAGCTTTGAGGGACGCGCCCTCTTCACCGATATCCTGACCCGGGTGGCGGGAGAGATTTTTATCCCCCTGACCGTGGGCGGCGGCATCAACACGCTGGAGGATTTTGACCGGGTGCTGAAATGCGGCGCGGATAAGGTAAGCGTCAACTCCGGCGCGCTGAAAGACCCCGGGCTGATCCCCGCCGCCGCGCAGCGCTACGGCGACCAGTGCGTGGTGCTTTCCGCAGATGTGAAGCGTGTGAACGGACAGTTCCGGGTGTTCGCCAAGGGCGGGCGCGAGGATACCGGCCGGGATGCGCTGGACTGGATCAGCTGGTGCGCCGCCCACGGCGCGGGCGAAATATGCCTGAACAGCATCGACACCGACGGCGTGCGCAACGGCTTCGACCTTGAAATGCTGGACGCGGTGGCTGCCCGGGTGAACATCCCCATCATTGCCAGCGGCGGCGCGGGCAAAAAAGAGGATTTTCTGGAGCTGTTCCACCACAAGGGCATCGACGCTGGGCTGGCGGCGGGCATCTTCCACCAGAAGCTGCTGGGCATCCGGGAGCTGAAGGAATACCTGAACGCCAACGGCGTGGAGATGCGGCTGTAAAAACGCATAAAACCCTTGCATTTTTGTCTTGAATACGATAAAATACACAATATCCCCATCCGGGGAGGGAGAACCGTCATGGAACTGAAATTTGATGAAAAAGGCCTGATCCCCGCCATCGTGCAGGATCACTACACAAAGCAGGTGCTCACCCTTGCCTACATGAACGCCGAAACGCTGGCGCTGACCATTGCCGAGGGGCGCACCGTATTCTGGAGCCGCAGCCGTCAGGAGATCTGGCGCAAGGGCGAGACCAGCGGCAATGTGCAGCGGGTGGTGTCCATTACCGCCGACTGCGATGCCGATGCACTGGTGGTAGAGGTGGTGAAAGACGGCCCCGCCTGCCACACCGGGGCAGAGAGCTGCTTTTTCAACGAAGTATACGTCTCCCCGGAGCTGAAACAGTTCAGCTGGCAGGGGCTGTATAACCTCATCAAGGGCCGCAAGGATACCCCCACGGAGGGCAGCTACACCACCTACCTGTTTGAAAAGGGCAAGGAGAAGATCCTGAAAAAGGTGGGCGAAGAGTGCACCGAGGTCATCATTGCAGGCGAAAAAGAGGACAAGGAAGAAACCGTTTACGAGATCAGTGATCTGGCCTACCATGTTCTGGTGCTGATGGTCAGCGCCGGCATCACGGTGGAGGACGTGACCCGTGAACTGGAAAAACGACACGTTATTGACCATAAGGTCAAGCAGGAAAGGATGCAGTGAAGCAATTATGGCAGATTATAAGAAGTCCAGTGTCCATTGCCACTCCACCATGTGCGATGGCAAAAATACCTTGCAGGATATGGCAAGCGCTGCGTGCGCGCAGGGCCTGACCACGCTGGGCTTCACCGGCCATAGCTACACCCAGCGCGACCGCGAATACTGCATGAGCCCCAGCCGCACCGCCCAGTACAAGGCCACCATCGCCAAGCTCAAGGCCGAGTACAAGGGCAAGGTGGACATCCTGTGCGGCATCGAGTGGGACATCCTCAGCGAGGACAAGCGCACCGGCTACGATTACTGGATCGGCAGCGCACACCACCTGTACGGCAAGAACACCGGCAAGTATTACGAGATCGACTTCCGCCCGCAGGACCTGTGGGACTGCATCAACGACGACTTCGACGCCGACCCGCTGGCCGCTGTGGAAGCCTACTTTGCCGAGGTGGAAAAGGTGGCCGCCCTCAAGCCGGATATTCTGGCCCACATCGACCTGATCAAGAAGCTGAACGCCAAGGGTGAGTTCTTTGACGAGGAGTCGCCCCGCTACAAGGCTGCTGCTCTCAAGGCCCTGCAGGCCGCAAAGGACAACGACTGCCTGCTGGAAGTGAACACCGGCGGCGTTTACCGCGGCTACCGCAAGGACTTCTACCCTGGCCCCTGGCTGCTGGGTGAGTGGCAGAAGATGGGCGGCAAGGTGATCATCACCTCCGATTCCCACGACATTGCCAGCCTGACCTACGGCTTTGACGAGGCCGCTGCCGCCATCAAGGCCGCAGGCTTTACCAGCGTGGAGGTGCTCACCGGCCACGGCTTTGAGACCCAGGAGCTGTAAAGAGCACGATTGGAATTGCCGCCGCTTGCGCTCTGGCAATTTTCAGCGGAAAAATGTTTTTGATTTTGCAGTCAGAGCGGCCTGCGGGCCGCTCTGACTGCCTTTTCACGAGAGGGGCCGCCGCGGGCAGCTTCTTCGTAAAAAGCAACTGCATAAAACGACAAAACAAGGGACTGCTTTCCGGGCGGCCCCTTGTTTTGCGGTAAAAATAAAGTTGGAGGAACCCTATGACCCAGACCCAGTCCCGGAAGAAGAACCTCTTCCAGATGAATGTAGACCTGATGCACGGCCCCATCTTCAGGAGCCTGGTGCTGTTCATGCTGCCCATTCTCATTTCCAACCTGTTCCAGCAGCTGTACAACACCGTGGACACCATGATCGTGGGCAACGTGCTGGGCGACACCGCCCTTGCTGCCATTGGCTCCTGCGGAGCCATCTACGAGCTTCTGGTGGGCTTCGGCCTTGGCATCGGCAACGGCCTTGCCATCGTGGCAGCGCGCGCCTACGGCGCTCAGGACGAGGACCTGCTCAAGCGCACGGTGGCCGGGTCGCTGGTCATCGGACTGGTGGCGTCGCTGACCATCACCACGGCAGGCTTTTTCGGCCTGCGGCCCCTGCTGGAGCTGCTGGACACCCCCGCCGAAATTCTGGAAGATGCCTACCGCTACATCATCATCATTGATCTGGGCGTCATCGTCATGTTCGCTTACAACCTGTGCGCGGGCCTGCTGCGGGCCATCGGCAACAGTGTGATGCCGCTGGTGTTCCTGCTGCTCAGCTCGGCGCTGAACGTGGTGCTGGACCTGTGGTTCATTGCCGGGATGGGCATGGGCGTGGCCGGTGCCGCTGTGGCTACCGTGATCGCACAGGGCGTGTCGGTGGTGCTGTGCATCCTCTATGTCATGGCGCGGGTGCGCATCCTCATCCCGGGCCGGAAGCATCTGGACGTGGGCCGCAAGCTGTACTGGGACCTGTTCAGCCAGAGCATCTCCATGGGCCTGATGAGCAGCATCGTGTCTGCCGGTTCGGTGATCTTGCAGTACGGCATCAACGGGCTGGGCACCCTGACCATCGCCGGACACACGGCGGCCCGCAAGCTGTTTGCCTTCACGGATATGCCGCTCATTGCCATGGCGAATGCGGCGTCCACCTTTGTTTCCCAGAATTACGGCGCAGGCCAGCCGGAGCGCATCCGCAAGGGCATGCGGGAGATCTACCTGTATTCGCTGGTGGTCATGGTGGTGACGGTGCTGCTGATGCAGGTGAGCGCCGAGTGGCTGGTGCGCATGGTGTCCGGCTCGTCGGAGGCCCTCGTGCTGGAAAACGGCGCACGTTATCTGCGTTGGACTTCCCCCTTCTATGCGGTGCTGGGGGTGCTGCTGTCCACCCGCTATGCCCTGCAGAGCCTGGGCGAAAAGGTGCTGCCGCTGGTTTCCAGTGTCATCGAGTTCCTGGGCAAGGTGGTGTTCGTGCTGGTGTTCATCCCCCGCTTTGCCTACGATGCGGTCATCCTCTGCGAGCCGGTGGTGTGGTGCTTCATGACGCTGTATCTGGTGGCGGTGTACCGCTGCAACCCCTTTGTGTTCCCCAAAAAACAATGACCCGGTGCCCCGGGCAAACAAAAAGCGTCTGCAGAGGCTTCTGCAGACGCTTTTGTATTGGGGGTCTCCTTACAGCGCCGAATAGCCAAAGCTGTTGACTAGGGCGTCGATATGCTGGCCGGCCTTGCACAGGGGGCAGTCGCGGCTGTCAAAGCTGGCGTAGTCCGGCAGGCTGGCGGGGTCGAAGATGGAGGTGACGGGGTAGCCCATGCACTCGTGGGTGGTGGCGAAAATGGCCGAAAGCCCAGCCACCATGCCGCCGTAGTAGTTCACGGCCTCCACAGCGGCCTGCACGGTGTAGCCGGTGGTGATGGAAGCGGCCAGGATGAGCACATGCTTGCCCTTGACCATGGGGGCCAGATTGTCGCGCAGGATGATCTGGCTGCCGGTGGTGTACTCCGGGGTGATGACATAGATGGTCTGGTGGGCGTTCATGTTGGCAAAGCCGTCCTTGGTCAGCTCATTGGCCAGACAGGTGCCGATGACCTGGGTGCCGTCCAGACAGAGCACGGTGTCCACGATGGTGCTGTGCTGGTAGGCACTCACCAGCTCCTTGGCCACGGCCTTGGCCTCCGACAGGCGGGACTTCTGGGTGGTGACGTCGATGTAATAGTTGATGTGGCTGTGGCTGGTGGCAAAATGTCCCTTGGCAACGCGCAGGAACAGGTCACTTTTCTTGGTGGGCAGCTTGACCATGTTGATCATAACAGACAGCACTCCTTTTCAGCCGGGCGGGCGTACCCGCCGCAAAATATAACAGCGCGGCGGCAAGTGGCTCTGCCGCTGCGCTTTGTCCGTTGCTTGTTCTTTTATTGTACCGGAAAACGGAACTGTGCACAAGACACAAAATCACTAAAAAACGATAGGCACTTTGCGACGAACTGCCCAACAAAAGGGTCAAAAAAGCCCGCACCAAGGGTGCGGGCTGAAATGTAAAGATTGGAGAATTACTTGACGAGGTCTGCACCGGGGATCTTCCAGGTCATGCGGAGTTCAGGAGACTTGGCCGGGTTAGGGGTGTAGGTGAACTCCAGGGTGTCCTCAGGGCCGGGAGCGGAAGATGCGTAGAGAGGCACACGGACCTTGTACTCACCCACAGTCCGGGGCGGGAGCTCGGGGAGGATTTCAGGAACCTTGCCGTCCTCCCCCAGAACAGCCTCGATGGTCAGGTTGAAATTGTTGTTCCACTTGCGGTTGCCCTTTGCATCCAGGACCTCTACCGTGAAGAGCTCGATGGGGGGCGTCATACGAAGGGGAGCATCGGAGCTGTTCTTCACCGTAAAGGTAAAGACACCGTCAGTGCCCTCCGTGTCCACGCTCTTCAGCAGGCCGCCGGTGGTGCCCAGGGTCGTGCCATAACCCAGCTTTTTGATAACAGGGTTGTTGGGGTCCTGGATCTCACAGCCCGTCAGCAGGCCGGCACCGGCCACAGCCACAGCGGTGAGGGCAGAATACTTCAGAAAATCACGCCGGGAAAAAGTGTAAGACATGATACGTTCCTCCGTTTATCAACAAAATATGGTGTAAGGGTCAGCCCAAAGCAGGGACCGCAGTATCCGGGGAGATGATCCAGTTTGCGGTGTACTCGTTGTACTCGGTATCCGGGGTGTAGATGATACGCAGGGAGGCGATGGGGCATTCGGTATCCTCAGGATTCTCAGTCATCTTAGGCAGACCGGATGCAATAACGGTGTAGGTGCACTCCTTACCGCGGCTGATGGGGTTGGTGTCGCCAGAGGCCAGGACGGCGTTGAGGCTGCCCTGGGTAGAACCCACAAAGATATTTGCGATGCAGTTGTTGTTCTTATCGTAGGCCTTGACTGCAAAACGATTGGGGCTCACGATGATGGGATTCTTGCGGCCGTTGACGATATGGATCGTAAAGGTCGCATAGCCGTCGGTGGGATCATACTCCAAAGTCTCCAGAGTGGACTTTACCTGCAGCACGACATTATCACTGGGATAGGTGGTCTGGATCGCAGTTTCTGCGCCAGAACCGGAGCAGCCGCCCAGCAGGCTGGTACCGGCCACAGCCACAGCGGTCACGGCGGTGTATTTCAGAAACGAGCGGCGGGAGAAAACGGTAGACATGATTTTGTTCCTCCTCCTGGAATGTAAAATTATACAGTTTATGCCAATGGAAGTTACTTATACAATAGGCGAAATGACCGCAAAAGTCAATGCTTTTTATAAAATAATTGTGAACATTCTGTGGGCATATCGTACAAAATGGACGAAATCGAATGCAATTATCCGCGGATCACATCGGCGGCCTTCATGGTAAAGGTCAGGGTCTTGTCCGGGGCAAAGGTGGGCATGTAGGTCACCTGCAGCTCCTTCCAATTCTTGGGCACCATCAGCATCAGCACGATGTAGCCGGAGCCCTGCGGGGGCAGGCTCTCGCTGTCGGAGAAGCTCTGGGAGTTGGAGTTGTACAGGGACACCGTGGCACTGATGGCAGCACCCTGACCGTCGCAGGTGGCAACAAAGTCGGTGGTAGCAGCGGCCATGGCCTGGAAGTTGGCGTCCACGTTGCTGAGAGGGGGCACCGGGTAAGCGGCGTTGATGGCATCCACGCCCTGTGCACCGATGGTGTAGGTCTCGGTCTTGCTGCGGTTCAGCACGGTCACGCGCACGCCCAGGTACTCATAGCCGGGCTGTGCGGGGTCCTGGGTCAGGTGGAACACGCTGGACAGCTGCACGCCCAGACCGTTCCAGTTCTTGACGGTGTCGCCCACCTTCACGTCGTTGACGGTGGTGTTGCTGCCATTGGTCTTGCAGCCGCTCAGCAGGCTGGCAGAGCCGACCGCTGCAGCGGAAACACCTGCACACTTCAGGAATGCACGGCGGGAAATCTTGTTCGACATAGGTATTGTCCTCCTCTTGATCGGTGGAAATGTTGTCCTTTCCAGAATCTTCTACTCTGTTTATACCGTTTTTGGTGCACAGATGCAAGAGTTTTGGGGAACAATTCACAGGAATATCACCCCGGTACGACGGGATTTCAGTCCTCAGGGGTCAGGCCCTTGACGTGGGTCTCGCTGGTCTTGACCAGATTCAGCAGGCTGGGGGTGTACAGCGGGAACTCGCGGGTCAGGCTCTCGGTGGTCATGGCAAGGCAGGCGGGGTCCTTTACGCCCTCGCCGCCGTTCACGTCCTCCCCGGCCAGCAGGGCTTCCACATTGGCCTCGGACATGCGCATCACGGCGTCGGAATAGCCGCGCCAGCGGTGGGCACCGATGCTGAACATGCTGGACGCGTTGTGGGGCTCGGCCGAGTACAGTAGGCGGAACATCTTGGCCACGGCCATCATCAGGTAGGCACTCACCTCGGTGGTCAGGGCCTTGCTGTGGCACTGGCCAATCTTGGCATACAGCACGTTCAGGCTGTTGGAGATCAGCTTTTTGTTCATGGTGGGCAGCACGCTGCCGTGGTAGATGTTGTCCTTCATCTTGTCGGGGTTGGGCAGGTCCTCGGCCGAGAGCATCATACCGTTGCGCTCGGCGCTGCGGCCCAGCAGATAGTCGCAGGAAACATTATAATAGTCGGCCACGCGCACCACAAAGTCCAGCCCGCACTCGCGGATGCCTTTTTCGTAGTGGGACAGCAGGGCCTGCGAAACACCCAGATCTTCCGCCGCCTGCTTCTGGGTGATGCCGCGCTCCTTGCGCAGCAGTTTGATGATACGATTGAATTCCATGATCTCTGACTCCTCAATGACCCCGGGTTGGGGAACATCCTTGATTTTTGGTTTACAGCAGGTTGATTATACACAACGGAAAACGAAATGTAAAGCAAGAAAAGTGACGATATTTTTCATCAAATTTCGTCATTTCTGTCAAAGGCCTTGCCGGGTACACTACATCTATGTTAAACTACAGGTATAACAGCATACATTTTGTGGCGGACGCCCGGGGCACAAAGATGCCGGGCGGGAATATTTTTGGCAGAGGACGCGCTTTTCTGCCAGAAAATGGCTCCCGTTCCGGCCAAAAGAAACGGCACCCGGCGCAAAATGCAAAAATTCCAAATTGGAACTTCCATCTTTCCTGGTTTTGTGCTATAATGCTGTTTTGGCACCTGTCCTTGCCCGGCGCACAGCTTTGTGGTGGGCAGGGAAGCTATAAAAATAGGAATAGGAAAGAGGATTACCCAAATGAAACGCAACACCATCACCCGTCTGTGCAGCCTGGCCGCTGCCGCTGTTCTGGCTGTGAGCTGCATCGCCCTGACCGGCTGCGGCAGCAGCGCATCTTCTGCTGCTTCCAGCACCGCTTCCACCGCTGCATCCGCTGCTGCCGCCGGCGACAACTCCTGCGGCGAGAACGTGACCTGGACCCTGGCCGACGGCACCCTGACCATCAGCGGCACCGGCCGTATGACCAACTTTACCTCCGACAGCCCGGCACCCTGGGCAGACCAAGCCGACCAGATCACCAATGTGGAAGTGGAAGGCACTGTCACCAGCATCGGTGCCGTTGCCTTCAAGGGCTGCACCAACCTGACCACCGTGAACATCGCTGACGGCGTGGAGTACATCGAGGCCGGTGCCTTCAACGGCTGCACTGCCCTCACCGATATCACCATCCCCGAGAGCGTGGGCTACATCAAGACCGGCGCCTTCAAGGATTGCAACGCCCTGACCAGCGTTACCATCCGTGACAACTGCCGCCTGGATATGAACGTGTTCCCCACCACCGTTGAGGTGAACCACAGCGAGGGCTGATCCTCCCCTGGCCTGCCCCGGACGCCCTCCCACATGACACGAGGTATTTTGCATGAAAACCTTTAAGCTCCATCTCATCCGTCACGGCGTGACCGCCGGCAACCTGCAGGGCCTGTACATCGGCAGCGGCACGGACCTGCCTCTGTGCGACGAGGGCCGTGCCCAGCTGGCCGAACTGAAGGAACGCTTTGAGTACCCCCAGGTGGACACCGTGTTCTCCTCGCCCATGCTGCGTGCGGTGGAAACGGCCAACATCCTGTTCCCCAACGCGGCCCACACCTTTACGGTGCACGATCTGCGAGAGGCGGGCTTTGGCAAATTCGAGAACAAGCCCGTGAAGGAACTGGTGCACGACGAGGACTTTAAAAAGTGGATCACCCCGGGTTCCGGCTTTGTGCCGGAGGGGGCTGAGCCCACCGAGCAGTTCCACGCCCGCTGCGCCGAAAGCCTGCTCAAGCTGTTTGAGTATATGATCCGCATGGACGTGACCGAGGCCGCCTGTGTGACCCACGGCGGCGTGATCATGAGCATGCTCAGCCAGCGTGCTCTGCCCAGCCGCCGCCCCGAGCAGTGGATGGCAGACCCCGGCTGCGGCTACACCGTGCAGACTGACGTGCAGCTGTGGATGCGGGACAAGCTGGTGGAGGCCATCGACATCGTGCCCTTCGGCTATGCCGACACCCTGCGCGGCCAGGCCGAGACCGAAGAGAACGAGGCCTACGAATAAACGCAAAGAATCGGTTACAATCCGGGGCAACCGCTTGACAGAACGGTCACAATCCTTTATTGTATAAAGGAACCACTTTTTCGTTTCGCCAAGGAGGAAGTTCCCATGTCACAAGCCATCTCCCGCCGGTCATTCCTGAAATGTGCCGGCTCCGGTGCGGTCAGCCTTGCGGCTGCCCTGCTCACCGGTGTATCCGCAGCAGCGGCCGAGCTGCGTGCTGCGGGCGACCCTGCCCTGCTGGACGGCAAGGCGGCAGTGGAGCTGCTGGGTTATGCCCCGGCTCCGGGTCTGGGCGGTGTGCTGGTGTATCTCTCGGTGGAGAACCTGTCCGGCCATGCGCTGCCGGTGGGCGAAAGCTACCTGCAGAGCCGTCGGGTGTCCACCCGGGAGGACCTGTACAGCATGGGCACCGGGGTCACGGCCGCCTGCAACGGCCGTGCGGTGCGCTGCGGCAGCTTTGCCGCCCCGCTGTACGGTGAGAACGCGGCGGATGCTTCGATTTTTACCCTGAATCTGGCCGCCGGGCGCGGTGCGCTGCTGCACTGCTTCTGCGCCGTGCCGGAGGACTGGCAGACGCTGGAGCTCACCTATGCCCCGGACTTTGCCGCCGGGCGCAGCGTCACCTTCACGGTGCAGCGCGGCGCGGACGAAGCGGAACTGGGCATGGTGCCCGCCACCCCTGCCGAGGTGGGCAGCGTGGTGGATCTGTAAACCGAATAAACGCAAAAGCTCCCCGTGCATCTGCACGAGGAGCTTTTTGTGTGTCAGGGCTGCAGCAGGTCGTTCCCGGCGGAATCCTGCACGGTGACTTCCTCACCGGTCAGGCTGGAAAGCCATGCAATGTAGCTGCGGCCGCTCAGGATGCGCAGCGGGCGGCCGTCGGCGTCATAAAAGGCAAAGGTCGAGTCGGTGCCCTGGGTCCAGGTGATGTGCCACAGGTGGCCGCCGTTGAGCCACAGGCCGCCGCCCATGGTCAGGTCGTAGTCCAAGGTGCGGCCATCGTCCCGCGGGGTGGAGGCACTGTACAGCACCAGGAGGTTGTCAAAGGCGGCCTGGATGCCGGTGTTGGCGTCCAGCTGCGGGGAGCCGTCATTGTGCAGCATCCCGTAGGTGCCGGTGTCGGTATCGTAGGCAAAGCGGGTGGTGCTGCCGGACGGGAACTGTACTGCCGCCTGAACTGCGTCGGCAACGTCCGCATCCGGCAGATGGCCGTCGGTCTGCTGAGGCAGTAGGGCCGGGACAGTGGGTACGGCGGGGGTATCCCCTTCCTGCGCGCTGTCTGCGGATTCCGCAGGGTCCTCGGACAGCGCGGACGAGAGGCTCAGGCTGCCCAGCACCTTGGCCACAGACTGGCCGTTGGTGCACCACAGCGGGCTGGCCCAGTCGGTATTGCCGGTGGTGAAGGCGTTGCGGCCTGTTTCCAGCGCGTCCACCGCGCGCAGGTTCCAGTAGTCCAGAAAATTGCGGGTGTACAGGTCGCAGCCGCGCTGGATGGGCAGCACCTGCTGGCCGCTGAGCAGCCGCCAGAACAGGTCCTGCCCCAGCGTGACCGGCCCCACCGTCGGCATGGCTGACACGGAGGGATAGACCAGGCACAGGCTGGGGGCGGTGTCCGCACGGGCTGCGGCCTCCAGCACCACAGAGGCGCTGCCGATGCCCCACTGGGTGGTGCTGCCGGGGGCGTTGTCGATGACCACTGCCGCCGGACGCTGGCCCGGGTATTGCTGCTCCTGCCCGGTCAGGGGGTCAGCAGAAGCCGTGCTGTCAGCTGCCGGGCCGCCCGGCATGCAGCCGGCCAGCAGCACAGCGCACAGCACGGCCGCACCGATGCGCTGGATCCAGATGCGTTTCATGGCGTTCCCCTCGTTTACTGATAGCTGAAATTGGACCACTCATCGTCGTCCACAATGGCAAGGTAGGTCTTGCCGCGGTTGAAGAGCAGCTCGGCCCCGGCGTCATCGTAGACCTTCAGCGGATGCTCCGGGGAGGCCTTCTCCCAGCGGCCCACCTGTACCCCGCCCCGGCTGAAGAAGTAGGCTTCGCCGCCGGAAATGTAACTCACCTGCTGCACGTCGCCGGAGTCGCCAGGGTAGGCGGCGATGGGGGCAAAGCAGATGAGCAGGTTGTCGAAGCTCAGCTGCTTGCCGTTCAGTTCGTCCACGGTGTTCTCGAATCCGCCGGCGGCGTGGCTGTACATCTGCATTTTGTAGGTGCGGCTCAGTGCACTGTAGCTGAAGCTGGTCTTGTAGTTGTCGGAGTGCACGATGCGTATCGTCCGGCCGGAAGCGGTGCCGCGCATGGTATTCTCGGCCCCGGTGCGGTAGTCCGCAAAGCGGAAGAAGGAGGTGTCGTAATCGTGGCTCAGGCCGATGCCGGCATTGGCGGCGGCCTGCCGGATCTCCTTGCCGGAGGTGAACTCGGTGTGTTCGTAGGCAACGTTGCGGCCGCGGCTGTCCCGGTGGGCCACATGGGGATGGGTGGGCGTGTTGAAGTAGCTCTTGCCGCCGATGTTCAGACCGGAGTAGTTGTAGACGCTGATGAACTTGGTGCAGGGGGCGCTTTCGCCGTCGTGGTAGTACAGCGCCTGCCAGGGCATCAGCAGCTGCAGGAACTGGTCCCGGCCGGAGCGCATGGGCCCCACCTCGGGGATGCTGTCGGCGTCGCGGTACACGGCACAGAAGCGAGTGATGCCGCCCTCCACCTTGCTCTCGATGAGCAGGTCAGCAGAAGAAAGGCCCCGCTGAGGGCGGGCGTTCTGCCGCTCGGAATAGCTGATGTTGTTGACCATCACGCCCACGATGCGGCCGCTGCTGCGGTTGGCCTCGCCGGTCAGCGGGTCGGCGTCGTAGGCAGGCAGCCAGCTGGACGCGGCCGGTTCCTCCGCTGCTGCGGAAGATGCGGCGGCCTCACTGGAAGCCGCTGCCTCGCCGGAGGCTGCCGCCTCCGAGGATGCAGAGGAAGAGCTGTTGGCGAGCTTCTGCCGCAGCCAGTCGGAAAAGCGGCTGCCAACAGCGGCAGAACCGGCGGCCCGGCAACTGGTCAGCGCCAGCGAAGCGGCCGCCAGCCCGGACAGACGAAGAACGGAACGGCGAGTGATTTTTTTCATAGAAAGTACCTCCTGCAGGGGGAAAGGATTGCGGCGGGGTCAGGCACTGCCTGCCCGGAAAAGAGCCCAAATCGGATTTGCTTTGATTGTAACGATTCTGTCCGGTTTTGTAAAGAGGAACTTGTCGGGATAAAATCCCTCCATCTCGCCTGCGGCGAGACCGTTCGGTCGCTTAAAGTCCCCGCGGGGGACTTCATAAGTGCAACGCAAGAATTTTCGGCCGGGTACTTGCATTTTATCGGCATTTATGGTAATATTATTCGGCAGTATTGTATTGTTGCAGAATATGCGCTCGTAGCTCAGCCGGTAGAGCATCTGACTTTTAATCAGAGGGCCAGGGATTCGAGTTCCCTCGAGCG
>ENA-ORLY01002245-ORLY01002245.1-human-gut-metagenome-genome-assembly--contig:-NODE-2245-length-19202-cov-4.300340_pt1 | contig 19202 bp, 21 predicted proteins | sample MGYA00243071_ERZ508832 | MGnify/ENA primary metagenome ERZ508832 (study PRJEB26277, sample SAMN04329777) | human gut metagenome | biome: human-associated habitat | host: Homo sapiens | place: USA... | reverse complement strand
TTCGCTCCCTTGGCTACTACATCCGGTACAAATTTATGTCCATCCACAACAGCGCCTCTGATACAGATAAACAGAGAACCTTCTGTCACTTTTCTGGAGTCATAAACAACACTGGTAACTTCCTGCTGGGGATTTCCCTGTACGCAGGTGTATTCTAACTTCTCTAATAAGGATGATAATTTCATTATACATGCCTCCCTATATTTGAACGTACTCTTTTATAGAATAGCACACACCGTAATTGTTTTCAATCTTTCCTGCGAAAAAACATCCGTCTGGCAGCCAGGGCTGAAATCAGAAAAGACACTAAAATCAATGCCTGGAACAGTTCTCTGTGAGAATTATCCCCGGTCTTTGGAGCCTGGCCTTTGCCAGTTCTGCCCGCACCTGAGCTGCCGTTCCCGGATTTTGCCCCAGAGGAAACAGCATCTGAGGTTTTCTTATTTTCTACCCGTATGGAAGTCTGATCCCGAACTGCCTCATCTTCTCCTGTTTCATCCGTAACTACAATGACCTGATTGACCAGATTCTGGTCTTCCAGCTGGTCAGGCAGCACAACTCTAGCTTTTAGATTTACGCATCCTCCCGGTACGATTTCCGGAATTTTCGCCTGGGTTTTCGTTTTGTTCAGGGTCACGCCTTCCTGCTCCAGGAAAGCGGCGGAAACTCCTGCCATTTGGAACCGTTCTGTGGTAATGACGGAATGAAGGGTCTGCTGCCCGGTGTTGTGGATGCTAATCTGATAAGTAACGGTGTCGCCGGGGCGGGCTGTGTCGCAGTCTGCTATCTTTTTCACGGTAAAAGAGGCCTTTTGGGGCTGTATGAGTACAAGTGCTTCCCCTGTCTGTTCCAGCGAAACAGGATTTTCCGTCTTTGCCAGAACCTTCAAGCGCAGATTTCCCTTTTGCGCGGAAGAGGGATCCGCATAAAAGGAAAGCGTCCGCTCTTCTCCTTCCGCTAAGCTTTGCAAAACTGCATGTGCTCCATCCGTTTCCACTTCCGGTTCTTTTTCCCACACAGGCGTTACTTCCATTTCTTCTGCCTGGGCTTCCAGAGAAAGATCATACAGCGGTACCTGCCCGGTGTTTATCAGCCTGGCATTCATAAGGAGTCTTTCTCCTGCCACCGCATTTTCCTCTTGTGGGCTTATCTCCACGGAAAAATTCGCTATTCCTGCCGGAATTTCCAGAAAATCCGAGGTTGTCTGACAAATGATACGCTGGCTGTCACCTGACTTTTCCACGATATAGACGCCTCCCTGGCACAGGTTTTCCACACCTTTTTCAAGAGGAGCATCCTGGCAGGTGGATACCGCCCTTTTTTCCAGTGGATAACGGTATTCCCTGCGCAAGCTGACTGGAATTTCCAGGATTTTTTCGGTTTCCCCGGGATTTATTTTGTATCGGAAGCCGTAGATGGAAGCGCTTCGTCCGTCCGCAGTCTGTATGGGCATTTCTTCCATCAGACAGCCTTCAGGCAAAGACACAGGCAGGTCTGGCTGAAAATATTCAGACAGCCAGACAACCAGATGGCGGGATTGTATGCCTGAGACTGTTTCGGGTGTGGATTCTGAAGGCAATTCTGATAGAACTTCTGAGGTGTCCTCCAGATTCGAAGCAGGTTCTGACTGGATTTCTGAGATGATGTCTGGTTCGATTTCTGTTGTATCCTTTCCGCCATCAGATTGAAAACCAGCAGCTTTGCCTTCCGGGCTTTCATTGTCCTCATTCCCTTCGTTCCCGGTCCATGACAAATTACCAAGTCCGTCTGCCCTGACCGAAATTACCGCCTGGAAATTTTCCAGATCCGTCCACCTTGCGCTTTGCGAAACCGTTACAATTCCGCCATCTGCAGCCGCTGCTCCCACAGGCTGTGCCATACAGCCGGAGAAAAGACCTGCTCCGGTCAGCAGGCAGCATCCCAATGCAGCAATTCTTTTCCATATTCTGTTTTTGATCATACACTTCTCCCTTTCTTAAACTAAAAAAATAAAATAAACAGGGTATCCTGCGCCGAACAGGCGCGATAGAACTTCTTCTCCGCAGAACACGGATTTGTGATATGTCCACTTTAACACAAATATTTTCCAATTTCAAACTTTATTTTCATTTCATATTTTTTCGATTTCTTTTAGATTTGCGACACACTTTCCTCACAAATTACAGATATAATAGCTCTCGGATAGATGAAAAACCACTCTCTATCTCCCCCCTCAAAAAATATAGGAAATAAGCCATCCGCACCGCGCGGATGGCTTTTCCTGTTTCTAATCCTTTTCCAATTCCAAAGAAGTTACTGTTCACTCCGTGAACAATAACCCAAAGAATCTATTGCAATTCCCGCCTTTACCTTTTATAATGAATTATATTACATTCTATTATATTCTTGACAGAAACGAGGTATCTCCTATGAGTGAAAAAATCGTAGTAGTTGCATTAGGCCACAGAGCTCTGGGCACAACACTTCCTGAGCAGAAAATTGCTACACAGGCTGCAGCAAAGGCAGTCGCAGATCTTGTTGAAGACGGAGCGAAGGTAGTGATCTCCCACAGCAACGGTCCGCAGATCGGTATGATTCACACTGCAATGAATGAATTTGGAAAAGCCCATCCGGATTACACATTCGCTCCTATGTCCGTATGCTCCGCAATGAGCCAGGGCTACATTGGATACGACCTTCAGAATGCAATCCGTACAGAGTTTATCAAACGCGGTATTTATAAACCTGTTGCCACCGTCCTTACCCAGACTGTCATCGATCCTTATGACGATGCATTCGCAGATCCGGAGAAGATTATCGGACGTGTGCTTACAGAGGAAGAGGCAGAAGCAGAGGAAGAGAAGGGCAATTTCGTTACCAAGCTTCCAGATGGCGGCTACAGACGTATTGTAGCAGCTCCCAAGCCTCAGAAGATCGTTGAGATTGAGACTGTCCGCGCACTTCTCAATGCAGACCAGGTAGTCATCGCAGCAGGCGGCGGCGGAATCCCGGTTCTTGAGCAGGGCATCAACCTTCACGGTGCCAGCGCTATTATTGAGAAGGATCTTGCTGCTGGACTTCTTGCAGAAGAACTGAATGCAGACACACTTCTCATCCTTACCAGCGTAGAGAATGTAAGCCTGAATCTTGGCAAGGCAGATGAGCAGAAGCTTGGTTCCATTTCTGCAGCAGATGCTAAGAAATACATAGAGGAAGATCAGTTTGCTTCCGGCTCCATGCTTCCGAAGATTGAAGCAGGTATCTCCTTCATCGAAAAAGGCGAAGGACGTGCCGCTGTTATCACAGATATGGCTCATGCCAAGGAAGGATATGAAGAGAAAGCTGGAACTATCATTCGATAAGCCACTAAAGCGTGTCCCAAAGGGCTTTCTATTTCGTAGAAACAAAATAAAACCTTGCGTTCATCGTCATTTTCTATTTTTCATGACTATGAACACAAGGTTTTTCCTTACACCCGGTAATGCTGTTTTCTCTTTCCAATCCGGAATTTCCCGTAGAGTCTCCAGATTCCCCACACAATCCCATAACAGATTGCAAACTGTATAGCATACATAATGAAAATCACAGGCGGAGAAATCTTCTGGCTTCTGATCTGTACATCCGCTTTTTCCGCCAGCGCCTCCATTTCTGCCTGGTCGTTTTCATCTGCAAGGGCATACCAGTCGCTTGCCTGCTCCTGTTCGTCGCAGATCATCACCACGTAAGAGCCGTTGATGCATTCGATTTGATTGATCAGTTCCTGGCTGGCATAATCTTCCAGTTCCTTCATGGTCACGGTCTTGGACGGATGCATGGAATTCCAGGAAATACAGGTGAACACAGCCGCGATCACAAGGATCGTACCTGCCACCAGCATCCATTTTTTCCTGCGTCCTGATTTTGTTTCTTTTTCTTCTGTCATTTCCTGGTTGTATCCTTTCTTCTGGTGAGTCTCTTACGGCAAAAACCTCCTGCCAATATGCTGCCTATCCTGCTTCACAATCAATACCTGCATCCATCCTGTTAATTTTCATGCAAGGTCAGCCGCAGGGCAGCATCCTGGGGATCTGCACTGACCACATGTATCATGTCACCCTCATTTAAGGTAATCTTACACTCTTCATCTTCTGCTACAGACATTCTTCCGTTTTCGCCATCTTTTCCCTGGATGGCAAAATATAGAACACCTTTATCACAGGATGCTGTATAATAACCAGCCTCAATTCCTCCGCCGACTACCAGAGTATCTCCTGCGTGCATTTCATAGGCTTCTCCGAACATCTCACTGAAAGAATCCCCGAACTCCTGCATAAAACCTTCCTGGATCCCATCTCTCAGCCCAGGCACCACAGAACAGATCACAATGATCATGATCAGCCAGCCAAGCCAGCTGTTTTTCTTCTTAGCAGATGCTTTTGTATGAGTACCGCTTTTGCCTCCTGCGCTATAGTTCTTGGCATATGTACTGTTTGCGGTCTGTTTCTGTCCATAGGAATTTCCCATATTCGGTCTGCTGGCATTCGCAGAATATCCGCCAGGCTTATTCGCCGCAGTTTGCTTATAGCCGTTCCCCGCCGCTTTATTTCCACTGGCATTCTTTTTTGCTGCCGCCGTCTGTGCACATGCCTTATAGGTTCCTGCGCTTCCCGGCTTCTTATCCCCCAGCGGGATTTCCTCCTGGCGCATCATAGCACGCGCCCTGCTGGTGGCATGGCGGTAATGATCGCTTCTGTTCTCATTCAGATGATACAGCGTCTCATCATTTCGATAAGGCATTCCGCACAGCTTGCATCTGCCGTTTACAACAGGTCCGTCACAGACCTGACACCGTTTTCTCTCCATAAAAAACCTCCCGTATCCTGCAAATTCCCCGGACAACTTTTCTTTATTGTATCTTTTTTATATATTTCTTGCAAGGTGTAAATTGCCAACTGGGAAAATACCTGTTATAATAAACCAAGATTAGAGCATGTTTGAAAAAGGCTTTCTGCAAAATCTCCCGCAAAGTGGGGGGGCAGATTGCAGGAATGATTTTGGGGGCAGGCTCTAGAGCCTGTCTGCAACTCAGACATGCTCCACCAACATCAACAAGGAGGATTCCCATGGAACAATTGAAAATTCCTATGGGCTATCATGCAGACCTTAATCTCCATGATACTCAGGTAGCAATTAAAACTGTCAAAGACTTTTTCCAGCAGACACTTGCCCAGAAGCTGAACCTTCTGCGTGTCTCCGCACCTATATTTGTAGACCCAAGCTCCGGCCTCAATGACAACTTAAATGGCGTGGAACGCCCGGTAAGCTTCGATATCAAGAATATGGAAGGCAATGCCGAGATCGTCCACTCCCTTGCGAAATGGAAAAGATACGCACTGAAGAAATACGGCTTCGCCCAGGGCGAGGGCTTATATACCGATATGGTTGCCATCCGCCGCGACGAGGACGTAGACAACATCCACTCCATCTATGTGGACCAGTGGGACTGGGAGAAGATCATCTCCAAGGAAGAAAGAAACGTGGAAACACTGATCAATACTGTCCGCTCCATCTACAGCGTTCTTAGAAAGACCGAGAAATACATGGCTGTACAGTATGATTACATAGAAGAGATCCTTCCAAGAGAGATTGCATTCGTTTCCACAGAAGAGCTTGTAGACATGTATCCGGACCTTACTCCTAAGGAAAGAGAATACAAGATCGTCAAAGAAAAAGGTGCCGTTTTCCTTATGCAGGTCGGCAAGATGCTGTCCAATGGGGAGCGCCACGACGGACGTGCCCCGGACTACGATGACTGGGAATTAAACGGTGATATTCTGGTATACTATCCGGTACTGGACATTGCCCTTGAGCTTTCCTCCATGGGTATCCGTGTAGACGAAACAGCACTTGACAAACAGCTTACAGAAGCCGGATGCGATGACAGAAGAGAGCTTCCATTCCAGAAAGCCATCCTGAACAAGGAGCTTCCATACACCATCGGCGGCGGTATCGGACAGTCCCGTATCTGTATGTTCTTCCTGCGCAAGGCTCACATCGGTGAGGTACATGTTTCCCTGTGGCCTAAGGAAATACAGGAGGAAGCTGTAAAGAACGGAATTCCGCTTCTGTAAATCCATCAACGAAACGAGGGATTAAAATTGAATATACTTTTTTTCCTAACACCGAAAAATGATGTTGCCTACATTTTCGAGAATGAAACCCTGCGTCAGACCATTGAGAAAATGGAGCACCGCAAGTTCTCCTGTATTCCTATTCTGAATCCAGAGGGCAAATATGTAGGAACCATTTCCGAGGGAGACCTTCTCTGGGGCATGAAGAATCTGAACATTACAGATATGAAGAGTGCTGAGGACATCCCGGTTATGGCGATCCAGCGAAGAGCCACCTACAAGCCGGTTCATGTTGACTGTGATATGGAGGATCTTCTGGACCGGGCCATCAACCAGAACTTTGTTCCGGTTATCGATGACCAGGATCATTTTATCGGAATCGTAACACGTAAAGAGATCATCAAATACTGTTACAAAGAAATGAAGAAAAATGCCTGAATAAAATTACGGCAGTCACACATCTTCCCATTTCATAAGGGAATGCATGGCTGCCGTTTTTTATTGTTTATTTAAAGAACCTTGGATAAAAATTCCTTCAGACGCGGGTTCTTTGGATTTTCGAAAAATTCCTTAGGGGAATTCTGCTCCTGAATTTTTCCATCGTCAATGAACAGAACCCTTGTTGCTACCTCACGGGCAAATCCCATCTCGTGAGTAACCACCACCATGGTCATGCCGCTTTTGGCAAGCTCTTTCATCAGCTCCAGAACCTCGCCTACCATCTCCGGGTCCAGCGCAGAAGTTGGCTCATCAAACAACATCACATCCGGATTCATGGCAAGGGATCTTGCAATGGCAATACGCTGTTTCTGTCCGCCGGAAAGCATATCCGGGTAAGCATTTGCCTTGTCCGGAAGTCCTACGCGGGCAAGAAGTTCATCAGCACGCTTAGATGCCTCTTCTTTGGTCATCAGCTTCAGGGCAACCGGTGCCATCATAATGTTCTGCTTTACAGTTTTGTGTGGAAACAGGTTAAACTGCTGGAAAACCATTCCGATTTTCTGGCGGTGACGGTTAATGTCAACCTTGGGATCAGTAATGTCCGTTCCCTCAAACAGGATTTTGCCGCCTGTGGGCACTTCCAGAAGATTCAGGGAACGAAGGAAGGTGGATTTTCCGGAACCGGAAGGTCCGATAATGGCAATAACCTCGCCCTGACAGATATCTGTGGAAATTCCATCCAGTACCTGGTTTGCTCCAAATGCTTTCTTCAGATCCTGTACCTGGATCAAAACTTTGCTCTTATCAACGCTCACTGGTTCTCAGTCTCCTCTCCAGTTTATTCATAAAGAAGGTCAGTACCATGACCACGATCAGGTAGATTGCAGCCGCTGCCAGAAGAGGCATAAATGCATTGTAGGTACGGCTCTGGATCAGCATAGCACCCTTGGTCAGGTCCATCATTCCGATGTAGCCGATGATGGATGTCTCCTTGATCAACACGATAAACTCATTTACCAGTGCAGGAAGCACGTTCTTGAACGCCTGCGGAATAATGATCAGACGCATAGTCTGGGTAAAATTAAGTCCAAGGCTTCGTCCTGCCTCTGTCTGTCCCTGGTCAATGGACATGATTCCGGAACGGACGATTTCCGCAACGTATGCACCGGAGTTGATACCAAACGCCAGGCTTCCTACCAGGATTTCATTGACGCTGACAGATCCGAACACAACGAAGTTCATGATCAGCAGCTGGATGACGGTCGGGGTACCGCGGATGACAGTCAGATAAACCTTGCAGATCGCATTTGCAATCTTGAAGTTCCCTGATTTGTCATGGGAGGAACGGATGATCGCAACAAGAAAACCGATGCAGATACCAATGAGAAGGGCAAATACAGTGATGATCATGGTGTTTTTCAGACCATCCAGAAGCCAAGTATATCTGTCATCTTTTATAAAATTGATATAAAAATCGTGTCCAAATTTTTCAAACATATTTTTTTCCTTTTTACTTTAACAGAATTCACAGCATTCAATAACACCAGATGAGCCACCCCGGGGCAGTTCTTCGCGGATTGCCGTTCAGGGTGACTCATGATCAGGGCAGCTTATACTGTATTTCTTCTATCAGTCAGCTTTTACAATGATAACCTGGCTTGCGTTTGCATAGGTGTCTGTGAAATCAACGCTCTCCAGACGGTCCTCTGTAACAGTCATTCCGGCAGCACCGAAGTCAGCTTTTCCGGACTGTACAGCTGCAAGGATTGCATCGAATTCCATGTCGTCGATCTCAAGCTCATATCCAAGCTTGTCGCAGATTGCCTGTGCGATATCCGCATCAATACCTACAATGGTGTCACCCTCACGGTATTCATATGGCTCGAACTCAGCGTTTGTAGCCATTATCAGTGTTCCATTGGAACGGTCAACATCTTCCGGGGACTCATATGGTGTCTCACCAATGTTGTCACCGATGTAGTTATTCATGATATCATCAACGGTTCCGTCTTCTTTGAGTTCCTCTAAAGCTCCGTTGATCTTGTCAAGAAGCTCGTCATTGCCTTTCTTCAGGCAGATTGCATACTCTTCTTCTACGAATGGCTCGTCTAAGATTTTCAGTCCGTCTGCGTTCTCAACGAATTTCTGAGCTGGCTGGGAATCGATGATCACACAGTCGATCTGTCCTGCCAGAAGTGCCTGGATTGCTTCGCTTCCTTTGCTGTAACGCTTAACAGTTGCGCCGTCTTTCTCATATTCACTTGCTTCAATATCACCGGTGGTTCCAAGCTGTACGCCGATGGTAGCGTTCTTAAGGTCATCCTTGGACTCGACAGTTGCAGCGGATACGCCAGCTGTCATGGAAACTGCCATTACAGTGCCAAGTGCTAAAGCTGTTAATTTTTTCATATTTTTTCCTCCTCTTAATTGTATGCAGGAATAATTATGCATAGTTCCCGCATATTCATTCATCTATCTTTCCCCCATTTTATCAGCTTTTGTGAAAAATGCAAGACTTTCCATAAGATTCCTTATTTTTTTGCTTCCTGTTTTCTGAGAAAATTTGGAAAAATTCACTTTTTCATAACAGACTTGTGGTATGATAAGATAGAGACACGTGATGAGGAGTATAAAAACAAGGCGTTTACCCGCCGGATACAAGGAGGTAATTATTATGAAATTTACAAAAATGCATGGTATCGGAAACGATTATGTATATGTGAACTGCTTCAAAGAAACTGTGAAAGACCCGTCAGCGGTGGCGAAGTTTGTAAGTGACCGCCATTTCGGCATTGGCTCTGACGGGCTGATCCTGATCAAGCCCTCTGACATTGCAGACTGTGAGATGGATATGTATAACCTGGATGGTTCCCAGGGTGCCATGTGCGGAAACGGAATCCGCTGCGTTGCCAAATATGCCTACGATTACGGCATTGTAAACAAGACCAGCATCAGCGTTGCCACCAAAAGCGGCGTGAAATATCTGGATCTTTCCATCCGCGACGGCAAGGTCAGCATGGTAAAGGTAAATATGGGGGCACCAATTCTTCAGGCATCTCTCATTCCTGTTGTTTCAGAGGATGAGCAGGTGATCGATGCACCGATCGAAGTGAACGGACAGACCTACCGTTTCACAGCTGTTTCCATGGGAAATCCTCATGCCATTGTCTACATGGATGATGTAGACGGACTGGATATTGAGAAAATCGGACCGTCTTTTGAATCTCATGTGAACTTCCCGGACCGTGTGAATACAGAGTTTGTCAGGGTAATCGACCGTCACACTGTCCAGATGAGGGTGTGGGAGCGCGGTTCCGGCGAAACACTTGCCTGCGGTACAGGAGCCTGTGCAGTTGCGGTTTCTTCTATTTTAAACGGACTGGTTGACAGGAATCAGCCGGTTACTGTGAAGCTTCTTGGAGGCGACCTGAATATTTTCTGGGATGAAAGCGACGATCAGGTTTACATGACCGGTCCGGCAACTACTGTATTTGACGGAGAAATTGATTTAGGATTTCTTGGAGAATAAATACGGAAAAGAAATGGCCCTTGCGAACCGTAAGCACTGCAAAATGCTTACGCCGCAAAGGCCATTATTCTTTCTACAATAAATACTGCAGCGCAAGCCCAAAGGGCTACGGTCAGCAGGCTTTTTTCTCTGTAGGCTGCGATCAGCGCTACGATAAATCCGGCTACAGCAGAGACCACACTTGCCGTTGCTGACAAAATGGCCGGGAAGGTCATCGCTGCAAGGCAGGCATAAGGCACATAAAACAGAAAAGATTTTACAAAAGGATTGGTAATCTCCTTCTTCGCCAATGCCAGGGGAAGCATACGAATCAGGTATGTCACTCCCGCCATAACCAGTATATAAATATAAACATTAGGCTTCATGAGCTTCCTCCTTCTCGTTTTCTTCTGCAACCGGGCAAAGCACAGCCGCAATTCCGGCAACCAGAATGGTAGTGATAATGATCACAAATCCGGATGATACCTTTGATAAAACCGGAACCCAGGCGAACAGTGCACTCACTGCCATGGCTCCAAGCACTACCAGAAACACCGCTTTGTTTTTCTTGGAAGGAGGAATGATCACAGCCAGGAACATTCCGTAAATTGCCACGCTAAGTGCGCTCATAATAAAATCAGGCAGAAGACTGCCGGAAACCGCTCCAAGCAGGGTGCCAAATGTCCAGCCTGGAATAGCCACGCTCATCACGCCATAATTGTAAAAAGCACTGACCTTGCCAGGCTTGCTGGCACTGACACCAAAAATTTCGTCTGTCACGCCAAAAGCCACTCCATAGCGGTGTCCCCAGGGCTCATCCCTGCGCAGCTTCTGGGAAAGAGAGAAGGACATCAAGCAGTATCTCAAATTGATGATCAGCTGAGTCAGTGCCATCTCCCACAGAGATCCTCCTGCTATGATAATGTCCAGTCCCGCAAACTGTCCCGCTGACGTAAGATTGGTCAGGGAAATCAGAACTGCCTGCCAGATGGTAAGTCCGCCCTGCACCGCCATCATGCCAAACGTGAAGGAAACTGCCAGATACCCCAGGGCAATGGGGATTCCATCTTTAATTCCCTGCTTAAAGCTCTCTTTTTTCATGAGAGATTTCCTCCGGTTTCTTCTGCCTGTCTGCTTTTTTAGAAATACCAGTCAGGCTTTTTCGCATAAATAGCCTGGGAAGCATTCTTTTGCCTCCCAGGCTATCTCATTGTAACACTTTACACTGGTAAATACAACCCTGCCCTTATCTTCTTTCTACGATTTTATAATAGGTTCTGGCTGTAAGCCCGTAAATAATTCCATAGATCACAGCAAATACCAGAATGGTAATCACCGTACATCCTGCAAACAGACCAATATTGGTCATGCTGAACAGCGCCAACAGTCTTTTTACCATAGGAAATGCCATAGCAATATGAAGAGCCGCCATTCCAAGCGGAAGGAAAAATACCATAAGGATCTGTCTGTGAATGGAGGATTTCACCTCTTTGTGGGTCATACCCACCTTCTGCATGATTTCAAAACGGTCTTTATCCTCATAGCCCTCGGAAACCTGCTTGTAGTAAATGATCATGGCTGCACCCATTAAGAACAAAAGGCCAAGGAAAATTCCAAGAAACAAAATTCCGCCAAACAAGCTGTAGAAGCTTTCATACAGTTCGTACCGCACAGAGGTCATACAATAGCTTTCTGCCGGGAGATTTCCCGCTTCCTTCTGTCCATCAAAAAATTCCATGGCAAGGTCACGAATTTTCGACGCATCAGCCTCTTTTTCCTCTTCTGTTCCATTAAGATAAACATCCATCTCCATGGATGCCATAGAAGAAACGCCTCCATAAGCCTCGGTCTGTTCCTCATATAGCTTCTGGAAATCTTCATCATTTACAATCAGCTTAATGGAATCCATGGAAGAAAAATTATCTCCCACATATTCATAATCCTTCAGCCATTCTTTTACCTGGTAAACGCTGTCATGAATTTCCAGAGCATCTTCACCTGCTTTTCCATCCCTGTAAGCAAGGACTTCACCGGGTTCAAGAGAAATTTCTTCACCGGTAATTCTGGAATATTCCTCCTGGGGAACAACGGTAAGGGTCTCCAGCTGGTTTTGAAGTTCGGAAAAGGTACTCCCATCTGATTTTTCAAATCTCCAGTTGCCGCTCCCATCTTTAACCAGAGTGCTGGAAAAATTAATTTCCGTATTTAATTTTTCGTAAGAAGCCTGATTCTCAATTTCCTGCAAAAGCTTCGCTCTGATATTTTCCAGCTGTTCCTTTGAATCCGCTTTGTACATCACGCTCACATCTGATGGACAGCGCAGATTAATAATGTCATCAATTCCGGAATTCAGGCATACCGTAGTGGATACCATCAAAAGCACGCCGGTACTTAAAATACAGATACTTGCAAGTCCCACCGCATTTTGCTTCATTCGGTAAAGCATACCGGAAATGGCAGTAAAATTCTTTGCCTTATAGTAAAATTTCTTGTTCCAGCGCATGATTTTCAGGATTACAATGCTTCCTGCTGTAAAAAGCAGATAGGTTCCTGCCATAACCAGCAAGACGGCAACAAAAAACAGTGCCAGGGCAGACAAAGGGGATTCCGTGGTAACTGCAATATAATATCCTGCAAACAGACAGATAAATCCAATCAGGGCCATCAGCCACTTTGCTTTTGGTTCCCGCTCTCCTGCATTTTCTGCCTTAAGAAGTTCAATTGGCTTTGCCTTATATACTTTCCGTATGTTTACCAAAAGAATCACTGCAAATATAACGCCATACACTTCCAGACAAGTGATGATTGCCTGAATGCCTATTTCAAATCCAAACGCAGCCGGCAGCCGAATCAGCTTCAGAAGCAGCAAAAGGACAAGCTTGCTTCCCAGAATTCCTACAAGAATTCCTCCTGCTAAACTGATCAAAGAAGTAATCACGGTTTCCATACTCATCACAATACTGATGTGCCTTTTTTCCAGACCCAGAATATTGTAAAGTCCCAGTTCCTTCTGTCTTCGCTTCATTAAAAAGCTGTTGCTGTACAGAAGAAAAATAAAGGAAAAAATAATGATAATTCCCACACCCATGCTGGTGATCATCAGCACATCCCCACTATGGCGGATCCTTTTCATTCCTGCATTATTGTTGATAAACAGCATCATATACAGCATTGCCACATCGAACAGGCTCGCCAGAATGTAAGGCACATAGGTCTGGTGGTTTTTCTTTATGTTTACCAGTGCCAGCTTTGCAAAAAGTCCGTTACGCATGATATTCACCGCCTGTCATCAATATGGTAAGAGTATCGGAAATCATCTGGTACATTTCTTCTTTTGTTTTTTCCCCTCGGTAAATCTGATGGAATACCTCACCGTCCTTGATGAAAAGGACTCTGGAAGCCCGGCTTGCTGCCTGTGCGCTGTGCGTAACCATAAGAATAGTCTGTCCCTGCCTATTTACTTCTCCGAATACATTCAGAAGAGCATTGGCCGCCTTGGAATCCAGGGCGCCTGTCGGCTCATCTGCCAGCACCAGCCGTGGGTTTGTGATCAGTGCTCTTGCCACTGCGCAGCGCTGCTTCTGACCGCCAGATACCTCATAGGGATATTTTTCCAGAAGCTCGGTAATGTGAAGGGCCTGGGCAATGGGGCGGATTTTCTGTGCCATTTCCCGGTAATCTTCCCCGGCAAGCACCAGCGGAAGGTAAATGTTGTCTCTTAAACTAAAGGTATCCAGAAGATTAAAATCCTGGAATACAAATCCCAGATTTTTTCTTCGGAATGCGGAAACCTCCTTGTCGGAAATGTGCACCAGGCTTTTTCCGTCCAGAAGAATCTCTCCGGAGGTTGGCTTATCCAGAGTCGCAAGAATATTCAGAAGGGTGGTTTTTCCGGAACCGCTCTCTCCCATGATGGCAACGAATTCTCCTTTTTCCACGGAGAAATTTACGTTGGATAAGGCCTGTACTTTATTGCCGCCGAAGCGGGTGGTATATATTTTCTTCAGGTTTGTAACTTCAAGCAATGGCATGTTTTATGTCCTCTCTTTCTTTACTATGTCTGACAGTATAGTGAAAAAATCAGGTCACTGCCATCGAATCAGGTTACAAAATGCGGCGGGAAACTTACGATTTTGTAAGGTTGGATGGATTTTATTACTCTGCGTAAATTTTTTCCCCGGGAAGGCCTGCTGCCAGGGTCAGATAATAGACTGCATCTGCTGCCACACAGACTACATTTTCTTCATGCATAAACTCTGTGATTTCCGAATCAAACAGCATGTTTGCCTGGGCATCGAACTCCTCATCCCCATCCCAGAAAAGAACGGCTATGTTTAAAAGCGGGAAAACAGGCAGCATATAACCTACATCTCCCTGTGGAAGCGGCGTGCCGCCAAGGGCTTCACATGCCATTTTCAGTTCCTGTGTTTTCCCGGAAAAGATGGTCTGCAGTTTGGAAATGATAGTTCTTCGGTAGGCAGCCTCGAAAGGATACACTCTTTTTACCTGGCGGAAGGCCACCAGATTTCCAGATGCAACGGGATGTTCGGATGCATAATAAAAGGTGTTGTAAATATTCATCACGGTGTCAAAGCCCGGATGCACCCCCTGATCCGTAATCGCTCCGCTCTTCCGGTCGATCCGAAGCTTCCTGGAAAAATATACGATATACAGCGCCTCTTCGTCCGCCTCCAGATGAAACTTCCGGGTCAGTTTCTCCTGATCCATTTCCAGGAATTTCAGACGCCAGTTCTCGATTACCTGGTCATAGTTGGATTTCTCTGTTTCTTTCAAAGATACACCTTCTTTCTGATTTCGTTTCATTGGTTTCCATTCTAGCAAACTTTATATGGATATGCAAATATACCCATAAACCACAAAGCAGCGCTGCCTTTCTATCCCTTTGTAAAAGATGATAGAGGGCGCGCTGCTTCTCTTTTTTTTAGCTATGCCAGATTACCTGAAAGGTTCCGTTTTCCAGAACCTGGGCCAGCTGTTCTAATTCATCTGAGTTCCAGTTCCGGGCTTTCTCTGCGGTTCCGGTGAATTTCACGCAGGTTCCGCAGGAGGAGCTTAAATTTCTCGGCACCGGCATGATCACAGCCGGGTAGCCTTCTTTGTCACATTTTTTCTTAAATGCCATCGCTCCGAAATGGGAAAAAAATGTGGCAATATAGTCTTCCATTATTTTTCCAGGGTCAGAATGAAATCTTCCCCGTCCTCTTTCCAGGAAACCTGATATCCCTGATGCATGGCAAAACGGGATACGTTCTCTCTTGCGGTTACGTTATCTACCATTACGGTGTATGCCTTTTCCCCGGATGCCAGAGCATTCTTGGTGCGGATCACAGGCTCCGGACAGGAAAGGCCTCTTGCGTCTACTGTTTTCATAAATGAAATCCCCTTTCTTTGAAGATGAAATTTCTGCTGCGTTTCAACTGAATAATCTCTTATCTGTATTGGTTGACAGGATTTTGATCCAAGGTCATATTGGACTTTATTGCCTTTTAACTCTCTGCCTTACGTGCAGAGTTAACTGCCGCGATCACAAACAGCACAACAAATCCAATTATAACTGCTGCCTTTCCATTTGCTGTAGGGCCTTCGCCAGAAGAAGCAAGCCCAAAGTTATGAGCCACAGCTGCGCCAGCCATCAGTCCAAATACAGTAATTGCGGAATCTGTATTTCCTTCTCCTGCCAGTACCAGCTGACGAAGTGGGCAGCCGCCAAGAAGCACGCAGCCAAATCCAGCCAGTGCCATTCCAAGTGCATTCCACAGACCATCTGTGTGCGCGATTGCCTGTCCTGCAAATCCAGGATGGAAATATCCAAGAATCATATTTCCGATCAGGGCACTTACCAGAATTGCAACAAATCCAAGAAGCAGCTTCCATTCTCCAAACAGAACTACATCACGGATACCGCCAACCATGCAAAGACGGGTTCTCTGTGCCAGGGCACCAACTACAAGTCCTGCAATCAGGGAAATGGCAATTGCCGCATGCTTTGCGCCAGGGCCGCCGTCTGCTTCTGTGAAATGAATAAATGCAGGTGCCGCGATCAGAAGTACCAGAATTCCAATTTCCACGACCGGGAAAATGACACCCTCAACCGGCTGCATCTTATAGGAACGTTTCAGAGTGTATCCTTTTTTCAGGAAAAATACGCCAGCCAGAATTCCAACAATAAATCCAATCAGCCCAAAAATGGCGTTCCAGTCACCGCCTGCAAGACGAAGGATCATACGGAACGGACAACCAAGGAACATCAGGCATCCGATCATAACGAACATTCCAATGACAAAACGGGTGACAGGTGCAGAGCCGCCTCTTGGCTTGAATTCTTTGGTTGCAAGGGCCAGGATGCAGGAACCAAGAACCAGTCCCACAATCTCCGGACGTATGTACTGCACTGCCGCTGCGGAATGAAATCCCAGGGCACCTGTGGTATCACGCAGGAAACATGCAATACAGAAACCCATATTTGCAGGGTTTCCGAAATAGACCAGAGCCACTGCAATGATTCCAATGATGACGCCCGCTCCAATGATCATAGGCGTCTCTTTCTTTGACAAACTTTCTTTCATACTCTTTCCTCCTTGTACAAGTGTCAAATCTTTCCTTTATTTTAACATTTTTTGTCAGAAAACTCTAATTGATTATGGGGGATTATTTTGTGTATTTATAGATATTTTCGATAGATTATGGTATGATAGGATACAAATAAAAACTTTCAAGAAAGGATTTCGTCACTATGAACCGCATATATCTCGATCATGCCAGCACCTCTTTTCCAAAGGCTCCTGGGGTGGCCCAGGCCATGATGGATTACCTGACTTTAAACGGAGCCAACGTAAACCGCGGCTGCTATTCCAGCGCATACTCCGCAGAAGAGGTCATTTATGAAACCCGCCAGCTTCTCGCCCAGCTGTTTCATTTTCCAAAATGTAAAAATGTGATCTTTACCCCCAATATCACCACCAGCCTGAATTTTATCCTGAAAGGACTTCTAAAACCGGGTGATCACATTCTAGTTTCCGCCATGGAACACAATGCGGTGATGCGTCCTGTAGTGCAGCTGACCTCCCATGGAATTACTTTCGATCGTATTCCTTGCAGAGAAGACGGCTCTATGATCCCGGAACAGGTGGAACCTTTGATCCGCCCCAACACCAGAGCCATCGTCACCCTTCATTCTTCCAATGTTTGCGGAACCTGCATGCCCCTGGCAGAACTTGGGGAAATTTGCCGGAAGCATTACCTTTTTTTCATTGTAGATACTGCTCAGACAGCCGGGATTCTGCCTGTTGATATGGAGAAATTTCACATTGATGCCCTGGCTTTTACCGGTCATAAAGGGCTTCGCGGGCCTCAAGGCACAGGGGGCTTTCTGGTTACACAGGAAATAGCAGAATTAATGGAACCGCTGATTTCCGGAGGAACGGGAAGCGTATCCCATACAGAAGAAATCCCGGATTTTTTGCCGGATCGTTTTGAATCCGGAACGCCCAATCTTCCGGGAATCTATGGACTGCATCAGGCACTTTTATTTTTGAAAAACGGAGAGGAAAATTTTGAAACTCATGTGGCACAGCTGTACCAGAGGGAAATGAAGCTGACCGGATATTTTCTGGAAAAACTGCTGGAACTTGATGATACCGGAAAGCATATCCGTATTGTGGGTAAGAATGATCTGCAGGATCGAACTGCTGTTGTTTCCCTTCAGACGCCAGAGCAGGACTTGGCACAGGTTGCCTGGAGACTGGATAGTGAATACAGTGTTATGACAAGAGTTGGGCTGCACTGCGCCCCTAACGCCCACAAAACGCTTGACACCTATCCTGCCGGAACCATCCGTTTTTCCTTTGGACCAGAAAATACAGAGGAAGAACTGGATACGGCAATTGATGGGCTAAAGAAAATTCTGGATATTTAATTTTAGGAAAGGACTGCGAGATCTTCGCACTCATAACTCTATGGAATTTAAACAATTAGAAGCCTTCGTGGCTGTAGTTGAAAATAAAAGCTTTTCCGAAGCGGCCAGGCAGCTGAATCTGACCCAGCCTACCATCAGTGCACACATCCAGTCCTTGGAGCAGGAACTAAACTCCCGGCTGCTGATCCGCACCACCAAGAAGCTGACCATCACCCAAAGAGGACTTCAGCTTTATGACTGTGCTTCCAACATTCTGAATATGCGCAGCAATATTATAGAAGAATTTACTGGAATCAATAAAAAGATTGTAGACCTGGCAGTTTCCACCATTCCTTCCTCTTATCTGCTTCCGGAGATTCTCAGTGCTTTTACCTGTCAGATTCCGGATGTCTATTTCCATTCCTGGCAGTCGGACAGCCTGGGTGCCGTGTCCAGGGTGCTGGACGGAAGCGTGGATCTGGCACTTGTGGGAAATACTTTCGAGGAACCGGACTGCTGCTTCATTCCTTTTCGAACGGACAAACTGGTAATTGCCACGCCTGTGAATGAGCATTACCTGAAATATCAGGAAAAGGCAGATCTTGGTACTCTGGATTTTTCTGATTTTCTGGATGAGCCGTTTATTATGCGGGAAAGCGGATCTGGTACCAAAAAGGAAATTGACCGTTATCTGGAATCCCATAATATTCCGGATACCAGTCTGCATGTTGTGGCACGAATGAACGATCTGGAAGCCATCCGCAAGTCTGTGGCAGAAGGACTTGGCATCTCCATTTTATCCGCCTGCTCCGCCCAGGACCTGGCTGCCACACACCAGATTCTCATGTTCCCTCTGAACCACGAAAAGGCCATGCGTACCTTTTACATCGTCTACAGCAAAAACCGCATCCTCAAGCCCCACGTAAAACAGTTCTTACGTTTCGTGCAGCACTTTTATCAATAACATCCGTAAAACAGAACCAGGGAATCCATCAGTCTCACCACTGTCATTCTCTGGTTCTATAAACTCAAATGTCACACCTTACTTTCTCTCCAACAAAGCAAGTTTTTCTTTCAGAAGCAAAAGTTCCTTTTCTGCATTGTCAGCCCGTATTTTTTCTGAGTCTGCGCGGTGGCGTTCTTTTTCTGTATTCTTCCGTTCTTCTTCCCACTCCCGGTCATATTCAAATATACTCATTGCAACCACCTCCGCACGATGCTTCAGGAGAAATTCTCGCAGAATTCCCTC
>ENA-ORLY01002244-ORLY01002244.1-human-gut-metagenome-genome-assembly--contig:-NODE-2244-length-19204-cov-3.222147_pt1 | contig 19204 bp, 13 predicted proteins | sample MGYA00243071_ERZ508832 | MGnify/ENA primary metagenome ERZ508832 (study PRJEB26277, sample SAMN04329777) | human gut metagenome | biome: human-associated habitat | host: Homo sapiens | place: USA... | reverse complement strand
TAAATCATTAAAAAAAATAATTGAATTTGGTATAATAACCAAAGATAGTACTATTATTATAGAAACAGATGATGAAAAAAGGATATTAAAAGAAATAGAGAACTTAGAAATCGAAATTGTTGACAAAAGAAAATATGGAAGAGCAACAATAATATTTCTTAAAATAGAAAATGCCTAGAAAGGGGTAAACGATGGAAATCTTTACATTATTGGAAACATTAGAAGACATATTAGAAAATAGCAAAAATATACCATTTACAAATAAGGGGATGGTAGACAAAGAGGAAATGCTTGAAATAATAAAAGAAATAAGGATTAAATTACCAGATGAACTAAAACAAGCAAAATGGGTTAAAGAAGAAAGACAAAGAATATTAGTTGAAGCTCAAAAAGAAGCTGATGGAATAGTTAAAGAAGCTGAAAATAGAATTATTTCAATGATTGATGAGCATGAAATAACAAGAAAAGCATATGAACAAAAAGCTGAAATAATAGAGACAGCAAATGAAATGTCAAGAGAAATATCTCAGGGAACAAAAGAATATGCAAATAATTTGCTTAATTCAACAGAAAAAGTATTAACAGATACATTAGCTAAATTAGAAAAAAATCTTGGAGAAGCAGTTAATCTAATGGAAATGTCATTAGAAGATACAATAAAAACAATTCAAAATAGTAAAAAGGAACTTCAATAAAAATTGGGGGCACCCCTTTCAATAAAGGAGTGTCCCTTTTAAACGAAGTTTCCAAAACATTTAGGAGGAAATATAGTAAAAATGGCAAAAAGAAAAAGTAAAGGAAGAAAAAGCAAAAAAAGCTCAATGAATTTTGGAGTGATTTCAACAATAATATTTAGCATTTTGCTTACTGTACTAATATACACAGAATCAGGATATGCAGGAATATTACTTAGTGATTTCTTTGGAGGTATGTTTGGGATAATTAAATATGTAGTACCAATAGGTTCATTTGCAGTTGCAATTAAAATGGCATGCAAAGATGATGATGGTTATATATCATCAAAAATATTCCAATATTCGTTATTGCTAATATTTATAGCTGTAATATTAAGTGCATATGAAATATATAATGGAGAAATAAATATTGAACAAAATATATCTGAGGTTGTTAAAGATGCATACACACTTGGAGAAAATAGTATAGGAGGAGGAGCTTTAGGAACGATTGCAGCAGTTCCTTTGTTTAAATTATTTGGTAAAGTTGGAACAATAATATTAAGTGTAGGAATATCTTTGATATTATTTGCGGTTACATTTGGAATTGATATTTCTGAAATTATAAGTAACTGGATACAATCAGGTGTTGAAAGACGTAAAGAAAGACATGAAGAAAGAATGCAAGCAAGAAGTGAGGAGGAAGAAAGAAGAGAAGAAATTCGTAGAGAAGGAAAAAAAGCAAAGGTAATAAAAGAAAATAGAAAATCATATTTAGAAGTAGAAGAAAAAGGAATAGAACCAGAGCAAATAAAGATTAATTTAAATGGAAGGACAATAGAAGAAGAAAATAATAATAAAGGCAGAAGAAAATTCAGACATGAAAAAGATGATTTAGTTCCATTAGGAATGGAAGAAAAAACAAAAATGGAACCAGATTACATAGAGGGAAATTTATTTAAAAAAGAAGAAGAGAAAAAAGAAGAAAAAGTAAAAGAAGTATTACAATTAGAACATGCAATGGCAGTTGAAGATGAACATTATGAATACCCACCTGTAGAATTATTAAGCAAAGGAACCAAAAAAGCAATTAAGGGTGGAGCTAAAGCATTAACAGAAGTTGCGACACGACTTCAGAAGACACTGTACAGTTTTGGAGTACAAGCAAAAGTAGAAAATGTATCAGTTGGACCTGCAATAACTAGATATGAATTAAAACCAGCAGAAGGTGTGCGTGTAAGTAAAATAGCAAATTTAGCAGATGATATAGCACTTAATTTAGCAGCAGAAACAATAAGAATTGAAGCACCAATTCCAGGAAAACAAGCAGTTGGAATAGAAGTTCCAAACACAGAGAAAGAAACTGTACACTTTAGAGATGTTGTAGAAAGTGAGGCATTCCAAGACAGTAAGTCAAAACTAAGTGTAGCATTAGGAAAAGATGTCGCTGGTAACATGGAAATAGCAGATATTGCAAAAATGCCACATGCTTTAATTGCAGGAGCAACAGGTTCAGGAAAAAGTGTATGTATAAATACATTAATAACAAGTATAATTTATAAAGCAAAACCAAGTGAAGTAAAATTTGTAATGGTAGATCCAAAAGTAGTAGAACTTTCTGTATATAATGGAATACCACATTTATTAATACCAGTAGTAACAGATCCTAAAAAAGCAGCAGGAGCATTAGCATGGGCAGTGCAAGAAATGGACAATAGGTACAATTTATTTGCACAAAAAGGTGTAAGAGATTTAAAAGGATATAATGCTTTAGTAGAAAAAGAAGATGGTGTTGGAAAGTTGCCACAAATAGTAATAATAATAGATGAGTTAGCAGATTTAATGATGGTTGCTGCAAAAGAAGTAGAAGATTCTATTTGTAGACTAGCACAAAAAGCTAGAGCAGCTGGTATGCATTTAATAATTGCAACTCAACGTCCATCAGTTGATGTAATTACAGGAATAATAAAAGCAAATATTCCATCAAGAATAGCATTTGCAGTATCATCACAGGTAGACTCGAGAACAATACTTGATCAAGTAGGGGCAGAAAAACTATTAGGAAAAGGAGACATGTTATTTTATCCATCAGGAGCACCAAAGCCAGTAAGAGTTCAAGGTGCATTTGTATCTGATGATGAAGTTGAAAAAATAGTATCATTTGTAAAATCAAATGGAGAAGCAACATATAGTGAGGACATACTAGAAAGTATTGAAAATAGTAATAAAACAGACAAAGAACTTGCTGCTGAAGCAGCAGATAGTGATGATGACACAGATCCATTTTTAATGGATGCAATAGATGTAGTTGTAGAAACAGGACAAGCATCAACATCATTTATACAAAGAAGATTTAAAGTTGGATATGCTAGAGCTGGTAGAATTATTGACCAAATGGAAGAAAGAGGTATTATTTCAGGATATCAAGGAAGTAAACCTCGTCAAGTACTTATGTCTCTTGAAAAATTGCAAGAATTGAAAATGGGAACAGCAGAACAAAAAGAAGCTTAAAGAGTCTTACTAAGTTAAGAGATAGAACTAAAACAATTTAATATAGAAAGGAGAAGATATGCTAAAAAAAATAATAAAAAAAGACAACAATGAAGAACTAGAAAAAATACTAGAAAAAAAAGACATAGATGAACAAGCTAAAAATCTTCTCCAAGGAATATTATACAAAATAGAAGTATCATACAATGATTACCAAAAGGCAAAGGGAATAGAACAAACACAAGAGCAATATGTAGAACAATTATTAACAAATATAAAGAAAAAATGCAATAAAATAAGAGTTGTAAGGATAAGTCAAAAATTTGATGAAGAAGAAATACAAAAACAACTAAAAAACAAGAAATATTATGTTGGAGAGCAAGAAATTATAAGTTATTCAATAGAACAAAAAATTTTATATGCAATAGAAAAACAGGCGAATAATAAGAAAATTTTAAATAACAAATATGGCGAAATAACTATAGCTGTTTCTGATTTTATAAATATGGGAAAAGATATAGATAGAGTAGAGGTTTTAAGAGATTTTAATGGATGGTCATGGACTACTATAAAAGAAGAAATAGAAAATATTGATGCAAATTTAATTTATCAACTGTTACAAATATTATTTGGAAAAGAGTTTTTAGATAATTGGTGCAGAGATAAAGATGGAATAATTGATTATTTTGAGGTTTTGACAGAAGAAGGTGGTAGCAAATATGGAAAAGAAAAAGTTGAATCAATAAAAGACCTATTGATAAAAATTGCAATATTCAACGATGTAAAAGAAAATGAAGAATTTGCAAAAGAAATATCACAAACCATAAAAAAATTAGAAGAAGAAATAGAAAATTATAATGATACAGAAACATATATAGAAAAAATAACTAACCAAAAAAAAACAAGCAATGAAAAAATTAAAAGATATAGAAAAAATATTAGGGCAAGAAGCAAGGCTAAAAGCAGAGTATAAAAGAAGAAATGAAGAAGCACCATTAGAACAGAAGATATTTAATATAAGAGTATTAAAACAAGAGTTAAATAGACAAAAACAGAAAATATTAAATGAAATAAATGAATATAATTATTTGTTAAATCCAACTAATTATATAGAAGAAAAAAATGCTAAAATTCGTAAAAAAGAATTATTAGAAGTATGTAATATTAATCAAGAACAAAGAGAACAATTACTTATAGAATTTATAGAGATATTTCTTCAATGTTTAAACATACAAATAAAGAAAACAACAGAAAAAGAGAAAATTGTAAAATTAATATATAAATTTAGATATTTTATGTGTTTGCCATTTAATTTAGAAAAAAACATTAAAGATATTAAACAACTAGAAAAGAGTATATTAAAAACAGAAAAAATATTAGTAAAGAAGGCAATAGAAAAAAGTATCATTTCAAATGTTCCATTTGAAGTGATGAAGCATGTATTTAAAACAAGAATAATAGTATTGGAAAATTTATATTATAAAATAACAATAGAAGCGGATAAATATTATATACAAATATTTGATGAAAATGTAAGTGAAGAAAAATTTGAAATAAAACAAATAGAAAAAACCAAGAAGAATAAAAAAATAAAGATATTTATATAAGGAAAAACAAGAAAGGACAGGAGAGATATATGAAAATAACATTTTTGGGAGCTACTAAAATGGTAACAGGTTCAAATTTTTTAGTAGAAGCAGCAGGGAAAAAATTTTTAGTAGATTGTGGAATGTACCAAGGAAAAGCAGAATTGGAAATGGAGAATTATAATCCATTTGACTATAATCCAACAGAAATAGATTTTATGTTATTAACACATGCACATATAGACCATTCAGGAAGAATACCTAAATTATACAATGAAGGCTTTAAAGGTCCAATATATGCACATAAGGCTACATGTGATTTGTGTGGAATAATGTTACCAGATAGTGGACATATACAAGAAATGGAGTCTGAGTGGAAAAACAAAAAAAGAATAAGAAAAGGTGAAGATGCAATCCCACCACTATATACTGCTGAAGATGCTATAAATTGTCAAGAAATTTTTGTTCCTGTAAAATATGATGAAATAATACAAGTAGATGAAAATATATATGTAAGATATAATGATGCTGGACATATGCTGGGATCAAGTATAATTGAAGTATGGGCAAAAGAAGATGGAAAAGAAACAAAAGCAGTATTTACAGGAGATTTAGGAAATAATGATATTCCACTATTAGATTCACCTACAATGATAGATGATTGTGACTATTTAGTTATGGAATCAACATATGGAAGTAGATTGCATATAAAAAATAATGAAAAAGCAAAATTATTTTTAAATATAGTATCAGAGACTATTGATAATAAAGGAACAGTAGTAATACCATCATTTGCTGTTGGAAGGACACAAGAAATTCTATATGAGTTAAACAAAATAAAAGAAAACACAGATGATGATGAATTTATGAGAAAATATAGAACATTAATGAAAGTTCCAGTATATGTAGATAGTCCGTTAGCAATATCAGCAACAGAAATATTTAAGCAAAATACAGAACTTTTTGAAGATGAAATAAAAGAAGAAATGGAAAGAGGAGATAATCCATTAGAATTTCCAGGATTAAAATTTACAAAAACAGCAGATGAATCTAAAGCTTTAAATGAAAGTAATGAACCAGCAATAATAATATCTGCAAGCGGAATGTGTGATGTAGGAAGAATAAAACATCATTTAAAACATAATATATGGAATCCAAATAGTACAATACTTTTTGTTGGGTATCAAGCACCTGGAACATTGGGATATTCAATAGTAAATGGAGCTAAAAAAGTAACAATATTTGGAGAAGAATTTGCTGTAAATGCTAGAATTGAATATATTGAAGGATATTCAGGACATGCAGATCAAGAATGGTTGATGAATTTTATATATTCATTTATTTCTAAACCAAAACACATATTTTTAGTACATGGAGAAGAAGAGTCACAAGAAGTGTTAAGAGATAAAATTTTAGGAGAAACAGGAATTGGAGTCTCAATACCAGAATATGGTGAAACATATGAATTAAGCGAAGAATTAAGAGTTGTTAATAAAATTAAAATAAAGAAAGCTAAAAACTTAAGACAAGAAATTATAGATAGATTAAATAAATTACAATATGAAATTAAGGATATGGAGACTAGTGTTAAAGAAGATGTTGAAAATGACAGCTTAAGAGATGAAGACATGTTTAGAATAAATGAAAAGATTAAAGATTTAGAAAAGAAAATTTTAAATGTAATAGAGGGATAGACATTAATCAAAGGGAAAAATGGGGTCGGTTCCATTTTTGCCCTTTTGGTTTTAATATAAATTACGAAGATAAATATAAATTTTGCATTACATTCCTCGGCTCATTACGAAACTTAAGAAATTGTAATTCATTTTATGGCACCCTTTCATTCTCATGAACTATTTCCATAAAATTTTATACAATTTCTAAAAGTTTCTTCAATCACATTCGTCATTTCATTTAAAATTTATATTTATCTTTGTAATTTTAAGTAATTATCAAAGGGCAAAAATGGAACCGACCCCGAATTGCCCTTGGGCCAAAACAGAACCGACCCCATTTTAACGTTTGGTCAACATTTTGAAAAAACTCTAATAAAGAAAGGAAAAAATAATGGAAAAGTACCTAAATGAAGCGATAATAGGAAACAAGAATATGTTAGTAACATATTCTGGAAAAGGAGAAATGTTACGATTATCATATCCAAACAGAGATAATAGACAATATTTAAAATATTTTCACACAGGAGTAAAAATAAATGATTCTGATTTAATATATTTACATTCAGATATTAATAACACATACTTACAGTATTATGATACAGATACAAATATATTAAATACAGAAATAACAAATACATATTTTAATTTAAAAGTATTACAAACAGATTTTGTAGTTATTAAAGAAGACGTACTTGTAAAAAAATATACATTTATAAATGAAAGCAATATAGAATTAGATGTAAAATTTTTAATACATTCAGAATTATTATCAGACCAAAATAATTTTGTGAGTGGAATGAAGATAGATACAGGGATGATTCAATATGCTCACGACTTTTCAGTAGCAACATTTGCTAAATCAAATAAATTATTAAGTTACCAGATAAATGATAGTAAAAGCACAATAAATTCAGGAATTATTGGTGGAAAAGATTATATTGGAATGGCTAAAGATTCTAGTATAAGCTATGATATTGGAAAAATACAGCCAGAAGAGAAAAAAGAATTTGAGATATGTATATTTATAGATGAAAATAAAAGAACAATGCAAACAGTTGAAGATGAAATAGAAAGAATAAGGAAAATAGATTTTAAAAAAGAGTATGTAAATGTAAAATCTTATTGGAGAAAATATGTAAAAAGTCATAATGGATTATGTCTAAAAGAACCAACCAATAGTTATGAGGAAAAAATTCAAAGTATATATAAAAGGACTATTCTATTATTTCCACTATTAACTAATCAAGCAACAGGAGGAATAATAGCTGCTCCAGAAGTTGATGAAGATTTAACACAATGTGGAAGATATGCATATTGCTGGCCAAGAGATGCGGTATTTATAGCAAAGGCTTTAGATATATTAAAAATGACAAAAGAAACAGAAAAGTTTTATAGTAATTTTTGTAGAATGACTCAAAGCAAAAATGGAATGTGGGAACAACGCTTTTATACAGATGGAAAATTAGCACCATGTTGGGGATATCAAATAGATGAAACTGCTAGTGTAGTTTATGGAGTATATTCTCATTATGAATATACTAAAAATGAACAGTTTTTAAAAGTAAATCTTCATATGTGTGAAAAAGCAATAGAGTTTTTGAAAAGATATGTTAGGGATTTATTTGATGAATCAGGGATATATCATGTAAGTTACGATTTGTGGGAAATGCATGAAGGAACACATTTATATTCATTATCAGCAATATTTGCAGCATTTGAAAGTATGGTAAAGATATATAAGGTATTAGGAAAAAATGTTTCTGATTTTGAAAACAATAGATTAAAAGATGAAAAAATAAATAAAAATATAGATGAAATTTCTAAGTTGCAAGTAGAAATAAAAAAATACATTGACGAAAAATTATATGATGAAAATAGAAAGTCTTATATAAGAAACACAAATGATAAGAAAATGGATATAAGTTTGTTAGGTGCAGTGTATCCTTTTAAAGTATTTTTACCAAAAGAAAAGAAAATTTTAAATACAGTTGATAATATAAATTTAACATTAAGAACATATACAGGAGGATATCAAAGATTTGAATATGACCATTACAGAAATGGAGCACCTTGGCCGATTGCGAATTTATGGATGACTTTGTATTATTTGGAGAGTGGCGAAAAGAAAAAAGCCAAAGAAACTTTTGATTTTGTTTTAAAAACTGCTGGAAAGCATAGCTTTTTAGGAGAACAAGTTGATAATAATACATTAAAGCCTAACTGGGTTATTGGATTAGGATGGTCACATGCGATGTTTATTATTGTACTTAAAAAATTTATGAATTAATCGTAAAAATATTGACTAAAAAAATAGATAATGATAATATAAAATTATTAATAAAAATATATTAGGGGGATAAGTAAAAATGAAGAAACAAAAGAAGTTTTTAGTACAATTATTGGCATTTCTTATAATCTTATTGTCAGGAAGCCATGTATTTGCAACAAATTTGGCGGATTATGTAGAGAAAATGAAAGTATCGGAAGACTTTCAAAAGTACTTAGAATTAAGTGATGAAGAAAAATCAAAAGTACTTATGCCAAGGATGTATGACATACCAAAAACTAAATTAGTAGTAACAAATCCATTTAAATTAAGTGAAATGGTTGGAACAACATTAGAAAAAAAATATTCATTAAAAGATATAATTCCAGAAAATATGGTAGTTAAAAATCAACAACAGACAAATTCATGTTGGGCATTTTCAAGTTTAGGAGCATTAGAAAGTACATTAGCACTAAAAGATTACAAAAATGGAAAAACTCCAGTTGTATATGATTTTTCTGAAAGACATATGGAATATGCAACTAGCTATACATTTTCAGATGGTATAAACCCAAAGGGATTTAGCAGAGAAGTAGGAAAAGGTGGTAGTGCATATATATCTATTCCATATCTTACAAATGGAACTGGTGCGATTGAAGAATCTGAAATGAAATTTATAGATAGTGAGGAAAAAATACCTTTAAGTAGTATTGAAAACAAAAATGTAGTTACACAAGTTGATGACACAGTGAATTTTGCATCATATAAAGTTACAGAGGATTTAACTCAGATAAAACAAAAAATGAAAGATCACATACAGAATTATGGAGGTATTGATGCTGGTATCTATGCTGCAATGAAAGATGAAAGTGAATTAAAGAGTACAGATTTAACTCCTTTTGATACAACTTGCTATAATAACATAACAGGAGCTCTTTATTGTGATGATAGTTCTTCTAAATATATAATAAATCATGCAGTATTAATAGTTGGATGGGATGATAATTATAGTAAAGACAATTTTGTTGAAAGTAAAAGACCAAAAAATGATGGAGCATGGATTATAAGAAATTCTTGGGGAACTGAACAACTTAAATTTACATTAAAAGAGATGAAAGAAATAGTATTTAAAAAATTTCCAGATGAATGCACAAGTAATGGTTGGACAGATGCAACTAAAATTCCTGATGAAAAAGCGAAAGCAAAATTTACTGATAATGGATATACTGTAGAGGATGATATTGCAACTTTAAAAGTCGGAAAAGACGGATTTATGTATATATCATATGAAGATGTTAATATATATAAACAATTAACAGGAATAATTAATGCACAATATGGAGTAACATATGAAAATATATACCAATATGATCAATATGGTGCAGATGGTTATGTAACATGGAAGAAATCAAAATTATATTTGGCTACAGTGTTTGATAAAAAAACAACAGGATTAGAGTATTTAACACATGTTTCGATAAATGCACCCGAGACATATAATTGTAAAGTATATGTAAATCCAAATGGAACAAGCAAATCGAAGAATGATTTACAACAGGTAAAATTAAAAGATGGAGAGTCAGAAACATTTGATGCAGGATATCATACAATAGAATTTTTAGAACCAGTACAAATAACAGGAAACAACTTCGTTGTGGTTTTAGAAATACAAGGTACTCAGACAGATGAACTGTCAGTAATGATGGAATATAATTGCAAAGAATTTATAGGAGTGGAAAGTGATTTTGATAATGTAACAGTAGAAAATAATAAATGTTTTTTTGCACTAGAAGAGGACAAATGGATAGATTGTTCTAAAAGTTATGAATCATCAGACAAGAAGATTCCAAATCATGACACAACAATAAAAGCATTCACAACATCAAAAGTACTTGAAAGTATAGAAATAACAACACCGCCAACTAAAACATCTTATCTTGTAGGAGATGATTTTGACAAAGCGGGAATGGTTGTAAAAGCAAAATATTCTGATGGGAATTCAGAAGAAATAACAGATTATACAATAACAGATGGAACAAAACTAAAATTAGACCAAAAGAGTGTAACTATATCATATAATGGAAAAACAGTTACACAAGCTATAGAAGTAAAAGAAAATTCAGTAAAAAGTATAGCAATAAAAACAGCCCCAACAAAAACAGAATATTTAGCTGGAGAGGATTTTGATAAGGCTGGAATGGTAATAGAAGCAACATATGATGATGAAACGAAAAAAGAAGTAACAGATTACACAATAAAAGATGGAAAGAATTTAAAAAATGGACAAACATCAGTAACAATCGAATTTGGAGGGAAAACAGTAACACAAGCAATTACAGTAGCAGCTAATCCAGTAGAAAAAATAGAAATTAAAAAAGCACCAAATAAAGTTGATTATGTTGTTGGACAAAATTTTGATACAACAGGAATGATAGTAGAAGTAACATATAAAAGTGGATTAGTAAAACAAGTTGAAGATTATACAGTAAAAGATGGTGAAAGTTTAAAAGAAGGACAAACAACTGTAACTATTCAATATGAAGAAAAAACAGTAACACAAGCAATTACTGTAACAGTAAAAAATGTTACAAGCATAAGTGTAAAAACAATGCCAACAAAGACTGAATATATTCAAAACAAAGAAGAATTAGACTTAACTGGTGGAGTTATAGAAATTGCATATAATGATAGTTCAAAAGAAGAAATGCAAATGACATCAAAAGAAATAACAGTTAGTGGATTTGACAATAAAGAGATAGGAACAAAAACAATAACATTAACATATAAAGAAAAAACTGCACAATTTAAAGTAGAAGTAAAAGCAGAAGCTAAACCTCAAAATTCTAATTTTGACAAAATGCAAGGAAATATAACTGGAATAAAAGCATATTATTTTAAAGATACAAATAAAGATGATTACACAGTAATATCAGTAAACATTACTGATATAGTAAAAGCTTCTGGAAATGATAAAATGGAATATTATTATTATTTATCATCAAAACCACAAGAAACTGATATAAAAGATTGGATTAAAATATCAAAATTAGATAATACAGATAATAAGTTATCATTTGATATAAATTCAGCAGATATTTCAAACTATGAAGATATTGTGACTGCAGATAATTTATACTTATATATAAAAGAAGTTGCAACATTAAATAATATGCAACAGGAAAAAATAACATCAGCATTAAAACTAGAAACTGGAAATGTAAAAATCGAAGAATATGTTGATGGTAAGAAAATAGGAGACGTAGACCCTAAAGAAGTTACAGAACCAGAAACAAAACCAGGTAAGCCAACAGATAAATCACTAGCCCCAGATAGAATACCAGATTCTGGAAAAGGTATGTTAGGTATTGCATTAATACTAACATTAGGAATTGTTGGAAGAATTGCATATATAAGATATAAAGATATACAGATAAAATAATTGATTTAGAGCCGATTCACAAGAAAAATGGAATCGGTTCTTTTTTGCTTTTTTTGTCAAAATACTTGAAAAAAGTGCAAAAACAATGTAAAATAGTAAGGAAGCAAAATAGAAAAGAGGCAAGAAAAATGTATTTAATAATAGGATTAGGAAATCCAGATATAGAATATGATAAAACAAGACATAATATGGGATTTAATACAATCAATAAAATTGCACAGCAACATAATATTGAAATGAACAGAAGCAAATTTGAGGGATTATATGAAAGTACAATAATAGAGGGACAAAAGGTAATATTGTTAAAACCACAAACATATATGAACTCAAGTGGAAACAGTGTAAAAAAATTTGTGGATTTTTATAAAATTCAAAAAGAAAATATTTTAGTAATATATGATGATATGGATATTGAACCAGGAAAAATAAAAATAAGAAAAAAAGGTAGCAATGGTGGACATAATGGAATAAAGTCAATAATACAAATGTTAGGAACAGAAGATTTTCCAAGAATAAGAATAGGAATTGGAAGGCCAGAACATGATGAAAGTAAAATAGATTATGTTATTGGAGCAATACCAGAAGAAGAAATACCTATACTTGAAGAAGGAGTAGAGAAAGCAAAAGAAGCAGTAATAGAAATATTAAAAAATGGTATAGATTTTGCAATGAACAAATTAAACTAGAAAGGCAAAAAAATGATTGAATTAATAGTAGACAAAAAAGAAGATTTAAAAACAATAGCAGCAATAGAAAATGGTAGGCTTGTAGAAATATATGAAGAAAATGAGCAAAGCAAAAAAGCAAGAAATGAAGGGAATATATATTTAGGAATAGTAAGAGATATTGTACCAGGAATGCAGGCTGCATTTATAGATATAGGCACAGATAAAAAAAGCTTTATACATGTAAAAGATGTAGTACCACAAGTTGATGAGAAGATTGAAAAGAAATTTGAAGGCAAAATAAAAGATTTAGTAAAAACAGGGCAAAAGATACTAATACAAGTACAAAAAGATAGTAATGACAAAAAAGGGGCTAGAACATCAACACATATAAAATTGACTGGAAAATATGTTATATTAATGCCAAAAACAAATATAGTAACAATATCGCAAAAAATTGAGAATGAAAAAGAAAAAGAAAGATTAATAAATATATTAAAAAGCAAGCTTCCTGAAAATACAGGAGCGATTATAAGAACTGCTGCTGAAAATAAAACATCACAAGAAATAAACTTAGATTTAGAACAATTAATGAAAAAATGGGAAAAAATAAAATCAAAATATGAACAAGGTGGTAACAATCCACAATTATTATATAAAAGTCCAAGTATAATTGAAAAACTCATATTAGATTTGCCAGAAGATAGAATAGAAAAAATTGAAGTAAATGATCAAAAAGAATATGAAGAAATAAAAGATATTATAGAAGACGCACATGAAAATATAAAATTAGAAGTTCAACAAAATTTACTAGAAAAATATGAACTAGAAAAGCAAATTGAAAAAACAAAACAAAGGAAAATCTGGCTAAATTGTGGAGGGTTTATAACTATAGATCCAACAGAAGCTTTAGTTGCAATAGATGTAAATTCAGGAAAATTTACAGGGAAAAGCACTTTAGAAGAAACAGTATATAAAGTGAATTATGAAGCAACAATCGAAATTGCAAAACAATTAAGATTAAGAGACATTGGTGGTATAATAATAATAGATTATATAGATATGCAAAAACAAGAAAATAAAGACAAAATCGAAAAACTTTTAAGGGAAAGTTTAAAACAAGATAGGGCAAAAACACAAGTAGAAGGATTTACAAATCTAAATTTAATGGAGCTAACAAGAAAGCATATTTGTAGTCATAACAGTTAAAAGAATTATTTTGAACAGATAAACAAGGAGTTTAGATATGTGATTAAATACCACCATATGTTAATTTTTAAGAGATTTTGGACCTAAGAAAGGATGAAATTAAAGTGAAAGTGGGATTTATATCATTAGGATGTAGCAAAAACTTAATAGACACAGAAATAGCTATAGGACATTTTAAAAATAACAAATACGAAATAGAAAATAATCCAGAAAAAGCCGAAATAATTGTAATAAATACATGTGGATTTATAGAATCAGCAAAAGAGGAAGCAATAAATACAATATTAGAAATGGCGGAATATAAAAAGAAAAACTGCAAATATTTAATAGTAATGGGATGCTTGGTTCAAAGATATTATGATGAATTGATAAAAGCTCTTCCAGAAGTTGATTTATTTATAAAAATAGATGAATATGATAGAATGTGGCAAAAAATTGAAAAATTAGTAAATGAAGATATAGTTGAAATTAGTACAACAAATACAAGCAAAAAAATATCGGAAATAAAGCCACTCCCAATGCCAACACATAATGAATTCTTTGAAAGAGTAATAACAACAGGAACAAATTTTGCATATTTAAAAATAGGAGAAGGATGTAGCAATAGATGTACATATTGTGCAATTCCATATATAAGAGGCCCATTTGTTAGTAGACCAAAAGAAGAGATAATAGAAGAGGCAAAAATACTTGCAAATAAAGGAGTTAAAGAAATAATCATAATTGCTCAAGATACAACAAAATATGGTGTAGATATATATGGAGAACCAAAACTAGCAGAATTATTACAACAAATATCAGAAATTCCAGAAATAAAATGGATAAGATTTTTGTATTCATATCCAGAGGGAATAACTGATGAATTGATACAAACAGTAAAAAATAATGAAAAGATTTGTAAATATTTTGATATTCCAATTCAACATATATCAGATACAATATTAAAAAAGATGAATAGAAGAACAAATAAACAACAAATCGAAAATCTTTTAGAAAAATTGAGAAAAGAAATTCCAGATGTAACTTTGAGGACTAGCTTAATTGTTGGATTTCCAGGAGAAACTCAAAAAGATTTTGAAGAATTAAGCGAGTTTGTAAGGATAGCGAAATTTGATAAGTTAGGTGCATTTATGTATTCTAAAGAAGAAGGAACACCAGCAGCTAAATTGCCAGAGCAGATACATGGAAATACTAAAAAATCAAGATATAATAAAATAATGGAAATTCAACAAAAAATTTCAAATGAAAATTTAAAAAATAAAATTGGACAAGAATTCGAAGTTTTAATTGAAGATATATCATTTGATGGAAAATATCTAATAGGTAGAACAAAACAAGATGTTCCAGACATTGATGGAATTGTATATGTAAAAAATCTTGATAAAACAAGCTTGATAAATAAATTTGTAAGAGTACATATAACTGATGTTAAAAATTATGATTTAATTGGAAAAATTATAGAATAATTTAAGATGTGATTTTGGACAGGGAAGGGAAAACAATCTACAGTCGTGAATTTAATGACGGAAGCAAACCTTTCATTGAGCTCGGACGGCCGGAGAATGCAAAAGCAACGATTACCAGAGTTGATAAAGAAACTGAACAATATACATTTGGAACAGATGAAAAAGAAGTATTGAATAAAATGGATATTGTAGAATCAAGTGTAGGCCAAAAGATACAGGAAAAAAATCAAAGAGAATTAGTAGCAACAAAATATTATTCAGAATTCATAATAAATACAGAAAAAGGCCCCATAACGCTAAATAATGTTTTTATAACAGCAGAGAAAGATCAAAAAGGAAATATGTCTTATCATTTTCGTTGGATTGTAGAAAATAAAGATGGAGAAAAAACGATTGAAGAAAACCTTGTTATAGATGAAAACGGAAAGGTTTATACAACAGGAGAATTAAAGGATTATTTAGGTAATGCAGAAATTGATATAGATGGAATTATGGCTGAAAATGATGACTTAGAAAAAGGTAGAATAAAGGGAATATCAGAAAAAGCAGAGAAAAAGGATATTGAAAAATCTATTAAAGAAAAAAATGATGATAAAAATTCCAAAAAAGAAAAGCCAGAGGAGCAGATAGAAAAGGATTTAGGCGGAGAAGAGGACTTAGAGATAAGCTATTATAGAAAGATTAAAGATAACAATTTAGATGGACAAATGAAAAAAGATTTTAGTGGATACCAAGAAAAAGGAATTGCATATTCTAAAACAAAAAATGCATTTATAATGGTAGGAAAAAAAGATGGTAAATTTCAAATGGTAGATGGTTTTGAACCAGCACGACCTACATTCAGAACTGTAATGAGTATTGATGAAAAAGGTGAAAAAGTAGAAAAGAAAGTTCCTCATGCTCTTATGAAAACAAATAATTCTAAAAAAGAAATGTCTATAACTATTGGACAGTATGGATATATAGAAGCTGGAACAGTAGATAGACTACCATGTAATGAAAGAATAGAAATGCAAGTACGAGAAGAAGGAGAAACACAAAATGACAGGACAAGTCCACAATTAAGAAAAGCAATTAGAGCAGAAGGAACAGAAGCTTTGCATAATTGGGCTCATGGACATGAAGAGGAAAATGAGAACATGAATGCAGGAGATTCAAGAAATGAGGACATAGTTGAGGAAATAGAAAATGAAGGTAAACATATAGATAATGTTAAAGAAAATGAATATATTCCGGGAACTAAAAAAACTTGGGAGCAATTTGCAAATGAATGTGGATATAGAGGAGAAGGTGCAATAGAACATGCACAAGAAGTATTTGAAAATGCAAGAAAGAACGGGAAGAATGATGGAAAATCAAATGATGAATTAGTAAATGATATCGTTGATGAGAAAAACAATGAATTTCACGAATTAAATAAATAAAAAAGGATGAAAAATATGATAGTAGAACAACTAATATTTATAATACTAGCATTTGTACTATTTTTGTATATTTTTTACCAATTAATAAGAAAAAATGATACAAAATATGTACCAATCTTAGCAATACAAGCTTTACGGGATAGCAATAGATTTTATACAATTATATTTTGCTGAAGATGATATTGAAATTATAACTAAAGTGATAATTTGTATATTATCAATAGCAGTTCCAGTATTAGTGCTAGTTATAGAAAAGTTAAATAGTAATGCATCAGAAGTGATAGATAGTTTTATTGCAAAAATATATTTAGCATGTGGAAATACAAAATCAGCAAAAGACAAATTAATAAAGTTAGTAACTAAATATCCCGAAAGTTATATAGGACACAAACTTCTAGCACAAATATATGAAAAAGAAGGCGGACAAAGAAAAGCTGTCGACGAATATGTACAAGCAATAGATATAAACAAGAATGATTTTAATTCATATTACAAAGTTGCGAATCTTTTAACAGATTTAGACAAAAAAGATGATGCAATTCAAATGCTAACAAATCTATTAAATAAAAAGCCTGAATATACAGAAGCAACTATAGTTTTAGGAGATTTATTAATTGAAAAAGAAGACTATAAAGAAGCTGTAAATATATATACAGAAGCATTAAAATATAATCCAACAAGTTTTGATTTGAATTACAATTTGGGAATAGTTTATACAATGTTAAATGATTTTCAAAATGCAAAAATATGTTATGAAAAGGCTGCTGAGCTAAATTCTTTAATATATAATACAAAATATAGTTTAGCAGAAATTGCTATAATGTATAAAGAATTAGAAAAAGCTGAACAATACTTTTTGCAAGTAACTGAAGATGAAGAACTTTGTGCGGATGCATATTTAGAATTAGCAAAAATTTACTTAATAAAAAATGATAAAGATAAAGCAATTCAATATGCAAATGTTGCAATACAAGAAAATCCTAAAAGAATAGTTGAAAAAATAAAAAATGATGTAACTTTTGCAATAATTATTGCAAAATTATCAATACCATTTAATCTTGAAGTAGAAGAAGAGGAAGTAAAAGAAAATAAATTAACAAAAAAAGAAATCAAGGCAAAAGAGCATCTTGAACAAATGGTAGAAATAACTAAAAAAATAGGATATAATGATGTAGGAATTACAAAAAAGAATATTAATACTAAAGATGATATTTTTGGAATTAATTACAAAGAATTTAAAGAAAGAGAATAAAATTCTATAAATAAAAAAAATATGAAATTATAATAAAGATTCATAAAAAATTGCTAATTTAATATACTAATATTATGTATCAAATATAAGATAAATTTATATAGGAGGTCATAATGAGATATAAATTTGCAATTATAGGTGGAGATTTAAGAATTATAAAATTAGCAGAAATGCTCGCAAACGAAGGAAATGAAGTATATGTATATGGACTAGAAAAAGCGGAAGACATAGAAAATAAAAAAAACATAATACAGTGTGATTCAATAAGAAAAGCTGTACAAAATGTAGAAATTGTAATTGGACCAATTCCATTTTCGAGTAATGGAGATACAATAAATGCACCATTTAGTGACAAAAACATAACAATTAGAGAAATTATGCATGTAATAAATGCAAAAGTATTTATTGCAGGAGGAATTACACCAGATGTTTATAGAATGGCAAATGATGAATATATTGAAATAATAGATATAATGAAAAGAGAGGAACTTGCAGTACTAAATACAATAGCAACTGCAGAAGGAACAATTCAAATAGCAATAGAAAATACTAATAAAATTTTGCATGGAAGTGAAGTTTTAGTATTGGGGTTTGGAAGAATAGGAAAGGTTTTAGCTAGAAAGCTCGTGGGCTTAGCTGTAAAAGTAACATGTGCAGCAAGAAAAGACGAAGATTTAGCATGGATACAGGCATATGGTTATAAAACTACTAATATAAATAATATAGGTGAAAATTTGAGACAATATGATATAATAATAAACACAGTGCCTCATATGATTTTAACAGAAGAAAGGTTACAATATGTAAAAGAAGATTGTCTACTAATTGACTTGGCTTCAAATCCAGGAGGAATCGATAAAAAAGCTGTAAAAGATAAAAAACTCAAATTTGTATGGGCATTGTCATTACCAGGAAAAGTTGCACCAATTACATCAGCAGAATTTATAAAAGATACGATATATAATATAGTTAAAGAAATATATAAGTAGTGGGCAATTTTGGGTCGGTTCTTTTTTTACACTGGGACATACGGGGTCGGTTCCATTTTTGCCTTTTT
>ENA-ORLY01002236-ORLY01002236.1-human-gut-metagenome-genome-assembly--contig:-NODE-2236-length-19265-cov-8.493850_pt1 | contig 19265 bp, 17 predicted proteins | sample MGYA00243071_ERZ508832 | MGnify/ENA primary metagenome ERZ508832 (study PRJEB26277, sample SAMN04329777) | human gut metagenome | biome: human-associated habitat | host: Homo sapiens | place: USA... | reverse complement strand
GCCGCCGGTCTGCTGTTTGAGTACACCCAGTCCCGCCACCAACCGGACTATTTCTGCTTTCAGGACATTGCCACGCGGAAAAAGTGAGCGGCAGACACCCGGCGCAGGGGTATCCACCTGGGATCTTGCGCTGGGCCGGGGCTCCGGCAAAATGGGTTTTAGGGTGTCCCTGAATCAGAATCTGTTTTACAGATGCAATGCTTGCTAACCATCGCTTACGCTCTGGTTACCCCCAGCTGATTGGTGCATGATTCTATTCAGCAAAGAACAAGAAGGATGGCCACAACGGTCATCCTTCTTGTTCTTTGCTGCCTCTATTTTGCGTATAAAAATGCAAGTGACAATAGGCGCATAGCAAAAGCGATAGGGTAAAATCCGTCTCTACATAACTTCGCTAAATCAAAGTTTAGCGAAGGACAGGGGGCTCCACACTTTTCCGCAATTTTGCGAGTTTTTATTATACCTCTTTCGGCTAAATCTCTTTACACCTTCAGCATCCTGTATCCAATGCCGATATGCGTCTGGATATACTGCGGCGAATCCGGCTCGGATTCCAGCTTTTTGCGCAGCGTAGCCATAAAAACACGCAGCGAGGCCACGTCATTGTCCCAGGAACTGCCCCAGACTTCGTGGGTGATATAAGTATGGGTCAGCACTTTGCCGCAATTCTTGGCCATGACGCAGAGCAGCCTGTACTCGATGGGCGTCAGGTGCAGTTCCTGCCCTTTCAAGGTGGCACAGCCAGCCGCAAAATCAATTTGCAGATCACCGTTGGTAAAAACCGAACAACCGGCGGCGTTTTGCAGCATCGAGATGCGGCGGAACGTTACCCGCAGCCGCGCCAGCAGCTCCTCTACCGAGAACGGTTTCGTCAGGTAGTCGTCGGCGCCGCTGTCCAAGGCTTCGATTTTATCGCTGTCCTCGCTGCGGGCACTGATAACGATGATGGGCATCGCAGACCAACTGCGAATACGGCGAATCACCTCGATACCGTCCAGATCAGGCAGACCAAGATCCAACAGCATCACATCCGGTGCATGGATCGTTGCCTGTTGGAGTGCTTCGGACGCAGTAGCCGCCGCAATGTACTTGTAATCCTGCGTTTTCAGTGTCGTGGTAATCAGGTTGCGGATAGGCGCATCGTCCTCCACAACCAGAATCAAGGGTTTATTCATGCAAAGAAACCTCCCCAAGGGGCAGTGTAAAAGTAAAGATGCAGCCGTGCGGCGTATTGTCGGACAGTGTAATGGTGCCGCCGTGGGCTGCGATGATCGTGCGGCATAAGGCCAGTCCCAGCCCAAGGCTGCGGCGGCTGTCCGAAATGCGTTTTTCCCCGGTGGAGAACATTTCAAAGACCTTTTCTTTTGCTTCGTCGGGAATACCGGGGCCGTCATCGCTTACCCGAATTACGGCGCTTTCCCCCTGCGCCGCAGCGGAAAGGACAATGTGCGACCCGGCAGGCGTGTATTTGATGGCATTATCCACCAGATTGATCAGGACCTGCACAACCAGCTTGGCATCCATGTGCGCCAGCAGCAGATCATCGTCCATCTGTACAGTAATCGTGTGCTGCCCGCTGTGCCGGTTGGTATGGCGCAGGGCTTCTTCAAACACTTCACTTACTAACTCTGTAGAGATGGACAGATTCATCCGCCCATCCTCAATGCGGGAGATGGAAAGAATGTTCTCCACCAGATTGATGAGCCACATAGAGTCGTCGTAGATGTCCAGAAACGTTTGCTTGCGGGTGGGGTCGTCCATCTTCTCATAGTTGCTGATGAGGTTGGAGGCATTGCCGGAAATGGATGTCAGCGGGGTACGCAGGTCGTGAGAAATCGTGCGCAGCAAATCGGCGCGCAGCTGTTCATTCTTGGCGCGGACGGCAGCGCGCTCTTTCTCCTCGGCATTGCGGATATTCTGAATCGCCAATGTGACCGTAATGATGGAAACGATCAGCATAATGGCAAAGGTGACAGGGTAGCCGCGCTCGTATGCGTGCAACGTCAGGCGGGGCTCTGTAAAGCAAAAATTGAAAAGAAGCACGCTGGAAAACGAGCTTAAAAAGCCGTAGAAATAGCTTTTGGTAAAAAGCGAGGTCAGCAATGTCCCCAGAATATACACCGATATGATATTTTTGGTAAAAGAGAAATACCAGAAAATATTGCCGATGCCGGTTGCCGCGGTCAGAATCAGCACCGTGATCAAAAGATCCTTTGCCTGTCGGACGGCCTGCTCTTTCATTGTATCGGGAGATGGCTTTTTAATATTCACAGCAAATCCTCCCTTCTGAAGGGTATCATACCATATTTCGGGCGGCATTACCAGCGCCGGAAGCCTTCACGCCGCTCAAATTGTGCGCGGCGAGCGCTGCGCCAGAACGCATCACACCGGACACCGATAAAAACAAGAAAAAGTCCTGCGGCCAGAAACAGCAAAATCAGCAGTGCCGTTCTCAAATGAACCACTTCCCTTGCAAACAATCAGATATGAAAGCACCGGCTCAGGGCCTTGCCCTCGCCCAGCACCAGCAATGTGCCGTCACCGGGCAGAACCGTGTCCGAGTCAATGTTGACGTCGGCAATCCCGTTGCGCTTGATGCCCAGAATGTTGATGCTGTATTTCTTGCGGATATTGATGTCGCCAACGGTCTTTCCAATCCACGCGGACGGCACAGATACTTCCAGAATGGCGTGGTCGTAGTCCAGCTCGATATAATCCAGCACATGGTCGGACCCGTAGCGGATGGCCGCCCACTTGGCCAGCTGCTTTTCCGGGTAAAGCACCTCATCCGCACCGTTGCGCAGCAGAAATTTAGCCTGCACATCCCGTTCCGCACGGGAGACGACCATTTTTGCGCCCAGCTCCTTCAGCAGAGAAGTGGTTTCGAGTGAGCTCTGAAAGTTTCCGCTGATCGCCACAATACAGACATCAAAATTGCGGACGCCCAACGCCTCCAAGAATTCCGCGTTGGTGCTGTCGCCGATTTGGGCGTTGGTCACAATGCTCAGAACGGCGTTGACGCGGTCCTCGTTTTCGTCCACCGCCATGACCTCATGGCCGAGCTTGTTCAGCTCCTCTGCGATGTGGCGGCCAAATCGACCCAACCCGATCAGTAAAATAGATTTCATGGTATGTACCTTTCTTTATCCTACGGTGATGCGTTCCTGCGGCAGCCGTGCCACGCTGCTTTTGCTGCCGGAGAGCGCTGCATAAATCATAGTCAGTCCGCCGACGCGCCCAATGAACATCAAGAAAATTAAAATCCCCTGTGAGACGATTCCAAGATGCGGTGTCAACCCCAGAGACAGCCCTACGGTAGCAATGGCCGAGGTCGTTTCAAACAGACATTCGGACAGCGGCAGCGTCTCCACCGTGCTGATGACAAACGCTCCCGTCAGCGAAAGGACGAGATACAGTGTAAAAATCGCTGCGGCATCATGGACCGCTTTTTCTTCCATCCGCCGCCCGAACATTTCGGGGCTTTTCTGCCTGCGGAATACAGCAAACGCATTGGCGACAAGCACTGCCGCCGTTGTTGTCTTGATGCCGCCCGCCGTAGAACCCGGTGAACCGCCGATGAACATCAGCAGAATGGTAAGGCCGCGCCCGCTGCTGGACAGTGACGTATAGTCTGCCGTATTGAATCCCGCTGTGCGGGGCGTTACGGACTGGAACAGCGAGAGCAGCAGCCGCTCCCGCAGTGTGCTGCCTTTGAATTCAAAGCAGAAAAAGTATAGCGTTGGCAGCAAAATTAAGAGCGCTGTTGCCGCCAGAATAACTTTGCTCTGCAGCCGATAGCGATGAAAGCAAAGCCGATTGGTCCGCACGTCATCCCATGTCAGAAAGCCGATGCCGCCCACAACGATCAGGGCGGAAACCGTCAGGTTGATAACCGGGTCTGCGCGATATGCGGTCAGCGAGACAAAAGGCATGTCGGGGGTACCCATTAAATCAAAGCCCGCATTGCAGAAAGCGGAGACGGAATGAAAAACGGCTTTCCATATCCCGGAAACGCCGAAATCCCGGCAGAAAACCGGGAGCATACAAAGCGCGCCGATTCCTTCTATCATCAAAGAGGTACGGATCACAAAGCCTGTCAGCCGCACAATGCCGCCGACTTTGGGGGCGGACATAGCTTCCTGCATCCGCCCGCGCTGGGACAGGGAAATGCGCCGACCCGATAAAAGCGAGAAAGACGCGCCGACTGTGATCACACCCAAGCCGCCGATTTGAATCAGCACCATCAACACGGCCTGACCAAACGCTGACCAGTGAGAAGCCGTATCCCGCACAACCAGCCCTGTGACACAGACGGCGGAGGTTGCTGTGAATAATGCTTCATGGAAAGGGGTGACGGTGCGCTCCTGCGCAGAAATCGGCAGCATCAGAAGTGCCGCCCCGATAAGAATAACCGCTGCAAACATCAGAATTATGGACTGAAAGTAATTGAGCTTACAGGCTAAACGCCGATGAAATGGCAAGAGAAATCACACTCCAGCAGAATTTTCGTACAATACAGTATAGCGCCGCCCGTTTAAAGATGGTGTTAAGCTTTTCTGCCGAAATATTAAGATTGCGTTAAGATTGCATTGCACCCGTGTTGCACCCGATGCTTCGGAGAGGATCGTGCATTGGCTGTTTCGTCTTTGCACGAAAAATTCGCCGTTTCCTTGTGGAAACGGCGAACGATAAGCGAATACTGTTTTTCTGTCTGCTTGACGGTGTGAACCTCCAAGCATTTTATGGCTTTTACTTCGGTCTTTTTGGGGTCTTTTTGGGAGAAATGCGCAGCAGCCTCTCAAAACCCACTTATTTTCCAAGCACAACGGACAGCTTGATTTCCTTTTCCGTTTCGCTCAGGTCGAAATCGCCGCCGTCGGCCACGGTTACGCGCAGCTCATAGAGCACGCCGTCCGTCAGCTCGGTCGCAGCCGCGCCGGTCTCGTCGGTGATCGACCACAGCTCGGAGGCAACCTTTACCAGCTTGCCGTCTGCACCATAGGCGTAGAGCGTCAAATCGGAGGCGCTGCCGGACAGGTTGTTCATGCGGAAGGCCACCGTGGTATTGGGGTGCACATTGCGGATGGCCGCGGTGTTGCGCCAGCTTGCAACCGTACCTTCGCCGCCGTCCTGTGCAAACTGATCCTGTGTAAGCACATTTCTTGCCGCCTGATCGAGATCGACTTCGCGGTACGGAAGCTCGGGCAGGTAGACAAAGCGGTCCTGCAGGCGGAGCAGCTCCAGATAGCCGGTGGGGCAGTAGAGTGCATTTCCGCTGTTGCCGGTGTACATGCCGATGGCCATATTATTGTAGCCGTACTTGTTGGAAACATCCATCGTAAAGACAGTATCGCCGGTTTCAAAGTCGAGAATGATGTACTGCCACATACCCGTGGTCAGATCCTGCACATAGCCGTAAATATAGCCCGTTGCGGTGGAGAGCTTCATGATCGCGGTGTCGCTCAGATCGTTTCGGGTCCAGATGCTCTTCATCTCGTAGCCGCTGTCGGTTTTCACGGTGTCCACGCGCTCGACGCCGGGGGCGATCATGGCATTGCCCTTCATCAGCCAGTTCTGGTCATAAATGTTGGCGTAGCTCTGGATCGAAGAATCGTTGTTGGGGTCAGCAAGGCCTGCGTTGCCCGCGCCGAACCAGTTGCAGACAATCGTGCTGACCGTGCCCGCGCCGTCATCGTAGACGATGGCAGAGTTCTCGATTGCCACCTGATAGCCATCGGGCAGATCATCGAGCACCGGCGTTTTTGCCACGACCTCACCGGTTTTCATGTCGAGCGCAAGAAGATTCACGGGGTCTGCATTGTCGGTGAACATCACAAGGTTCGGCGTCAGCGTCGGCGAGCAGCCGCCGCCCCACGCAAGACCGCCGCCGGTGGTCTTGTCGCTTTCACCGCTGACCTTCGCGCCGACGCTCTCATACGGCGTACACCAGACAGCCTCGACACCGTTGTTGGCGCGCAGCAGATAGCAATTCTTATTGGTCAGAATGACCGCGCCGTCCTTGGAGGCGGCAATGCCGTTCTCCGCGCCCTCGCCGGGCGTCAGCTCGTAGACGAAAACCGCCTTCGACAGGTCGGTCTGCTCACCGTTGAGGATCGCTTCGATTGCCGAGTGGGCGATATAGCCGAGAACGCCCTGCTGCTGGCGCTCGGGATAGATGCGGAAGCCGCCGGTGGCGAACCAGAGGTTCCCGTCGTAGTCAAATACCACGGAAAGAAGATTCTGCGTCAGCTCCTTGCCGAGCGCGGCCTCTGCCGCCGCCTTGATGTCGATGTCAAGCACCTTTTCAAACTCGGGAAGGACATTGCCCTCCTCGTCCGTTGCGCGGAGCATCAGTACATGGTTGTTGCTGGTCGGGCAGACGATACGGTTTTCAGCGTCCAGGAAGGTGTAGGAGCTTTGGATCAGGTAGCCGCCGCCGTCATGCTGCTTCGGGGAAAAATAACCGAGCGTCTTTGTCTCCTCCGCATTTAGATCGCGGATGGCGATGCCGCCGAGCAGCGGAACGACTGCATGACCGTAGCTGTCAAAGTAAATGGCGGGCGATGCATTCGGGTTTGTCGTTTCATAGGAAACATGGATCTCCGGATAGATGCCGAGCGGCAGAATTTCATCGGTTGAATCGGTGTTATAGCCGTCGTGATGGATGTTCGCATCACTCTTTGCCATGTAGGGGTTTTCCTCGACCTGCTTGGGCTGCAAGGCCTTCACGGGGAGTGCGTCGGATTCCGGCGCGGAAGGGGTCGTTTCTTCGGCAGGCGCGGCTGTGGCAGCCGGTGTTGCTGTGGCGGAAGGCGTCTGCGTGGCCTCCGCCGGTGCCTGTGCTCCGCTGCAGGCTGCCATCGACAGGGTCAATGCTCCTGCCAGCAGGAAGCTGCCTGCAGTATAAATCGGGTTTCTCTTTTTCATCGGTGATCCTCCTTGCTGTGTTGGTTGTGATCCGCTCGTGGCGAAGCAGACGGTTGTTTTTCCTCTACCCATACATAAAGCCCCTGCCGGAATGCTTCTTCCGTTATCGGCTCCAGCAGAAAGTAGTCTACGCGCAGCCGGAACGCATGCAGGGAAAAATCCAGCTCGCTGCACCATATAATGCGCGTTTCCGGGAAAAGCGCCCGCAGGTGCTCCACTGCATTCAGCCCATCCACGCCCGGAAGGGAAATTACAGCGTTGGTCGGCGCATTTTTGCGCGCGACCTCAAAGAATACCTCCTGCCCGCGGTAGCAGTCCACCCTGGGAAACAGACCGCGCTCTGCGCAGAACCGTGAAAGCTGTTCTCTGTAAAAGGTCTCCTGCGTTTCGCTCTTTGTCAGCACGGCAATGTGGTACATAGCGCTCCGCCCCCTTTCTGCCGTCGTTGACTGTTTCTGCTTTCAGTATACGGAACGGTGCAGGCTTTTCAAGCTTTTTGGCACGAAAGCCCCAATTCCGGCACGAAATCGGGTTTTTCCGCCGTGCCGGAGTCGGAAAGTTGTGCTATAATCTAAATAGAATTTTTCCCGAAGGAGTCAGTCCGGCATGAGAATAGCAATTGTGGATGATCTTGAGACCGAGCGCGCACAGCTGAAAACGCGCCTTACGCGGCAGCTGCGCCTGTGCGGCGCCGAGGCGGAGCTATTGGAATTTGAAAGCGGCGAGAGCTTTCTCGCCGCAGAAAAAGAGCAGCGCTTTACCGCCGCGTTTCTGGATATTTACATGCACGGGATGAGCGGCATGGACGCTGCAAAGGAGCTGCGCAAAACGGACGCAGACTGCCTTCTGGTTTTTACCACGACCTCAACCGACCACGCGCTGGAGGGCTTTCAGGTCCGTGCGCTCCACTATCTCGTGAAGCCCTTTTCCGAGGAGGAGCTTTCCGCCCTGCTTGCCGAGATGCTTGCAAGACTCCCCCGCCCCGAGCCGGTCCTGACGGTGAAGGTCAGCGGCAGCGATGTCCGTCTTTGCTACCGGGATATTATCTCGGCAGAGCATTTTGCACATCTGATCAACATCCGCACGACTGCCCTGAAAACGCTGGTCACCCGCCAGAGCTTTAAGGTGTTCACCGAGCCTCTGAAAAAAGATCCCCGCTTTTTCGTCTGCGGCAGAGGCATGATCGTCAATTTAGAGCACGCCGCAGATTTTCGGGACGGTGCCTTCTGCATGACAGACGGCAGCAGCGTCTATGTCAGTCAGGAGCTTTTGAAACCTGCCCGGCAGGCGTTTATGGAATTTCTGCTGCAAAGGGAGCGTATGAAATGAAGGATATTCTGCGTCCGGTTTTGGAGCTTCTCGTCGTACTCCCCGGCCTTTTGCTTGGATATTTCCCTGTAAAAACCTATCTGAAGCAGTCCCCCGGAAGGCTGGCCGCCTGGCTTTTTCCCTTGATGGCGTGCCTGTGCATCGGCAGTGGGCTTGCCTGCTATCGGCTTGGGGCTTCTACGTTCTTTGCCCTTGCGGGGGTCGCGCTGGCTGCGATCTGCCTGTATACCAGAACGCTTACCATCTCCCTCTGGAAATCCGGCACGATTGCGCTGTCCGTCTGCGCGGTGTTCGCGTGCGTGAACAGCCTGTCCCGTGCCGTCAGCGCCGCGATCATCCGGAATCTGCAGCTGCCGCCGGACGGACCGTGGCTCTGCCTGGGCGCCTGCGTGTTCTATAACGCCGTTTGCTGGGTCATCGTGCTGGCCGCGTATTATCCTGCGACACATACGGTGCGTGTGATGGTCGAGGACGACAATTTTGCGCAGACCTGGTATGTGTTCTGGGTCCTGCCGCTGGCGTTCATCCTTTTGAATCTTTTCATGATCCCGCGCTATCAGTCAACGCTCCAGACAGGCCGCGTACTGCAGGGCTATATTGTGCTGAGCAGTGCGCTTCTGGTCTTTATGTTCTGCTTCAATGCAGTTTTCCTGCTGATGGCAACCAGTCTCAACCGCAATGCGAAGCTGCAGCAGGAAAACCAGTTTCTTTCGATGCAGCAGCAGCGCTATGAAAACCTCAGGACCGCCATCGAGGAAGCGCGGCAGGCACGGCACGATATGCGCCACCAATTAAATCATATTTCTGCGCTGGCCGAGGCAGGTGACATGGAGAACATGAAAAGCTACCTTGCAAAGACCGTCTCCCGCATCCCGAATCTTGATATGTGCTTCTGTGAAAACCGTGCGGCTGACAGTGTTGTCGGCTATTACTGTGCCATGGCAAAGCGCGATGAGATCCCCTTTCGCGCCAGACTCGACCTGCCGGAGACACTGCCGGTTGACGAGATCGATATGTGTCTGGTGCTTTCCAACCTGCTGGAAAATGCGCTGGAGGCAAGCCTTCGCACCGCACCGGGCAGGCGGCAGATCGAAATAACCGCTTGTGTTCACGCCGACCGGATTCTGCTGATCGAGGTTGAAAATGCGTTTGACGGCGAGGTCAACGAAAAGAACGGCGTTTTCCGCTCCTCCAAGCGGAGGGAAAATGGGATCGGTATCCAGTCCGTCACCCGTATTGCGGAGAAAACCGGCGGCACCAGTACCTTTACCCATCAGAACGGCACCTTCACCGCCAAAGTCATGCTCTGCGGATAAGAGAATATTCAGGGCATATCCTGACAACGCCCGGTACTACAAACCGCAGGGAGTGCGGGCGGCTGTCCCCTGCTTTTACGAAAGGAAAGGAGCAACACAATGGAGCAGCTCTTGCGCCAACGCGCAGAATCGATTTGGACAGCGGCCATCCGGTCCGTTTTGCCGGATGAGGCGGTGCGCCGCGCTTTGGAGCATTTTCACCCACAGGGGCGTGTATTTCTCGTGGCAGCGGGCAAGGCCGCGTGGCAGATGGCCCACGCGGCGCTGGCCGTGCTGGGCTGTGTAGACGGCGGAATCGTCATCACAAAATACGGCCATGTCAGGGGGCCGCTGCCCGGCGTGATCTGCTGCGAGGCAGGGCATCCGGTGCCGGACGACAACAGCTTTGCGGCCACCCAGCGGGCGCTGGCGCTTGTCAGCGGTCTGCGGGCGGACGACACCGTGCTGTTTCTGCTCTCCGGCGGCGGCAGCGCGCTGTTTGAAAAACCGCTGCTGCCCGCTGAGGAGCTGCAGGCCATCACACAGACGCTTTTGGCCTGCGGTGCGGATATTGTTGAGATCAACACGATCCGCAAGCGGCTGTCTGCCGTCAAGGGCGGGCGGTTCGCGCTGGCCTGTGCGCCCGCCGCGGTGTACAGCGTGGTGCTCAGCGACATTCTCGGCGACCCGCTCGATATGATCGCCAGCGGCCCGGCCTGCCCGGACAGCTCGACCTGTGCGCAGGCTGCTGCCATTGCGGAAAAATACCGGCTGGCGCTCTCCCCTGCTGCCGCGGCCCTGCTGCGGCAGGAAACGCCCAAAACGCTGCCCAACGTGACCACAAAAATCACCGGCAGCGTGCGGGAGCTGTGCCGTGCCGCTGCGGATGCCTGCCGCGCCGAAGGGTACGAGCCGGTTTTGCTGACAGACTGCCTTTGCTGTGAGGCCCGGGAGGCCGGCAGCCTTCTGGGAAGCATTGCCCGCACCCACGCAGGGCAGGGCCGCAGGCGGGCCTTTATCGCGGGCGGCGAGACCGTTGTGCATCTGACCGGCCATGGGCTTGGCGGGCGCAATCAGGAGCTTGCCTTAGCCGCAGCCCCGGCGCTGGCCGGGCTGCGCGGATGCTGTGTTTTCTCGGTGGGCAGCGACGGCACCGACGGTCCCACCGATGCCGCGGGCGGCTACACGGACGGCGAAGCCTTAGCCGCCCTCACTGCGGCGGGCCTGGACGTGCCCCGTGCGCTGGCCGACAACGACGCCTACCATGCCTTACAGGCCGTTGGCGGTCTGATCATGACCGGCCCCACCGGCACAAACGTCAACGACGTGGCAGTTGTGCTGACGGAATGACAAAAAGCAGACCGCTTAAAAACGCCATCCTCTGTTTGCTTCTATAATTTTCTTTTGGACGGGAAAGCCCCGCCGCTCTCATGGCGAGGGAGCGGCGGGGCCTTTTCCGTATGTATCAGTATTCAACGCCCGCGCGCGCGGCGATGCCTCGGGTGTAGGGGTGTCTGACGGCGCGCAGCTCGGTGGAGTAGTCGGCGGCGTCCTGCATCCAGGCGGCGGGCTCACGCCCGGTCAGGACGACCTCTGCCCCCTGTTCGGCGCGGGCGGCGGCCTCCCGCAGCAGAGCTTCCTCCACAAGGTCATTTTTGCAGGCGGCACAGGCTTCGTCCAGCACCAGCAGGTCAAAGCTGCCCTGTAAAACCGTCTGTAACGTCCGGGTGTTCGTCCGGCGTGCCTCGGCGCGTTCTGCGTCGGTCATAAGCCAGGTGAATTTCGCGTTGGGGCAGGCGTAGACGACTGCCCCGCAGCGGCGCAGCATTTCAATTTCGCCGCTGGAGCCGTCTTTTAAAAATTGCAGGATGACCACCCTGCGGCCATGGCCCAGCGCCCGCAGCGCCAGCCCCATGGCGGCGGTAGTCTTGCCCTTGCCGTCGCCCCAGTACAGATGCAGCATGGCTGCCCCTCCCCCATCTCAGAAATCTACCTTATTATAGCACACCCTCTGCGCCGCTTGCAAATATCGGCAGTTGACAAAGGCACATCGGTTATGCTAAACTAACCTCTGCTGTGAACACCATGTACAGGCATGGTGCTTTTTATGCCATACGAGTTAGAATAAGCTAACACAAGTCAGGAGGAATCCCCATGAACCAGAAGTCCAACAAGCTGACCGTGCCCGATCTGATCTCTGTCGGCGTCTTTACCGCGCTGTACTTTGTGCTTGTCACCGTGGCGACCTTCGCCTGTGCACTGCTGCCGGGCGTGGGCAACATTCTGCTGCCCGCCGTGGCCGCGCTGATCTCCGGCAGCGTCTATATGCTGCTGGCCGCCAAGCTGCAAAAATTCGGCGGCATCACGATCATGGGCCTTGTGATGGGCCTGTTCTTCTTCGTCTCCGGCCATTTTGTGCTGTCGTTCGCAGCCAACATCATCTGCGGCGTCGCGGCAGACCTGGTGGCCGCTGCGGGCAAATACCGCAGCAAAAAGCTGCTGCTGGCCAGCTACGTCGTGTTTTCCTATGGCCTGACCGGCCCGATTTTGCCGCTGTGGTTCATGAAATCCGCCTACATAGCCAACCTGACGGCCCGCGGCAAGGACGCCGCCTACATCGACACGCTGTTTGCACCCATCAACAGCGGCAGCTTTGTGGTCAGCATGCTGGCAATTTTGATTTGCGCCCTTGTGGGCGGCTTCTTCGGCCAGAAGATGCTGAAGAAGCACTTTGAAAAGGCGGGGATCGTTGCATGACCTTCCGCATGGACCCGCGCGCCAAGCTCTATCTGCTGCTGCTTGCCAACCTGATGCTTCTCTTTCACGTCGGCACCGGGGCGGAGGCCGCTGCCACGGCGCTGTGCCTGCTGCTGTTCTTCCTGTCGGGCAAGGCCCGCGCGGGGGTGCGGCTGTCGGTGCTGTACTTTGGTCTGCTGGCCGTGGACCTCTTTGTCGTGCCCCGCGCCGGGGAGAGCGTGCTGTTGAACCTGCTCTCCCTCGTCTCGGTCGGCGTGCGGATGATGCTGCCCTGCATCATCACCGGCGCCTATGCGTTTTCAACGACGACAGTCGGGGAGCTGACCGCCGCGCTGCGCCGGATGCACCTGCCGGAGAGCATCATCATCCCCTGTGCCGTCGTCGTGCGGTTCTTTCCCACCGTGGGCGAGGATTACCGCCACATCCGCGCGGCCATGGCCCTGCGGGGCATTGCCGCGGGCCGCGGCGCGCTGCTGCGCCATCCCGTGCAGTCGCTGGAATACATCCTGATGCCGCTTTTGATGAACAGCAACAATGTGGCGCAGGATCTTTCCGCCGCCGCGCTGACCAAGGGCATCGGCCTGCCGGGGCGGCATACCTGCATGACCGAGCTGCGGCTGACCGCGTGGGATTTCCTCTATCCCGCGCTCTGCACGCTGCCCCTGCTCTGGAAGGTGGTGACGCTGCTGTGATCGAAGCCGAAAACGCAAGCTTTACCTATCAAAGTGCCCCCTCCCCCGCCCTGCAGGACGTCACGCTGACGGTGCAGCCCGGGGAATGCGTCGTCCTCTGTGGCCGGAGCGGCTGCGGCAAGACGACGTTCACTCATCTGCTGAACGGCCTTTCCCCGGAATTTTATCCCGGCACCCTGACAGGCCGCTGCACGGCGGCGGGGCTGGCCGCGGGCGAGGCCGCCATCGAAGCCTATGTGCCTCAGGTCGGCAGCGTGTTCCAGAACCCCAAGACCCAGTATTTCAACGTGGACACGACGGCGGAGCTGGCCTTCCCCTGTGAGAACGCCGGCATGGAGCCGCAGGCCATCCGTCGCCGCGTGGACGAGGTCGTCGAACAGTTCCAGCTCGGCCCGCTGATGGACCGCAGTGTTTTCAAGCTGTCGGGCGGGGAAAAGCAGCGCGTCGCGTTCGCGGCGGCCTGTATGCTCGGCCCGCGGCTGCTGGTGCTGGACGAGCCGACGAGCAACCTGGACGCCGCCGCCATCGCGCAGCTGCACGATATGATCGCCGTGATGAAGCGGCAGGGCGTGACCGTTGTGCTGGCGGAGCACCGCCTTGCCTGGATCACCGATCTGGCGGACAGGTATTTCTTCTTTGCGGCGGGCCGCCTGGCCGCGCAGTGGTCCGCTGCGGAGTTTGCCGCGCTGCCTGCGGACACATTGGCCGGGTACGGTCTGCGCGCCCGCACGCTGGACGACTGCCGCGCCGGAATCCGCGCAAAGCAGAGCGCCCGATGCCCCGGCACGCCGGTGCTCACGCTGGAGGGCGTCACGCTGGGCTGCGACAAAAAGCACCCGCTGCGCACCCTGCCCGATATGAGCTTTGCCGCCGGTGAGATCGTCGGCCTGATGGGGCGCAACGGCATCGGCAAATCGACGATGGCCCGCACGCTCTGCGGCCTGCTGGAGCCGGTCAGCGGCAAAATCTGCCGGAACGGCAGACCCGCCAACGCAAGGGAGCGGCTCAGGAGCAGCTTCCTTGTCATGCAGGATGTGAACTATCAGCTGTTCAGCGACAGCGTGCGGGAGGAGGTGCTGCTCGGCGCAGCCCACCCGGAGCGGTGCGACGCCGTTTTGCAGGCGCTGGGGTTGGACGGTCTGGCGGACCGCCACCCGATGAGCCTTTCCGGCGGGCAGAAGCAGCGGGTCGTCGTAGCGGCGGCCATGCTGTCCGACAAGCCGCTGATCTTACTGGACGAGCCGACGAGCGGCCTTGACCTGGGCAGTATGCAGCAGGTCGGGCAGCTTTTGCAGGAATGGAAGGCGCAGGGCAAGACCCTGCTTGTCATCACCCACGATGAGGAGCTGGCCGCCAACTGGTGTGACCGCGTCATACGCTGGGACGATACGGAAGGAGTGTGACCCCCATGGAATTTCACCCGAACGACTGGCTGGGCCGCTGGCAGAATTTTGAGAGCTATATCACCAGCACTGACCCGTATTTGCAGCTTGCCTGGCAGGAGGCCGAGGCCGCCGCTGCTGCGCTGCCGATGTTTAAAAGCGGCGCGAAGCAGTTCTGGCAGACGGCCTGCGTGACGACGAGCATCGGCAACCCGCACACGCTGGGCGGCTGGACTATCACCCCCGCCGACGGCGGCAAGCTCTGCATCGCGTGGACGGACGCCGACGGGAACACCCTCGGCCGGGCGGTCTATCATCTGGACCACGTTTTGGAGCGCGGGCTTGAGGGCAAGGAGAATGCCTTTTTCGTCGCCGAGGGCGTCCCCGCCGACTGGCCGTTCCGCTGCCTGCTGGCAATGGAGCCGATGCCGCCCCGCGCGGCCCGGCTGCAGGGCGGGCTTTTAAGCCACCTGCATTTCCAGTACGCCAGCGGTTCCGAGCACCTGTTTGACCCCGACACCCACGCCCTGCGCAGCCCGCTGTGGTACGCTACGATGTGCGACGGCGACGGCACGCTGTTAGAGCAGTGCAACATTGTCCGCGCTTTGCACCGCCTGCCTGTGTGGGAGGAACTGCCGGAGCTGTGAGAGAAAAAGAAAGAAACGGGATGCCCGCAAAAGTGACATCCCGTTTCTTTCTTTTATTGCTCAGTAGGGGCCGGGCATGCCCGGCCCGGCTGTGTAAGGAAAACAAGCGCCTTTCGGTAAGCTGCGGGCCGCACGTGTGCGGCCCCTACCGCTCTGCTTCCCGTTTATTCCTCGTCCTCGGTCTTGATCGTAATGTTCCGGTCCGTCTTGGCCTCGATGCTGTTGGCGCGGACAATGTCGCGCATGTCGATGCCGGTGGCCTCCTTCATGGCCTCCATCGTCTGGGCCATCAGCACCGGCACATTGCCGGAGACACCCGACACGCCGGACGCATCGCCGCCGATGATGGACACCTTGTCGATGCTGGACAGGGGCTGCGCGACACTCCTGGCAATTTCAGGCAGGACCTTGATCATCATTTCGGCCACAGCGGCGTCGTTGTACTGCTTGTAGGCTTCGGCCTTCTGCTTCATCGCTTCGGCCTCTGCCAGGCCCTTCTGGCGGATGGCCTCCGCCTCGGCCTTGCCGACCAGCGCGATGCCCTCGGCCTCCTGCTGCTTGGCAAACTTCGCGGCCTCGGCGGCACGCTCGGCCTCATACTTCTGGGCCTCGGCCTCCTTCTGGCGGCGGTACAGCTCGGCGTCGGCCTGCTTGCGGACCTCGGCATCCAGCTTGCGCTGCTGGACCTCGGCCTCCTGGGCGGCCAGGTCGACCATCTTTTTCTGGCGGGCGATCTCGGCATCGGCCTCGGACTCCTTGACCTCCTTGGCGCGCAGGTTCGTCTGGATCATACCGGCGGCGTTCGCGTCGGCGGCGGCCTTGTCAGCCTCGGCCTTCAGCTTGGACTTTGCCAGCTCCAGCTCGTTGTTGCGCTGGGCAATGGCGGTCTGGGCTTCGATCTCCTTCTCGTTCGCGGCCATGGCGGCGGCAGCCTTCGCGCAGGAGACGTCACGCTCGGCCTCGGCCTTGGCGATGGAGGCACGCTTTTTCACAAGCTCCTCCTGCTCGACGCCGATGGCTTCAATAACGCCGTGGTTGTGGCCCATGGCGTCCACAGCGTCCTTGACGTCCTGCACGTTGAAGGTCACGACCTCCAAGCCCATCTTGGCCAGGTCGGGGCGTGCGTTCTCCACGACGCTGACGGCCATCTGCTTGCGGTTTGTCAGGATCTGGTCCACGGTCATCTCGGACACGATCTCACGCAGGTTGCCCTGCAGCACATCGTTGATCTTTTCATTGATGTGCGCCTCGTCCATGCCGAGGAAGTTCGAGATCGCGGACTGCTGGCGGGAATTGATGTACTTGCGGATGTCGTCATATCCGGCGTTGCGGACCTCCTCGTCCGAGACGGTGGAGTTCTCGCTGTAGACCTGGACGGTGACGACGCTGTCGAGCCAGAGGGAGACGCCCTCCTTGGTTTTAACGCCCGTTTCCGGCGTTTTCACGTCGATTTTCAACAGGCGCATATTCAGGCGGTCTGCGCGCTGCACAATGGGCAGCACAAAGACGCCGCGCCCGCAGACGACCTTCGGGCGGGAGAGGCCGAAGCCTGTCACGACGATGGCCTGGGTCGGCGGGGCCTTCTTGTAGCAGAGAAAGCAGAAGGCAATGACGGCCGCGGCAACAGCGGCAGCAATAATGAATCCCATACTCTTGTTCCTCCTTCAGAACACATTGGGCCGCAAAAAAAGCGGCAGCGATAAGGGTCGTCATCAGCGGGTTTTCTTGCTGATGATGCTACCATTATAGCTGCCGCCCGTGCTCCAAAACAGGACAGGTTTCGCAAAATACAGGGTGCTATTTTGCTGTTTACAGCGCGTCCTTCGCGCTTTTACATTTGCTTGGTAGGTTTTACTTTTTCGGCCAGCAGGCACAGCACCACGGTCAGCACCATGTCGGGCAGCGTGTAGCCCACCGGCGTGTCAACGCCCATCAGCAGGCGGTAGGCGATAAAGCCCACGAGCCAGATAACAAGGTTGCGCGCGTCGGCAGCCACGGCAAAACGGTCCCGGTGCAAAATAAAGTGGTCTGCGATCTGCACGGCGATCATCGGCGCGAACACCGAGCCGATCAGGTACAGAAAGCCCGTGATGTCGTCCATCGGGAAGAGGATGGCCGCCGCCGTGCCGATGACCGTCACGGCAATGGCGGTCTTTTTGCCGTTGAGCTTTGCGGACAGGCTCTCGGCAGAGATGCCCGCGCTCCACGCATCGAGGAAGGTCGTCGTGACCGTGGAGAAAACCAGAATGATCAGCGCGGCAATGCCGAGCCCGGCCTTGACCATGATGACGGCAATGTCATACTCGCCGGTAAAGATGGCCGCGCCCATGCCGATGACGTACATCCAGCAGGATACCGCGCCGTAGACCAGCACGCTGACCCAGGTCGCAATCGCGGACTCGTTGTGCTGGACGATGGCCTCCATTTTATCCAGCGCCTTGTAGATTTTGGCCTCCGTCGTCTGCAAGGCGGCCATCTCCGCGTACAGCGTCCGCATCTCTGTACAGACCGGCTCGGGCAGTGAATCGACCCAGCGGGAAAGCAGTGCTTCCTCGGCGGCCTCATCGGCGGCGGTCTTGTCAAACGCCGGGATGTCCCCGGTAAAGCACTCGCCCAGATCGTGGATCAGGCACATGCGGATGACCTTGTCCATGTCCGCCTGCGGAAATTCATCCCGCAGCCAGAACGCCATCAGCGCAATACGCCAGCTGTGCTCGGCCACGCTCTCATGCCGTCCCTTCGATGTATAGCAATGCCGTGTTGTGTCCTTGAGTTTTTCCGCTGTGTGCAGCGCCTCCAACAGCTTTTCCGGTTCCATGTGCAGACCTCCCCTATTTTTACCGCTATTGTAGCAGATATAAAACGCAGTTGCAAGGCGGAGATTTTTTCTTTTTTTCGCAGAAAGTTTCTCGCAATACAGGGTATTAAAAGTACAATTTGGAAACATTTAATTTACTATTACTGTTTGTAAATCATTCTGCCGTTATAAAACTCTGTAGGGGCGAGCATTGCTCGCCCGTTCCCGCGCGCTATGTGCAAGGCCTTCCCGGAAAAGCCTTGCTGCACCAGGTTGGCGGGCGAACATTGTTCGCCCCTACATTCTCTCTATAACAAAGCAGGTGCTTTTTTCTTACTTTTTCTCATTTTTTTCAAGAAATTCTCTCGCAATACTCCTTTCTCTCCCCTGCCCTACCACAAACTTTCTATAAAAAAAGACCCGCAAATCCATTGCGACAGCGTGTCGAAAAACCTCCCTCTGCGAGGGAGGTGCCCCGAAGGGGCGGAGGGAGAGAACCTTGCCATAGCCCGAAATATTTCGGGCAGCCGTACAGTTCTCTCCCCCACCGCCTGCGGGCGGAGCCCTTCGGGCCCAGGCCCCTCTGTCGCTTCGCGACATCTCCCCACGCTGTGGGGAGTCACCCTCGCAGAGGGGGCCAAGGGGTGAGCACACCTTTTTCGACAGGCTGGAAGGATGTCGTTTTTTGAAAACACCCGCAAGCCTACCGGCTTTGGTGGGAAAGTCATGCTGAACATGATGAATCTGTTCCATGTGCTATTCGCGGTGCTGGAACCCAAGGACACTGCGGTATATAAGCTCATCGCGACCAAGCCGGGCGAGGCTGCATCAGAGGGATGATAGAATCACCAACGCCGCCCATTTTTCAAACAGCAATGTGTTCCGGTACAACTTTTCTGTAAGAAGCAAAAAATGAATTTATTTGATTTTATTCTGATTTTTGACTTGTTCATCGACGATTTATATGGTATAATATCTGCTATCAAGTTCATAAGCAAACCCGGCGCAAGCCGGCGACGCAAAGCTATAGGGGCCCATTGGGTCAGCCAGTTGCCAGAAAAAAATGTTGCTTTTTCTGCCATCAGTAGCTTTGTGTTCTTTTTTGAAAACAGAGGTTGACAAGGTTGAATGCACAGAGATATACTGACCGCAGAGCAGAGCAGAGCAGAGCAGAGCAACTATAATGCTCTGCCGTTTTCGGCTGCCCGCAAATATTGTTTTATAAGGTTAGATAACGCTTTCAGATATGGGTTCGCCATACCTTGAAAGCGTTGTTTGCTTTTTTAGGCGCCATACATGTAATATAAAAATAGAGGAGATTGTACGATGAATCTTATAAAGCGTGCCGGTGTTTACAGGGAGCTGGCCATTCTGACAGCGATGCTGATTCTAACGGCGCTGCTGTCTTTCCCGGCGCGTGCGGAAGAGGCGGAAAGCCA
>ENA-ORLY01002220-ORLY01002220.1-human-gut-metagenome-genome-assembly--contig:-NODE-2220-length-19401-cov-2.917046_pt1 | contig 19401 bp, 14 predicted proteins | sample MGYA00243071_ERZ508832 | MGnify/ENA primary metagenome ERZ508832 (study PRJEB26277, sample SAMN04329777) | human gut metagenome | biome: human-associated habitat | host: Homo sapiens | place: USA... | reverse complement strand
TTATATAATCATAATAAATGCTAAAAACTCCGATCGTGCTTCCGTTAATCTTCACCGTATGCCTGTCAATACGCTGAACCATAGCTCCGATCCCCTCGATTGCTTCCAGCATAACGTTAATATCATTTACATCCGGAAGGTTCTCGATCAATACCGGCTCATCTGCCATGATTGCTGCTGCAAGGATACCTAAAGCGGCATTCTTGGCACCACCAATCTCAACTTCCCCTACCAGCGGATTCCCGCCCTTTATGATATATTGTTCCATTTCACACCTCAATAATCTTATTTTATTATCTCCCCATAGGTCAATGCATACCGTCCGCAGCCTGCTGCCGCATTCCCCAAGTCCCTGCTGCCCGACTCCCTCAAGACGGGTTCCATCGTTCACTGCAAATATATAACAGGAACTCTTAACGGTCTATTCCATATATAACTATACCACAAAATCGTTCTTTATGGAATCCCCCTTTTTCCGGTGCATCATTCCTGTTGCTTTTCAGGCTTCTCCCTCGACGGCCCGGATCACATTATCGATCGTCTCTTCGATCTGACAGCCATCCTCATCAATCGTGATATCCGCATACTTTTCAAAATAGCCCACGCGTTCATCATACAGATTTTTCAATGTCTGTCCTTCTTTCAGCACGACCCCTCTTTTTTTCGGATTTCTGATCCTCTTCTTTATTGTCTGATAAGAAGCCTTCAGATATACAATCTTTCCGATCTCTTTAAAATGTTCCATCGCTTCTTCACAGTAAATGACACTTCCGCCCGGTGAAATCACCGCATGCTCACACTGAATATCCCGGTTGACCTGATTCTCGATCTTAAGGAATCCGTCATCTCCCACCTCTGCAATGATCTCCCGGAGCAGCTTTCCTTCTTGTTCCTGTATCAGAAGGTCTGAATCAATAAAGTTCATTCCAAGCCTCTTGGCAACTACAATACCGACCGTACTTTTTCCTACAGCCGGCATCCCGATAAATATAAGATTTTCTTTCATATGTATTCTGTCCCTTCCTCCCGGTCACGCTCTTCCTTTTCAGGACTGTTATCTATAATATGATGTTGGGGTCACCCCCCAACTATGATGCCTACGGATTGTTCCGTGCGTTGCACTCCCACTAGCATCTATATATAAGCGGATTATAGCACATAATTCATATTTCATACAAGTATACCGCCAGGCTGATCCTCCGTTTAAACGGTCTAAAAACTGCCGTTTATATAAAATTGATTCCGTGTCCTGCGATTCCGGCATCTTCGATTGTACAATTCCTGATATAACATAAGCTCGATCAGATCTTTCAACTGTGCATCTTTTTCAATTTCAAGATATCTTTCCTCATTTTTTCTTACATTTTCATAAATTCTTCCACACATCATCCGTAATTGCAGCCGGTCCGGATACTCATCATAGATGACACTGTTCCCATATTCCATCCGGTCACATTCCTCTTCTATATAAGGAAGAATCCTCTTTGCAAGAGCCGGATAAAGGCTCTTCATATATTCCAGATCCATTCTCTCCACCCGTTCATCATCATAAGCAAGCGGCATTGGATAAGCCATATAATAAGGCAGTTTCTGATTCATTTCATTCACTCCCGGTCTGACATTATATTTCACTATATGCAGAATACAGCCAAACGTTCTTTTATGCCAGCGGGGCGGTAGACAACACTTTCACCGGTTCACTCAGATATACCGGTGACAGTGACTTCATCTCGACCAAACATAAGGGACATGGACTCGGCACGCAATCAGTGAAAATCATCACAGAAAAATACCACGGTGTATGCAGACTTGAATCCGGGGACGGAATGTTCTACGCTTCAGTAACGTGTCAAAGGAAATAAAAAGGGGAGAGCCTTATTCGCTCTCCCGTAAAATATTCAATATCTCAAGTCTGGTTCCGCCAAGCCCGATCACATCATCCTTCTGAAGAACAACCGGCCTTGTCACCGCTTCCCCGTTCAGATAAGTTCCGTTCCTTGATCCTTCATCTTTCAGATATAACTTATCGCCTCTGTGAACGATCACACAATGCTTCTTGGATACTCTTCCATCTTCTGATAATGAAAGATATCTTTCATAGCCCTGTCCCGACTCTGCTCTTCCGATCCCAATATTACTGTAAAAAATAAAACTGTACTTTGTCCACGAATCCAGGTCTTCCAGGATTACTTTCCACTGGCGGCGTTTTTTCCGCTCTTTTCTCTGCTCTGCCTGCACCCTGCGTGCTTCTTCCCGACGTGCCTGTGCATCCTGCTGCCGCCCGTTCTCTGCACCCTGGCTGCTCTGCCGTCCACCATCTGCTCTTTTCCGTCTCTCTCCCGGCTGCTGTGCTTCTTCTGCATTTCCCTGGCTCTTCCGCTTTTTCTTTCTGGCTTCTGCCCGCTCCGCAGCCTCCTCTGCCTTATTTTTCTTTATACTGAAAAATGTTCCGCTCAGTAATGCAATACATCCGATCACCAGTACTGCCATTACGACCCAATACCACATATGATTTTCTCCTTCCCATTCTAAATCTAAATGGTACTATATTTTCCTCTTCAGGGCAAGTATTATATAACTTTTTTGTCGAAAAATGTCATACTTCTTCTCTTCTTCCCGACAGAAAAAAGGTCAAATTGGGTATACATTTTTCCAACTTCTTGGTATGATATAGATTGTGAGAGTAAACCGCAACTAACTCATTTAACAGACCACAACAAAAAGAAAGAGGAGATCCTATCATGGAAAGAAACGAACCATGCTGGTGCGGCAGTGGCAAAAAATACAAAAAATGCCATATGCCCATCGATGAAAAAATACAGCTTCACGCAGACCGCGGGGAGATCGTCCCATCAAGAGCGATCCTCAAGACCCCTGCACAGATCGAAATGATCCGCAAAAGTGCTGATCTTAACACAGCGGTTCTCGATGAAGTAGCAAAGCACATCCGTATCGGAATGAGTACCGCTGAGATTGATGAAATTGTCTACCGTTTCACAACGGAGCATGGAGGAATCCCGGCACCTCTGAATTATCAGGGCTTTCCGAAAAGCGTATGCACCTCACTGAATAATGAGATCTGCCACGGAATCCCGGATGAAAATATCATGATCCAGGACGGAGATATTATTAATGTAGATGTTTCTACTATTTTAAATGGATATTTTTCAGATGCATCCCGGATGTTCAAGATGGGAAATGTCTCTGAGCGTGCCGAGCGTCTTGTACGTGTTACGGAAGAGTGCGTCCAGCGGGGACTTGCAGCCGCAAAGCCATGGGGACATCTGGGCGACATTGCCGATGCCATCAATACGCACGCACAGGCCAATGGTTATTCCGTTGTAGAAGAGATCGGTGGTCACGGGATCGGACTTGAATTTCACGAAGCTCCTTTCGTAAGTTACGTTACACCAAAGGGAAGTGAGATGCTTCTCGTTCCAGGTATGATGTTCACGATTGAGCCTATGATCAACGAAGGCAGTCCTGACTTTTTTGTGGACGAGGATAACGACTGGACAGTCTATACGATCGATGACGGTCTTTCCGCACAGATCGAGTACATGGTACTGGTAAAGGAAGACGGCGTCGAAGTACTGACCAAATAATAAAAACCCGGCAGGAACTCGCTCTGCGTCTTTTCTGTGTTTTAACATTTTTATCGCATCACATTAACATTTACTAATTTTTTTAAAAATTTTACTTATTTTATGGTAAATTATTACAAGAAATAGTATAATGAAATGGAAGTATTATGAAAGAGAGGGCTTTATATGAAACAAGATAACATGTTGGCTATGATTTTAGCAGGAGGACGTGGTACAAGACTTCACGACCTGACAAAAAAAGTGGCCAAACCGGCCGTTTCATATGGTGGAAAATATCGTATTATTGACTTTCCGCTCAGCAACTGTGCAAATAGTGGTATTGACATTGTCGGTGTCCTCACTCAGTATGAATCTGTTCTCCTCAACAGCTATGCTGCTGCAGGAAGAAGATGGGGACTCGATGCAAAGGATAGTGGAGTTTACATACTTCCTCCTCGTGAGAAAGCAGATACAGGACTTGATGTATACAGAGGAACTGCCGACGCGATCTCCCAGAATATCGACTTTATTGATTCCTATTCACCGGAGTATCTCCTGATTCTTTCCGGAGATCATATTTACAAAATGAATTATGATAAAATGCTTGAGTACCACAAAGCAAATCATGCAGATGCAACGATCGCAGTCATTGAAGTACCAATGAAAGAAGCCAGCCGTTTTGGCATCATGAATACAAATGAGACAGGCCGTATCGTCGAATTTGAAGAAAAACCTGAGAAACCAAAGAGTAACCTTGCATCCATGGGTATTTATATCTTTAACTGGAAGCTTCTTCGCAAGATGCTTCTTGCTGATATGAAGAATCCTGAATCCAGTCATGATTTCGGTAAGGATATTATCCCGACCATGCTCGCAGATGAAAAGACGCTTTTCGCCTATAAATTCAAAGGCTACTGGAAAGATGTAGGAACCATCGACTCCCTCTGGGAGGCAAATATGGATCTTCTGAGCAAGAACAATGCATTGGATCTGAACGATTCTTCCTGGAAGATCTATACAGAAGATGTCACTGCTCTTCCACAGTTTGTCGGTGCCGATGCTGATATTGACAGAGCTTTCATCACACAGGGATGTGTCATTAACGGAACTGTTAAGAACTCAGTACTCTTTACAGGTGTAAAAGTTGCTACAGGTGCAAAAGTCATTGACAGCGTCCTGATGCCGGGCGTTGAGGTGGCTGAAGGTGCAGTCGTAACCCGTGCACTTGTTGCCGATAAGGTAAAGATCGGAAAGAATGCCGTAGTCGGCAGTGCAGACAGTGAGAATATCGAACTGGTTGCAAAACGTGTAAAGGGGGAAGAGTAAGATGAGTAAAGCATTTGGAATTATTAACTTTGCAAGAAATGACGTACATGTAAGTGGTATGCTGGATTATCGTCCGATCGGAGCTTTTTCTTTCCTCGGAAGATACCGTGTGATCGACTTTCCTATTTCCAATATGAGTAACAGTGGTATTGATGTCATGCAGGTGTATGTCCGCAGAAAACCCCGTTCCCTTGTAGAACATCTCGGAACAGGACGTCATTATAACATCAACTCCAAGCGTGGAAAGCTGAATATCCTTTTTGCAGAGACGATTGAAGAGAACAATGTCTACAATACAGATATCGCTGCATATATTGAAAACCTTGACTGCTTTGATGAGATTGATTCCGAATATGTTATCCTCGCACCAAGCTATATGGTTTACACAGCAGATTATAATACATTCCTTCAGACTCATATCGAGTCCGGTGCAGATATCACACTGATGTATCACAGTGTAGACAATGCAAAGGATCATTTCCTGAACTGCCATGCACTGGATATCAACAAGCAGAAGGGTGTTCTCTCCATCGAGCCAAACCATGGAAATACAAAGAGCAAAAATATCTTCATGGATACTTATGTAATGAAGAAAACTCTGTTCCTTGAACTGGTTCAGAAAGCTCATAAGCTTTCTTCCATGTATACACTTGCTGATATCGTACGTGAAGAATGTGAAGAACTGGATGTTCGTGCTTATCCTCACCGTGGATTTTTTGCTACGCTCACTGACTTCAACAGTTATTATGAGGCAAATATGGAACTGATCAACCTCAAGAAAGCAACCGATCTTTTCGATGATAACTGGCCGATCTACACCCGTACAAATGATTCCTGCCCAACGCAGTACTTTGATGGAAGTGAAGTGAAATCTTCCGTTATTTCAAATGGCTGCCTGATCGAGGGGGCTGTTGAAAATTCTGTTATCGGACGTGGCTGTACCATCAAAGAGGGAGCTGTTGTTAAGAATTGTGTCATCAATGCTGATGTAGTTATTGGAAGAGATGTTCATGTTGAAAATCTTGTGATAGATAAGCATGCCCGTCTGATCCGTGGAAAACGTGTCATCGCAACACCGGAAAAACCGGGATATATCAAGCGCGGTGACCGCCTGTAGGGCAACTTTGATCCATTGATCATTTATAAAGATTATTTTGTCTTTACATAATAAACCTTCCAAAGAAACCCGCTGCTTCATGGAACTTCCATCGCAGCGGGTTTCTCATAATTTATCTCTTTTCTTCTCTACTCTTTTGAACTTTCCGGTTCTTTCTGTAAATAACCGCCAGTCCTTTCAACAACAGATCATCATCCAAAATAATCTCTCTCTTACAATGCGGCACAATCTTCTTCGCAAGTCCGCCTGTCGCAATCACGGTGGCCTCCCCTTCCAGCTCATCCTGCAGTCTGTCAATAATTCCATCGATCGCTGCGGCACTGCTGTAGATAATTCCACTCTTCATGCATTCTACCGTATTCTTTCCTATGATATGCTCCGGTGCTTCAATCCCAATCCCTCCAAGCTGGGATGCACGAGCCGTCAGTGAATCCAGTGACACTCCGATTCCCGGATAGATCATTCCTCCGATATAATTTTTATTTTTGTCAATCACACTGACTGTATTGGCTGTTCCAAGATCCAGGATCAGAAGCGGTACAGGATATTCTGCGATCCCGGCTACTGCATTCACAACCAGATCACTTCCAAGCTGTGCCGGATTATCCATACGGATATTGAGTCCCGTCTTAATCCCTGCTCCTACTACCAGCACTTCTTTCTTGAGGATCTTTTCAACTGCAAGCTTTACAATATTCGTGATCTGCGGAACAACCGAGGAAACGATCCCGCCCTCTATATCACTTCTGTGAATATGATAGATATCCAATACATTTTTAATATCGATCGCATATTCCAGTTCGGTCTTCGTACGCACTGTGGACAGACGTTCCACGAATAAACATTCATCCCCGTCGATACATCCCAGTACAATATTTGTATTTCCTACATCAATCGCTAATATCATTTTTCTCCTGCCCCTCTCTGAAACTCAGGATACGGTCAAGGATCTCTGCCGCTGTATCCTCTTTTGACATCTTGCCGAGCTGCTCATCCCGATCCTTCGTGATAATCGTTACAATGTTCGTATCACCACCGAATCCGGCACCTTCCACCTTCAGGCTGTTCGCAACGATCATATCCAGGTTCTTTTTCTGCAATTTCCCACGGGAATTTTCAAGCATATGCTCCGTCTCCATGGAAAATCCGCAGAGGAACTGTTCTTCTTTCTTATGCATTCCAAGATAAGCTAAAATATCGTCCGTACGCTCCAGCTCCAGTGACAGATTGTCTCCCTTCTTCTTTACTTTCTCATCACTGATATATTTCGGACGGTAATCTGCCACAGCCGCCGCTTTTATGATGATATCCTGTTCAGCAGCCCGTCCTGTCACTTCATCAAACATCTCCTTCGCTGTCGTAACCGGCACAACCTTCACAAACTCCGGCTTCTTCAGTGCTGACGGTCCTGTGACAAGCGTAACCTCTGCACCTCTCTGCATGCAGACCCGTGCGATCGCATATCCCATCCGTCCCGTAGAATGATTCGTGATATAACGAACCGGATCTACCGCCTCCTGCGTCGGTCCTGCGGTCACAAGAACTTTCAGTCCTCTCATGTCCTTTTCCCGTGCCACTTCCTTTAAAATATACTCTAAAAGAAGCTCCGGCTCAGGCATCTTTCCTGCCCCTGTATCTCCACACGCAAGATAACCGACTGCCGGTGAGATTACTTCATAACCATAATATTCCAGTTTTTTCAGATTATCCTGCACGATGGGATTCTCGAACATATTCGTATTCATTGCCGGTGCAATGATCTTTTTGCATCTGCATGCCATCACCGTTGTTGTCAGCATATCATCCGCAATTCCACCGGCAATCTTCCCGATCACATTCGCACTTGCAGGTGCGAGCATGACAACATCTGCCTTTTTCGCCAACGATACATGCTCCACACTATATTGAAAATTCCGGTCAAACGTATCAACCAGACATTTATTTCCCGTCAGCGTCTCAAACGTGATCGGATTGATAAAGTTCGTGGCATTCTGCGTCATCAGCACATGCACATCTGCGTCCAGCTTCTTTAATGCACTGGCAAGCGATGCGATCTTGTATGCTGCAATACTTCCCGATACGCCTAACAGCACTGTCTTCCCCTTCAGCATCGAGTTTTCCTCCTTTTGTCCGCCTCTTCCAATATTTACGCTTTATTATAGGGCATTGAATATGAAAAATCAACGGCTGTGTATAAAACTCCCTTCCCAGGGAATGCTGTTACTGTTCCTGAATTTTCTGCTGGTGAAGATCTCTTTCTGTCGCAGATCCAGAATCAGAAACAGCAGTCAATATCAGTAAATCAACAAATCACAGGAGGTTTTTATCCATGGACGAACAGACCCGTAAACTTTTAGAAGAGTGTACATCAGGATGCAAAATGGCTGTCAGCAGTATTCAGCAGATCCTTGAATTTACTCAGGACTCAGCACTCCAGAAAATATTGAACAAATACATCGAACAGCATACACACCTGCAGCAGACAGCAGAAAGCCAGTTGTCAGCAGACGGTTTTGAGCCAAAAGATCCGGGAATGCTTGCTTCAGCATTTTCCTGGTTTACAACAGAAATCAAGCTGGGCATGAACTCTGATAATTCTGAGATTGCCAAGGTTCTGATCGATGGATGCAGTATGGGGATCAAAACCCTGGGCGAGCGTTCCAATACACTCTGCCAGGCAGATAAAAGTGCGGTTTCCATTGCCCGCAGGATCATAAAACTTGAAGAAGAAATGATCCGTGAACTGGAGCCGTTTTTATAACTTGTCCAATCCTCGCCTTTCCGATATAATATAATTTGGAGGTTTTTATATTATGATATGCAAATGACGAATCGTTTTTTGTTATATCTGACTAAGGAAAGAGAGGAAAAAGTATGAAAAATGCAAAATTTGCAGGTGTCCAACGGCTTCTGTCTGCTGTATTTGCTGCTACGGTAGCACTTACTTCTGTGCAGATCCCGGTCTACGCGACACCTCAGACGCAGGCGGCAGAACAGACCAGCCAACTGGTCAATATTGCCGGTGACTGCGAAATTACTGTCCCCAGTTCCCAGAGTGGCTATGGTGCGGAACGTATGACTGACGGAGACAGCAGCACAATGTGGATTCAGAACGATGGAACATGGCCGAGTACCGTGTCCTTAAAATTACCCGCCGATAATACAAAGCGGATCAAAAAAGTCGTATTAAAATTTGAATCCGGTCAGAGTGCGTGGGGAGTTGACGTAACGCTTTCTCATGCACTGAACAACGTTACCAGTGACCTGGTTATAGATAATACTGCCACGGTCACATCTTTCGATGACGGTTATGAATTTACTTATGATACTGCCTTAAGTTTTACGCATACCTTCATTGAACTGTCAAATCCGACTAACAATGGTGCTGCCGGAGGATTCTGGCCGGCACTTGCAGAGGTGGAGATCTGGGCTGAAAATGAAAGTGGTGAGGAGTCTCTTACCAATGTAGCCCCTGCTGCAACGATCACCTCGGTTGGCGGAGATTACGGCACAAAAAGCAACCTCACAGATGAGGACTATAGTTCTCTCTATGTATTTAATGGTGGTGGAATGTCCACTCTGCCAGACGGTGCATGGATCGAAATGGAACTGGATCGGGAATATCCTGTCAAATCCATGGAGGCTGCTTTTGAGCATCTGTCTTCTGACGAAAACAATTTCCAGTTTACCTTCGATATCTATGGGAAGAGTTCAACTGACACGGAATGGCAGACACTCTTTGCCGGAGTGAATGCAACCCGTCTGGATGACGGCTATCTTCAGACACTGACACTGGATTCCATCAAAAATCTCAAATCGGTCCGCATCGTCATCACCAGCATTACCAATACAGCAGGTGATCCATGGCCGGCACTTGCGGAATTTAAAATTTTCGCTGATACAAGCGGTTCCGGTTCAGAGGATACGGAAAGTATCGCCTATAAAAAGCCGGTTCATACAAATGCCGGAGGAGTTGTCTCCCGTATCAATGATGGTTCTACCATCAATACATGGACGGGTGAACGTTATCCGGCTTATGTAGATATTGATCTGGAGGCCAATTATAAGCTGGATGAGATTCAGGTTTATACTCCTTCTGCCGGTTATTCCCAGTATTCTGTCTATACTAGTATGGATGGACGGGATTTTGAGAAGTTAGCCGAAAAGTCTGACAAAGAAAACTGCCCTGCTAAGGGGGAATCTTATCAAGCAAATAAAAAAGAAGCACGAATCGTACGTGTCTATGTGGAATATCAGTCTGAATCCTCCAAAGCACTGATCAACGAGATCCGTGTGCTTGGAACTCCAAGTGGTACAGCTGTTCAGGAGACTCCTGCAGTACAGGTTGAAGATTTTAAAAACTCTGCATACAACGTAACTGTTACCAATCAGGATACGATCAATGAAGTAAAGGGAATTATTGAAAGAAGAATCGGTGCAGCTTATAAAGACTGGTTTACATTTGAACTTGCAGATGCTGCAAATGGATATGACTATTATGACCTTTCCCAGAGCAACGGAAAGATCCATATCAAGGGAAATAACGGTGTATCTCTTGCAACCGGTCTGAATTATTACCTGAAATATTACTGTAACGTCAATATTTCCCAGGTCGGCGATCAGGTCACCATGCCGAAAAGCATTATTCCGGTTGAAGGAACGGTACATAAAGAAACCAAATTCCCGGTTCGTTATTCTTATAACTACTGTACCCTCTCCTACTCTATGGCTTTCTGGGGCGAAGAGGAATGGAGAAATGAGTTAGACTGGCTTGCACTGAATGGTGTAAATGTAGTTCTTGATGCCACAGCTCAGGAAGAAGTCTGGAGACGTTTCCTTACAGAACTTGGTTATACTCATCAGGAAGCCAAAGATTTCATTGCCGGACCTGCCTACTATGCATGGGCCTATATGGCAAATCTTTCCGGTTATGGCGGCCCGGTTCATGATACCTGGTTCACTGAGAGAACGGAGCTCGCAAGAAAAAATCAGCTTATCATGAGAAAGCTCGGCATGCAGCCTGTCCTTCAGGGATATAGCGGAATGGTGCCGGTAGATATTACTTCCAAAGATCCTTCGGCAGAAGTGATCAAGCAGGGAACCTGGTGTTCTTTCCAGCGGCCAAGTATGCTGAGGACAGACAGTGAGTCTTTCACAAAATATGCAGCACTCTTCTATAAAGTACAGAAAGAAGTTTATGGAGATTCCGCTCATTATTATGCAACAGACCCGTTCCATGAAGGTGGAAATACCGGTGGTATGGATTCCGCTGTTATTTCGCAGAAAGTCCTTGCAAGCATGATGACTGCTGATCCTCACGCAACCTGGGTGATCCAGTCCTGGCAGGGAAATCCGACAACGGCTCTGCTTCAGGGATTAGGTGACAACCGCAATCATGCTCTTGTTCTGGATCTCTATGCGGAAAAGACACCTCACTGGAATGAGACCAACCCTGGTTACTACGGTGGTGCAGAAGGCGGCGGAGAATTTCTGAATACTCCGTGGGTTTACTGTATGCTGAACAACTTCGGTGGACGTCTCGGACTCCATGGACATATTGATAATTATGTTGAAGGAATCGTAAATGCCTCTAAGCAGGCTGAACATATGGCAGGAATCGGTATCACACCGGAGGCATCTGTAAACAATCCGGTTCTCTACGATCTTTTCTTTGAAACGATCTGGGCTGATGACGGAAATAACTTACAGAAGATCAATCTTGATGAATGGTTTAAAAATTATGTAACAAGACGTTACGGTGCAGACAGTGACTCCGCTTATCAGGCAATGGAAATACTGCACGACACCGTATACAATCCTGCATACAATATGAAAGGACAGGGTGCTCCTGAGTCTGTTGTAAATGCCAGACCGGGACTGGATATCGGTGCAGCTTCTACATGGGGAAATGCTGTTGTTGATTATGATAAGAAAAAACTGGAAAAAGCAGCCGAGCTGCTCCTTGCAGACTATGATAAGCTGAAGAACAGTGCCGGCTATCAATATGACCTTGCCAATGTACTGGAACAGGTATTGTCCAATACGGCTCAGGAATATCAGAAAAAGATGGCGGCAGCTTTCCGCTCTGGTGATGCGGAAGAATTTAGTACCCTTTCCGATAAATTCCTTTCTATTATTGATATGGTAGAAAAAGTAACCGGAACACAGAAAGAATTTCTTGTCGGTACATGGATCAACGGTGCAAAGAAACTGGCAGAAAATTCCGATGATTTTACAAAAGAACTTTACGAACTGAATGCCCGCAGTCTGATCACCACATGGGGAAGTTACGACCAGGCAATCAGCGGTGGACTGATCGATTATTCCAACCGTCAGTGGGCCGGTCTGACCAACGATTACTATAAAATGCGTTGGGAGAAATGGATCACTGAACGTAAAAAAGAACTTGCCGGAGAATCTTATACCAATTACTCTGCTCAGGACTGGTTTGAGATGGAATGGGCATGGGCAAGAGGTACAAATAAATATTCCGGTACTCCGAATGGTCTTGATCTTCAGGGACTCGGAACCGATGTCCTTGCTAACTACTCACTCACCAATATGCCGAAAGATCCTGCCGAGGATGATTCCAGAGATCTTCCGCTTGAAGGCATGACTGCTACAGCAGGAAGTGAACAGGCAACGACCGGAAGTGAAGGACCGGCATCCGCTGTACTGGATCAGACTACAGGTACGATCTGGCACAGCAAATGGAGCGGTGATGCTCGTGAAAATCTCTGGATCGATATCGCTCTTGGAGAGAGTAAGACGGTAACCGGACTGCGTATGCTTCCAAGATCCGGTGGTGGGAATGGAACTATCACTTCCTACCGCATCGAGATCAGTAATGATCACGGCAAGACTTATCAGGAAGTTGCCACGGGTACATGGAACAGCAGTGACAGTTGGAAGATGGCAGAGTTCCATGCCATCCAGGCTACCAATGTACGCCTCTATGCGGTAGAATCTGTATCAGACACCAGCAATATTTTTGCATCAGCAGCCGAGATTCGTATCATGGGACCAGCTACTGCAATCGTTCCGGCAGAGGAAACTATAGTAAATATCGCAACTCCTTCTAAAGAAGCAGATCTGTCATCTGCACAGGCTGCAAAGGAGACTGATAAATACACCGTCTCTACAGTCTGGAAAGATGCAACCGGAACAACAGTAACGGCTATATCAAAGGATAAGAATGCGACTCATGACTATACGGCGAAGATTACTCTCACCCCTGTCACAGGATATTCCTTTGACAAAACCAGTGTACCGGATACATTGACATTGAAACTCAACGATCAAAGAACCGTTGAAGCTATTCCGGTCACAGACAGTGTTCTCAATGATGATGGAACTGTCACAATTACTTACCAGTTCAGCAATATGTTCCAGGGAGGCTCATTACGAATGGATCAGTCTTCTCCTGAAAAATCTACGAACATGAGATTTGGATATGACTTTAAGTTACCGGAAGCTTCATCCGAAAAAGATGAGATTAGCTTTAAAGGCTGTACCTGGTATTATGGAGTAGCTGAGGATGACTTAAAGAATACCTTCTCTCCAGACAAAACAAACTTTATAACGAATCCTGATAAAAAAGGAGCTGAATACTACAGATCCAATATCGTATTCACAAATCTTTCATCCGGTGCTTATAAACGCTCTGTATATGCCAGAATCCTGGTAAAATATACAGTAAATGGAAAAGAACGCAGTGTGATGGGAACATTTGTAGATTCAAGATCCGTCAGCATGATCGTTGAAGGAATCCTTGCCAATACGAACGCAGATCAGACGGAAAAAGATTATGCACAGAAAATCAAAGATGCAATTTTAAAGTAATCATTTTTCTTCAATCATTAAAACAGGTGAAGCCGACGCATTTGCGTCGGCTTTATCTGACCTTATATCTTTTTTCAGAATTGACCATTTTTAACGGTTCACATTTGTTGTATAGTAGAGAGAGTTTGAAAGGAAAGAGGTTTAACTATGAATACAACAACAAATTCAAAACTGAAAAAGATCGTTCTTACCGCATTGTTCGCAGCACTTTCCTGTGTTGCAACTATGTCGATCAAGCTTCCTACACCGGGAACCGGCGGATATATTCATCCGGGTGATGCAATGGTAATCCTCTCAGGTGTCGTTCTCGGACCATGGTGGGGACTTCTTGCAGGCGGAATTGGTTCTGCAATGGCAGATCTCCTTGGCGGATATTTCGTGTATGTTCCGATCACTTTTGCGATCAAAGGACTGGTAGCTGTCTGTGCCGGACTCTTATATCAGAAGATCGGTCATACTTCCAAGTCACGTTATGCCGCTGTCATTCTCGGCGGTATAGCTGATATCATCCTCGTAGCCGGTGGCTACTGCTTCTGCGAATACTTTTTCCTGTATGGTTCAGGTGCATTCGCAAGCGTACCTGCCAACCTGATCCAGGGACTCGGCGGACTCATCATTTCAGCAGTCCTTTATCCGATCCTTATGGCTGTCCCGGATGTAAGACAGACTGCCAATGCGGTAAATGAATAAGGAAACGAACAAGACTTAAAATTCCTGACAGCAAAAAGAACCAGTCATTTGCATAAGCAAATAGCTGGTTCTTTTTTATATGCTCATTTCACTCCGTCCACAGTTTCGTTCATCTCAACGTCAGTGTATCGATCGGTTTCAATACGATCGCTGAGTATGCTCCCATATTCAGCATGATCTCTCCATCCTCTACAATGTACTCATCATAAGCTGTTGTATATCCTTGCTCGTAGGTATAGATCAGACGCTTCATTCGCCCACTCATCTCCATTCCTGTCAGCCAGACAGGTACTGTTACTTCTTTCAGGATACTGCTGTTATTCACAATAATAACCAACTGCTCATCCTTTTCAAACCGTCCATATGCCAGCAGATTCTTCCCTGCGGCAAGCAGCTTGATTGAACCTTTTCTGAGCGGTTTTTCCGTCTTATGGATACGGATCATCTCTTTATGAAATGCAAGCAGCTCCTGATCTTCGTGCCCCCACGGATAAGTCCTTCTGTTATCCGGGTCAGTAAAACCACACAGTCCCACTTCATCTCCGTAATAAACCGTCGGTGCACCTACCCACGTCATCTGCATCACAACTGCTTCACGCATGACCGCAAGGTTTACACCCTCTTCTGCTCCTTTTGTGCCATGCTGGCTTACCCGTCCGACTTTATGGTTCGTCCTTGTAAGGAACCGGGAATGATCGTGGTTGGATAATTCATTCATTGCCACCTGCAGAGACGGGGTCAGCATACTTGCCATAAAATGTCTCATTGCCCCGATAAAATTATCTGCATTGCCCCACAGATCCGTTCTACGCTCATCACTGTGCTTCTCCATACCGGTCAAAAACCAGGTCACCGGCTCCATAAATGCATCATAATTCATCACACTGTCCCACTCGTCTCCCTGAAGCCAGTCCTGTGGATCTCCATAATGCTCTGCAAGGATCAGTGCATCCGGGTTCACACTTTTGACCTCTTTACGGAAACGTTTCCAGAATAAATGATTATATTCATTGCTGAATCCGAGATCCGCTGCGACATCCAGTCTCCAGCCGTCAATATTATAAGGTGCAGACACCCATTTCTTTCCGATCCGCATAATGTAATCTTCCAGATCCGGTGACTCCTCATACGCCAGCTTCGGCAGTGTATCATGTCCCCACCAGCCATCATATGTCCCATTGTACGGCCATGCTGAATCCTGGTTATTATGGAACAAGAAAAAGCTGCGGTACGGACTTTGCGCACTCACATACGCCCCCTTCGGGTAATCCGGCTGCGGTTCATAGATTCTCTCTCTGTCCATCCATTTATTAAAAGAACCGCAATGATTAAATACCCCATCCAGGATCACTTTCATTCCCCGCTGATGCATTGCATCCACCAGCTTTGCAAATAACTGGTTGCTGGCTTCCAGATTCCGCAGGTCTCCGGTTCTCTGCTGATACTTCGTTGCATGGATATTGTCCTTTGCACCCTTCGGAAGTACTTCTCCGTCATCCACTACGATCTTTCCGTAATGAGGATCAATATAATCATAGTCCTGTATATCATACTTATGGTTCGACGGAGACACGAACAGAGGATTAAAGTAAATCACCTCGATTCCAAGATCCTGCAGATAGTCCAGCTTATCTATGACTCCCTGCAGATCTCCGCCATAAAAGTTCCTGATATCCATGGATGCCGGAGCCTGACTCCAATCCTTAATTTTTTTACATGGAGCTCCGATATAAATATATTCATCATCTTCTACGTCATTTGTCGGATCTCCGTTATAGAAACGGTCTACAAAAATCTGATACATGACCGCCCCTTTTGCCCATTCCGGTGTGGAAAATCCCGGCTGGATAATAAAGGAATAGTACTCTTCTGCCCGGTAGGTCACACCATACCGGCTGAAATAGCAGATCTCTGTTCCTTTCTTGATCTCAAAATAATAGCGGAACGGCTCAGTTCCCAACTGATATTCAATCTCATAAAAATCAAATTCACCCGTCGTCTGCATTTTCCATAAAGTATAGATCTGTCCTCCTGCATGGAGCTTCACCTCATCCACATCATTGTGGGCTGTACGAAAACGCAGAACCACCTTTTCATTTATCTCCGGTTCTGCCGGAATGACATAATCGCCTGTTCCATCACAAAATAATGCTTCTCTGTTCATTCTCACCCTCCTCCGCTCCTTCGTATTCTGGATTCATAACCTATGAGAGAACCTGACACTGGCAGTTTCTCCTGCATACTCTGCTATGTCAGAAAACCCCCGGCCGTCAGTTCCTTCTGACGACAGAGGGTATACAGTAAACCTTTTTCAGGCATCCGTCTCACTTTCCTCAAACAGTGCTTCAAATTCGCTTCTGGTTATCTTCTCTTTCTCAAGCAGCAGTTCTGCACACTTTTCCAATACAGGATGGTATTCCTGAATAATACTTCTTGCCTGTGCATAACACTCATCTATGATCCGCTTGACTTCTTCGTCGATCGTTCCGGCAATCTTTTCTCCGTAACCTCTTGAAGTATGACCAAAATCTCTTCCGATAAAGACTTCATCACTGTCATTGTCATAATTGATCAGTCCCAGTTTCTCAGACATACCAAACTTGGTGATCATTGATTTTGCAATCGCTGTCGCCTGCTTAATATCCTGTGATGCACCTGTTGTAATATCATCAAAAATCTCTTCTTCTGCGACACGTCCTCCAAGAGATACTGTGATCTCCTGAAGCATATGTCCCTTTGTATTGAACATATCATCTTTTTCCGGAAGCGGCATTGTATATCCGCCTGCTCCACCCGTTGGAATGATGGATACACTGTATACCGGTCCTACATCCGGCAACACATGGAACAGGATCGCATGCCCTGCTTCATGATACGCTGTGATCCTTCGTTCCTTCTCTGAAACGATCCGGCTCTTCTTCTCCGGTCCGATCCCGACTTTTACAAATGCATGACGGATATCGGACTGCTGGATGAATACCCGGTTCTCCTTTGCTGCGAGGATCGCAGCTTCATTGAGAAGGTTCTCAAGATCTGCTCCTGAAAATCCTGCCGTCGTCTGTGCGATCTGCTTCAGATCCACGTCATCCCCCAGCGGTTTATTTCTTGCATGTACTTTCAGAATCTCTTCTCTTCCGCCCACATCCGGTCTGCCGACAATCACATCACGGTCAAACCTTCCCGGACGTAAGATCGCCGGATCAAGGATGTCTTTCCGGTTCGTTGCCGCCATCACGATGATGCCTTCATTTACACCAAATCCATCCATCTCTACAAGGAGCTGGTTCAATGTCTGCTCTCTCTCATCATGGCCACCGCCCAGACCGCTGCCACGTCGTCTTGCAACAGCATCAATCTCATCAATAAATACGATACAAGGTGCATTTTTCTTCGCATCCTGGAACAGATCCCTGACACGGGATGCACCGACTCCGACAAACATCTCTACGAAATCCGAACCCGAAATGCTGAAGAACGGAACTCCCGCTTCTCCTGCTACTGCCTTTGCAAGCAGCGTCTTACCCGTTCCCGGAGGTCCCTCCAGCAGAACTCCCTTCGGGATCCTTGCTCCAAGCTGGGTATATTTTCTCGGTGCCTTCAGGAAATCAACGATCTCCTCCAGCTCTTCTTTCTCTTCTTTCAGACCTGCAACATCTGCAAATGTCACCTTGATCTCATTCTGTGTACTCATTCTTGCACGGCTCTTTCCGAAATTCATCGCTTTTGAATTTGTTCCGCCATTCTGACGGTTCATCAGCATAAACAGTAAAAAGATACCGCATAAAGTAATCAGTGACGGAAGGACTGCTGACATGATGATGGACTCTTTCGGAACATCCTCAAGACTGTATTTCACATCATTTTCCTGCAGAAATTCTTCCACCTTCCCTACGTCCGAAACATTCAGGCTTCTTACAGATGAATCATCTTTCAATGACAACGTCACCCGTCCGGTCGGCACAGCACTGTTCTGTCTGATATCTGCCGCCGTGACATTCCCCGCTTCTACTTCTTTTACAAAAGTAGAGTAGGAAATTTCCTGCCAGTGCATCTGCACCTTGTTCGCCATCCACAGGATGCCTCCTATGATAAGGATGAACAGCAGGATCGAGCCCCAGTTCACGCCTCTGTATTTCTTCTTGTTCTCCAAGGCTTATAACTCCTCCTTATTCTACACCTTCCACAACTCCGATATACGGAAGGTTTCTATATTTTTGGGCGTAATCAAGCCCATATCCCACAACAAATTCATCCGGAATCACGAATCCGGTGTAATCCACACTCACGTCAGCGATCCGTCGATCCGGCTTGTCAAGCAGTGTACAGAGCTTTAACTTTTTCGGATTTCTTTCTTTTAAGATTTCAAGAAGACACGCAAGTGTTCTTCCGGTATCAATAATATCTTCTATCACGACCACGTTCTTTCCGGCGATGTCCTCGTCGAGATCCTTTTTAATCTTGACATTTCCGCTGGAAGTCGTACCTGAACCGTAGCAGGATACTGTCATGAAATCCATGGTCACCGGAACCGTGATCCGCTACGCGATTTCTTCGCCCAATTCTGCGATCCTTTGGTTCACCTTTTCCTCCGGCAGCATTACGCGAACTGATTCACTCATCTTTTCATTCCTCCATCATATCGTACTTCTAAAATTCTTCTGGTATCCTTCGTCACTTTATAGTAAGCGCTGATGCGATAACCGACGATCCAGAGGATGTGGCTGCCATCCGCAAGAAGCGGGATCCGGTCACGCTCTTCACTCTGGATCTTTTCGTCGATAAAATTTCTTTTCAGCTTCTTTTTTCCACCTTTTTCATCGAGGACAAAAAAGTCACCTTCCT
>ENA-ORLY01002208-ORLY01002208.1-human-gut-metagenome-genome-assembly--contig:-NODE-2208-length-19538-cov-4.066595_pt1 | contig 19538 bp, 21 predicted proteins | sample MGYA00243071_ERZ508832 | MGnify/ENA primary metagenome ERZ508832 (study PRJEB26277, sample SAMN04329777) | human gut metagenome | biome: human-associated habitat | host: Homo sapiens | place: USA... | reverse complement strand
ATTTTTTATTGAGTCCGGTTTTCTTTTTGGCAAGCTGCTTTTGCCACGCGGTATCCTTATGCACAAGGTCGTGGTGTTTTGTGCATAAACCAACGATGTTCCCAATAGTATCGCTGCCGTTTTCGGATTGTGGAACCACATGATGGTAATGGGCGATGGGCTTCTTGCAAAACAAGCAGTGATGTTCTTGCATTTCAGAGACAGCTTCTTCAAGGCTTGCTTTTTGATAGAGTGGGCCTTGTTGATATTGCCATTTCTGAACATTGGGGTTATCCAGCCGCATAAACGCAAATTTGATGATTTCGAGCACAACATCACTGATAGGAAGAAACCTTTGAATTTTCTTCACCAAGTTAATGTGTGTCTGCAGCAACTGATTTGCGGTAGGTGTGAGCCAGCCTTCCGGTCTTGTGCGATTACTGAACTTTGCTTCTTTGTTTTTAATGCCGATGCAAAGGACTTCTTTCTCACAACCTGGAAGATGACGCTTGATGACACCAATTTTCTTTGCACGCTTGCTGACACTGCCATTTTGAGCAGTGGCTTGCTTTACGCACTTTTTAGAAATGGTGCCATTCGCTTTGGCTCTCCGTTGACGGCGGCATCGCCTGCCGTTGGTGCGTCTTGCACGACGGGCCTTTTTGCGTCCTTGCATCAGTTTCGGAATTTCCTTGTTACGGGTTTCTAAATGCGCGGTAAAGACTGCCGTGCCGTCCGTTTTAACAACAGCAACACCGATATTGGTTCTGCCGGGGTCAATGCCTAAGTAGAGAGGCTGCACAACATCGTCGGTTTCATACAACAGTTGAATGGTAAACGGTTTTGATGTTACGACTTGTGCTTTTTGTTCTTTAAGCAGACGGCGTACATGCCCACAGCGAGTCGTAGGCATTAAAGGTTTACCGTCTTTATTGAGCACATATACAGTGGACATATACGCCACCTCCTTTACGATAAGTCTCCCCTGCCGGAGCAGGAGGTTGTGTTTCCCTTGGCTGGGTGTTTGCTACGAGTAGCATTACACGAGGCAATACCACTCTTGCGGAGCTATCAACTGGGAAAATCGACAGGCGCAACAAGCATCCAAATGCCTGTGATACATACAAAATTAAGTGATTTTATTCAAACCACCAAATTTCGTAAATACCCTTTGTGTTTGATATCTGTCGTACAAATCTGATTGTACGAGCCTCGCACATCAGGTCAAGCCGTGTCAGCAGCTACGCATCCTGGCACCTACGGTTTCTGTGGACAAAAGGATGCAGCTACGCAAACAAAAAAGCCCTGCCCGCATTTTGCTGCGAGCAGGGTTTGCTTTTGCACTGTTGTGTTTAGCCTTCAAGGTCGAAGGTGTAGCTTTCCTCTTTCATTGCAACAAGGCCCTTAAACGTCTGGTACTCGGCGTCGTCCAGGAATGCCTTGATGGTCAGGCTGGTATCCTCGTTATCCAGCCATTCGGGACGCATACGGACAACGAGGTCGTGCAGCTCTCCGACGACATAGGCCATCAGGTCCTGGTCGCCCAGGGCCTCACCAATTGCTTCATCATCGTATTCGACAGGGAAGCTGATGGAAGCGGCGAGGCCGTCGAGTTCGTCAAAATCTTTGGGACGGATTACAGTGGCTTCAAGTTTCAGAATGCTAGTGCTCATGGTAAAATCTCCTTTTTTTGTGTGTGGTGGTTTGTCTTTCAACATTTTTAATTGTACGCAATTCGCACGCTGTAGCAATACAAAATTTCTTATATTGGGTTCGCGATTTCTTGTATTTGTCTCAGGACTTAACACAAATCAAGACCTATGAAAGGGTAAAATCCTACACAAATCAAGACCTTAACACACCCCAAAAACAACACAAATCAAGGATTTCAGTTTAACCCATCATTGTCATATTTATCACTTTTGCCCAAATTGCAGACGTCGCAGAGAGTGCGAAGATTTGATGGTATGGTTTGCCCGCCTTTTGATACAGGTAAAATGTGGTCAACATGCAAAGCGATGCCATCTTTTGATGTTCTCCCACAAAGTACGCATCGAAATCCATCGCGCTTCATAATGTCATATCTCAAAGAAGGAGTTAAGAGTTGCCGCTGATATTCTTTGCTTGTCTTTTTCTCTTCTTCTGCATATGACTGACGAATATATGACTCGATTTCATCCATGGTATATCTCTTCCCCATGACTACTACATCGATGTTGGTGCTCCTGATGTAAGCAACGAAGACACTATCATCTTTGGTGCTTTTGAGACGAAAAAGATGAAGGACTTCACCACCCACATCGATGAAATGCAAATGGATGCAGCTTGGAATCTCATTTGCCTTGCTGGTGCAGACTCTCATACACTGACACAGGAGATGGTACAGAATCTTTATGGGAAAGGCTCAACGCTGTTCCTTTCTTCGGCCATGAACATTCTGGCGGGGGAATTCTCTGGAGAAAGTTCTGTCGGGTTCAAGGACGGATATGTACAAACATTCCCCAACAGAGAAATTCAGGATGACATCAGCAAGCGCCCGGAAAATTACATCGCAATTGACCTGTTGGTCAAATCGGAATAAGGATTGACCCACCCACAATTGAAATCGTGGGATTCCTGGGCGGCGCGGCAAGGTTCATTGCCAAACCGTGTCTGAAACAACGAGTTATGCGGTTTCCCACCATACGCTACGGGTGTAGCGCACAATGTGACGTAGATAAGACTTATGTTATTATCACCAATCGGGGTCAGCGAGGCACTCTCAACTTCGATGCTGATGATTCCAGCATTTTGTATGATGTAGCAGATATTGTTTATTCTGCTGTCAAGTGAAACGGAAGAATCATTGAGTCGTTCACGGAAACCTCCGACAACTAATACTATTTGCCATCCGTACTCGTTGCGGGTGGCTTTTTTGTTGCAGTTTGCGGCAAAGTGAGTATACCGAATTATAGTTGCCTTGACAATATTACCATGAATCCGACCAGACCGGATTTTATTTTTTTTGAAACAAAAAAATAGCCCGCACAGAACTGAATCTGTACGGGCTCGTATTAGTCATGAGGATGTTCGTGGCAAGGTTCAGGCGGCATACCATGCGGGTCAGGCTCGGGGAAGTGGCCATGGTCCCCGATGATTTCCGAAGTACGGATACCGTTTGCTTTCCGGCAAGCCTCGATGGTCTTAGAAAGTACTTCCTTGACATCGCGCGGGTTCCTGATACGACGGATATCGATTTCAGGTGTCATGGCATCCGTGGAGCAGAGATGGATGCTGCCGACACGGCAAAGGCGCTCATAGAAGTTCTGCTTGAACGCGATGTCCCGGACGCGGTACAGTTGAATCTCATCCTCGCGCAGGTTGAAGCAGCCACGCTGGATGATAAGTTTGGTCTCGGTCAGGGTGTATTTCGTGAAGGACAGCGGCAGAGAAAAGATGGTGTGGCGTTTTCGGTCGGTCCAGAGAATTTTTTCCTTGTCCAAGTCGATGCCGAACTCACCGTTTTTGAGGGTGGACATGGTATGACTCCTTTCGTTGTGGGATTTGCTTGGGTTTTTGGTATTTATTAGTTGGTACTGAGATGATTTGAATTATTTACATTATACCATTTGTTTTTGTGATTTTCAATTGTACAAGAAATGGCACAAGAAATTTCCGTTCGTTCTTATGTTTTTTATTTACATGTTATCTTTATTATCAAAATAATCTGTCACCTTTTTCAAGCTCTCTATACTGGCGACGGTAGAAAAAAATTTTGTATCCATAAGTTTTGTAATCTTGCGGAGCCGGATAGTCAAGCTGTATAAAGTTTCCAACTCCTTCGAGAATTGCAGAGCAAATAATAGGAATCCCAATTTCAATCAGCATGTGTTTGTTATCAATTATCTTTCCAGATGCGTTTGAAATCGTCAGTTTGAAGTCGTATCCACCTGTTGTATTTTCGTGCAAAATTTTATTTCTGAGATAATAACATTTTTCTCCTGTGAATCCGTTATCAGCCAGAGCCTGCCCATCTGGGCCACCATTTTTTATTACATATTCATCGAACCATTTTTTGTATCGTTCTTTTACTCCTACTTTTCCGAAATGTGTATATGCAATTGCTCCGCATGTATCTGGTAATGTAAGTGCCAGTTGTAAAGCTGCTCCATAAAGGCCAAAATCCCAGCATAGATATGCTTCTTTTGCTTTTGCCGCAATTGTATAATAAGTGTACCCATCTGGGCAATTCAGTCCTGTAATACGTTCTTGGCTTTTCAGTTCCTTATAAAACGCATATTCTTTTGGTGATATAGGTCCATTTTTATTTTCTAAATACATATCAGAATCGATACTTTGGAGCTTTTCATAGTAGTCTGTGTTTATTGCAAAGATGCCTTCTTTTGTCAACTTTGATTCGTTGTCTTTTTTACACATTTGGAGTCTCCTTTCTTAAAACAAAAGCCTCCCACCGCAGTCAGTATGATACTGATTACGATAGGAGGCTTAGAACCTGTTGTGATAGTCTTATTATACCACGCATTGTGAATTATTCAGGACCAATCTTAGTAATTCAGTCAATGTCCCAATTGCCAAAATCCTCGGCGGGAGGTTCGTTTTGCCAGTCATACTCCTCTGTATCCTCATCGTCATCATCAAGCAAAAGAAGGTCGTCATCGGTGACGGGAGTGTCTTGCCTGATGTCCTGCTGAGGCACGAATGTGGCAGCAATGGCAATGATGTCACCATCTCGGAGAGCAACCTGTACGGTAGCGAGGTCCCCTACTATTGGGATTCTGATGTTCTGGGTAAGGTCATTGGTCCGGACGGACACATCAACTTCGAGGTCGAGTGTCGGGAGGAAGACTACGATGGTCTTTTGTGCAATGGCGGTCACGGTGCCGGAGTGAGTAGCTGTCATAGTTTTTGTCATTGTTATTGTCCTTTCGTTGTTGAATTCAATTTTCTGGTTCATTAAAAATAAAACATCTGGTCCATTTTGTAAATTCAAAACAGTCCATTTTTTCAAATTTGTTTGGGCTCGAAATCATTTGTGATAATATTTTTATATACTTATTACGATATGTTGTATCAAATATTTTTTTATTGAAATTTTCTAACGCTATTGACGACTCTTGGTTTCTTACTTCTAGTACAGCTTTTACTATTGTGAAGCACACACTTATTCCAAGTAATATGTAAATCATTGTATATATGCCATCAATATTAAATGTTAAATTTGGCTCTGTAATTTTCTTTTCATAAAAATCTTTAATCATGTCAAGTAGTACAGGCACAATTACATATATTGCACTTATGAAAGATGAGAAACAGGCGGAAGTAGCAGATATAATCATAGTAGAAACAGAGTCTAAAATAATAAATAGAGTGCTAATATTACGGAAATCCGCTTTCAATAAAGTATATTCTTTTTGCAATTCTGGTATGTTTCCTTCTTTTAATGCATGAAGTAAATATATCGCACTTTTCTTTACTGCAGTATCAATTTTTACGCTTAACAAACGCTTATTACAATTAAAAAATGGTTCATTTAACGACTTTTTGAAAATTTTATAAATTTCAGACCTTGTTTCTTTCATAATTTAGCATATCCTTATTACAAGTTTTCCGTATTTTTCAGTTTGCGCCAGTTACTGCTTTCCCTATATAATACGCTTCCACATTCACATAGTAGAGTTTTTCCTGCTCCATATTGGGAAATACATCAGCAAACGGCTTATCTACATCAAGGAAATCCGACTCATCAGTTGCATATTTTCCCCTGCCGCTCATCTTTAGTTGTCGAATATACCCGCCATTCTTCTTGAATTCCTCAAAGGTATAGGCCCCGACGACATCCTTGTCCACCCAGCATCTCAACTGCATTTTGCCGTTGTTCATGGACTCGAAGTGCTCGTTTGCAAAAGCAACCAGCATAGGTCCTGCCGAATCAATGACCCAGAAGCGGTAGGCAAAGTTCTCGTCCTTCATGGCTTCAGCTTTTGAGTCTCGGACAAACGGCGACGGGATGCAGATGTTGTATTTGTTTCCGTCTATGCCGGTGAACATACCGAACATGAAATAGCAATATTATTTTATGATATGCTCCCACAATCACATATCCGACTTCGCCGAATTGCACTTTTTGCACAGCATCTGCAAATTGTCATCCGTGGTATGCCCGCCCTTGCTCCAAGGAACGATATGGTCACCTTCCATGTCCTCAAAGGCATACTCAGTGTTGATGCCATTTGCAACGCACAGCGGGCACTTATGACCCTGCCGCTCATAGGCACGGAGTTTCTGGGATTCAGTAAACGCACGCAGAGACAGGTGCTTCTCGTCACGCCATGTACGGTCAGACAGGATGTACGGAACGATGCCTGCCTTTTTCGTCACATCATCGTCCATCACGAGCTGCTTGATGTCTGCTTCCAGAGCGTTGCTGTTGTACTGCCTTGAATGGTACTTGTTGTAAAGCAGTCCCCACGCCTGTGCATTAGTAATCCCCTTCCGCTTTGTCGGGAACAGCATTTTTGCCCAGTTGATAACTGACTGGAAGTAAAGCCAGAGGTCATTGGCATCCTCGTCATGCTGGTGGATAGCCATGTACATCTGCCCGGATTCCAGACCATCCCGGTCCGCAATCCAAGTCAGAGCCTTTTCCAGCAGTTCCTGCCGAATAGGGTTCCCTTTCAAGTAACCATCAGCCATCTTCGCGGCCACACAATTGCGCTTTGAGAAGTAGTTCTTTGCATCAGCCAGCCACGGACCTGTATAGGTAGCGTTCAGCAGCTCTTGCGGAGTCAGAACTTCTCCAGCGATGTTGATGCGCTTAAACCATTCCAGCTTCTCGGCTTCCGTGCCTTCACAGACATAGACCGTCAGCTCGTAGTCCAGAATTGCCTGCTTTTCTTCGTTGGTCAGGTTCTGGAAGAACTTATCATTGCCGTTGACCGTGACAGGGAAATCCTTGTTGATGTACTGAGCAACAGAGATGGTACGTTGTTGTCCATCAAGAACCTCGTATGTGTCAGCCCCGGTCTTAGACCAATACATGACGTTCAGCGGAAATCCGTTCATCACGGAATCGATAACGGCAGCACGCTGCTTTTCCCCGTAAATGAACTCACGCTGGAAGGACGGGCGAATCGTAAGACGGTCATTGTAGCCAAAGACACCGCCATCGCCATTGTCTTTGTAGTTCTCTACAAGGTCAGATACCTTGATTTTGGTTTCTGTGATTTTCATTGTTTTTCTCCTCTTTTAATCGATTATATTTTGAACAGTTTTATCTGTTGATTTTATAATTTGCTTATTACTTGTATCAATAATTACAATTTTGACAGGTTCTGTAGGGTTTAGTAAGCGCATTTCCTTTTTTAATGCCTGCTTTGAAAAGCCGATTTGTATTTTTTCTCCTATTTTTAACTCACAAGGGAATTTGACATAGTATATTTGGTTTATTATTTGGTTGTCGGGAATTCTAAGTTGATTGTAATATTTGCCATCTACTAATAAAGCTACGCTTGATATAAAAATAGAATTATATCCATTGTTTGTTATTGAAACTGTACACATTTTTTCATTGACCATATCGGGTGCGGATGGAGCAAATGCTTCCATATCGGTCCTAAATGATGTTATAATACTTTTTTGCGTTATAAATTTTTGAAAAATCGGTTGGAACAAAGCAATTATGCAAGCAGCCATTGTAGAAAGTGAACTTAACGCAGCCCAAAATAATTCCCACCTCATGTTAACTTCTCCTTGTTTTAATTCTGCAAATAAGAATACGCCCGTATGTTTTGAGCATATAGCCGTTCACATTACTAGCCCTATAACAAGTTTTATTTGGTTTGGAATCATATCGAATCATGGGTGAAAATCTCGCCGATTTCATATTTCGTAAAAAAAGGCCCGCAATTAAGACTTTGCTCCAAATCTTCATAAAATTTCAAGCAATCGACGCCCATATCTTTTGCTGTGTAACCGAGAATTTTAAACTCATCCGGATTATACTTATCCATGAATGTAATCGGCACGCCCATAATGCCCTTGTAGTCTGCCGGAATATCCGCAACCCTATCCACATTGATGGCCGCGTAATTATCGTAGTGTGGATACCTCTCATCTGCATCCGGCAGAGGATTCCCGTTATCGTCATAGTACCGTTGCCAAAGAATCAGTTTCTCGTGGCGTTTCTGGATGTCGAGGTTGGTAAAAACAGAAATGGCGGGCACTTTCCCATACTTGTGCCCGTCATTGAATTGTGCAGTGAGTTTTTCGTCGAAGCGATAGCCTTCGGCAACTCTAAATGTACATGTTTTATTCGCTGTGTAGCCAAGCCAAACCTTGTTTTCTTTCAGAAGCGGAAAAAATTCTTTATATGTAATGGCATTGTTGTTTCCCCAAATAATGAACCTCTTATCGTGTTTCATCAGCGTCCCGACAAATTCTCTAAAAAGGCTAAACGGCGGATTCGTAACAATGATATCGCACTCGTCCAGCAAGGCGAGGCATTCTTCGCTGCGAAAATCACCATTGCCTTCGAGTGGAGTCTTTACGCCGACTTCCGCATCATTGTCGTCTCCGCCTTCATACTCCATCTTGTAGGTGGGCTCAATGCGGTCATAGTGCGTTGCAATGAGTTTCTTCAAACCAAGCTCAGAAAAGTTCAGATGGAAGTAACGCCAGAAAGCAGACCATGTCGGGTCATCACAGTTGCAGAGCACGATTTTGTCTGCAAAATGCTGCTTATAGTGCCTGAGTTCTTCGGATACACTGCTCAACAGAGTATAGAACTCGTCGTTCTTGGCATCCTTTGCCTTGTGCAGATTTTCATTCTTTGCCATGTTATATCTCCCAATAAATAATCCCCACGCAGACATTTTCATCCGCATGGGGACCACAAAAGAAAGAGCCGCAGAAACATAATCTCTGCGGCTTACACTTATTTATCTTATATTTCCCATCATATTCAATTCGCACGGATGTACAAGGCAAAATTATGGCAAAGCCGTGGCAAAGACAAGGCACATGGGACTTGTTCCGTTGCTGAACAGGAAATGCCAAAAATCAACCGCTTTGCCCAAATATGTCATCTCGTGTATTTTCTTGTCATTTATTGTAAATTCATGCTTGCTTTTTGGTGCGGGATGTGCTATTATAATTACAGAAGATGACAGCATTGTACAGCTAATGACATATTTGAAAGGAGTACACCATGATTTATGTTAACCTCACCACGCCCGTGATTTTCTATAAGCAGCTGCCCGACATCGCTAAGAAGCTGGATGTGGATGCTGATTTTTTGAAAGGCTTTCTCACCAACGCCAGGTGTTATGTCGAGGATGCCGGAAAAGGTGAAGTGCTTGAGCTGGACAACTCGGCCGACACGATAACGAAAGTTGTCGCAGCCCATGAGAAGCGTTTCTATGGCGCGGAAGCCATTGTGGAATTCGCCAAGAGCAAAGGCGTGGATATTCCTGCACTAAACCATTTTGAACTTGGTGCAGATATCTCTGCCCATGCAACGGAAGACCAAGTTGCCAACATCACTGCATTGGCCGCACGAGTCGAGCGCCTCAATAATCGGTACAAGAGTCTTGCCCGGCTTGAAGCCCCGGACGTCATCCTGATGAACGAAGCAAGGATGGTGCGTGACGCTGTAGAGCAGCTGGAAGATAACAGCGGTACATACTCCCCGGCTCTTGACCAGAACGGGGTTGCCTATCAATCCTTGAAGGATATTGGGTATTCTCTTGTCACCGGTTGGGACAAGTCGGTACTTGAAAAGAACAGCAATAAGGATACGGAGGCCACCTTTCCCAAAGAGCCCGACTTTCAAAGGCTGGCATCGCTGGTCAAAAAAGCCATCGGAACCCGAACACAGGGTAAGTTTGCGTTTCAGGCAGGACTGACTCGTGGGTATATCAGCAGCCTCGTGAATGGCAACGCAAAAGCTCAGCCGACCGAAAATACCATCAAGAAAATTGCAAGCGCAACGGATGCTGTCACGGAGAACGAGCTTCGTATCGCCTGTGGGTATGAGCCCTTGCCTGACGACGGGAAAGACAAGCTCTCTATGCAGCGTGCAAGCATGTCTGATGACGCATGGCAGAAAGACAACGTGGATGCATTCCTCTCTTTTCTGAATGAAACGATTCCAATGTCCACTCCTCTTTCGTCCACTGAAATTCTTCAAGCTCTTTTCAAGGAAAAATACGGTGACAAGAACGACCAGATTCTGCTGGAAAAGGTCTCTGCCCCCGGCACCTATCGTGCGGAAGGTACGGCTGCTAATGTCATTCTACCCATTCGTCTTTGTTGGTTCAGCTTCAAGCGGATGCTGATGCAGACCCTCTATGTGGGACTTATCGGGCATTACAGCAAAAACGATGAGCTGTACATTACCGGATACATTTCTTCTGTGAAAGAGCTGCATGACGCGGTTCCGGCGCTGCGAGGCGGCATTGATGCGGCCTATGACGCGAGTCTGCCGGAGGGAGTCGACATCATGAAGTTCCCGGTATTTTACACGACTTCCAATGTTCAGGAAGCATACAAGCGGGTCCAGCAGAAAATCGTCTCCAAAATTGACGAGTCAGCCGCCGCAAGCTTGTGACTTTAGTCATGAGTTAGGCGGCTTTTCTCTTGATTTGTAATCTCACATATGGTATAATAATTATGGTGATATTATGCAAATGTTCGTCAATAATAACCTGTCATATGGTAGAGGTTATGTCTACAATATTCAATATCATATTGTGTGGTGTACAAAGCACAGAAAACCAGTTTTGATAAACGAAACAGAACAATCGCTAAAAGAGTCTCTGCAGCAGACCGCCGAAACCATAAAAATCAATATTGTAGAAATGGAATGCATGCCTGACTATATTCACCTGTTGGTGGAGTGTTCACCGCAGCATTTTATCCCGGATATGATAAAAGTGCTTAAAGGCAACAGTGCAAGAGCTATTTTTATCGCCAATCCGGACTTGAAGAAGCAACTTTGGGGCGGGCATCTTTGGAACCCAAGCTACTTTATTGCAACCGTCAGTGATAGCACGCGCAAACAAGTACAAGAATACATTGCATCTCAAAAAACAAGAAACTGATGAAAGGGGGCTTCGCAGTGAAAATCACTTCCAGCTATGCTGTGGAAATCAAAAAGCAGAAAATGTTCGACAATACTATAAAGATTTATCGCGAAGCCGTTTCTTTCTTGATTGGTTGTTTTAACAAAGAATGGGATTCTATTCAAAAAGTAGAGGGTGCCAAATCTCGAAAGAGTTTTGCCGAGAAGTTAATTCATACTACAAAATACAGCACTGCTAAATATGATTTCGATGCCAAGTTTTATAAGTTCCCTAGTTACCTGCGCAGAGCGGCTATTCAAGCAGCACTCGGCTCTGTAAGCAGCTACTACAGTAGCCATAAGAACTGGGAAGCAAACGGCAAGGTTGACAGGGAGCCAAAACTTCAATGCGATAGATTCTGTTTCCCGACTTTCTATAAAACCGTTATGTTTTCTGAAAGCAACGAACCCAACCAGTGCTACTTAAAGCTGTACAGTAAAAACGATTGGGTTTGGGTTCCTATCGCAATGCGTGCCACCGATGCCAAATACATCACGAAATACTGGTCACATTGCGAAAAGAGTGCTCCCTCCCTCGAAAAGAAGTATGGAAAATATTTTCTTCGCTTCGCTTTCGTGGAGAAGGTAGAACTCTCTGAAACTGAAATTCAAGACAGGCGTATCTGCGCTGTAGACCTTGGTCTCAATACTGACGCTGTGTGTAGCATCATGACTGTTGATGGAACTGTCATTGCAAGAAAATTTATCAATTTTGCAAGTGAAAAAGACCATCTGTATCATGTGCTCAACCGTATTAAGCGTAAGCAAAGGGAGCACGGTTCCAACAGCGCCGTAGCTATGTGGCGTTACGCCAAAGCCTTGAATAACGATATAGCGAAAAAGGTTGCTGCTGCGATTACTGAATTTGCTGTGCTTTATTCTGTAGATGTGATTGTTTTTGAACATTTGTCATTTACAGGCAAAAAGCACGGCGGCAGTAAAGCACAAAAGCTGACAATGTGGAAACGTAATTCCATACAGGATTATGTGACACAGAAGGCACACCGCTGCGGTATCCGGATTTCGCGTATCTGCGCTTGGGGCACAAGTAAACTCGCCTTTGATGGCAGTGGTGCTCTTGAGCGTGATAAAACCAATCGTGCCCTTGCAACGTTTGCAAGTGGCAAACAATACAACTGCGACCTAAGTGCGAGTTACAATATTGGCGCTCGCTACTTTGTCAGAGAGTTGCTAAAACCCTTGCCAGCGATGGTAAGGTCTCAGCTTTCGGCTAATGTTCCGGATGTTGAGCGTAGAATCCAAGTTACACTTGCCACGCTTAAAGTTCTGTATCCTGAGCTTAAAAAACTCAGTACACAGGCAGCGTAAGATGTACAGATGCTAACTGAGTTATTAGTTTTCTTGCGGTGATGGCTTCCGTCTGGACGCCTGAGCTGAGGGATTACCGTATCTTTCGTTAGAACGCCGCTACCCATAAAAGGAGCGGGAAGCCCGCGACTTTAGTCGTGGGATGATTCACTGTAAGGCTTCCGTTATCGCCTATGTGATGAACAATGAGACGATTCTCTGTGCAAGACAGGACATCTTTGACGGGATGCTGGGCAGCAAAGAAACCGATGCAGAAAATTGCTCTTGCGTTTCTGTCTCTGACAAAGAGTTTGCCCGTCTGCATTCCAAGTATAATCTCAAGAAAGAGGACGTTCTGGAAGTCATCAAGGCATACGCGCAGGAGCTCGGTCTGGAGTACGGCCCCGTCAACTATTTCATGATGTGTGACCCGAAATACGCAAATGACCTTGGCGAAGTTGTTCAGTGAGTTGTTCTGAATGCGGCAAGGTGATTCGCTGCCATAATGGATGAGGTGTTTCCTATGACACAAACCGATACCAATACCCGTATTACCGGCCTTGGCTTTTACTTGGATGAAATCGAAAAGCCGATATTTTGCATTTTTCTTGAGAATCATCGTCAGACTATAGATGCCATGAGCGCATCTGCTTCTGTTCGTGCATTTCTTGACCGTATATGTCTCGATAACGGCCGCATTAACTACGATGAGGCGGATAGGCTTTTGGCGAAAGATGAGGATTGTGCTTTGCTCGGTAAATGTCTTGCCTCCGCCCTTAATCACGAATTTGGAGAAGAGTTGCTCTCCTGCCACTATAGCAGCTCAACTGATATTAACCGTCCGTGCCTTATCCTTTTACCTGAAAAAGTCAAGGATGAACCGGCCATAGCATGTGTGCAAAAGGCAGCAAATGAGCTGCTCGTCGATTTCGAGCATGTGTGCCACGACACCCACTAAACAAAAAAAGAAGGCTGCTACCCGTGATGGGCGGCAGCCTTTTGTCTTAAAAAAGGAAATGACTCGCAAATATTATTTACTCGTTTGTTTTTTTAGCTTGTCCCTCGTTTCCATCAGAATAATCCCAAGCCGGTTCTGACCCGGGATGTTTCGGCATTTCGGGCAATGGCAGTTTCCCCAGTAGTTATCGTGCCAACTGGTGGTATCTTCCTCGATTGGCTGCGTTCCCGTTTCGAGGAGACGCTGCTTGAGGTCTTTATTCTGTTCGAATTTAGCCATCACCACGCGGCGCATTACATCGTCCCGGGTTTCGTCCCAGTTGGCAGGGAAAGCCACATGACGGCCAAAATGCTTAGCCGTTGCCGGAGGCATGTCTGAAAATTGTTTGCGCTCTTCCAGCGGAACCTTGTGACTCTGGAATGCTGCCTCGGCGTTCTTGTAACGAATCCCATTCATCACAAATTCGCAAGGATAATAGTTGCTCATGAACCAACTACGGTGGTTCTCTTTCTTAACTCGAATCATACAGGTTCTCCTAATTTCTAACTCAGGCGGCACTTTTATCGCTGCCGTTCTTTTTCTCTGCCGCTGCACTCAACAGGCTATCAAACAACTCAACTGCCGTAGACACAAACATCTGGCTCTGAATCGAGATTTTCCTCCGCTCCGGAGTCTGCCCTTTCATGTGTGCAGCGGCACTATAAATTGCTGCCAAAACCTTGTGCTTCATCAAAGCAGATTCTTTGATATCCGCGTTATCAGCAGCAAGGTAGTTGGCAAGGTTATAGGCCCGTCCAAGCATCAGCTCATCGTACAGCGGAGCATTGTGCTGGACCATGGTAGTGTAAACAGCAGGTTGTTCTCCGAAAGTGCTGAATCGGATGCCTCGGAATCCAGAATTCAGCTCATACAAAAGCGTGAGGCGTTCGGTCAGAAACACCGCCGTCTCGGCAATTCTCTTTGCCGTTTCATCAGGAAACGGAACGGCATTGTCCTGCTGTGCCGCGTGCAGAATCTTTTTAGCCAAAAGCCGTTTCGCATATTCCTGCACATCGTGGTCAAGCTCGTAGCAAATGTGGCTTGCTGTTTTGTCTGTACGCATATGATTACCTCCTGGTTCTTGCCGCCTTCTGTTGTTCGACCCACGCTTCGGCTTCCTCTACTGTGGTATACACTGCCGTCTCACCGCGCCGGGCAATCTGCTTTCGGGCATTCTGAGCTGCCTGTTCACTCTTGTAAGTTTCATAGCCAATGTAGGACCCATCCCATCGGGCAAGGCAGCAATAATATTCGTGGCTCTTAGCGGGAGCTGTCGGGACAAAGGGAGGAGGTACTGCGGGTGTTGCCTGAGTCGGCTGTGCGGCAGGAATCGGTGTTCCGGTCTTTCTGGCAATTAGATTCTGCTTTTCTGCCATCCAGGCATCAGCTTCCTTCGTACAATAGAAGTACTTTGCTTCGCAAGTATTGAACAGTGAATAATACAGATTCAACATTTCTTTTTCACTGTTGCAGACCTTCTTGCGAGCCAAATTGTAGCTTGCATCGTAGTAGCAGCAGATGAAAGCATCCCCACGCGGTGCTTTCTTCGTCTCATCTTCCTTGTAGTCTGGATACAGCTTGGCGAGGTCTTCTGCCGTATTCTTTTCCGGGTCCAGCGTGGATGCGTCGAACCCATTCGGAAGTTTCCAGTCATGAGAACTGATGATGTCCAAAAAGCTGCTTGCATAGCGCAATGTCCAGCGCCCAACATGGACGAACCCGAAACTTTCAAGACACCGAATCTGTTTCGGGGTAGCCATTCCGCTGGCTCTGCGAGCAATGAGTCGTTTGAGAATTGCAGCGGCAAGGCCCTGAGATTTGATGGCATCCCCTTTTACGCCGTAGCACGAAATACTATCGATGATGTCATCGGAAGGCTCCTGCCTCTCACTCTCAAACATCGGCTGATAATCGTTGAGTTCCGGCGCTTCGATGCTGAAGATATACTGCAGCGGGTCAACCAATCCTCTCGGCTTTTGACGCTGTGCCTTGAGCTTGCGCTGAATCGTATCCTGCTTTTCGAGTTCACACAGTGCTTTCCGCTTTTCCTCGTCCAGCTCAGTCTGTGCTTCCTCGATTGCCTCAATCAGCCCCAATTCGGGACTCCCGAAATTCTCCTGGCTATTCGAACCGGTGAGTGCCGCATCTGCCAGCATATCGGTGGTCTTTTGTGCCACTTCCGGGTCTTCACAGAAAATATCAGCAGGATGGCAAAGACTATGTTTCTTTGTCAGCCACAGGAAATCCAGCACGAGAAGATTCTTTTTCCCTTCACATAGGCGTGTTCCGCGTCCCACAATCTGCGCATACAGGCTACGGCTCTTGGTAGGACGCAAGCAGATGATACAGTCAACGGTCGGGCAATCCCAGCCTTCCGTCAGGAGCATCGCGTTCGTCAGCGCCTTGTACTCGCCATTGTCAAACCCTTTCAGAACGTCCTCCCGGTCCGCAGACGCGCCATTGACCTCTGCGGTCTTGAAGTTTCGCTTATTGAGGATATTGCACAGTCTTTTGCTGATTCGTACCAGAGGCGTAAAGATGACAGTCTTTCGGTTCTGGCATTCTCGCACAATGGCATCCGCAATCGTGTCCAGATACAGGTCAAGAACATTGCCGAGGTCCTGAGCACTGAAATCACCGGCATTGATATGAACCTTGCTGATGTCTACCTCGACCGGAATTGTCTTCGTGTTAATTTTGCAGAGATACCCTTCCCGAATCGCATCTGGAAGCTTATATTCAAATGCAAGACTATCAAAGATATCAGATAGGGATTTCATGTCGCTTCGGTCGGGTGTTGCGGTCACGCCCAACACTTTGGCATCGATGAAATGCTCGAGAATTCCCTTGTAAGTTTTGGCTGCCGTGTGATGCGCTTCATCAATGATGATAGTCCCGAAATAATCACGCGGATACTTCATTAACCGATTCTGCTTAGAGAGAGTCTGAACACTGGCAACCACGACCATCTTATCGGAATCGAGCGCCGAGCTTTGCGCTTTCTCTAACGCGGTCTCTAGCCCCGTCACCATCTTGAGCTTGTCGCTTGCCTGCTGTAAAAGCTCTTCCCGGTGCGCAAGAATCAAAACGTGTTCGCCCTTTGCCACCTGGTCGTTCACGATGCTTGCAAACACAATAGTTTTGCCGGTTCCGGTCGGCATCACAACCAGCGTTTTCTTATTCCCGGCATCCCACTCTCTGTGAATCGCCGCAGCAGCTTTCTGCTGATATGGCCGTGGGTCAATCTTCTTTGTTGTAATCATATTTCACCCAAAAAACAAGCAGGCCCGAAATGAGCCTGCCTTACATTTTCCAAATTTAGTTTATTGCCCGCTGCATCACAAATATGATGCCGGTTGCCAAAACCATAACGCCAATGTCTCTGACAACGGTTCCGACCCGTTTATCATTGGTAATGTCCTGATTCCATTCAAATCCCCAACCAATTATAGCGACACCAACCACAATCAAAATAACACCAACAATCGTTAAGCTTTCTTCTGATAAACCGTACATAGTGCATTTCCTTTCCGCAAACAAAAAAGTCCCGCACAAACAACTCATGCGGGACAACGATAAGATATATTTTTGGTTTATATTTTTCATTGTACGTAATTCGCACAGATTGACAATAGAAAATTACAAAAAAATTCCCGCATGAGCGTCGCTGCTCACACGGGAAAAAATTTCTTAATATTCAGTGCAGAGAACCGTCAAAAGGCTGGAGAAGTAGTACATTGCGATGGTCGTGATTTTCACAGCATCGCTTCCCTGCCCGTTTGCAAGGCGTGTAAAGGTTCCGCCGTTCTTGAGTCGGGTCATGGTCAGGTACATGAGCATATAGGTGTTCACATAGACGTCTGTATATCGCTGACCGTCGTCCTCGTAGCGCTGCGGGATACATTCCTGACTCAACATTTCAATGAGCTGATACCAGGATTTCAGATACAGAGGGCTCTTCGGTTCATTCAGAGCATTCTGAGCCTGCTTCTGGTATTCTTTCAGAGTTTCATCAGTCAGGGGCATGAACTCGACGTTTGCAAATTTGTCACGGTTGTAGTAGAGCCACAGCGTGGCATTGGACAGGTCCATGCAAATACCGGCAAGCTTCTCTGCTTTTTCGTCCTCCAGTTGAGTCACCGGAACGCTCGGGTCATCGATTTCGGCATCTTCGGAAGTCATGTCCACAATCCTGTAGCTGTTCTCTTCTGCCCGAATTTCAGAACTGACGAAGCGCTTGAAATCGTCAACGAGAGTCCGATAAGCTTCGAGCTGAGCATTGGTATTCTGTTCACTCATGGTATGTATCTCCTATTCATTCGTTATTTTGTTTGTGCTTGTTGTACGGGTATCGTACGTTTTTGCAAGAGCTTTTGACCCAAGCACCTTTTTGGCTGTTTGTCAATACCCGCAGAATATCAAAGTGCTGTTAAAGTTCAGGTGGAAAAACGTTCTGGAACCAACAAACCCGGGACTCCCGCCTCTTGCATTTGTTTACCGCCTTTTTCAGCCTGCGTTCTGGCTGTTCTTCTTGACATCGGCTGCAACCTTTAAGCGTCGGATGTACTCTTCCAGCTCCTCCAGCGTATAGGTCTCTTCCGTCTCAATCGGCTCTTTGGCATCTTTGGGCAGATAGCTTTTCGTACAGACAAACTCAGGGCTCGTTACAGGGCAGTCCAGGACAGTTTCATCGTACAACTCTTTCTCGATGTTGTGGTAGAGAAAGAACGGGATATGCCGCCCGCAATCGTCATCCGATTCTGTCCAATCCGGGAGTTCCTGGATTTCGCGGCCGTATGTTTCATACAATACCGTGTTTGCCCGAGCATTGCCAAGCAGGGTATTGTACAGCTTGAAGTTTTCCCTCACTTCACGGCGAAAGAACTTCGGGAGCGAGAACTCCTCGTATTCCAGCTTCGTATCAGAACGTAGATAGTAGCGGTACTGCGCCTCGACCGGCATGAATTCAGTCGCGTTGTTCAGCTCTTTCAAAGCGTTGAGTCGTTCACTCGTTTTTTTGACATTATGTCTTGCAAAGCCCAGATACGCTGAAACCAGAATCATCAGAAGAAGAGCTGCAAGGATAATGACAATGAGCCATTCCTCGCCTTCCATATGCGGCAGGTGTTTCAGAATACTATCCTGGATAGCATAAGGAAGGTCATCGAACCATTCATAGAACCCAATCGGGTCCTGATAAGTATGGGGAGCCATGATTCACCCTCACCGCCATCAGTAAATAAACTTGCATTCCCGGCGTTCCCGGCCATTGCCGCACCAGTAATGCCGCCAGCGGGGAGTTTTGCATTCCCCGTTCTTCTTGTATTCTTTGGCCGCATTCTCACCAACGGTATATGTCTTGACGTTGATTCGCTGTGCCTTTCCCTGAAACACGAATACCGGGCGGTCACGCTTTTTGGAAGTTTCCAAGCGGACATCAGGGTTCTTACTGGCAAGATAGTAGGCACACAGGATTGCCAGGCGAACATAAGGTGTGCCGCCGTCAAAGACCGAAGGAACTGCTTCCATCACAGCCGGTACGCTGATACCATTTACCTGCCGCTGCCCGGCTGCCTTTTCCAGGTATTCTTTCGTGCTCCGAGTTGCTTCCGTCAAGCTCTGGTTCTCTTTGGCCCAGGCAGGCAGAGTCAGGAACGTGAAATCATCGTGGCTGCCTTTGGCCGGGCCGACAAGAACGATGCCGAAAGCTGTGGTTTTTTCTTTTTCGTCGAATTCCACATGCACGAACATTCCGTTGTAGTCGTAGCTGTCATACACCGGGATAAAGAAATCACGAACCGGGAGTCGCTGCAGGATATCCTGATGAATCGCCATGTCATCCGTATCCATAAGAATTTTCTGAAACTCGTAGTCAAAATCATAGACCGTCTTTGTCTGATTCCAGCAGCCAATGGTAAAGCAGGGAAAAATCTGCGCAGCCAAAACACGCTCAAAACCCGGCGTGTTCATTCTCTGCGCCGCTGTCATGCAGCACAGCATCGCGGACTTGTTGTATTCTTCCAGCGTTTTTCCACACGGGTCACTGAATCCAAAATGGTTTCGGGTTTGTTTGGTAACGGCATTCGCCGTCAATGCGATTCTCAGCTGTTCATTGGTCATTTGCTATCCTCCAAA
>ENA-ORLY01002203-ORLY01002203.1-human-gut-metagenome-genome-assembly--contig:-NODE-2203-length-19568-cov-7.566210_pt1 | contig 19568 bp, 15 predicted proteins | sample MGYA00243071_ERZ508832 | MGnify/ENA primary metagenome ERZ508832 (study PRJEB26277, sample SAMN04329777) | human gut metagenome | biome: human-associated habitat | host: Homo sapiens | place: USA... | reverse complement strand
TTTTTTTTTGCGCCTGCCCTTTCGATTTGGCGTCGTGCTTTTCTTCTATTTGTGGGGCCTCGCGATAATGAATCCCCCCCCCCCCCCCCCTCCCGAATAATATCTGTAATAATCGTCGCCGTCATCGACGGCGGGTTCGATGTTTCGCATACGGCTCTTGCGGATTTCATCTGGACCAATCCACGCGAACAGGCTGCTAACGGCCGTGATGACGATAAAAACGGCTATGTAGACGACATTCACGGCTGGAATTTCCTCGGCAATGCTGTTGGAGAGAGTCTTCGAAGGGCCGGCACGGAACCTTTCCGGGAATACAAACGGCTTCGGCCTCGCTTCAAGGACGCTGATACAAGCCGCCTTACTCTTTCGGCAAAGGCCGAATATGCCTATTATAAGCAGATGGAACGGGCCGCCCGGCTCGATACCTACATCAAATTTACCGAATATCAGCGTATTCGTTCCGATGCTTTCCGCATTTGCGATTCATTGATGCGCCTGAAATACGGTGATCGAGAAACAACGGTCGCCGATTTTCAGCGTCTTGAATTGGCCGACACGACCGGGCTTGCGCTGCCTCTGTCGATTGCGGCTTCCACACCCGTTATGTTCACACCCGACATGCCGTGGCACGAAGCGCTGGAAAAGATCGACAGCGAATATCGTTTGTCCGCCGTACGTGTGGCCAGCCTCGATTCCCTGAATGACGATCCTCATATAAAATTGGGCAATCGCCCGGACGATTTCCGGAATTTCCGTTACGGAAACAATCTTATCGGCGACGATCCCTATCATGGGACGATGGTTGCCGGAGTGATTGCGGCGTGTGCGGCGACGGCCGGGGAGTTGCCGCGCCCGGTAAAGATCCTCTCCGTCCGTGCCATTCCCGAAGGCGATGAATACGACCGCGATGTAGCTGCGGCAATCCGTTATGCGGTGGATAACGGCGCAGAGGTGGTGAATATGAGTTTCGGCAAGTACCTATCGCCTCACCGGGATGAAGTACTGGCTGCGATGAAATATGCCCGGAGCAAGGACGTATTGCTGGTTATGGCCTCCGGCAACGACGGCGTCAATGTCGATGTCCGTCCGATATTTCCGACTTGCCGGGACACGAAAGGACGCCGTCTGGAAAACCAGATCGTCGTGGGGGCCTCGACGCCCGACGGACGGGTCGCTTCTTTCAGCAACTACGGAGCGGAAAATGTGGATCTGCTCGCCCCCGGAGAAAATGTACGATCGACCGCTCCCGAGGGCGGATACGATACGGCGCAGGGAACGAGTATCGCTGCGCCGATAGTTTCCGGTGTCGCAGCGGTCTTGCGGAGTTTCTATCCCGATCTTTCGGCTCGTGAGATACGGGAAATTCTGATTCGTACCGTTACGCATTTTCCGGCGGACGAGATGCCTGTTCCCGGGAAATCCGAAACTTCCCGCATGATCCAGGGGCGTCAGGTCTGTCTCGGTGGAGGGATTCTCAATGCGCAGGCGGCCATGAAAGAGGCGTCGAAAATCAGCAAATTCGGAGAGCGATGAAACGGTTGCTTGTATTTTTAACGGTATGGAGTCTTTATCCGCTCTGTGCTCAGGAATCCTATATGGCGCGGGCCGACCGCTTTTCGTCCGATTCGCTCGGTGGATTGATCCGTAACCAATATGTTTCGGTTCAGTGGATCGGCGAGGAGTGCCGTTGGTTCCATTATACGTCGGATGACGCCGATGCACGCCGTTATTGGTTGGTCGATACCCGCACCTGGCGGAAACGCCCGCTGTTCGACAGTTTCTCGATGACGCGGCAGTTGGCCGCATACGCCGATTCATCACGGATGCCGACCCCGAAGGAGTTACGGCTCTACGGCCTTGAATTCGATTCTTCCGATCCCCGCGGTTTTACGTTCGATTTCAATAAGCACCGGCTGCACTACGATGGCCGAAATGGCAAACTGAGCGAAAAGCCCCGGCAGGATGCTTCCCGCGGGAATCTTTTCTCGCGGGGCGACTATCGGCGCAGCTACTCCGCCGACAGCTCGTATTATGTTACGGCTGTCGGTCATGACCTCATGCTCTTTCGCGGAGATGGAAGCGACAGTGTACGGCTGACCCACGACGGGGAGCGCTATCATTCGTTCTCCACCGGCGGGAACAACGTCGTCGGGCCGGAGGCGCGCAGCTCCGCCATCGGCCGCTGGATGGGGAAAAGCTATTATTACCTGCTGGTGCGCGAAGACAAGCGCGAGGTGGAGGAGCTCACGCTGGTGGACAACCTCGCCCGACCGCGCCCCAAGGCTAAAAGCTACAAATTTCCCATGCCTGGCGATGAGCATGTCGTTCAATACGATGCCTGGCTGGTCGATGCCGACAGCATGTGCATTCGGAAACTCGACATCGCCCGCTGGCCCGATCAGAAAGTCGAAGTTCCCCGGTTCAGCATGATCGCTCATACGGACCGTTATGCCTGGCTCGTTAGTCGCAGCCGGACGTGCGACAGCGTGGAACTGTGCCGGGTCGATTTCGCGGCGCACCGTGTCGAGCCGATTATCCGCGAGGTGTGCAAACCGGCCCAGAATGACCAGCAATTTTGTTTCCATATCCTGAATGAAGGCCGCGATATCCTCTGGTGGTCGGAGCGAACGGGATACGGTCATTATTACCTGTACGATGGAAACGGACGCCTGCAAGGGGCCGTCACTTCGGGCGCATACGTCGCCGGAAAGATCGAACGTATCGATACGCTCGCCCGGACGATCGTCTACGAGGGTTACGGACGGGAACCGGGTGTCAATCCGCATTACCGCTTTTATTACAAAACCGGATTCAACGGCGGCGAGCCGGTTTTGCTCACTCCCGGAAACGGCGAACATTCGGTGGCATTCTCTCCCGACGGACGTTTCCTGACGGACACTTGGTCGCGTATGGATCGTGCCCCGCGGCATCAGGTCTGCGACATGAAAGGCCGCGGCCGTATCGAACTGGAGCCGTGCGACCTTTCGGAACTCTATGCCCGCGGATGGCACGAACCGGAAGTCGTCGAAGTGCTGGCTGCGGATTCCGTGACCCGGCTCTATGGCATCGTCTACCTTCCTTTCGACCGGGAACCCGGGCGGAAATACCCGATCATCAGCAATGTCTATCCCGGCCCCCATGTCGATCTGGTTCCGCAGGCCTTTACCTTGGATGACAACTACAATCAATCGCTCGCACAGCTGGGATTCGTCGTCATAAATTTCGCCTACCGCGGCAGCGGCCCCTGGCGCGGACGCGATTTCCATACGTTCGGCTACGGGAATCTGCGGGATTATGCTTTGGCCGACGACATGGCCGCGATCCGGCAGATTGCAGCCCGCTATCCTTGCGCCGATATTGAAAGAGTCGGAATTTACGGACATTCCGGAGGCGGTTTCATGACGGTCGCCGCCATGCTGAACCATCCGGAATTTTACAAGGTCGGGGTGGCTGCTTCGGGGAACCATGACAATAATATTTACTCCCAGTGGTGGGGCGAAACTTTCCACGGAGTAAAGCAGACCTGGGGGAAAGACGGGAAACCGCATTTCGAATGTCATATTCCGACCAACATCGAATTGGCCGACCGGCTGGCCGGACGGCTGCTGCTCATCACCGGAGACATGGACAACAATGTGCATCCGGCATCTACGGCCCGGCTGGCCGATGCGCTGATCCGGGCCCGCAAGCGTTTCGACATGACGGTCATTCCCGGAGCGGATCATGGTCTCGGGAACTCATATTATGTAAATCTGATCCGCTATTATTTTACGGAACATCTTCTCGGGTTGCCTCAGCAGGAGATCGATATAGTCAAACACAACTAATGGATAATGCGTATGAAGCAAACTTTAAGAAATTTTTTACCATTCGTATTTACGTCATTGTTACTTGTAACGATACTTCCTGCCGTCGCTGCTTCTGAGAGCGAGGGGAACAAACATCCGGTGTGGGGTACGGTCAAGGATACGAATGGTGTACCGCTTGTCGGTGTGTCCGTGGTTGTCGTAGGAACGCATTCCGGTGTGAATACTGATATTAAGGGTACGTTCCGGATCATAGTTGCCGACGGCGCTACGTTGCGATTCTCATACATTGGTTATGAACCGCAGGAACTCAAGATAAAGCCTGATCGGGTCGGTTATGATATAACGCTCAAGGAGCAGTCCACGGACATCGGACAAGTCGTCGTGACAGGCTTTGCCAAAACTGAGATTCGCAAAAGCACCGGTTCGGTTGCCGTGATTGAAGGAAAAGATCTCAAGACTTCGCCTTTGGAGGGAGTAGACAAACTGTTGCAGGGCAAACTGGCCGGAGTGAGCGTGCAATCCGTATCCGGCCGTCCGGGCGAAGCCGTGAAGATCCGCATTCGCGGAACGAGCACCATCACGGGCAATGCCGAACCGCTGTGGGTCATTGACGGCGTACCGATGCAGAAGGAGGTCCCGACACCTCCTGTTTCCAACACGCAGATTCGCTCCGGAGACTTTTCGAATATTTTTGCTACGGGCATCGGTGGGATCAATCCTAACGACATCGAGTCGATCTCCGTGTTGAAGGACGCTGCCGCTGCCGCAATTTACGGATCTCAGGCTGCCGGCGGTGTGATCGTGGTAACGACCAAACGCGGCAAGTCGGGACCTACGCACGTCAACTATTCGGGAACCGTATCCATTCAGACGCGGCCTGTACGGTCTGCCAATTTGATGAACTCACGCGAGAAACTGGCCTGGGAGCAGGAATTATGGGACGAATTTGCAGCTGCCGGTTATGCGAATAATCTTCAGGATGGCAAAAGTTACTATCCGGTTGTGGGTATCGTGGGCATGATTCGTTCGGGATACGGCAAATATAAGGGATTGAGCGTCGCAGAGCAGGATGCCAGGATTGCGGAACTGGGCAGCCATACGACAGACTGGTTCGAGGAACTGTTCCGGACGACAGTTTCCACAAGCCACTATCTCTCCATTTCGGGAGGTAATCCCAAAATGGCCTATTATCTCTCAATGGGATATGGTAACGATCAGGGCATTGTGTTGAAAAACTCGTACGACCGTTACAATTTCAACGGCAAGATCGATGTAACACCGAACAGAGTCGTATCGTTCGGTATCAGTACGGATTTCTCCTATCAGACATCCAAGGCACCGTCGAGCAATGTGGATATGTTCAAATACGCCTATTTCGCCAATCCCTATGAACGCCCTTATAACGACGACGGTTCCTATCGGGCTGACGAGACTTATTTTTCCTTGAGTGAAATCAATGGAAGCTATACGGTAGCGCTTCCCGAAAACGGATTCAACCTGATGCGGGAGATCAATGAGACTTCGGCCAAGAGTACCAGCGGAAACTTCACACTGACGGGAAATACGACGGTCAATATCACCAAGGATCTGAAGTTCGTGGGTCTGGCGTCGTTCTCCTATATTTCGGATCACGGGGAGAATATCAATGGAAAGAATACCTATGCGGCATGGATGGATCGGCCGTTCGAAAACAATACGACGACTTCGAAACGAATCTATGGTTCCATTTATCAGACTTCGACATACAATACCAATTATATGTTACGGGGACATTTCGCCTATGGACATACTTTCAACGAAATACATCGGCTCAATGTGTTGGCCGGAGCGCAGATCAGCCGGAATTACGCCAAGACGATTTTTACCAAACGTTACGGCTACGACCCCGTTACGGGCAACCACTCGACGCCGCTTTATCCTGCGAGCGGAAACAATTCGGTGATCGATTACGATAAACTTGTCAGTTTCGGGAAGACCCTCGATAATTCCACCGGGCAAGCTATTACGGAAAACGCTATGGCCTCGTTCTACGGTACGATCGACTATATCCTGCTCAACCGCTATGTTTTCAATGCCTCGGTAAGATCCGACGGATCGAATAATTTCGGCAGCAAGGAGCAGTTCAATGCTACCTGGTCGGCAGGTTTTTCTTGGAATATAGACGAAGAGTCGTGGATGAAAGGGAAAATCTCGGATGTGATCAGTTCGATGACGCTCCGTTTGGCCACGGGTTATACGGGCGGTGTCAATAAGTCGGTCTATCCGGTAATCATCATGAAATACGATAACACGTTTCGAATTTCCGATACGGATTCCTACCGGATGGGGACTATTTCGAATGCCCCGAATCCGCATCTGAGCTGGGAGAAGACCTGGGATATCAAAGCGGGTCTGGACATCGGATTTTTCAAGGATCGTTTGCGATTGCAGGTCGAAGCATACAACCGTAAAGGATACGATCTCGTGACTTCTTCGCGCGTGAATTCGGCAGTCGGATTTATTTCGCAGGGATATAATACATCCGAACAGGTGAACCGGGGAGTCGAGTTCACTTTGGGGGCGACGATTCTGCGTTATAAGGATTTTGCGTGGAATTTTACTGCCAATGCGGCTTACAATATGAACAAACTGACCAAATACGTGTCGCCCAACAGCGGTATCTATGGTCAGTATTATGTAGGTTATCCCCAGGGGATGATCATCACGGGCAAGAGTACGGGCATCGATCCATCGACGGGATTCTACAATTACGAACTGCGTCCCGATGCGAAAATAAACGAAGTCGCGGACTACCGGAACATGCAAAACTATCTTTTCTATGTAGGTACATCGACGGCTCCCTGGACGGGCGGGTTCAATACGTCCGTTCGTTACAAGGGGCTTACGCTCAGTATGAACGGTGTGTTTTCGTTGAACGGCAAAGTGCTGAACGATATCGTATCCCCCGCATCCTACAGTTCGGTGAGTGACCGGAATATGACCGGTGTGGATAAGGAGCCCATTCCCAACTCCAAATACGACCTTTATGTCAACCATCTCAATGTCGTGCGTGATGTAACCTATCGCTGGACTCCGGATAATCCTGTTACGGACGGTTATCCGCGTCTGATCGACATATACGGAGGGCGCCTTTACGATCAGAACGGCAATCTTATCGCCCAGAGTCTTCCTTCCGAATCAAGAGTTACGAACTGTCTGTTGCTGGAGAATGTTTCTTATTTGAAAATCAGTTCCCTGACATTGCTTTACGACCTTCCCGGCGCGTGGGTGAAGAAACTTCACATGCAAAATTGCAGCGTGTCGTTTACGATGAACAATCTGGCGACGTTCACGAATTACTCGGGGCTGGACCCTGAAACTCCCGGTGCGGTGTACCCGCAATGCCGCTCCTATTCGATCGGACTTTCGATCGGATTTTAATTCCGAAACGGTAATTTCAAAACAGAGAGTATGAAAAAGACATTCACAGTGATTGCACTCGTGTTATTAGCCGTATCCTGCAACCGCTATTTGGATATAAAACCTTACGGACAGACCATCCCCGAAACAGCCGAGGAATTTTCAGCGTTGCTCCATGCGCATCTCGACGAGATCGATTACGGAGAGGAGGTCGTGATGGGCGACGGATTGGAAATGGCCGATTTGGAGTGTTATGCCGATAACCTGGCTGCTAATCTGACTCAATATCCCGGAGGAAATTATATTTCGCTTTACATAGGAGAGCAACTTTCCGCTAAGCAAACTCTGTATACGAATCTTTATGCGGTGATTCGGGATTGCAACATCATAATCGGTTATCTCGAAGACCGGAGCAGCCGGCTCGGGATGGACGTGCTCGGTACGGCGTATGCCCTTCGCGGTATCTGCTATTATAATTTGCTGCGCAACTTCTGTCAGGCTTGCAATCCGGATAATCCGGGGCCTGGTGTACCGTTGGTTACAGAATTTGATATGGAGGCGAAGCCTACTCGCAGTACTTATAACCAGACCGTCAAACGGATCGAAGAGGATTTGAATAAAGCGATCGAATACGACATTCAGGATGAGATCTACCGCTTCAATTCCGATGTCGCCAAAGGCTATCTGGCCCGGCTCTATTTCTGGACACAGCAGTATCGTTTGGCAGCTCAGTATGCCTCGGAGTTATTGGAAAAGTATCCGTTGCTCGATGCGGAACCTTACAAGGCGATGATCGGGGAACAGATGGCCAAGAGTGGCAACATGATCTTCAAGGCACAGATTTATGCTGGATCTTCGGAATCTACGGCGCTGACGAATTCAAAAAATTATTTGAAAAACAGACCTTGTTCCCGCCTGTTTTACGATCTTTTCGCCGAAAAGGAAAAAGATGTGCGTTTCACGCTGTCGATCGATGCCAAAAGACTGCCGGCTAAGAACCTGCTTTCCTGCCTGCGAAGCGCTGAATTGCAGTTGATTCTAGCTGAGAGTTACTATCATAGCGAAGAACCCGAAAAGGCCCTTGCTGCTTTGAACGAACTGCGACGAAAGCGCATTGCCGATGTCTCGGACTACACGATGCAGACTCTGCCTCCGGTCGATCACGACGATTTGATTCAGGTCGATGCCAAGGGAAATGCGCTGACTCCGCTGCTGTATGCTATTCATTGCGAACGCCGCAAGGAACTTTTCCTTGAAGGAGATCGCTGGTACGAACTCAAACGTAACGGATGTCCGGAATTCTGGGTCGCCAAGCAGGGACTGAAATACACGACTTATTCCTGGATGTATACTTTCCCGCTTTACGCTCCCGATATTCAATTGGTCGAGGGGTTGGAGCAAAATCCGGGGTACGATAAAATGGAATAAAAGAATCAGGATTATGAACAATACGATGAAAAGACGAATGATTGCGTTTGTCGCAGCGATTGCGGCTGTTGTGTCGCTGAGTGGCTGTGATGACAACTATGATGAGACGCCGCCTTTGGCTAAGGATTATTTGACGAAATACATTATGCCCGACGGTGTATTTCTCGGGAATGAGGATTGGGCGCAGATCGCAAGCGAAGAAGATGAATATGAAGCCTTTCTGGAAGGTTCGAAATAACTGTTGAACAAACCTTTATTAATTAAAACTTTGGTTATGAGAAAATTTTTATTTGCATTGCTCGCGGCGCCGCTGTTATTCGGCGCTTGTTCGGATGACAACGATGAATCGACGCCTACGCTTTCTTTTGCGAAGCCGGTGCTCGCGCTTTCGACAGGTTCTGTAACACTGGATCTGCAAGTCAGCGGTGTAGATTTATCATCGCTTGCGTCGCCCGTCACCGTTCCCGTTGCTTTCTCGGGTACGGCTGTCAAGGGTTCCGAGTATTCCGTATCGGCCGAACAATTCATATTGGGAGGTAACAATCAGTCGCTTTCGATTACGGTAACGGCTTTGGACAACTACGACGAAGCCAAGGAAATCGTCGCGACGTTGGGCTCGGTGGCTGACTTTATCCCCGGGAAAAATGCCACGGCGAAGATCAGTCTGGGAGTGAAAGGTAAAATTATGTATTCCTTCTCTGTCAAATCCATGACCATGGGTGAGACCGGTTCCGTTCAGTTGGATCTTTATACGGCTACGGGGGCAAAATATACTGCGGAGCAGGATATCGTCATTCCCATTGAGATCGCCGAAGGTTCGACGGCTGTCGAGAATACCAATTTTACGTTCGAGGGGGCTAAACAACTGGTTGTCGCTCAGGGTAAAAGTTCAGGTGCCATTACCCTTAAAGCCGGCACGCTGGAAACCGGAAAAGACAAGGTCGTTCTGAAAACCGGACTGGAGAACAACAAAGGATTCGTCCGGGGACAGTATAACGAGATTACCGTAACGATTTTCGGATCGTATTTCAGCAAACTGGAAGGTACATGGAAAATGAGTGCCGAAGGTAATTATGATCCTATGGAGTATGCCAATCTGAATGGAAGCAGTTCTGAATACGACAAACCTACGTTCGACGCCGATATGGCTGCTTTACCCGCATATAATGCAAAGGACCGGTTGATTTTCACGGAAGAGGGTCTTACGACCTCGCTTGAATCGACCTTGAAAAACTTCTTCCGGGAGAATTCGGGTATCTCGAATGGTGGCGAATTTACATTATACAGCATGTCGGGGAAAATTCCGGTTCAATTAATCCTTCTGGATAATGTAAATCGCTATTTTTCTGCAATAGAGCAGAGTCAAGATACAGAAGCTTATATTGGAGTCCGTTTTAAGGATGGAGATGCCAATAAAATGGAGATGTATTTTATTGATTTTGATTCAAAATCATTTTTGATTGATAAATTGTATTACGAAGAAAATAAACCGACCGCTCAATATTATCCTTATATTTCCTTTACATTCGAGCGAGAGACTGAATAAGTCAGCCTTTTTCGTTATAACAAGGGGCTGTCTAATAAGTCCCTGAAATTGAAATCACCCTCGTCAGAGCTTGTTCTGGCGAGGGTGAAATCATTAAACCGGACTTGTTAGATAGTCTCTTGTTATATTTATTTTACTTATGCTTTGTATTGATTTACCAGTGCTCTTAAAGTTTCTTCTCTTATAAGACCGACTGCTTTGGCAACAATTTTATTATTTTTAATAATTAGAGTGGTAGGTAATGTGTTTACACCGTATTTTGTTGCAATATCTTCTCCTGCTTGATCGATGTCAATACGTCCAAAATGACATTCTTTATTTGTATAATCATTTGCAACTTTTTCAAATATTAAGCGATACCTCTTACATGGACCATTCCATGGGGCTGTAAAATACATCACCAATACCCCAGGTCCCTCTGTTGACCAGAATTCAACTTCACCCTCGGTCAGGAGGTTAAATACGGCTACTCGTGTTTGTGCCAAAGGACTCATATTGCGAAATAATTCGAGTAATTGCGAATTTGTCAATGGTATTGACACGTGTTCGATTGTAGTGGTTTCGGCTTCTAAAAATGTTGACTGGTTTGCAAATTTCGGTTCTTCGACCTTGCAAGATACGAGGTATAGAATAATCCCTAACAATAAGACAAGTTTCTTCATAAATTGAAAAAATTAAAATAATTATTTGACTTTATAGCTTTCTATTAATTCTGTTAGTGCTTTTTCACTCAATATTTCCACAAAGGTAGCCACAACCTCTCCATTTTTAATTATAATAGTTGTAGGAATTTTAGCAACATTGAATAGTTCTGCCAGTTCTGGAGATTCATCCACATCAACTTCCAAGAAACGACATACACTGGCAGTGTATTTTTCTGATACTTTATGATAAATGGGCTTATACATTTTACATGGTCCACTCCATGTCGCTGTAAAACAGACAGCAACCAGAGAAGTATTCAAATAGCTCTTAAATTCTTCTAAACTGCTTACTAAAACAACCGCACGAGTCTGTACAGTAGTTAATGTGTTATACAACCCAATAATTTGTGCGTCGGTTAACGGAATACATACATGCTCAATGTTGGACTCTGTAGTCGTTAATTGAGAGTCGGCATTTTTCTCTATTTTACAAGAGGAAAAAAATAGAGATTACCATAATAAAAGAAATAATTTTTTTCATAAAGCGTTAATTTTATTAACATTCTAAATGTATGAAAATAAAATGAAAAATACAATAGAATGGAAAAATATTTTTCCTGCCACCCAAAATCGATCCGAATACAAACTTTAACACAGTTTGATTTACGCCCCACCTACTGTTGAAATCGAGATTATTGAATCTGGAATTATTTTAATTTTGTTGTCGCAATATCTCAGCATCGTCGAGTAGTTTTTTCGCTTTCCGCTCCTTAACAGTCGCCTGCTCCAACCGTTCAGCCTGACGCCTTACGGCTTCTTCGTACCACTCGACTTGGTTTCGGACGGTATCGCGCATGGCCGTGTGCTGCTTATCCCTGAATATCGTTTCCAACCTCCATTAGCTCCTTTTCCTTGATCTCACCCCGCATTTTCACGTAGCGGTATTTCAGGTCGTTCGCAGCTAACAGCCGATTATTCTCTGAGATTCGGTAAATGAATGCGCCTTGCAGGAAAATACATCCCAGCATGGCGAACATCATCAGAAATGTTTTCGAAGAACTGATGTCGAGCGTATAGGTATGGCGGTGTTCCTGTGCGGGCAGGGCGTCGGGCCTTGTCAATGCTTCGACGGCTTGCCCGACCTGCTCGATCAATGTATGTGTCTGCCTGTTCTCCTTGTCGATCACCTCCAGTCTCCCTGCCAACTGCGCCAGCAGTGTGTTGTATCTGTCGGCAAATTCCCGCTCCTGCTCGGTTTTTACTCCGGGCAAGGCCGTATGCCGTTGCAGGCGTTCGAGCAGCTGTGCGATCTGCCCCTGCGAGAGCTCTGCGGCCTCTATCAGCCGTTCGATCCGTTCCAGCTGGATATTATCCAAACCTGTGTTTCCTGCGCCGCCTGCTTTAGCGTTTTTGATAGCTTTGACAAGCGTTTCCTTGAGGTCTTCATACATCTCAATCGAGAGGTCGATCTTATTTTCGTCGTTCATGGTTTCTCGGTTTTAAGGTTACAGTTTCATTTTGGCTCTTCTTTTCTGTTCTTCGAGTCTGCGTCGGTGTTCCATCGCAGCTATGGCCATCGCCTCGGCCGCGGCATCGAGCAGCGCCGTGATTCGTGCTATATGCTCTTCGGGGCTTTCTCCCGGTTTGCGTTGCAACTGCCCGGCCGACACTCCGCCGGGCGAATCGGTAGGCGACAGCGGAATACCCCCGGCTTTTCCGAGATTGACCGTTGGCGGCTCTTCGCGTGCACTGCTGCCGCCCATGCCTCCGAACAGCCCGGCAAATGCCGAACGGTAATTGCCTGCCGCCGCCGAGAGGTTCCCGAAGAGCGTGGCCCGGTGCTGGGTTTGTTGCTGCACGTGGGTAAAATGACGGTCGAGTTTCGTAAAGCTGAAAGCCCGGTCGATCTTCGATCCGGAGAACTCGAAGCCGTTTTTCGAGAAGAGGATACCCTGCTTGCGGTCGGTATTTCCGCAATACTTGTAACGGACGCCGATGTCCTGTTCCTTTAATTTGCCTTCCAGTTCGTTCCAACTTTTGCTCTTGGGCAGACAGCCTTTGATCGCATCGTGGATTTCGTATCTGGTTTTGTCGGGTTCGCGCAACCGCTCCCGCCGTACGTCGTCCTTTCCCGGTGCGAGATACAATCCGTACTTCTCGGTCAGCTCCCGGCAGACCTTGGCGTTGCGGATCTTGATGTTCCTGTCCGATATGGTCTGCCCGTTGTTCCCGACCCGGTTGTAGACCAGATGGCAGTGCGGATGGGGCTGGTCGAGATGGCGCACCAATAGGTATTGCGTATCGGTGATGCCCATCTTCTGCATGTACTCCTTTGCGATCTGCGTCATCAGGGCGTCGGTCATCCGCGGAGCGTCCTTGGGTGAGAAAGACAGCGAGATATGCCCGACGGTGTTTTTCAGCCGCGGGTTCAATAGGGTCTGGTCTTTGAAGTCCTGCACCATGTCCTTTACTTCCGGGGGCATGACGCCCTCGGCTTCCAATATCCGAGATTCCTCTTTCATCACGTAGCCCACCGTTCCCGAAAAGGACGAGCCCGATATTACCTTACCGATCATCGCAGATCTGTTTCAGGAGTTTTTCGATGGCCGTGACGATCGCCGCATGTCGTACCCTGACAGCCGTCAGACCTTTGGCATTGGCCAGCCGGGTCAGCTGGTTCAGATTCCGGGCGACGCCTTTCAGTTGGGCCATGAAATCCAGTTGTTCGCGGGTGATCCGCGCCCTTACCGTTCCTCGGTCTATCAGCTGGCGCAGGACTTCGGCTGGCGGTTGTCTGGCCTCGCGGCAGAGGGCTGAAAAGCGGAGTTTCCGTTCGGGGCTGAGCCGGGTGCTGACGACGTATTTGCAGATGCGTCCGATGCCGACTTTCGGACGACCGCCCTGTTTGCTGTATGTTTTCTTCGGTGTTTCCATGATAAGTGGTGTGTAAGCATTTTTTTGTTCAGACCAGCGGGATCTTACGCCGACCAGCGGGGAAGGCGCAGTTTTCGTCTACGAAAACACAACCTTGCCTCCCTTAAATCTTTACCCCTTTCCGACGCGGAGGCTCGATCGCCGCGATTTCTGCTTTCGGGGCTTGCAGATTATTCCGAAGAGCCTGAACAGCCTTTGTTTCGGAAGCGTTCTTCTGTGTCGAAGGCTTTTGTGTTCGGCCTTTTATGCGGGCGGTTAGATAGTCATTTACGTCCTTGTGCCCGCTGTAAAAACTGCTTTGGTCGATTACCTCGTTGCGGGGGCAAAGACGGATCAGATCGGCAGTTGCCTTGCGTCCTGCCTCGTCGTTGTCGAAGAAGGCGTGAATCACCGGATGCCGGGAGATAAACGGAACGGCTTTGGGCAGGTTGACGACCGAGTTCAGAACCGCGGCGTCGATGCGCAGTCGTTCGGGGTATTTCAGCGAGAGATAAGCGAGGAAATCCATAAATCCCTCGAAAGCGATTACCGTATCGGAACGGTTGTCGATGGTGGTGATATGTTTGGGCGATGAGCCGCCTTTGAACCGTGCGGATCGGAGCTCCCATCCTCCGGCATCGTTGCGGAACCCGACGGCGAAAAAGGCGCGGCCGTTTACCTCGTAGCGAACTTCGCGGCAAAATGCCGCTGCGACCGACGGGACGATGCCGCGCGAGGCGAGATAACCGACCAATGCCGGATGACGGAGCGGAGCGTCGGAGAGGATGCGGAGCGCGGGAACGGCGGCCGGACGCAAGACCGGCAAGGGCCCTCCGGCAGCTGGACGCTCGCCAATACCCGGTGAAAGAGAAGCGGAACCGGCGTCCCTTTTTTCACCGTTTTGCAGCCGTCGGACGGCCTCACGGTTGTCGCACCGCTCCAACCGTATTACGAGGGTGCGCAGCGTGCCGCCCTCTCCCGATCCGAAGTCGTACCAGAGATTTTGCACGTAGTCCACTTTGAAACTCGGTGTACGCTCTTCACGCAAAGGGGAAAGATACATGCCGTAGCCGTTGCGTTCGTATTTGGGCTGAATACCTCGTTGGGAGAGGAATTGCCGGATGCCGATATTTTTCAGATCATTCATAATTTTTGTTTTTCGAAGTTTGCCGATATTGCCTTACTACCTACTACATTTGCGTAATCGTTTGATAAATAATTCGCTATGTGTAGTAACCAAGTTTATGTCACCTTACTACCGTAGTAATTGACGTAGTGGCGTAGTAAGATGTCGTAAGGTGTGTATTTTGTATTCTGCTACATGGCAGCCTATTCTTTTTCAATGTTTTATCGCAGTGTGTAGTAGCGTAGTAACTACAATCCGTAAGAGACGAAAGGGTTGGGTGAGATTTTTTCAATGACCCAGCCGTAGACGGGATTTCCGTTGATACGCTTCGAGCGTCGTTCGAACCCGGCCTTGCGCAAGGCTTCACCCATACGTTTCTCGGAGAGGTTCAGCGACGAATAGCTGCGCAGGTAGTCCAGAATCTCCACGGTGGTCATAAAGCAATCCGTGACGGCATGTTCCGGAGGCTTCTCGAACCCTTTCAGCAGCATTTCGTATTCGATGGTCTGGACATGGAATGCGGCGTTTCCCCGGTGCAGTTCTTCGATCTCGGTGTCGTCGAACCAGTAGCGGAATCCGTTATTCAGGAGCGTTCGGGCTTCGGAGTATACCCGATCCATATCTACCCATATCGCCCGGTCGATGTCGATGGATAACACCTCGAAGGGCAGGAAGCGCCGCGAGCCGGTCGGGTCGGTCAGAAAGTCGTTCCCGTTCACCGAGGCCATGAAGCTCGCCAAGTGGGGATACTCTTCGATGTAGACGTCGTAGGGCCGCCGGTATTTGACCGAAGGAGCCGTGATGAGGTTCTTCAGCTCGTTTTCATCCCGTTTGTTGAGCGCCTTCAGCTGGTCGTCGATGTTGATGAAGAGGTATTCGGCGACCAGCGTCAGCACGTCTTTGTTCTGCGGGTCGATCTTTCCCGTGAAAAGATAACTGGCGAGTGCGCGGGGACAGAGGTTGTCGAGCCATGTGGTCTTGAATTTTCCCTGCTCGCCGGTCAGTACCAGACAGACGTGGTTCTGACATCCGAGGTCATTCATCGCATTGGCGACCACGCCGACGAGCCATTTGGTCAGGTACTCCGACCAATGCCGGGCATTGCGCACAGTGACGGTCGCGGCCAGTTCGTCGATGGCCTGCGTTCCCTTTACTGGCGGCAGTTTATGAAAATACGCCTGCACGGGATTCACACGCTCGGAGAAGTCGCTTTCGAGCATGCTGCGCAGGTTCTCCGCCGAGGTGGAGATGCCGATGGTGCGGTCGAGCTCCCGCCGGAAGGAGTTGAGCCGGTATTTGGTCACGGGGAGGAACTCGCCGTCGCTGCTGCGGAACTCCGCACGGCTTTTGGCCGTGTTGTAGCGAAAGGCGTATGCTCCCGCAGGAACTCCTCGATACGCTCGTTCCGGGACTGCTTGCAGGGGGCTGCAACGCTGTCTGACACCTTATTTGCCATCGCGCTCGCCGAGAATCCGTTGAATGTCCGAGGTGCGGTAGCGAACCTTGTTCCCGACCTTAACGGCTTTCAGATATCCTTTGCGGTTCCAATGCCAGAGCGTCGCATCGCAAACGCCGCATAGCTCTTTGACCTGTTCTTTGGTCAGGTAACGTTCCTTGCGGGCTTCAGCGACCTGTGTGGCCAACTCTTCTTTGGCGCGGTCGATAAGGCTTTTGGAGAAAGCCAACAGATCCTCGCCGCTTACCTCCAGCCGGATGCTGCCCGGAGCATCCCGGAGGATGGATAACAAATCTTTCATACATTGCTTTCCGCCCGTTATGAGGCGCAACATTCCGGCGGACGGGAAAGCAACGCCGCCGCCCGGAAATCCGAGCGACGGCGCAAATATAATGTTATGATTGAACGATATTTAAGCGTTTAATTCGCGGTGTGTTAAGGCGAATTTAACGAGCCTTATTGCGATAGAAAATCTTTTATTTCCCGGATGATAATGGCCTCGCCGCCCCGACTGCTGACGGCCGATCCGATAAGCAGCGGTTCCGTCAGGCGGCTGTATGCTTCCTGTATGCCCCGCTCGTGGACGATGCGGATGTCTGAGCCGTATTCTGCTTGCAGGGCATCGCGGAACGGTTTGATGTTGATGGGAACTACCAGATAGCGCAATTCATCGAGTGCGATCTTCAGACGTGCGATGTCGGTCTGGGTGTGTCTCTTCGTGATGTATTCGCCGATCTTTTGCCGCAACACGTCGGGATGCGTGACAGCCGGTGAAAACATGTCCACCAATGATTTGGTCGTACTCGGCCGGCCGGGTTTCCTCTTTTCACCCGCATCTTCGGCCGGAAGAGTGCCCGCGGCCCATTCCAGCACCCGGTCGCTTTCGGCCAGCCGCATCGCTTCGCGGTGGGCATCCCAGTCCTGCTTGGTGCGCAGTTCTAATTTGATGGAGCGGGAGATCAGCAGTCTGATCGTGGCGCTCATGGTCATCTTCTGCAAGAATCCCAGATCGGGCGAGCGCCGCAGCTCTTCGCAACGCTCCACCATCCGTTCGAAACTCTTGCCGAAGTAGAGCCAGCAAAGCATCGCCGGGAGCGTGGAATCCTTGCCGGGCTGTTCGCACTCCCGGATGATCTTGCCGGCAAGGTCGTGTTGTCGGGCCGCCTGTTCGATCTCATCGACATGCTCGAACAGTCCTTCATTGGCTTTGTCGGACATTAGGCGCCGGTACCGGGGGATAAGGGACATGGCTTGGAATATGACCGACTGGCACCCTGCATAGTCACGGGCGTTCATCGCCTCTTCGAATGCGGCGTATTCTTCGAGGTGGGTGTCCATCCATTCCCGTAACTTTGCTTTGAAAGCCTCGTATTCCTGCTGGCCCATAGTATTGTACTACTTTTTTAAGACAACCCATCTGCCGCCTTTTGTCGGCCCTTCATGACTGATAATCCCCTCTTTGTTCATTTGCAGTAGATAATGCTTAATGCTATTCGAGGTACGTCCTAATAACGCTTCCAATTCCCTGCCGGAGATTGCCGGATTCTTTTGGATTTCGTAGATGATCCTTTCCCGAATATTTTGGGGTGTTTCTTGTGGGTTTCTTGTGGGTTTCTTGTGGGTTTCTTGTGGGTTTCTCTCAGCACCGAAGCCTGCATCGTAATATCGTTTCGATGCTTTTTCAATTACCCGAAATGCCGTGACAAATGAAAAGTCGAATTCGGCTTTTTCATTGCCGTTTTCCGTCAGCTCTTTTTGAACCCTATAAACACCTCGGCTGAAACGATTGACATAACCGAGAATTTTCATCGCTTCGGCAATGAACGGATTGCGGTAATCGCTTACATTCGGAAAATTCTCCGGACTGACTTTTCCATATAAACCGCCGGGATTTTGTATTTCAATACGATCATCGTATTCATAGAATTGTATCGGGGCATTCGTTTCATAATCCCGGTGCATGATCGCATTCATCAGAAGTTCCCGCGTTGCCCAGTATGGGTAATTCGCAACGGTTTCTTCCCGGAGAACACTAATCGGAATCGGGCGTTTTTGCGACACACTCGTTTCGACGAATGCGTCTATTTTAATGAGGTCATGGCAAAGGTTATTCCCGAACTTGTGTTCATTGATGATTTCCCCTGCACGATCCACACCTTTGAAACGGACATATTGGACATAAGCTCCCGGAAAATAGCGCCCCGGATTTCCCCCGAACAGAATAATGCATCCGTTCGTCGGACAGTTATATCGCAAGTCGAAAAATCCGAGTGATGCCAACTGTTCTTCAAGAGGGCGCTTATCGTCTGCAAGAATTTCACTGGCTACGGCTTTTGGTAAAAATTCTGACCGAACAAGGTTTATATCAATGTCGGCAAGCGTCGTTCCGATACACGGCATGGCATCGAACGTTCGAATATTAGAGATTCTTCGCTCCATCAATATTTTTTCTTCGGCTTCCGATGCGATGCTTTTGCGCGGACCTATCCGTACCCAAATACGTCCCCGGTATCTGACCGGAGGAAATTCGGACGGTTTGACCTCGACCACGAGTAAATCGCCACCTTCCAAAACAAAGCGCTCGACAGTCATTACCGGTTGCGGGAGAATATTGCCGTCGGTGCGGATATTGGTCATTTTGAGTAGTAGACCATCATCGACACGCAGGCCGGATAACTTCCCGTTGTCTTCGGCTCCTATAATCAGATAGCCGCTTTTGTCATCGCCGGGTAAATCATTGGAAAAAGCACAAATCGCCTGGCAAAATTTGTCCATATTGGTTGTCGAGGTCGTTATCTCGATGTTGTAGCTTTCCGGATTGCCAAGTATTTGTACCAGTTGTTTCTGTGTTAACATAATGCGGCTCTCAATTTGTTAGGACAAAAATATGGATTCTTTTCAGTAAATTCTAAAAAGCAATATATTATTTCAGCAAATCGACCAACTGTTGCTTCATTTCATCGTCAATGGTGCGATAACGAGCGAAAGCCTTGCTGCCTTCCTTATGTCCGCTCAAAGCTCCGACTAAATTGGGGTCTTTGACCTGCTTGTATAGATTTCCGACGAATGTCCGGCGGGCCAGATGCGACGAGGCGATCTCGTAAAGCACCCTCTTTTCTTCTTCGCGGGTGGTGGGGTTTATGACCGTAACCAACCGCTTCAATCCGGCGGCTTTGAAAATCCGCTTGATCGCCAGATTGTATTTCTGCTCGGAGATGAACGGTAGCAGTTTGTCGCCGTCCAGACT
>ENA-ORLY01002186-ORLY01002186.1-human-gut-metagenome-genome-assembly--contig:-NODE-2186-length-19721-cov-4.254785_pt1 | contig 19721 bp, 16 predicted proteins | sample MGYA00243071_ERZ508832 | MGnify/ENA primary metagenome ERZ508832 (study PRJEB26277, sample SAMN04329777) | human gut metagenome | biome: human-associated habitat | host: Homo sapiens | place: USA... | reverse complement strand
TAAGACGTACACGTCACTCCAGCACAGCCTAACTCAGGCAGACTTAGATTTTCTTATTTTCGTACAACGGAACAAAACAGACCCTGCTTTGTGCAATTTGCCAATCAAAAAACTTGAAACTGCCTTTTTACACCCCCTAATCCTACAGAAAAAAGACGGAGCATTTGCTCCGCCTCTGTTGGTATCATGATTTTTAATGATGAAACAGCCGGATTCCGGTAAATGCCATCGCCATTCCATATTTATTACAGGTTTCAATGACATTGTCATCACGGATAGAACCGCCCGGCTCAGCCACATATTTTACACCGCTCTTATGAGCACGTTCGATGTTATCTCCAAATGGGAAGAATGCATCGGATCCAAGTGCCACATCTTCTAACTGATCTAACCATGCACGTTTTTCTTCTCTCGTAAATACCTCCGGTTTTACTTTGAAGATTTTTTCCCATGCACCGTCTGCTAAGACATCCATATAGTCTTCACCGATATATAAGTCGATGGAATTGTCACGGTCTGCTCTTCCGATACCGTCTACAAACTGTAAACCTAAGACCTGCGGAGACTGGCGAAGCCACCAGTTATCTGCTTTGCTTCCTGCAAGGCGCGTACAGTGGATACGGGACTGCTGTCCTGCACCGATTCCGATTGCCTGTCCACCTTTTGCATAACATACGGAATTGGACTGTGTATATTTTAAAGTGATCATGGAAATTGCAAGATCGATCTTTGCAGATTCCGGGATTTCTTTGTTCTCTGTTACGATATTTGAGAAGAAATCCTCATCGATCTTTAATTCGTTTCTGCCCTGCTCAAACGTAATACCAAAGACTTCTTTTCGCTCGAGTTCCTTTGGAACATAGTTCTCATCAATTTCAATAACGTTGTAATTTCCTTTTTTCTTTGCTTTTAAAATCTCAAGAGCTTCCGGCTCATATCCCGGTGCGATCACACCATCGGACACTTCTCTTTTGATGATCTTTGCGGTTGCAACATCGCAGACATCCGATAAGGAGATAAAATCTCCAAAAGAGGACATACGGTCAGCTCCTCTGGCTCTTGCATAGGCATTTGCAAGTGGAGTAAACTCCATATCCATATCGTCTACCCAGTAAATTTTCTTTTCCACATCACTCATCGGGAGTCCGACTGCTGCGCCTGCCGGTGATACATGTTTAAAAGAAGTTGCTGCAGGAAGTCCGGTTGCTTTTTTTAATTCCTTGACTAACTGCCAGCCGTTAAATGCATCTAAAAAGTTGATATATCCCGGTTTTCCGTTTAAAACCTTAATTGGAAGTTCTCCCTCTTCCATGTAGATCCTTGAAGGTTTCTGATTTGGATTGCATCCGTATTTTAATTCTAATTCTCTCATAGTTTCTCCTCTATCTCTGATTCTTATTTACGATCTTTGTCTCATAAGTTCCATTTTCAATATCAATATATCTTACAAATAAAGATACTTTGTTGTCCTCATTTAAACTATTCCAGAGCAGATTGGTATACTCTTCGATATCATCTGAAACAGCGATCAGTTCCGGTTCTCCCTCAAAACTTGGCAGCGGATTGCCATCCCCCATATAAGTATGTATAAAATGTCCTTCGCCGCTCTTTGGATTTTCATATGCAAAGGTATAACGATTGCAGGAAGAAGGGTCACCGTTGTTGCTTTTTAAAATAGACATTGCATAGTTGTAAGAACCCTTGTCCACATGCATAATACCGGAAATACGAGGTGTATAGTTCGGTGCATCCGGCTCAAACTCTCTGGTTCTGAGTGCCTGCTCAAATGTCTGCTGTTTATCCATTAATTCATAGATCGTATCAGTCTGATCTCCGTTTGTGACAATGGTCTTATTTCCTAATACACGCACCGGTGCATAGATGATCAGGCTTGGATCACTCAGCTTCGATGGGTCAAATGCTTCTGTACGGATGCCTTCTCCTTCTGTCACAAAGACACGGTTACGGCTGTTCTCGCTTCTTCCCATGATAAAATAAGCGGTTACTGCATATTTTCCATTTGGTGACTTACCGATAATAATCCCACGTCCAGGATAAGAATTGTTCTGTAATTCTTTTTCGATTGATCTCATTTCCATGAATATAATCCTCCTACTTATGATTGCCCACAAAGCGTGGCATTTAGATGCTCTAACTTTTTCTATCTTAACATGAAATAAGACTCCATTTCAATGAAAGGAGCCTTATTAGTAGTATTAAATTATTTACTTAATTCTATTAGTCACTCTTATAAATAAATTTTATAAAATCTTTGCGTACTCTGCCACCTCCGGAAGTCTCTGTGCCACACCTGACAAAAATGGCTGAATCTCTTCCTCCGGCTGCGTTAAATCCGGCACCATAACCACCCTCAGCCCTGCCGCATAAGCAGACCGTACCCCGACCGGAGAATCCTCTACTGCAATACACTTTGACGGTTCTTTTTCTAACTGCCTGCACGCCTCTAAATAGACATCCGGCATTGGTTTGCCGTTTTTGACATTCGACACACTTAAAATCCGGTCAAATTTTTCTAAAACGCCAATCTGCGATAAATAAGAACTTGCACGTTCCATATCCGTTGCCGTTGCAACTGCCGTCTGCAAACCTTCTCTTTTTAAAATACTTAACACTTCATCCACGCCCGGCTTTTTCTCTATGCCGCGGCTTTCTAAAATTGCACGAAGCCGCTTTCGACGCTCTGCATGAAAATATTCAAAGTCAAAATCCTCTCCGTACTTTTCTAACAGCATCGGCTTGGAAAATTTCCGGTTCAGGCTTCGCATAGACAGAAAAACCTCTCTTGGAATCTCATAGCCCATCTCTTTCGTGATGTCCATTCCAAGCTGTATGTAATATTTTTCGGTGTCGATCAACACACCATCCATATCAAAAATAACTGCTTTGATCATGTTAGTTCTTAAAGCTGTGGATCGGAGCCGGAATTCTTCCGCCACGGTTTACAAATGCATCACAGGAATATTTGTTGACCGGCATGATCGGTGCATAACCTAACAATCCGCCAAATTCCACAGTTTCGCCAACCCCTTTTCCGATAACAGGGATAATGCGGACTGCCGTTGTCTTCTGGTTGATCATACCGATTGCCATTTCATCTGCAATAATTCCTGAAATTGTCGTTGCCTTGGTATCTCCCGGAATTGCGATCATATCAAGTCCTACGGAACATACGCAGGTCATTGCCTCTAATTTTTCTAAGGATAATGCTCCTGCCGTTACCGCGTCAATCATTCCCTGATCCTCGCTGACCGGAATAAATGCACCGCTTAAGCCTCCGACATAAGAGGATGCCATGACACCGCCTTTTTTCACCTGGTCGTTCAAAAGTGCAAGTGCTGCCGTTGTTCCCGGTGCTCCTGCATACTCTAAACCAATCTCCTCTAAAATCTCTGCAACGGAATCTCCGATTGCCGGTGTCGGTGCTAAGGACAGATCAATAATTCCAAACGGGATCCCTAATTTTCTTGAAGCCTCCTGTGCTACAAGCTGACCGACTCTGGTAACCTTGAATGCTGTCTTTTTGATCGTCTCACAAAGCACTTCAAAATTCTCGCCACGCACTTTTTCTAATGCCGTCTTAACAACTCCAGGTCCTGATACACCGACATTGATGATCGCGTCTGCCTCGGTCACTCCATGGAATGCTCCTGCCATAAACGGGTTATCATCCGGTGCATTGCAAAGCACTACTAATTTGGCACATCCTAAGGAATCATTCTCCTTCGTATATTCTGCTGCCTGTAAAATGACATCTCCCATCAGTCTGACGGCATCCATGTTGATCCCGGTCTTTGTGGAACCGACATTGACGGAACTGCAGATATATTCTGTCTCGGCAAGTGCCTGTGGGATAGAACGGATCAACAGCTCATCACTTTTTGTCATTCCTTTAGAAACCAATGCAGAATAACCGCCGATGAAGTTTACCCCCACCTCGCGGGCTGCATCATCGAGTGTTTTTGCGATCGTCACATAGTCTTCCGGTGTCTTACACGCAGAAGCACCGATCAAAGAAATCGGTGTGATCGAGATTCTTTTATTTACGATCGGAATACAGTATTTGTTTTCAATCTCTTTTCCTACTTTCACAAGGTCTTTTGCAACCGTTGTGATCTTGCGGTAGATATTTTCATTGACCTTTGCTAAATCCGTATCAATACAATCGAGCAGACTGATACCTAACGTAATGGTACGCACGTCTAAATTCTCATGCTCGATCATCTTATTTGTTTCATTTACTTCCCATATATTGATCATGGTATCTCTCCTTAGATTCTGTGCATTTTTTCAAAAATTTCTTCTCTCTGGCATTTGATATCAACGCCAATCTCTTCTCCAATCTGTGCTAACTCTTTTGAGATGTCGGCAAATGGTTTTTCTGTTCCACTCAGATCTACGATCATCATCATGTTAAAAAATCCCTGCACGATGGTCTGTGAGATATCCATAACGTTTACACGGTTGTTTGCAAGATAGGTGCAGACTTTTGCAATAATACCTACGGTGTCTTTTCCTACTACTGTAATAATTGTCTTATTTGCTGATGTTTCCATTTCTGATTTCCTCTCTGTTTTATTCTTCCTGACTGCTGATACAGTCTGTTTTTATACACAAAGCATCGGCATTGGTTCATTGCGTTTTGCCACATAAATCGGAAAATCGTTTCCCTGATATGGATTTTCTCCTAATGTGACTTCCTGACGCACAGTCTCATATGCCAGCTCTGCATAATTATTTTCTTTGCTTAAATGCCCTAAAATGACAGCTTTCATATCATCATGGAGCAGTTCGCCTAAAAGCTGCCCGGACACTTCATTCGAAAGATGCCCCCGCTCGCCTAATATCCTTCGTTTTAACGGATAAGGATAGCTCCCGGCTTCTAACATGCGCACATCGTGATTTGCCTCTAACAGTAAAATGTCCAGCCCCTGTAATTTTTCAATCAAATAATCATCGTAGATACCTAAATCTGTGATAATGGCGATCTTATGATTTTCATTTTTTAAAATATAGGCAACCGGATCTGCCGCATCGTGCGAAATGCGTATCGGATGCACAACGATCTCTCCGATCGTAATATCCATATCCGGCTCTAAGACACGGTACAAAGACGGGTCTATCTTCCCGACGGAAGGCGTATTGGCAATCGCCTCTAACGTTCCTTTCGTTCCATAAATCGGAAGCCCATATCTTCTTGCAATGACTCCCAAACCACTGATATGGTCGGAATGTTCATGCGTGATCAGGATTCCTTCCATCTCTTCTGTTTTTAAGCCCACGGAGTTCAGCCCCGCTTCAATTCTCTTTCCACTAATTCCGGCATCGATCATCAAATGACAATTCTGCGTTCCCGCACAGATACAGTTGCCACTGCTGCCGCTTGCTATACTACATATTTCCATCAGTTATTCTCTTCCCAATAAATGTCCACGACATCGCCATCTTTTAGTGGTGCCGTATACTCTGTGTTCTGTCCGTTCAGATGTGTGACGATATTCCGTCCTCTCGAATCATTCAGATTAAACTCTATATAGTCAAATACATCCACATAGATGTATTCTGCTTTTCCACTCATAAAGATTGGCTCTTTATTTACGATGACCTGAATGCCTGCCGGTTCTTCTTTCTCTTCCTTTACCGGCTCTTCCGGTGTGGCTGCCGGTTCACTTTCTGTCTGTGTTCCCTCGGATGCTGCTTCTATTTCTTTTCCGCTTTCAGAAACTGCCGGTTCCTCCGGTGCAGCCTCGTCCTGTGCAAGATCCTCAATATGTGTTCTGGTCTCTACCACCGTCCACTCTACGGAAAAATTCTCATAGACTAACGTTGCCATATCTGCATCCCGGTTATTTACTAAAATCTCCTGATCTAAATCCAGTTCCACATCCATGAACTCCACAAGCTGTCCTATCGTATAATAATTGCGCAGCTCGATCCTGTCACCCTCCTGTATCCGGTAAGATGGCGGCTCTAAGACACCGTTGACCTCTACAAACCGTGGGCAGATTACAGTCTTTTTATTGACCTCAAATACGATCGTAGACTCTGTATATTCTTCTAACTGTTCTACCGTACCTGCTGCATCTTCTCCGATCGTAGACGGTTCAATGACGATCTCACAGTTTGCTTCTAACGGAGTATTGATATTAACGACCTTTCCATTCATACGCACGATCGCAGATTCTCCGCTCTGTCCTCTTAAGATCCTCGGTCTTCCATTGACCATGAAATTCACTTCTTTTCCTCTTCTTGGGAAAAGCTGGTCATTTGGGAATCCTGCCTGCATTGCCGCATCCACAACCGTCAGCTTGCTGTTGTCATAGAGTTTCATGCGTTCCCCATTAAAATGAATCATAATAAAGTTATTTTTCTGGTCATAATAATTCAGACAGATACCGATTGGAGTTACTAACAATGGATCTTTCTGGATATCCGTCTGCTCAAAATGTACTTCCTGTAATACTTCTTCTCCACGAAGTGCCACACGCTCATGCGGAAGTCCTAATTTGTCCGCTAACATCTCCGTAAAACCGTGAATCTTTCCGCCACCGCCGACTACGAAAGTCGCACTGACCGATTTGTCCCCGTTTAATGCCTTGATCTTCTCTGCGACAGAGGTTGTGATCCGGTCTACTAATTCCTCTGTGATATCCCATACCTCCTTTGCCGGGATCGTATGAGAAATACTCATGATATCCTTAAATTCTATCTCTTTTTCAGAACCGGAGCCTAACTTAATATGTTCTGCGGTCTTGAAATCCACCAGATAATGCTGTACTAACATTTCCGTAATCTCATCACCTGCAAACGGGATCATTCCATAGGCAATGATACTGCCGTCTCTGGTAATGGAAATATCGGACGTTCCCGCACCCACATCGACTAATGCAATGTTCAGCATACGGAATGCCTCCGGGATCGCTACATTGATCGCAGCAATCGGCTCTAAGGTCATATTCGCAACTTCTAATCCTGCTAAGTTGCAGGCAGAATACAGTCCGTCCACAACATCTTCCGGTAAAAATGTTACGATGATGTCCTCTGAAATACGCTCTGCCTTATGCCCCTCTAAATTAGAAAAAATATCCTCGTTTAAATAATATTTTACAACGGAATAACCGACACAGTAGAATTTGAACTTTGTGTCATTCTCTTCTTTTAAAATGCCGGATGCCTTTTCAATTCCCAACAGGTCCAGCGTATGTATATCTTCCCTTGTAACAACCGTCTCTTCGTCGTATTCATACTCTACCGTTGTGGTCACTGTTTTTAACACACGACCTGCGGCAGCAATACAGACTTCCGTAAGCGGTGCTCCGATCTGTTCTTCTAACTGCTGCTTTACTGCTTCAATGGTCTTCGCAACTCTTCCAATGTCGTGGATCTGACCGTCTAGCATTGCACGGGTCTCATGCTCTTTTATGTACTGTGCAACTACGATAAATTCCGTACCCTCTTTGTATCCGACGGTTCCAACAACATTTCTCGTTCCGATATCCAATCCAAATACCAATGGTTCCATCTTATTTCTCCTCATTAAAAATCTTTACAAGTTGTAAATTTGTATCTTCTACGCTTCCATTGTTATCAATGACTTTCACACAATGTCGGCGGTATTCCTCCTCAGTGAGCTGGCTTGCAAATATCCCATCTATTTTTTCATCGGAATATCCACGGTTTTCGCGAAGCCGCTCCCTGCGATTTTCTTCACTGGTATAAATATACCATAACTCATCACAGATTTCATCATAATGCTCTTCAATTAAAAGAGCTGCCTCTAAAATCAGAAAATCCAGTGCCCCTTTTGTCTTTTCTTCTTCATAGACTTCTAAGATATATTCCCGGACTGCAGGATGTACGATCCCGTTCATCTGCTCTCTTTTTGTTTCATCCGAAAAAATGACCTGTGCCATCTTCAGACGGTCAAAACTTCCATCCTGTAAAAAAATATCCTCTGCTCCAAATACTTCCTTTATTGTATCATAACATTTTGTTCCCGGCATCATCAAATCATGGGCAATTTCATCTGCAAGCATTACTTTTGCATTATAATGTTCTGCAATATATTCTAATATTGCGGATTTCCCGGCTCCGACACCGCCTGTAATTCCAATAAATTTCATCCTATTTTGCCTCGTACCAGTTCTTTCCTGTGTGGGTGTCAATCTCAAGTTCTACTGACAGATCTGCTGCACCCTTCATTTCTTCATCTAAAATCTTCTTTACTTCGTCCACTTCATCCGGTGCCGCCTCGATCAGTAACTCATCATGCACCTGTAACAACAGTCTGGATTTTAATTCTTCGTCGATCAATCTTCTGTGCACACGGTTCATGGCAATTTTAATGATATCGGCTGCCGTTCCCTGGATCGGAGCATTCATGGCAATCCTCTCTCCAAAAGAACGCTGCATGAAGTTCGAGGATGAGATTTCCGGCAAGGGCCGCCTTCTGCCAAACATCGTGACGGAATACCCATCTTTCTTTGCCTTTTCCACACATCCGTCTAAAAATTCTTTGATCTTCGGATAGCTTTCAAAATATCTTTCGATATATTCCTGTGCTTCTTTTTTACTGATGCTTAAATCCTGACTTAAGCCAAAGGAGCTGATTCCATAAACGATCCCAAAGTTGACTGCCTTTGCATTTCTTCTCTGTAAATCCGTTACTTCCTCAAATGGGGTATGGAATACCTGCGATGCGGTCATGCGGTGGATATCCTGTGCCTCCCGATATGCCTGTATCAGCATTTCATCTCCTGACATATGGGCTAAGATACGAAGCTCGATCTGGGAATAATCGGCATCGACAAAGACATATCCGTCTTTTGGTAAAAATACCTTACGGATCATCCGTCCTAATTCCATTCGGATCGGAATGTTCTGTAAGTTCGGATCTGTACTGCTCAATCTTCCGGTTGCTGTGACGGTCTGCTGGAAATTCGTATGAATCCTTCCGTCCTCTTCTATAAAATTCGCAAGTCCGTCTGCATAGGTGGACTTTAATTTTGCAAGCTGGCGATATTCTAAAATTTTAGATACTAATGGATATTCCACTGCTAATTTTTCTAAGACATCCGCTGCCGTGGAGTAACCGGTCTTTGTCTTTTTTCCATATGGCATCTCTAATTTTTCAAACAGAATATGACCTAACTGTTTTGGAGAGTTGATGTTAAAGGTCTCTCCCGCTCCCTCATAGATTTCTTTTTCTAAGACTGCGATCTGGGCAGCTAATTCTTCGCCATATCGTTTCAACTCTTCTGCATCGACATGAACACCCTCTTTTTCCATATCGGAAAGTGTATATACCAGTGGCAGTTCTATCATATCGTAGAGTGTCTGCATTCCTGTATTGTTCAGTTCTTCTAACAGTCTGTCTCTGGTCTTCCACGGAATATATGCCATATAACAGATATATTTTAAGAATGCTTCCGGCTTTGCCTGCTTTGCCTTGACCGGACTTTCTTTTCCTAAAAGGTCTGTTTTCGATGGGATCATCAGACCGGCATAATCTTTTGCCAAATCCTCATAAGGATAGTCGTTTTTCAATGGATTTAACAGATAGGCTGCTACGGAAGCATCAAAATAGCGGTCATTTTCCGGTAACGGCAGTGTCTTTAAGGTCTCTTTTAAGTCCATTACGGATACTTTTGTCTGTCCACCGGATAATTCCCGTATTTCCTCTAATAGTTCTTCGGCACTTACTTCTGTTCCCGCAGACAGATAATAGATATCTTCTTCGGAAAAGGCAATGGACATTCCTTCAATGACCTGCTGTTCTTTTGGCTGTTCAAAAAGGCTTAACTGCTCTGTGATGATGCCTTCTCCCGGTAATAAACAGCATCCGATATGTCCTGCTTTTTTTGCCTTTTTAAAAATATCTGAAATCTGCTTCTTGTCCGTTACAAAGGTAAAATGCTCTTCTGCAAGATTCTTTGGTGCATCAATATCAAATCTTGGCAAAATATTCTTAAATTCCAAACGTTTACACAGCAGATAAGCCTCCTCTGTAAACAGATTTCCCAGCTTCGCATCCTCTAGCGAATATTCAATTGGTGCATGGATCTCAATCGTTGCTAATTCTTTGCTCATCTGTGCCATGTCATAATGTTCTGACAGATTCTGTTTTGCCCGGTTCGGTTTGATCTCCTCTAAATGGTCATGGGCATTTTCAATGCTGCCATAGGATACGATCAGGGCGGTTGCCGTCTTTTCGCCGATTCCCGGAACGCCCGGTATATTATCCGCGGAATCTCCCATCAGGGCTTTGACATCTATAAACTGCAACGGTGTAACCTGATATTTTTCCACTACATCTTTCGCTAAATAATCCTCGATCTCTGTTCCGGTACGTTTGGTCTTTGGAATACGGATCTTGATATGGTCACTGGCTAACTGTAGCAGATCACGGTCTCCTGATACGATAGAAACTTCTAACCCCTGTGCTTCACTCTGCTTTGCGATCGTGCCAAGCAGATCATCGGCTTCATAACCTTCTTTCTCTACAATGGTAACTCCCATAGCCGTCAGCATTTCTTTCATTAAAGGTACCTGCTGTCTGAGTTCCTCTGCCATCGGTTTTCTCGTTCCCTTATAGGCATCATACATCTTATGACGGAAAGTCGGTGCATGTACATCAAAAGCAACCGTCAGATAATCCGGCTGTTCTTCGTCTAATATCTTAAATAAAATATTTAAAAATCCATAGACCGCATTGGTATGAAGTCCCTCGGAATTGGTCAGATCCGGGATTCCAAAAAATGCCCGGTTCAATATGCTGTGTCCATCTACTAATACTAACTTTCCGTCCATGATGCTCTCTTTCTAAGGGCAGAGATCTCTGCCCTTTTTCATTTTTTTATATTGGTCTTGTATAGGTCTTTAACCATTCTCTTTCTTCGTCGGTCAGATATGGGGATACTTTTTCATAGACCATCTGATGATATTCGTTCAGTTCCCTGCGCTCTTTTGCACTCATCTCCTCCGGGAGAATCGCATCTAAGTCGATCGGAACATAGGTAATGTTCTCAAAACGCATGAACTGTCCATATTCATTCTTCTCATCTTTTACACAGATTAATTCATTTTCGGTGCGGATACCGTATTTTCCTTCGATATAGACGCCCGGTTCATCTGTGGTGATCATGCCTTCTTCTAACCTGCCGCTGTCATTTCTTTCAGGCACGATTTTCCAACGGAAACCGTTTGGTCCTTCATGCACATTTAAAATATGTCCGACTCCATGTCCGGTTCCGCATCGGTAATCAATGCCTAAATCCCAAAGCGGCCCGCGTGCTAAGATATCAAGATTGATTCCACAGCATCCATATAGGAATTTAGCATTTGCAAGGTTCATATTGGAACGGCAGACTGCCGTAAAATGCTGTTTTTCTTCTTCGGTCAGCGTTCCGAGCGCAAAAGTTCTTGTAATATCCGTCGTTCCTTCTAAATAGTGTCCACCGGAATCCACTAATAAGAATCCCTCCGGCTTTAACACTGCATTGCTCTCCTCTGTGGCAGAATAATGCATCATTGCTCCATGTGCTGCGTATGCACTGATGGTATCAAAGCTCAAATCCAGATAGTGTTCCTGCTCTTTTCTGCGCTCCTCTAAATAGTCGGATGCAGAGATTTCACTGATTTCGATTTTTCCAATATTCGTCTTTAACCAGTACATGAATTTCGTCACGGCTACGGCATCTTTTAAATGAGCTTCTCTGGTATTTTTCAATTCTGTCTCATTTTTAACCGCTTTTAGCATCAGACTCGGATTTTCGCCCTCTAATACTTCTGCATGCTCTCTGATACACTCTGCGATCCGGTAATTCGTCTCTTCCGCACTGATCAGCACTTTGACCTTCTGAAGATTCTGTGCATAAGTATAGATGTCTTCATATGGGCGGATCGTCACATGGTTCTTCTCTAAATAGTCCTGTACCTCTTTGTCTAAGATCTGTGGATTGACAAAAAGGAGTATCTGCTCTTTTTCAATGCTGACAAAGGATAAAAATACCGGCACATGGTCAATATCTCCGCCACGCAGATTTAACAGCCATGCAATATCATACAGGCTTGATAAAATATGGATGTCGGCTCCTTCTTTTTGCATCTGTATGCGGACATCGGCAATCTTATCTGCCATGCTTCTTCCTGCATAGGCATCCTCTAAGATCCAGACTTTGTTTGCCGGAAGTTGCGGTCTGTCCTTCCAGATATTTCCGACTAAGTCCTCTTTGACATAGAGAGCTGCCTTTTTCTCCTCTGCCATTTTTGCATATTTTTCTCCACTCTTTGCATCCATGACCCTTCCGTCAAATCCGATGCAGGAGCCTTCTGTCAAATGGTCTTTGACATACTCTTCTACTTTTGGCACCCCTTCCTCGCCCATCTTAAAGAGCTTGACGGTACTGCCTTCTAACTGTTTTTCTGCCTGGATAAAATAACGTCCGTCTGTCCACAGTCCTGCCTCTTCTTTTGTGATGACTGCTGTTCCGGCAGATCCGGTAAATCCGGTCATATATTTTCTGGCTTTGAAATATTCACCGACATACTCGGACTGATGAAAGTCGCTGGTCGGCACAATATAAATATCTATTCCACGCTCCTGCATCTGTGCACGGAGTTCTTTTAATCTTTCCTGTATCATTCTTCATCATCCACCATTTCAAAAAATTTTGTGTCCAGTTCCGGATAGGAACGTTTTAAAGAAATCGGTATTCCCGCTGCATTTAAGAAGCAGTGCTCACTCTTTGCCAATGCCCGCAGTTCCCCGCTCTTTTTATCTGTCATGCGGTACTGTATGGTCATTTTTGCCCCGTCATAATCGGAAATTTTTGTTTCTATGACCACGGTATCATGGAAATGTACCATACTGGTGTACTTACATTCCATCGCTACGACCGGACTGATGACCTCGGCTTCCTCTAACTGCTGAAAGCTGTAACCGAGCTGCTCTAACAAATCCATCCTTGCCTCTTCCATCCAACGGATGTGATTGGAATGATGAACAATCCCCATCTTGTCGGTCTCATAATAGTGTGCCTTATGTTCATAAGGTTTGATTTTTCTTGGTTTCTGTTGTTCGTAGGGTGCAATTCTTGTATCCTGCATATACGTTGCCTCCTTTATAAATTAATATTACATAATACCCGTATTTTCCACATGCTCAGCAAAGAATTCATTCAGCTTGATGAGCGGTGTACGGAATACAGTACCGAAGATATAGAAGATCGGGAAGTATACAAATAGTTTTAACAGGCTGATCGCATAATTATGTCCGTACAGTCCCGCAACTGCATCTCGCATCGCATTCATGCCATGTGTAAACGGTAAGAATGGATTGATCATATTGAAAAATCCCGGTGTAACCTCTATCGGGAAAGTTCCACCTGCTCCTGCTACCTGAAGTACCAGCATAATAACTGCGATTGCCTTTCCTACGTCGTCAAAAGTAATTGTCAGAGTATATATAATATTAGAAAAAACTATGCCTGCCACAACTCCTACAAAAATAAATCTTCCCGGATACAGACACTGTATCTTTAGCAGATACAGATCTCCTAAACAGATAATAACACTCTGGATAATACCAAAATTCATAAATATCAGATATCTTCCTATATAAAGTTCAAACGGCCGATACTTGCTGATATCTAAATATTTATTGGTCGATGCACGACATTTGAAGATTGATACTAAGATCAGTCCGCCTACCCACATTGCTAAAATAGAATAGAATGGTGCCAGTGCAGAACCATAGTTTGCTACCGGGAAAATCTTATGTGTCTCTAACTCTACCGGTGCTGAGAGGAACTCACCAATGGTCTCCGGACTGTTCTTATAATCATTTAAATCTACCCCGAACTTCTCTAGTACAAAGTTCTGGATTGCCTGGGAGATATTCATATTCTTTTGCTTTTCAATCTCCTCTAAGATCTCTTTCATACCCTCTAATTCGGTAATGCCTTTTCCAATGGCATCCTTAGAGCCCTGCAGTACCTTTGTCATAGATGTCAGTGAAGTTCCAAGGGAACTCATCGCCTTGCTGACACTGTCCATGGTCGCCTGTGCCGATGGAACTGCCCCGCCAAAGGATTCCGCTGCTTTTCGCACGGCATCTACATTGCCGACTGCTTCATCTGCTGCTGCGGACACCTGCTCATTCATCGTTGTCTCGATCTGTGTTCCTATATCTGCGATCTGCTCTTTACAGGTAGTTACCGTCTCCTTAAGCTGACTGATCTCTTTTAGTGCATCATCCCGGGAAGTCGATGTCTGCAAGTTCTCAATGATCTTATCTAAGGTCTCAATTCCTCCATTTAAAGAACTGTTTGCATGTTCTAATCTTGCCACACAGTCACTTCCAACCGGTGTCTGATAGAAAATGGTATTGTTCTTTAAGATATCGATCAGTTCATTATTTGTATTCACCAGCTCCTGCAACTGTGTCTTAGTTGCATTTAACGTCGGGATTGCCTCTGCCGGGTTATTTCCCTGTACCAGTCTTTCGATCGAATCTAATGACTGATAGATGCTGTTTAAGCTGGTAGTGATCGCACCTATCGTATTTCCGATACTATCCGGTGTATCAGATGCTAAATTTTTTAACGCATCCATCTGTATTGTATTAGAGGACTGATCCTGTACCTCTTTTACGGAATCTTTCAGGATTCCAAAAGAAGTATTTATGGTCTTAGACAACTCTTCTAAAGCATCCATGGTAGCCTGAAATGCCTCTACGGTGTCAGTCAGGTTATCCATGCCCTCTTCTAAATCCTGTAAAGACTCAATGGCTGTATCTACCTGCTCTTTTTCTTTGTCTAAAGAAATGTCCTGTACTAATTTCTGGTTCAGTGCCTTATCCTTTTCGGACATGCCTAAGACCACATCTCCGATGACTGTCACACTTTCTGAAATAAATGTTTTATTGACCATCTGCTGGATAACTCCGACACCCTTATCGGTAATCTTTGGTGCAATGGCATTCTTCTTCTCATTGACATAATACTCGATCTTTGGACGCTCAATATCCGGTGTCAGCACACTGGTCATATTTTTACTGAAATCCTCCGGAATGACCACGGCTGCATAGTATTTTCCACTGCGGACTCCGGCTAATGCCTTTTCCTTATTAACAAACTTCCAGCCAATCTGTTCGTTTTCCGCCAGACTTTCAACGATGCTCTTACCGACATTGAGTTCCATGCCCTGTACCACAGTTCCCTCATCTACATTAGAAACCGCTACGGATATATTGTCCGTACTTCCATACGGGTCCCAGCTTGCCTGTATATTAAACCAGGCATACAGCGACGGAAGCACCATAACACCAACTGCAATAATAGCTGCAACCGGATTGGTAAAGACTCTTTGAAAATCATGCGCCATAATACCCACGATCCGCTTTGTGCTGCCTGTGATTGCCTGTAACACTTTTCCCATAATTGTCCTCATTTCTATATTTTTACGATTTATACTAATTTAGCTTTTCTAAAATTTTCTCACGTTTTTCAGAAAAAAGCAATTCCTTATTGTAACGGAAATACCGTTCTGACTCACATTCCTGTAAAAATGCCACACTCCGGGCATTTGAGTTCAGTTCTGTAATAAAGATCACCATTTCCTGTCCGGTCAGTCCGGTACCTTCTAAAAAGTCAAAGGCATATTCTAAATACTGTTCCGCAGTCTGACCCATTTGCAGATATTTCTGATTTTCTTCTTCAAACCACTCTTTTATTTTTGCAAATGCAGTTTTAAAATCCATGCTGCCTTCTAATCTCAATCTTTGCAGATACGTCTCTAATAAAGTTCCTGCCCTTCGATAGTTCTGCTCCTGTCTGCGGCTTAAAAGCTCTGCCTCTTTTTTCTGTTTTTCCTCAAAAAGCAGGCCTGCCGTCACTTCTTCTAACAATTCTGATGCATCCTTTGATACTTCTGCCTGTCCCGACTCTTTATAGCGGATCAGCGTTCCCTGCAGCAGCTCCATTTCCTCTTCTTTTTCGACTGCAAACCTGATACGCTCGTTGACTTTAGAAATCAGAAGTCCTAACACTGCTAATCGTTCATCAAATGAAGCGTGACTTACCTTTTTCATTAAAATTTCATCCGGATTGCCTTTAAAGATCTCTTCGATCTGATAATCGGTGCGGTATTTATAAAACAGTTCTAAGTAGTTTGCAAAATCTTTTGCGATCTTCGGATGCTGGATGTACTGTGCCACCACTTCCCGGTCGATGGTCTTGTCAATCTTTTCATAAATCCCGATCATCGTGGACAGATCTTCCCAGCCTCTTGGCGTTGCAAAACAGCGTCCGTCTACCGTAGTCTCCATCTGATAAAAATTCTGTTTTTTCGTGTTCAGATAGGAAATAACCGCCGGATGCAGTCCGTTGGCATATGCATACTCTTTCCAGACCTGAAAATCCGCTTCCACTTCGATCTTACGGATCCTGTCCATCGTAACCACATCGAACTCACACACGGATTTGTTATATTCCGGCGGGTTTCCTGCCGCAACGATCAGCCAGCCGTCCGGTATCTTATGGTTTCCAAAGGTCTTACACTGTAAAAACTGCAGCATCGCCGGAGCCAAGGTCTCGGAAACACAGTTGATCTCATCGATAAAAAGGATTCCCTCCTTTAAGCCGGTTTTTTCAATTTTTTCATAAATGGATGCCACGATCTCGCTCATGGTATATTCCGTGACTGCCTGCTCTTTTCCATCAAAGGTATGTTTTGAAATAAACGGAAGTCCGATGGCACTCTGTCTGGTATGGTGTGTGATCGTATAAGCCACCAGCCCTATCTGACATTCCTTTGCGATCTGCTCCATGATCTGTGTCTTTCCGATTCCCGGAGAACCTAAGAGCAGGATCGGTCTTTGCCGGATCGCCGGTATTTCATATTCGCCCCACTCATTTTTCAAAAAATACGCTTCTATCGTATCTTTGATCTCCTGTTTTGCTCGTTTGATATTCATTCTATTTTACTCCTACTGTTGTTCTTCTAAATCTTCTTCTCCTAAGATCAGTTTGATCGCCCACGGCGGGACATCCACATCCAGATAATCCTCTTTTAAAAATACAAATGCGGTATCATAAGGCGGTTTTTTCAATGGATAGCGTCCATATCCGTCTGTAAAATAAAGCAGTCCTTTTAACTTTGTAAACTTCTTTTCTGCCAAAAGACGGTTGACATAACTAAATACCGGACGGAAGTCCGTTCCACCCAGACCACGGATCGTAAAATGATCCATATAGTCCTGCAGTTCTTTGGCATTCGTTACTACTACATCTGATTGTACACGTTCATCACACTGGATGATATGTACGCGGAATTTCCGGTAAAATGATTCGGACTGACTGAGGACGGAATAGGTCTCTTCTAAAAACTTCTGCACCAGTTCTCTTTTACAGGACATGGACGTATCGATCGCTATGACAAAATCTTCGATCCGGTTGACCTCTTTTGTCTCCTGCGGCTCGATCAGCGGCATATTGCCATACATTTCCATCCCGTAATGATAAAATATGTAATCAAAACTGTCGATGTCCACCTGCATCTCTTCTTTTAAGACACAGAATTTTTTCAAAAAACTGCGGTAATCATACCGCTCCCTGTTCTCTACGGCAAGCTGTTCACACAATCCTTTGGAATCTTCTGCCGCCTCTTTTGAAAATGTCGATAATTCGGTCTCCATCTTTTCCCGAATGTCCTGCCAACGGTTTTCATTTGGCATTCCGTTTCGCTTTTTTTCGCTGTCGCTTTTCCAGTATCGGTGGTCATCCACATGAAATTCCAATACCAGCCGCGCGATCATGCGAGGGTCCATATCGTTTTCTGCTAACAATTTATAGATCCCCTCTGCGGTAAGAACACGGATTTTTTCCTGTAATCCATTATAAACCGCCCTGCGGTAAGGTCTTGAGGGCATTCGCAAACACCTCACCGGCAGGCTGTCAATGACGGATTCCACTGCAATGTCACATGCTAAATCCCAAAGCATTTTCTCTTCCCGTTTTTCCTTAAAGACATGGGCAAACAGGCAGTGGAACACGCTGTGCAGATATGCACGGTTCACCATGACATTTCCTATTTTATACTGTTCGATCAGATGTGGGATTTCATAATAAAAGACGGCTCCATCCACTGCATAATCCGACACCTCAAACGTCGGCTGCAGGGAAAGGCTGTTCAATGCCACATCTAAAAATCTCATATTCAGATATAATTCATTTCTCGCATCCTGTAATATCTCTGTACAGACTGCTGTTTTTTCTAATAATTCCTCTTCAAACATACTCTACGATCTATTCTGCCTTACAGGGAAAATCCCTTTTTCTTTCCTATAGAAAATCTGCGTTTTGATATATCCATAAGCATACTGACTGCTGCCGCATCGCCGGACACTGCTTTCATCAATACTTCAAGTTCACTCTTTTCATGCACAAATTCTTCTGCCAGCCAACGGAGCAGTTCCGTCTCTCCTTCTCTTTGAAATAACTCCGCTGCCCTTTCCATATGCTCTCTTAAAAAATTCTCATAGGACTGCGCTGCCTCTTCTTTTAATCCAAGCGGACTTTTCAGACGATAGGCAGATGCATATACCGCTTCTTCCGGCTCCATGTTATGCCTGCCGATCTCAAACAGCCTGTCATATTCCTCCCAGTCGATCTGTGTATTACGAAATGCATTCCGGTACTGTATCCCTACACCATGCGTATGCGTCTCTATGATCCGTGCCGGAGTATTCTCGACTGCCTCTTCAAAAAATGCCGGATACAATACCTGAAACCCATCTTTTCCCAGCCACTCTACTGTCACAGTCTGGTTCAGATCGACTAAAACTTCTCTTAAACAGGACTTTTCCTGTCCCATATCCCGTACATGCAGTTTTGACAGGCGTTTGCATCCAGTAAATGCTCCCGCTCCCATATAACGGATATTTGCTCCAAATGTAAATTCCCTGAAATATCTGCAGTTATAAAATACATATCTTCCGATACGCTCTACCGTTCCGGGCAGCACCAGCTCTTCTAACAGTTCTCCACAGATGCATGGCAGTTCTCCTAGATTTTTTGGCTCTTTTTCCATATCGGCTGCAAAAGCATATGGTGCGATCTCCGTAACCGGAAGCCCTTCGATCTGTTCCGGCACTACCACTCTGCTCTCTTTCGCATAACACCGGAGAATACATATCCCCTGTTCTTTTTTTTCATATACAAAGTATGCCTGTTGCTGCATAACATTCCTTTCTGTCATTCTGCACAAAAACCTATGATTTATTTTAGCACAAATGCACTTCATTTTCTATATAGAAATTCTTTATACTTTCTTCGCAATTTCGTCACGATTCTTTCACAGATTCCCTTTATACTAAAATCATCAATTACAGAGGACGGCAGTTATGTATAGGAACCTATGTATGATTGCTGTGCTTCGCCTAACAACAAGCAAAATTTATTATAGATTTATCTCTTTCCCCCTTGAGGATGCTCCAATATGGAACATCCTCCTGTTTTTTTATGATAATATCTTGTTGCTCTACTATGCAAAAATTCACAGCTTAGCAGCTGGCAACTTGCACAAAACCGGGACTGCTTTTGTGACTTTGGGAGAAAATTAGTAAATCTTAGTCTGGCTGTTATTGTATAGTGTTTTGCTGCCATGGACGGCAGCAAAAGTCTTAGCGCCCCATGGACGGGGCG
>ENA-ORLY01002178-ORLY01002178.1-human-gut-metagenome-genome-assembly--contig:-NODE-2178-length-19754-cov-3.485084_pt1 | contig 19754 bp, 19 predicted proteins | sample MGYA00243071_ERZ508832 | MGnify/ENA primary metagenome ERZ508832 (study PRJEB26277, sample SAMN04329777) | human gut metagenome | biome: human-associated habitat | host: Homo sapiens | place: USA... | reverse complement strand
CGCTGTACGCGAGCTCGACCGGACTGCGGCCGCGCGTGTATTTCGCGCCCTTTCCGCTGTTGTGCGCGTCCAGACGGGCGGCAAGGTCGTTCGTCCAGCCGCAGTACAGCGTCCCGTCCGCGCAGCGCAGGATATAGACATAGGCTTTTTCGGGGGAGTCGGCATGATCTCGGTCAAAAATCGGCATGATAAATCTCCTTTTCCATTTCATAAGGAAAAAGCAGCGGATTTTTGCGCTCCGCTGCTTTTGCTCACAGTTGTTCTGTATTTTTCTTGAATTCCTCAGCGGCCTTGCGCTTTTTGTACGCACGGGAGCTGAAAAAGTAGCCGATCGCGCCTACAACGACCGCCCAGACGGTCGCATTCGTTTTGCCCGAGATGGTCTCGAAGAGCGAGCCGGGCAGCTGCTCGCCGATGATGCCGACAACGCCGGCCAGGATATAGCCGCCGGCGGCGCCGATCGCGGTCCAGTGGAACACATGGTGCGGCATGCCGAAGATTTTGACGTCCTCGGGGGCGATTTCCTCCTCCTCCGGCTCGGCAGGCATGACATCGGTCTCCTGTTCTGCAAGGTCGGTTTCGACCTCGGCTAGCAGGGTGTCGTTTGCGGTTTCTTCTGTGATCTTATCGTTTTCGCTCATGGCGGTCACTTCCTTTGCTTGTCAGACCCGGCTTTCGGGCGGGATGATGATGGCGGCAAGAATATAGGCGAGTACGCCGCTGCCGCCGAGGATGCAGAACAGCGCCCAGGCCAGACGGATGAGCGTCGGGTCAAGGTTGAAATACTCCGCAATGCCTGCACAGACGCCGCAGAGCATGCGGCTGCTCTCGCTGCGATACAGTCTTTTACCGTTCATAAGTCAAAGCTCCTTTTCCTTATCATACGTTGTTTTCGCGGTTTCGTCAAGAGACTGACGAAAGACTGTAGAAAAACACCGCCGCAGAAATATAAATTTTGTGTGAACAATGCGCATTTAAATGTATTTTTACATTGTAATCGAACGGGGGATGGCGTATAATGGTATCCGTATAAGTATGAGTACGAAACACTGGGAGGGCGTAACAGAAAAATGAAACTGGCTGTGATCTTTGGCGGCATTTCGAGTGAGCACGACATTTCGTGCCTGTCTGCCGCATCCATTCTGCGCAATCTTGATAAATCGAAATATGAAATCCATGCGGTCGGCATCACGCGCGAGGGCAGGTGGTACTATCTGCCGGAGTGCGACGCGGACGCGATCGAATCCGGCGCATGGGAAAACAGGAACGACCTCGTTCCGGCGCTGCTGCCGCCCGACCGCAGCATCCATGGCCTCGTGCTGCTGCGCGAGGGCGAGACCGAGTTCGTCCGCCTCGACTGTGTGTTCCCCGTGCTGCACGGCGTAGGCGGCGAGGACGGCACCATGCAGGGCGTGCTCGAGCTGGCAGGCATCCCGTATGTCGGCTGCGGCGTTGCGGCGAGCGCGAACACGATGGACAAGTCGCTGACCAAAAAGGTCGTCGAGGGCACGGGCGTGCGTCAGGCACGCTACTATCTCGCGCTGGCGTGCGACTTCGCGTGCAACCCCGAGGGCGTTGTCCGCACGGCGGCCGAGCAGCTCGGCTCGTTCCCGGTATTCGTCAAGCCGTGCTCGCAGGGCTCGTCGGTCGGCGTTGCCAAGGCGAACAACATGCTCGAGCTGGCCGAGGGCCTGACCGAGGCGTTCAGGATGGACAGCAAGGTCCTCGTCGAGGAGTTCATCGACGGCCATGAGGTCGAGTGTGCGGTCCTCGGCAACGAGCATCCGCAGGCGTCCACGGTCGGCGAGATCGCGCCGACGCAGGAGTTCTATACCTTTGATGCGAAGTACAAGGACGAGAGCTCCCGCCTGTACATCCCGGCGCACATCACCGGCGAGCAGCTCGAGACCGTCCGTCAGGACGCGCTGCGCGTCTACACCGCGCTCGGCTGCCGCGGCCTGTCGCGCGTCGATTTCTTCGTCACGCACGACGGCGGCGAGGTCGTATTTAATGAACTGAACGCCATTCCGGGCTTTACCTCGATCAGCATGTACCCCAAGCTGTTCGACTATGAGGGCATCCGCTATCCGGAGCTGCTCGACCGCCTGATCTCTCTGGCGCTGGAGGAGCATCATGGATAAGCGCGCGCCGGACAACCGCTCGATCGGTGTGTTCGACTCGGGCATGGGCGGTCTGACCGCAGTGCGCCGCCTGCATGCGCTCATGCCGAAGGAAAACATCATCTATTTCGGTGACACGAGCCGCGTACCCTACGGCACGCGCGGCCGCGACACCATCGTGAAGTATGCGCGGCAGGACGTTGCGTTCCTGCGGCAGTTCGATCTCAAGGCCATCGTCATCGCCTGCAACACGGTCTCGTCTGTGGCGCTCGATCTGCTCACGGAGGAGAACAACATTCCGATCATCGGAACGGTCGAACCCGCCTGCCGACGCGCGATGACCATGACGCAAAACGGCAGGGTCGGCGTCATCGGCACCGCCGCGACCATGCGGTCGGGCGCATACGAAAAATATCTGCATAAAAAGGACGGCACGCTCCGCCTGTACACGCAGGCGTGCCCGTTGTTCGTGCCGCTCGTCGAGAACGGCAGAGTGCATCGGGGCGACATTGTCATCGAGACGGTCGCGGCGGAATACCTCGCGCCGCTCAAGGAAGCGGGCGTGGATACGCTCATCCTCGGCTGCACGCACTATCCGCTGCTCGAGGAGGTCATTTCCGACTATATGGGTCCGGACGTGACGCTCATCGACTCGGGCGCGGAGGCCGCCAACCTCGCCTCGACCCAGTTCAACCCGAACGACGGCCCGGGCGGCACGCGGTACTATGTTTCGGACGACCCGGCCGGCTTCGACCGCCTTGCAGGACTGTTCCTGCAGGAGGACGTCGAGACCAACGCCGGACTCGTCGATATTTCCAGGTTTTGATTAGGAGCATTTGACAGCATGAAAAAAGATGTCTGGCTGACCATCCGTTCGCGGCAGCAGTTCGAAGGCTGCGACGAGGAGCGCGTCAACCTTGAAACCGCAGCGACGCTCTATGAGCGCGGCGGAAAATACTATATCGCCTACGAGGAAAGCGAGCTGACCGGCCTCGAAGGCACCAAGACCACCGTCAAGCTCGACGGCAAGACCGTGACCCTCATCCGCACGGGAACCTTCCCCTCGCACATGCTGTTTTCCGAGGATGAGCGCCATGTCGGTCTGTATCAGACCCCTATCGGGCAGGACATGACGATCGCGACGCATACGTCGCACGTGTGCAACACGGTCGGCGAAAACGGCGGCCGCCTCGTCATCGACTACACCGTCGAGGTGGACAACTCGCTGATGGGCGAACACCATTTTGAAATGGTCGTATCATAAATCATATAAATAAAAGTCAATCATTAAAATAAAACGGAGAGTGTACGAATGAACGCATATGAAATCGCACGCGCTGAGGCGACCCGTGTCGTCGAGGCAGCTTATCACAAGGCTGTTGCAGCAGGCGAGCTGCCCGAGGGCAGCATCCCGCCGGTCGCAGTAGAGACCCCGAAGGATTCCTCCAACGGCGACTGGGCGTCCACCTTTGCCATGCAGTGCGCAAAGCCGCTGCACATGGCACCGCGCAAGATCGCAGAGGGCATCGTCGCGAACCTTGAGCTCGAGGACAGCATCTTCGACACCGTGACCATCGCAGGCCCGGGCTTCATGAACTTTACTCTGAACCAGAGCTGGTACGAGAAGGCCGTCCGCGGCGTATTCGAGATGGGCGAAAACTACGGCCGCACCAAGGCCGCAAAGCCGGAAAAGGTCATGGTCGAGTTCGTTTCCGCCAACCCGACCGGTCCGATGCACATGGGCAACGCGCGAGGCGGCGTTCTGGGCGACTGCCTTTCCTCCGTGCTCGACTGGTCCGGCAACGACGTGACCCGTGAGTTCTACATCAACGACGCGGGCAATCAGGTAGACAAGTTCGCGCACTCGGTCGAGGGCCGCTATATTCAGGAGATCCGCGGCGAGGACGCGATCGAGTTCGACGCTTCGTGGTATCAGGGCGACGACATCAAGGCGCTCGCGCACGATCTGGTCGAGCAGTACGGCGACAGCCTGCTCGAAAAGACCCCGGAGGAGCGCTTCGCCATCATCGAGGGCTACGGTCTGCCGACCAATATCGCGCGCATGGAGCGCGACCTCAAGCGTTACAAGATCAACTATGACGTCTGGTTCCGCGAGTCGACGCTGCATGAGAGCGGCTACGTCAAGGAGACCATCGACCTGCTGACTGCGAAGGGCGCGACCTACGAGACCGAGGACGGCGCACTCTGGCTGCGCTCGACCGACTTCGGCTGCGACAAGGACGACGTCCTGCGCCGCGCGAACGGCTTTTACACCTATTTTGCGGCGGATATCGCCTACCACCGCAACAAGTTCGAGAAGCGCGGCTTTGACCGCGTCATCAACATCTGGGGCGCGGATCATCACGGCCACGTCAAGCGCCTGCAGTGCGCGCTCGACGCGCTCGGTCTCGACGGCTCGCACCGTCTGGAGATCGTGCTCATGCAGCTCGTGCGCATGATGCAGGGCGGCGAGGTCGTCCGCATGTCCAAGCGCACCGGCAAGAGCCTGACGCTGACCGACCTGCTCGACGAGATCCCGGTAGACGCAGCGCGCTTCTTCTTCAACAGCCGCGCCGCTGAGACCCAGATGGAGTTCGACCTTGACCTTGCCATCAAGCAGGACTCCGACAACCCGCTGTACTACGTTCAGTATGCGCACGCGCGCATCTGCTCCGTGCTCAGAAACGCACAGGAGAGCGGCATCGCGCTGCCGGACGCAGAAAAGACCGATCTGTCCGTGCTGAGCGGTTCGGACGAGCGCCAGCTCATCAAGCAGATCGCGCTGCTGCCCGAGGAGATCGTGCAGTCGGCCGTCAGCCGCGACCCGTCCCGCCTCAATAAGTACGCCGTCGCTCTGGCGCAGCAGTTCCACCACTTCTACAACGCCTGCCGTATCAAGGATGCGGAGCCGGCGGTGCGCGACGCGCGTCTGACCCTGTGCCTTGCAGCGAAGCAGACCATCGGGAACGTGCTGAAGCTCATCGGCGTAGAGGCGCCGGAGTCGATGTAACAGGCTGTGGAGTTGACTGACAGGCAGCAGACAATCGTCACGCGGAGCGCGTGAGGAGAATATTTCATGAAGAAAACAGCAAAAAGACTGACGGCACTGGCGCTTTCGGCGGCCATGCTGACCGCGCCGGCAGGCGCCATCACGGCGGACGGACAGAGCGAAACGTGGTTCGACGGCGTGTGGAGCCTGATCGATGCGTTCAGCATCAAGACCGAGCACGACCCGTATGTGCTTCAGAATTATATCAACAAATATCTGGAAAAGCATCCCGAGGAGATGTATGATGTCATCAACGATATCCTCGGCCTGCTCGACACCCACTCGATGTATCTGTCGAGCGAGGAGTATTCGCAGGGCTTTTCCACGCTCGAGGGCTTTGTCGGCATCGGCGTCGGTCTGCAGCAGACCGCAGGCGGCGTGCAGATTGGCGAGGTCATGCGCTATTCCGCGGCCGAGGAGGCCGGCCTTCAGATCGGCGACCTTATCGTGAAGATCGACGGCGAGGACGTCAGCGGCGCGGAGACGGCGGATGTGGCGTCCAGACTGCGCGGGCAGGAGGGCACGACGGTCAGCGTGACCGTGCGCCGTCAGGGCCGCGACATCACGGTTTCGATCACGCGCCGTCAGATCAATCAGGTCTACGTCTCGAACAGCACGCTGACGCAGGGCGTCGAGTATATCAAGATCAGCTCGTTCGCCTCGGAAAACGACTGGCAGGCGTTCTCTGAGATCTGGAACGGCCTTGCGAAGAAGAATACCCGTGCGGTCGTGCTCGACCTGCGCGGGAACGGCGGCGGTCTGATCGACGTCGCCTTCAAAATCGCCAACGCCATGACGCCGGACAAGGGCGTGACGCTCGCCGGCGTGCGCTACCGCGACGACATGGGCGGTCTGGATGAGACCGTCTCGACCGGCGGCGGTCTGCCGCTGAACAAGATCGTCGTTCTCGTCAACGGCGGCACGGCCTCGGCGGCTGAGCTGCTCACGGGCATCCTTCAGGATACCGCGGAAAACGTGACCGTCGTCGGCGAAAAGACCTACGGCAAGGGGCAGGGTCAGATGCACCTGCCGCTCATCAACGGCGACAAGCTGGTCATTACGACGCTCGAAATGGAGCTGCCCGGCCAGGGCTGCTGGGAGGGCAGGGGCCTGACCCCGGACATCCAGGTCGGCAACAGCACGGTCAGCGTGCGCGAGGACGCCCTCCATGCGCTCGACACGAGCAGGACCATGTGCTTCGGCGAGGTCTCGGACAATATTTACGCGATGACCGAGCGTCTTCAGCTGCTCGGCCTCATCGGCGAGCCGACGAACACCTTTAACGGCGATGTGCTCGATGCCGTGACCGGCTTCTGCAGCAGCTATGACCTGCCGGCGGCGGCCTGCGCTTCGCCTGAGATGCTCTCCGCGCTTTCGGACGCGATCTCCGCGCTCTCCGGCAAGACCTACACGCTCGATATGCAGATGCAGTCGGCGCTCGAGATCTGCCGTCTCGCGGCGGCAAAGCCGCAGCAGTATACCGTGAGTCCGGACGGAACATGGAAACGAAATTCATAAAAACGACACAAAAATATATTAAAATGTCTGCATGGGAGGAACAACTATCGTGGACGTACCTTTAAGTCAGAGCGGCCGAAAGCCGCAGCTTATGCTCACTTCTCCGGACGACGTTCCCTTATGGCGGGAACACCCGGACCGGTTTGCCGGGGCGGTCGCCCCGGACGGAGCCGCCTGCGACGAATGGGAGAGGACGCTCGATCCGCTTCCGGTCGGCATTGCGCTCGACTGCCCGCCTGTACCCGACGAAGAGGATGAGGACACCGAACGCCCGGTAACGCTGTACTATATCGGTCTGTGCAAGGACGCTTTCCGCGGCAGGCTGCACGAGGACGCTGCGTTTTATTATCTGCGCGGCTCGGAGACCTTTGCGGCTCTGCGCGCAGCGGTGCTGGCGCTCGGCGACATCTGCGGCCGGACGGTCATCGCGGAGCTGACGCTCGAGGACGATGAGGGACACCTCGCGGACGGCACGGATGTGCGCGCGGCCATCGGCGTTCTGCAGCGCATCGGCGTGACGAGCGTCATCCTGCGCGCCCGCAGCATGGAGGAGCTCTCCGAAGCGCTCGAAAAGACCGCGCCCTATGCGCGGCTGTCGCTCGGCGTGTGCGTTCCGTCCGCATGGATCGACGAATACCTGCCGTTTTACAACACGGAGATCGTTGTTCCGGCGGAGGGAGACAGTGTTTCGGCGCTCCTGCGCGCGCTCGACGAGAAGGCGGACTGCCGCAGCATCGTGCGCGACCACGACGATTTTATCCTTGCTCCCGACGGCACCAACGCGCACTTCATCGATCCGACGATCGACATTTCCGACGAGATCGAATGCGGCCCGCGTCTGGGCGAGGATCTGCTCGAGGCGGAGGATGACTCCGGCGCGTTCAAGCTCGTGCTCGAGACCGAGGATGACCTTGTGGCGCTCGAGGAATGCCGGTATATGATCTCGCGCCCGATCTGCCTGTGCGCGGAGAACGCAGACCTGCTCGAAAAGGGCCTGCGCGTGTTCCCCGGTCTGGCGCTGTACGACGGCACCTGGGAGCAGCCGGATGAGGTCGTGCATTACTGGGAAAGAAAATACGGTCTGGTTCGCCTGTAAGGGGAACAAAAACAGACCCGGATACGTCTATAATGAGGCGATAACAAGGAGGAAAGAGAACGGATGGACTGGAGAGAAGTCACCATCTACACCACCACCGAGGGCATCGGCCCGGTCGAGGCGGTTCTGGAAGACAACGGCATCGAGGGCTATGTGCTCGAGGATGCCGCAGACTTTGAGGAATTTCTCAAGGATACCGAGATCTACTGGGACTATGTTGACGAGGATCTGGTGCGCGAAAAGCGCGCACAGGAGACCTGTCTGAAGATTTATCTTTCGGATGATGAGGCCGGCGCGAAGCAGTATGCGGCGCTGCGCACCTCGCTCGAAAACCTCAAGGCGCGCGACGAGGAGCACGCCTGGGGCCGTCTGGTCACCGAGACCGCGCTCACCCGTCAGGAGGACTGGGAGTGGGGTTGGAAGCAGTACTTCAAGCCGTTCCCGGTCGGCCATTCCTTTATGATCAAGCCGTCGTGGGAGACCGTGGACGACGCGCAGGGCCGCCGTATTCTGGAGATCGACCCGGCGTCCTCGTTCGGCACCGGCAGCCACGACACCACGCAGCTGTGCATGTGCGCGCTCGAGGACAACGTAAAGCCGGGCGACACCGTGCTCGACATGGGCACCGGCTCGGGCATCCTCGCCATCGCGGCGGCCATGCTCGGCGCGGAGGTGCGCACGGTCGTGGACATCGACGAAAACTGCCTGCGCACGGCGCAGGAGAACGCCGAAAAGAACCATGTCAGCATCGGCCGCGGCCTGTGCGGCGATGCGCTGCGCGACGAAAAGCTCGCAGAGGACATCGGCAGCGGCTACAGCGTCATCGTTGCGAACATCGTGGCGGACGTCATCATCGGCATGGCGCCGATGTTCTTCGCGAAAACCGACGAGGGCGGCACGCTCATCTGCTCGGGCATCCTGAACGAACGCGCGGACGAGGTTCGCGCGGCGCTCGAAAAGGCGGGTTTCGAGGTCGTAAATCACGCGAAGAGCGACGACTGGAGCGCGTTTACCGCGAAAAAATGATTTTTGGAATGATTTGTTGATTGTTCCCTTGCCAAAAGGCCGATAATTTGTTAGAATAGGAAAGGTTAAGTTTGCATGCCAAGATTTTTCATCGACGACAGACCGCAGGGTGAGCTTTATACGCTCACGGGCGAAAATGCGCATCATGCAGGCCGCGTGCTCCGGCTCAGACCGGGCGAGACGCTGACGCTGTGCGACGGCGCAGGCACTGATTTCGACTGTACCGTTGAGCAGGCGGAAAAGGACGAGGTCGTCTGCCGCGTGCAGGCGGTGCACCCGTCGGAGACCGAACCCCGGCAGGACATGACGCTGTTCATGGCGCTGCCGAAGGGCGACAAGATGGAGTTCGTCATTCAGAAGTCGGTGGAGCTGGGCGTGCGGAAAATCGTACCGTTCCTGTCGAAAAACTGCGTGTCCCGCCCGGACAAGACCGATAAAAAGGTCGAGCGCTGGCGGAAGATTGCAGTAGAAGCCGCAAAGCAGTGCGGACGCGGCTATCTGCCGGTCGTCACTGCAGTGGAGTGCGCGGAAAAGGCGTTCGCCATGGCGTCAGACAGCGGAACGGCGCTGTTTTTCTACGAACATGAGACAAGGGGACTGCGCGAGACGCTCGAAGGACAGGGTGTTTCGGACACGGTCTCGCTCGTCGTCGGCCCGGAGGGCGGCTTCGCACCCGAAGAGGTGCAGGCGGCACAGAATGCAGGTCTTTCGAGCGTTTCGCTCGGCACGCGCATCCTGCGGTGTGAGACCGCGCCTGTCGCAGCGCTGGCAGCAGTGCTGTACGCAGGCGGAAATATGTAAAAAGAGGGAGTGTACTTCGTTGGCAAAAAGCAATGTGGGCAAAAAGCCAATTTCTGAGGAAGAATATACAACAAACAAGGTGCTGACCGTGTTCAGCGTGTGTCTGCTCGGCGTTCTGGTGCTGATGATCCTTCAGCGCCTGCTCAACTACGGCAGCACGTTCATGATCGGTCTCATCGTTACCAGGATCCTGCTCGCCATCGGCATCATCGGTGTCGTCGGCGGTCTGGTCATGCTCGGCATGGAGCGCACGGGCCGCAGAAACGGCTCCCGCCGCATTATCTGCGGACGCAATCTGCTGATCGCAAGCGTTGTCATGACGGTCTGCATGAGCGCGATCAGCTACATCGGCATCGCTCCGATTAAGGCGCTTTATGTGATCCTGCCCGTTCTCGCGGTATTCTATCTGGTCTACCATTCCTATTCGACCGAGTTCTTCGTGATCACCGTGGACTGCGGTGCGGCGCTCGGCATGATGTGGCTCGTACACCGCGCCCTCGTTTCCTCGAACTTCACCTGGATGGCGTATGCCGTTCTGATCGCGGCGGCGGTTCTGACCGTTGCGCAGATCGCTGTCGTCAATTCCGTTCGCGGCAGACAGGGCAAGGCGAAGAACACCGGAAAAAAGGCAGAGGCACGCTTCAGCAGCAACGCCTTCCTGATGATGACCGTAACGCCGATCCTCATGACGGTGCTGACCGCAGTCGTCCTGTTCGCTCCGGCGCATATGCTCGTCGTGATGGGTGCGGCAGCGGCATACCTGTTCGTGACCGCGGTTTACTACACGGTCAAGCTGATGTAATCTATTTGTTCGCAGAATGCGGCGGATGGCTCACGCAGTCGTCCGCCGTTTTGCTTTTGAGAAGGGGGGAACACGGATGCGCAGGACAGTCTGGGCGCTGCTGCTGTGTCTGCTCGCGGTGAGCGCAGGACTTGTGTGGTATCCGTACCTGTCGGCGGAGCGCGTGAGTACGCCGTTCGAGGCGGCGGAGCTGCTCCAGCAGGCAGGAGAGGAGCCGGTGCGCTTCCGCTCGTCGGAGGTAGACCCGGACACGGTCTACCGCGCGCTGGAGGCGCGCTGGCCGTATGCCTTTGCGCTGCACGCGACCGTGCGCGCGAACAAAACGACCGACCTGCGCGTGGAGGTGTCGCGCCCCGGACGGCAGGCGCAGGCGAAGGCCTATGCTGCGGCGCTCGCCGCGGACTGCATCACGGAGGACATGACGGCCGAGCAGAAGCTGCGCGCGCTGCATGACGCCCTCGTGCGGATGTGCGAATACGATGTCGATACCGAGCAGCAGGAGCAGCCTGACGGCTCGACGGCGCCGTTTTCGGCGGACGGCGCGCTGCTCGACCACAGGGCCGTGTGCGCCGGCTACGGCCGCGCCTACGCCATGCTGTGCGATGCGGCAGGCATCCCGGCGGTCTACGTTGCCTCCGAGCAGATGAACCACGGCTGGAATGCCGTGCGTCTGGACGGCAGGACCTGGTTCATCGACTGCACGTTTGACGATCCGGTCCCCGACCGGGGACAGTACGTCTCCGAGGAGTTCTTCCTGGTGAACGCGGCGCAGCTTGCTGAGACGCATGAGTGGGACCGTGTGTTCTGCGAGCAGGCGCTCGACAGCCTCGGGGAGGAGCGCGTTCCGAAAGCGGAAAACGGGCCGGAAAATCTTTTTAAAAATTTCTTAAAGTTTTTTTCGAAAAAGTGTTGACACTTCGCGGATTATGGTGTATTATAAACAAGTCGTCAGCGAGAGGGCGACGATGAGAAAAGCAAACGGCGGTATAGCTTAGTTGGCTAGAGCGTCCGGTTCATACCCGGAAGGTCATTGGTTCAAGTCCAATTACCGCTACCACTTTTTTCTCTTGGCCCGTTGGTCAAGCGGTCAAGACACCGCCCTTTCACGGCGGTAACGGGGGTTCGATTCCCCCACGGGTCACCAAATGGAAGTTTAGCTCAGCTGGGAGAGCATCTGCCTTACAAGCAGAGGGTCAGCGGTTCGAGCCCGTTAACTTCCACCAACGAAACCACTCACTTCTGTGAGTGGTTTTCTTTTTTCAAAAATTCTGAGTGCAGACAAACAAAAGCCGAGCTGCCGCCCGCCGTCAGCCGTCGTTTCCGAAAAGAGGTACGTCTATGTCTGAAACCGTCATGACACATATCATCGCGCGCATCCGCACGGATTTTCCGACCAAGTTCGGCATCCCGCGCCAGAGCGGCCTTGCCGACGTGCCGGCGCGCATCGTTTTCGAGCCGGAATACCGCAACGCGGACGCGCTGCGCGGCATCGAGGAATACTCGCATCTCTGGCTCATCTGGCAGTTCTCCGAAGCGGTGCGCGAGAGCTGGTCTCCGACCGTCCGTCCGCCCAAGCTCGGCGGCAACCGCCGCGTCGGCGTGTTCGCGACCCGCTCGCCCTTCCGGCCGAACGCCATCGGCCTGTCCTCGGTCCGCCTGCACCGCGTCGAATACGGCACGCCCGAGGGGGCGGTGCTGCATATTTCGGGCGCGGATCTGATGGACGGTACGCCGATCTTCGACATCAAGCCCTATCTCGCCTACACCGATTCGCATCCCGAGGCGTCGGGCAGCTTTGCCCTCGCGGGGGACGCCGTGCGCGTCGAGTGCGCGGAGGGCGTTCTGGACGCCTTGCCGCAGGAAAAACGAGAGACTCTGCTGCGTGTTCTCGCGCAGGACCCCCGTCCCGGCTATCAGCATGAGGCGGGCCGCGTCTACGGCTTTCCCTTCGGCGGCTTCGAGGTTCGCTTCACCGTTGCGGACGGCGTGCTGACCGTGCTCTCGGCGGAAAAAGTTTGACCGGTTTAACATTTTGTTAATGCAATCGCTTTCCGGCTGCGTTATAATTATCATAGATATTTTTATCGAAAGCAGGGGGGAGAACTATGCCCAAAAAGATACTCATTGTCGAGGACGAGGCCAACATCCGCGAGCTGCTGCGCCTGTATCTCGAACGCGAGGGATATACCGTCCTCGAGGCTGAAAACGGCGTCGAGGGCATAAAAAAATGGAAGTCGGACAAGCCGGATATGCTGCTGCTCGATGTCATGATGCCGGTCATGGATGGCTGGGAGGTCTGCAGGGAGATCCGCGCGGAAAGCGACGTGCCGATCATCATGCTGACCGCCAAGGGCGAAACGGCCGACCGCGTTTCCGGTCTGGAGATGGGTGCGGACGACTACATCGTCAAGCCGCTCGAAATGCCCGAGGTCATCGCGCGCGTGCGCGCGGTATTTCGGCGTATCGCGCCCGATGACGCACCCGAAAAGCTGTCGTTCGACAATCTCGTGATCGACAAGCAGGCCTACGATCTCGTCATCAAGGGCAAGCGCGTGGACGCGCCCCCGAAGGAGATCGAGCTGCTGTACTTTCTCGCCTCCAGTCCCAACCGCGTATTCACACGCGCACAGCTGCTCGATGAGGTGTGGGGCTTCGACTACTTCGGAGATACGCGCACGGTCGACGTGCACGTCAAGCGCCTGCGCGAAAAGCTCGAGGGCGTGTCGGATAAATGGGAGCTGAAGACCGTCTGGGGCGTCGGCTACAAGTTCGAGACCAAGGAGTAAGCGATGAAAAAACGCAGCTTTTTCTTCAAGGAGTACCTGACCCACTTCATCCTGATCGTCGTTGCGTTCGCGCTCGCCGGCAGCGTGTTCTATCATCAGATGGCGAGCTACGCGCTGCGCGCCAAGCAGACCGAGCTGAAGACCACGGTGCAGAGCCTTGCCGAGCAGAGCAAGGTCATGCAGGGCACGGACTCGGACGTGATACGCGAGCTGTACATGCTTTCCATCGCGCGCATCGCCAAGGAGGACGAGCTGACCGTCCTCGTCACGAACGAGAACGGCGAGGTGCAGATGGCGGCGCATCCGAACGGCTCCACCTACAGCGTCAGCGGCTACCGCGTGCCGGCCGAGGTGGTCTCCGAGCTCACGCGCAGCGGCAGCTATGCCGCGGTCGGTTCGGTCGGTGTGCTGACCGAGGCGACGAGCTACACGGTCGGCAGCTGCGTGCGCGACAGCGACGGCAATGTCGCGGCGCTCATCTTTGTATCCTGCGAGGACCCGGCAACGGCCGGCGTTGTGCGGCATTCGACGCAGACGCTCGTGCTCATCCTGCTCGTGACGCTCGCTGCGATGCTCATTATCTCGTTCATTCTGTCGCAGCATATCACGCGCCCGATCAAGAATATCGCGGCGGCGGCGAAGGAATTTGCCTCCGGCAACTTCGATGTGCGCGTCCCCGAGGACAATCACTGCTATGAGATCGACGAGCTGGCGGTCTCGTTCAACAACATGGCGAGCGACCTCGATCAGCTCGAGGAGCTGACGCGCGGCTTTATCTCGAATGTCAGCCATGAATTCAAAACGCCGATGACGACGATCGGCGGCTTCGTGGACGGCATGATCGACGGCACCATTCCCGAGGAGCAGCGCGACAAGTATCTGCGCATCATCGCGGAGGAGACGCGCCGTCTGTCGCGCATGGTCAACCGTATGCTCGACGCGGCGAAGATCCAGTCGGGTGAGCTGCTGCTCAGTCCGGCACCGTTCGATTTCTCCGCCATGACGAGCCAGATCATCCTCTCCTTCGAGCAGAAGATCGAGAAAAAGAAGCTGGAGGTGGAGTGCGAGCTTGATGACCGGCTGATCGTCATGGGCGACCGCGACCATCTGTACCGTGCGGTATACAACCTGGTGGACAATGCGGTGAAGTTCATCGACGAGGGCGGCAGGCTGACGCTCCGCGCCCATCCGGAGGGCGACTTCTGTGCGTTCTCCATCTCGAACACCGGCGCAGGCATTTCCGCCGAGGATCTGCCGCACGTGTTCGACCGCTTCTACAAGGCGGATCGTTCGCGTTCGATGGACAAGACCGGCGCAGGCCTCGGTCTGTACATCGTCAAGAATATCATCAACCTGCACGGCGGAGAGATCTCCGTCCGCTCGGACGGCGGCGAGACCGAATTCGAGTTTACGCTTCCGCTCGCGAAGATATAAAAAAGACTGTCGACAAAACAAGGGCATGGACTTTCGTCCATGCCCTTCAGTTTGTCGATAAAGTCCATTTTCCCGCAGGAAACACAAGCCGCGCGGCAGCGCGCATGAAAAAGCGTTTGCGCAGCAAATGCACGAAAACCGAGGGCGTGCACCTCGGTTTTCGTACTTTAAGAGGGAGAAAGTTTCCGTATGGGAACTTTCGGACGACTCGTGTTTTGCGAAGTCAAAACACAGATTGTCGGAAAAACGAAGTTTTTCGACAGTCTCAAGGGCATGGACTTTGGTCCATGCCCTTGTTATATATTGTGTTTTTTACCAGCCGAAGCTCGAGAACGGGGAGGAGAAGCCGCCGAAGCTGCCGTAGCCATTGCCGTAATTACCGTAATTGCCGGAGTTATCATTCTGGCTCTGGTTCTGCTGCTGCGTCTCAGCCGGATCGTCGCCCTCCAGATCGTGCGCATCAGTCAGCGTGATGGTGAGGTTGATGGTCTTGTCCTCGGAGATGCGGTAGACGGAAAGCGTCAGCTTGTCGCCGGCCTTCTTGTCGGCCTTGACGGTGTTTACCTCGTCCATGGTCGGGGTCGGGGTGCCGTCTACTGCGGTGATGACGTCACCGACCTTGAGGCCCTCAGAGGCGGCCTTGGCGCGCGAGTCGATCGAATAGACCTGAACGCCCGAGATGCTGCCGTCCTGCGAGGAGACATTGCGGCCGGTGATGCCGATGGACGGACGGCCGGAAACGTAGCCGTTCTGGATGATCTCGTCGACGATATCCTTTGCGGTGTTGATCGGGATGGCGAAGCCCATGCCCTCAACGGTCGCGCTGCCGAAGGCGTTGCCGGACAGCTTGGCCGAGGTGATGCCGACGACCTGACCGTACTCGTTGATGAGTGCGCCGCCGGAGTTGCCGTTGTTGATGGAAGCGTCGGTCTGAATCAGGCTCATGACGCGGTCATTGACGGTAAGGTCGCGGTTGATTGCGGAGATGCGGCCGCCGGTGATGGTGTTCGCAAACTGAACGCCGCCGGGAGAGCCGATCGCGTAGGCGTATTCGCCCGGCTGGAGCTCGTCCGAGTCGCCGAACTCTGCGGCGGTCAGATCGGCAGAGGAGTTGACCTTGATAACGGCGAGGTCGGTCTGCTCATCCGTGCCGACGATGGTCGCGTCGAGCGAGGTGCCGTCATTCAGCTGGACGGATACCGACTGCGCGCCCTCGACAACGTGGTTGTTGGTGATGATGTAGCCGTCGCTGCTCATGATAACGCCCGAACCGCTGCCCTGTCCTTCGCTCGTGGTCGAGATAACGGATACGACCGAGGGGCTGACCTTTTTGTAGATGTCCTCGCCGGACATGCCGTCCGAGGAGCTCGAGCTGCTGTCCGAGGGCTTGCTGTTGATCTGCATGGTCGGCGTGGAGCCGCTGTCGGTCGAGGCAGAAGCGGAGCTGTCCGTCTGGCTGCTGCCGGTGACGAAATAGGTGGCTACCGCGCCTCCGGCGAACAGAAGGCAGGCCGCGGCAACGCTGCACAGGCCGATGACGAGCCTGCGGCCGCTTTTTCTGCTGCGGTGCGGCATTGCGCTCTGCTGATTCTGCTGATGCCATGCGTCGCTGTACGGAATGCCGTTCTGCTGCTGCGGTGTCTGCTGAACCGGCGGCTGCTGGGAGGACTGGAACTGCTGTGCATTGCTGCGCTCACGCGGAGACTGATACTCCGGGTGCTGCACCGGCGTCTGGAACGGGGTGCGCGGCTCCTCGCCGGACTGTGGCTGCTGCTGCGCCTGCGGCGTTTCGGTCTGCTGCGGCGCCGTTTCATTCGGCTGCTGCGCCGTTTCATTCGGCTGCTGCGCCTGCGGCTCGGCCGGGGTCTCGTTTACCGGCGTTTCCGCATTTTTGTTTTCATTTTCATATTTATTGTTGAAGTCGTCCATTGAAATGGCCTCCTTATCGTTTACTGTCTCTATTGTAGATTTGCTGTGTGGCAGTTTGTTGAAAACAATGTGAACATACTTTGAACAATTTTTATTATAGCACGCGCAGGTGCATATGAAAAGGGCGCACCGAGGTGCGCCCTTAGACTGTCGAAAGGGGGAGGCGGCTATGTTACCGGAGCATTTCGCCTGCATAGGCAAGTCCCTGATGGATGTTGACGCCTGCGCCTTCGATCGCACCGGCGATGATGACCGCCGCGATGATGATGGCGGCTGCGATGATGATCTTGCCGATCAGGTCTTGATATTCTTTCATTTCAGTTCCTCCATTTGGTCTGGTCGGATATTCCGTTCAGCTCATCGAGCGGCGTCAGCACGGCGTTCTTCGGCGGCGCGGAAACCGGTGCCGAGGACGGGGCGAGACTGAGCGAGAGATCGAACGTGAGCGTGCCCTGATTGCGCAGGTGGTTGGAGAGGGTCATTCTGCCGCTCGTGCCGGAGAGATCAAAGGTCAGACGGGTGCGGTTGGCAACCGGGAACAGGCTGCCCTTGATGTCGAGGGTCAGATCTCCCGACGCCGCACCGGTGGCAGTGTTGAGAGTATAGCTTCCGCTGACGCCGACCATATCATCCTCTTCGCCGCCGAGCAGAGATTTGACCGAGGGCTGCGCAGTACAGCGGTCGCCCGAGCGCGTGAACACCGCATCGCCCAGTACAGCGGACAGGTTCTTCTGCCTGTCCTCGAGCGAGCTGTAAAAGCCGCTCCAGCCGCCGTATTCCTCCGCATACGCCTCGGCGGAGGCGAGAAGCGCCGCGCCGCAGGTGTTTTGGGTATCAGCGTTCCGGTACAGCGTCAAAAGATCGCCGAGCGCGGTCTTTTCGCTGAAATGCTCCTCATAATACCAGCCGTCCGTCTTTTTGTCCGTACCGCGGCTCGAGGTGAGCGCGGAGAACAGCAACGGACTGCGCACATACAGCGTGTCCGTATCGGCGTTGTAGATCAGATCGAACGCCGCGTTCTTGAGCGCGCTCTTATAATAGGAAAGCATGGACGCGGAGAAGAGCTGCGAGGTCGGGCCGTCCGCGCTGCTGATGAGGTCGGACGAGAGAAGGCCCGCGAGTGCGGAAAGATCGGCGGACGCAGAGAGCGAGGCGCTTTTTCCGTCCGAGATGAGCGTCATCATGCCAGAAGCGCTGTATTTTCTATCGCCGCTGATCGTGTCGAACGCAGTGCAGTCCAGCTTTGCGGTGAGCGCCATGCGCACGGCATCGGCGTTTTGCAGTCTGGGCACGGCGGCGAGCCAGCGGTTCGCGGTCGTAAAGCCGCTGTCGATGCTCTCGAGCAGCGCATCCCGGTCATACAGCACCGCGCACTGTGCGCCGTCGTCCCATTCGACGGTCAGACCAAGGCTTTCCGCGAGAAAACGCACGGGAACGCAGGTGCGGCCGTCCTTTTCGATGGGCGAGGTGTCGAGCGGAACGGTTTTCAGCACCTTGCCGGTCGCCCTGTCGGAAACGGTGAGGGTGTCGCCGCCGATTGCGAAGCGGCAGACCTTGCCGCCGAGCGAAGCGGAAACCGTGCCGCTGTCGCAGCCGACCTCGGCGCCGAGCGCTTCTGCGACTGCGCGGAAGGGTACCATCGTGCGGCCGTTCTCGAAGAACGGCTGAACGTCGGGGAATGTGAGCGTTTTGCCGGAAAGCTGCACGCTGAGCGCGGGGACGGCGTAGAAATCGTCCTGAAGCGTCATGTCGAGCGCCGTACTGCGGTAGAAGGCCTCGCGGTCGTCCCAGTAACCGCTGTCGAGCCATTCCTCGAGGTCGCTCTGCTCAGCATCATGGAAGCGGAGCGCGACGGACGGGTCGTTATGTATCTCGTCGAGATGGCGGCGGTAGCAGTCGCTCGCCTGGTCGTAGCTGAGCTTGTCGAACCACCAGTCATAGGAGGAGGTGTACGCCTCCTCGCTGTCGTAGCCGAACTGCTGGTACATGGGCGGCGCGGTGTCGAGCGCGAGCGCTGCGGGCAGCGAGGACACGGCAAGAGACGCCGCGAGAGCGGCAGTGAGCAGTCGTTTGTGCTTCATAGAGATCCCCCTTAGATGCGGAAAGCTGGCTGATTACACTATATAGAAATATTGTACTATACCTGACGCTGCACTGTCCATTGCCCTTTTGAACGGATTTCGGCGCGAAAAACCGTCATGATTTCCGGGGCGCCCGCGTAGCATGGAGAGAGGGAGGGGAGAGAAATGTTCATCACCATCACGCGCTCCATGCTGCGCCGTGTCGCGGCGGCAGCGGCGGCTTTCGCGGTCGTCGCGGCGCTTTTCATGATGTTCCCGCAGGGAAAGACCGAGCAGACCGCAGCGGCGGACGGAAACTGGGGACTGTCGTTCCGCGCGGAGGGGCAGCAGCCCGAAGGCAACGTCTCCGCCGGAGAGCTGCGGCAGTGGGATGCGTATTATGTGGGCGATACGGCGGAAAAGGTCATTTATCTGACGTTTGACGCCGGCTATGAGAACGGCTGCACAGCAGCGATTCTGGACGCGCTCAAAAAGCACAGCGCACCGGCCTGCTTTTTCGTCGTCGGCAACTATATCGATACCGCGCCCGAGCTCGTGCTCCGCATGGTGCAGGAGGGGCACATCGTCGGCAATCACACGCTGCACCACCCGGATATGTCCGCGATACAGGACGAAGCGTCGTTTTCGGCGGAGCTTGACGGCCTTGCGGACAAATACCGGGAACTCACGGGCGAGGAGATGAAGAAATTCTACCGTCCGCCGCAGGGAAAATTCAGCGAGAGCAATCTCGCCATGGCGCAGAAACTCGGCTACCGCACGATCTTCTGGTCGCTCGCCTATGTGGACTGGTATACCGACGATCAGCCGACCGATGAGCAGGCGTTTTCCAAGCTTCTGCCGCGCATTCACCCGGGCGCGATCGTGCTGCTGCACTCGACATCGCAGACGAATGCGCGAATTTTGGACACGCTGCTGAGCAAATGGGAGGAGATGGGCTATTCCTTCGGAACGCTTGACGAGTTGTTCGCATAGCCGTCACCATTTTCGGACCTCTGCATAACATGGAATGAGCGAGCGATCAAACGCTACGTTATCTTTCAGGAGGTCTTGTTATGTCTTGTAATCAGTCCGGATTCTGCGCCTTCGGCAACAGCTGGTGGTGGATCATCATC
>ENA-ORLY01002175-ORLY01002175.1-human-gut-metagenome-genome-assembly--contig:-NODE-2175-length-19764-cov-2.948596_pt1 | contig 19764 bp, 18 predicted proteins | sample MGYA00243071_ERZ508832 | MGnify/ENA primary metagenome ERZ508832 (study PRJEB26277, sample SAMN04329777) | human gut metagenome | biome: human-associated habitat | host: Homo sapiens | place: USA... | reverse complement strand
ATCAAACAAAAATGATATAATAGCAGGAATAAGTAAAAATAATCCTATCATTGTTCCTTTAGAATAATCAAGTAATCCTATTACCTCTTTATATAAAAATACAGGTAATGTAATAAACTTTCCCCCTACCGCTAAAGGCACACCATAATCAGTAAATATCATTGTAAATACCGCAAATATAGCAGATAATAATGGCTTTTTCAAATAACATAAAGTTACCTTCTTAAATGTTTGCCATTTATTCATTCCAAGTACTTTAGCAGTACTATACATATTATTATCAATATAATTAAAGCCATCATCTAACATCAAAAAAGCTACTGGGAAAGAATACATAATAGAACCAAGTATAATTCCATAACTTCCAATGATATTAAAGCCTAATGACTTTGATATTATACCATTAGCACCAAATAAATTTATTAATCCAAGTCCATGAGATATAGATGGTATAAGCATGGGTACTGTAAGCAATAATTTTAATATAGCTTTATGTTTTATATTAGTTCTATTTAATGTAAAAGCCAAGAAAAAAGCTATCAATATTGATACTATAGTAGATATACTAGTTACTATTAATGAATTAGATAATGCTTCTTTAAAAGCAAAAGACGAAACCAACGATCCAAAATCAGACCATTCTACCCTAATTAACATTTCTAGTAGTGGATAAAAAACTGTTACTAATAAAAATATAAAAATCAATATACTTATTTTACTTTTCTTTTTCATTACAAATCAATTCCTGTACATTTTTCTATTGATGATACTTTCTCTTTTAGATGATTAGTAACAAAGTTTCTAACATAATCATTTTTAGGATGATTAAATATCTTATTAGGAACATCTATTTGTTCAATATTTCCATCATGCATAACCATTACTCTATCTGATAGAGAAAAAGCTTCTTCCTGATCATGAGTTATATATATCATAGTAGTCTTAAATTCCTTCTGAAGAGCCTTCAATTCTTTTCTTAATATTAATCTATTATCAGCATCTAAAGCACTCATTGGTTCATCAAATAAAATTATATCTGGTTTTAAAGAAAGTGTTCTTGCTATTGCAACCCTTTGTTGCTGTCCACCTGATAATTCATGTGGATATTTATTTATATGTTCATCCATATTTACTACGTTTAATACTTTCATGGCTTCCTTCTTAGCCTTATCCTTGTTTTTTAACTTTAAATTTAAAGCATACATAACATTATCTAAAACATTCATATTAGGGAATAGAGCATAGTTCTGAAAAACTATACCCATTCCTCTTTTAGAAGGATCTAAATTTGTAATATCCTTCTCATTCTTAATAATTTCACCACTCGTAGGACTTTCTATACCAATTAAAATCTTTAGTAATGTTGTTTTACCACATCCGGAAGGTCCTAATATCGATAAAAACTCACCATCATTAACTTCAAAACTAATATTATTTAATACAGTTTTATCATTATATACTTTAGTAAGGTTATTTATCTTAAGATTAACCATTTACTTCTCCCCACTTCTCTGTTAACTTATCTTTTGTCTCTATACTATCTATTCCAGTCATATCAGCATCAACCAAATCAGTAGGATAATTTTCTACCTTATTATCTTGATCCTTTAATATTATATCTGGAAGATAATGTTCTTTATCATATTTACCAAAATCATTAATCAACCATTGAAATACTTTTCTTACATTTTCGTTTGTCTCTTTACCCTTAATAATACCAAATGATGTAGTATTATATGGAGACCCAGTATCTAACGAAACAATCTTAAAATCATATCCTTCATTAATTGCATGTACACCTTGTGATGTCATTCCCATAGCAATAGCTATTTCTCCTTGTTTTAATAAATTAGTAGGTCCTGATCCAGAAGTTGTATATTCTCTCATATTCTCTTTTAATTTTTTAAAATATTCTATTGCTTTATCCTCCCCCATAATATTTACAACATTCAAATAAAAACCATATCCAGTACCTGAAGTTTTAGGATCAGGCATTGCTATTAATCCTTTATATTCTGGCTTTAATAAGTCATCATATGTTTTAGGAATATTTAACTTATGTTCTTTAAAATATTTATTATCAATGATTAAATTCATAGTATATTTAGTCCAAGTCAAATAATTACTATCATTATTTACACCATCTAAATAAATACTAGTATCAAAATCAGATAAATCTGCAAAATTATCTTTGACATCTTTCATATGAGCTGTCTCCAAATCCAATACTATATCTGCCTCTACTTTTGTGCCTTCATTTTTAATTTTAGCAGCACAATTTCCTGTAGCCATATATTGCACTACAACATCCATATCAGGAAATTCTTCTTTTACCATTTTCTTTAAATCCTGATTTCTTTCTTCTTCCATAGAGCTATATATTACTACTCTATCTTTATTTGAACCACACCCCGTTAACAATAACATTAAGGTTAATCCTAAAAATATTATTTTTTTCTTCATCAATCTTCTCTCCTTCTTGAACTATTTTGTTCATAATTAGATTATAACATAATATTTTGAACATTACAATACCAACAAAAGAAAAAGAAACAATAAATGTTTCTTTCATTATTTATTTTATTCTGTAACAATAAATCCATCAGGTATCGGTCTTGTCTTTTCCATGTTATCCCAATTTATAGGATGATTTATTAATTCATTATTTATAACTAAAGCACTAGAATTACCACCATCTAGATTAGCAGCATTATAAGCATGATATCTAAGTAAGATATCTACTAAGTCGTTCATATCAGCACCTTTACTTTTTAAACTTCTACCATCAATTACTAAAAATAACACTATACCATCTTGCCTTTGAGCAATAGCACTTCTAGGATGAGTACCATATCCACCATTACCATTAATAAAAGCACTCTTCCCATTAACTATTAAAAATGGTCCAAATTCTACAGCATCTCTTATTCCCATATTAATAGCTTCATTAGCACTTATCTTACCAAGATATAACTTATTATCATTAGTAAATCCAACTATACCACCACCATATTGACTAGTACCATAATTACTAATTATCTTACCTCCAGATATAATAGCTCCCATAGGTTGTCCACCACTACCCAATCCTCCAGCATCCAAAAAGCCACCACCATTTATAGCAACAACAGCATTTTCTCTCTTAGCCATATCAACTAAATATTCACCATCACTACCCAAATATCTACTATAAGTAACTTTAATTTTAGAAGGATCATATATTGCTACAAGATATCCCCTATAACCATTTTCTTCTATTTCTATTAATTTATAAATATCATTTTTATTTCTATCTAATATTTCCTTATCATATTTATCTTTATAATTATTATCTTCTTCAAGAATTAAACTAGTATCAGTATTTCCATCAGGTTCTATCATACTATGTCTTTCTAAAATCTTATTAATAGTCTCATCATTATAAAAAGTTCTAGCAATATACTGATGCCTCATTGTACTCATAGCGGTAGTAACAAGCCAGTCTCTAAAGTTATTATAAGGACCATATAAAAGAAAAAGTACTATAACTGCAATAACATCACATATACTAAGAATAATAGTAAAAATATTATCCCTTTTCTTTTCTTTATCAATTCCATCCCTTTTTCTTCTCATAAGTACTACTCCTTTTTGTATACAAATTATTTATTGTTTAAATATTTAACAACTCTCTCTATCTCATCATCCCCTATTAAAGGAATAATAACTCTAGATAAATTCTTATCACTATCCAAATACATTCCATCATTATTAAGTGATTCATTAACAATATTAGATAAAAATATATTATATTCCCCTCTAGTAGTCATATAAAAACTAATCTTACAAGTATTATTATTAGTAAATATCCTAACCATATCATCATTAGATAAAGTATCAGTAGACACAATCAAATGAATATTACATTTATCTCCAAGTGATAATAAATAATTAATATCCTCATCAACACTATTATCCATTTCTAACATTTCATATATCTCATCTATAAATACTAGTATTCTCTCCCTATTACCATTCTTTACTCTTTCTTCAAATTCTCTTCTTAATAACTTAATCTTCTTAATAACATCATCTTTCCCATTAACAACCTCACATACATTAGCAAAATCATTATAATTAATACTTTGTGTATCAAGTATAATAATCTTAGTATCAGTATAATTAATAAGAACATTCATAATAATATTCCTAAATAAATTAGTCTTACCGCTGCCACTAGTACCAGTAACCAAAAGATTCTTATCCTTATCAAAATCAAAAATAATAACCCTATCTTCTTCATCTAAACCTAAAGCTACTTTAAATTTATCATCTTTCTTATACATAGATAATAATTCCTTTAAAGTAAGAATATCCCTTTTCATATTAAGAACTTTAATCTCTATTTCATTATCACTAATTCTATCTATTTTTAATTCTTCTTTAGGTACTCCTAAAGCTAAAGCAATCTCCTTATTATATTCTATAATATCATTATAATCCTTATCATCATTCCAACTAATACGATATATAGTTACTAAACGATAAACATTATACGTAACTTTAGGATTAAAACCAAAAGCCCTAAGAGTATTATGTAAATTACTAACAAACAAATCAGCATTAAGAACATTTCTCTCATTATCAAAAGTTGGATTATTTAACAAATTAATCATTTCTTACTCCTCCAATTATTTCTTCTTCCTATTTTTTATTAGTATATTACCAGTCATCTCACTAGGAATATCAAGTCCCATCAAATATAATATTGTCGGAGCAACATCACCAAGCTTACCCTCTAATAATTTAACCTTCTTATCAAGAACAATAAAAGGTACCAAATTAGTCGTATGACTAGTATTAATACTACCATCTTTATTTCTCATAACTTCACAATTACCATGATCCGCTATTATTATCATAGTATATTCATCAAGAGAAATATTTTTTAATATCTTACCAATACATTCATCAACAGTCTCTACAGCCTTAATAGCCGCATCATAATCACCAGTATGACCAACCATATCACCATTAGCAAAATTAAGTACAACCAAATCCTCCCTATTACTAGTAATTTCTCTTACCAAAGAAGCAGTAATCATATTAGCACTCATTTCTGGTTCTCTATCATAAGTAGCTACTTTAGGACTAGGTATTAATATTCTTTTTTCATTATCATACACTTTATCAATACCACCATCAAAAAAATAAGTAACATGAGCATATTTCTCAGTTTCAGCAATTCGTAATTGAGTAAATCCCTTTTTTGATATATATTCTCCTAAAGTATTTTTAATTTTAGGAAGTTCAAAAGCATAAGGACAAAGCACCGTATCAGTAACATGCATCATACTAACAACCTTAAGATTATTAATCTTACATCTATCAAAACATTCATATTTATCATTAGTAAACGCACTAGCTAATTCTCTTAATCTATCAGGTCTAAAATTAAAAAATATAATACCATCATTATCTTCTATAAGCCCATTTTCTATAGTAGCAGTAGGTACAATAAATTCATCTGTTATCTTATTTTTTTGACTACTTTTCCATACTTTTTTAACATCTACTACTAAAGAAGGTTTAGTCATAACATCATAGCTCTTTTTAACCCTATCAAATCTATTATCCCTATCCATACCATAATATCTACCACTAATAGAAGCAATCTTACCAAGTTTTAAACCCTTCATCTTTTTCTCTAACGCTTCAATATATTTAATACCACTAGTAGGACTAACATCCCTGCCATCAGTAAATATATGAACATATACATTTTTAACATTTTCTTTTTTACATAAATCAAGTAAAGCAAATAAATGATTAATATGAGAATGTACCCCACCATCAGATAATAAACCAATTAAATGTAACTTAGAATTATTATCTTTAACATGTCTAATAACTTTTAAAAATTCATCATTACTATAAAAAGACCCATCTTTTATTTTGCTATTTATTAGTTCTAACGATTGATATACTAGTCTACCAGCTCCAATATTAGTATGACCAACTTCACTATTACCCATTTGACCTTTAGGAAGTCCAACACTCTCACCAGAGGCAATCAAAGTAGCACTAGGATAATGATCCCATAAATAATCAAGTACTGGTGTTTTAGCATTATACACAGCATTATATTTCTTTTCTTTAGATAACCCTATACCATCCATAATGCATAATAATATTTTCTTCATTATATCACCTATTTCCTATATAATTATATATGATATTTACTTATTTGTAAATAAAATAATTAAAGTTAAAAAAATATATTTTTGCAATATCCTTGTACCTTTTTTGCCATTTTTAGTATCAAAAAATGTACATTTTTAGATATTTTTCTATATTTTTACATTAAATATATTAAAATATTATATTTTTTTAATATATTTATGATAAAATAAAGAAAAGGAGAATGATAAATATGAATTTAAAATATTTCAGAAAAGCAATACTATTAATACATGGCTTTGCCGGAGGCAATTATGACTATGGAGAAATAGGAAATGACTTAGAACTATATAGCAATTTTGATGTATATACATTTACCCTACCAGGTCATGAAAAAATGATAATAGATAAAGTAACAAGAAATGATTGGATAAATAAAGCCGAAGAAGAAATAGAAAAAATAATCAATAATGGTTACCGTGAAATATATATTATCGGCCATAGTATGGGAGGAGTTATAGCTTCTTACTTAGCAAGTAAATATAAAGAAGTAACAAAGTTAGTTTTAGCAGCCCCAGCCTTTCATTACTTAGCCTTTAATGGTGATAAAGTAGACGTAGCAAAAAGCATAAAAAAATTACCCAAATTATTTAAAAACTATAAACCAGAAGAAGTATTATCCAGATTCTTCAAAATACCAATCCCAACCATTAGAGCATTCATGCTGTTAGTAGAAGAACACACAGGTGATGTAAAAAATATAACCTGCCCAACACTAATAATACATGGAGATAAAGATGACATCGTACCAAAAGATTCCGTATTATATGTATATAATACTATAGCAGCAAAAAGCGTTACCCTAGTAGAAATCAAAACACTTACTCATGATTTATTTATTAATAATAGATATGAAGAGGTAAAAGAATTAATAACAAACTTTCTTAGAAAAAAACCAAAATTTGGAAAATATACCAAAAGAATATGATTATATCAAAATAATCATATTTTTTATACCCTTTTTCCTATTATTAATAAATACTTTTTATCATACTTTGCATAATCACTATGTGTACTACAAGTCTGAAGTAATAAAATCTCATCATCAGCACTAACATCTACATTAGTATCATACATCGACTTACTCTTAAGTTTATTCAAATGTTCCAAATAATCACTATCATTAGCAAAGTTAATATTCATATAAGTAAAATCACTATACTCCACAAATACCGAAAATATCTCATATTTTTTCTTAACATTATTTGTAGTAACATAAATATATTTATGATCATCATAATAATTCTTATCATAATAATTCTCTAATATCTTAAAAGGCATATCTACACGTGAAGAATTATGACCAAATATCAAAAGCTTTTTACTATTATCTATATCAACCCTATAATCCAAATAAATAGATCCCATATAATTATCTTCTTTATCAGGTGTATGATTCAAATAATACTCATTATCTTCTCCCTGCATAATAGGAGCACTATAATCATTATTATACTTTTCCTTTAACTCATTTATTTCTTTACTATAATCAGTAGGATTAGTAACATTATTATTTCTCTCAACATCAAAATCAATTTTCTTATCATTCTTATTATAAAACAAATATACCATTACCATAATAACAAATAAAACAAATAAACTAATAACTAATATTATCTTTCTTTTTTTCATAAAAATCTCCTTGGCTAAGTATTATAGCATTATTTAACATATTGTCAAGCATTAACATTATGTAATAATCATAACTATTTTAAACTAAGTTTATCATATACTTTATCAAATATCTCATTAAATTTACGTGCCTCATCTTCTGTATTCTTACAAGATAAACTAATTCTAATACTAGAAGAAGCAATATCATTATCATGATATATAGAATAAATAGCATTAGACAAAGAAGAAGTAGAACAAGCACTCTTAGTAGATAAATAAATACCCTCTTCTTCCATTGCATGAATAAAAGTTTCAGGCTTAATCCCCTTTATACTAAAGTTAATTATATAAGGAATACTATTTACAGTACTATTAATATGTATATCATCATATTTATTTAAATTATCTTTAATAATAGTATTAATCCTAATAACATATTCATAATTACTATCAACATTAGGAATAACAAGTTCCAAAGCCTTCATTAAACTACATATCAAAGGTAAAGCCGGTGTACCACTACGAAAATCAGTAGTACTCTTTCCACCATGTATTAAATTATCAATAACAATATTATCCCTTTTTATAAGCAATCCAATACCCTTCATACCAAATATCTTATGAGCAGACATACTCATAAAATCCATATCATTAAAATCAATATTAACCTTACCAATAGCCTGTGTAGCATCAACATGAAAATAACATTTAGGATATTTCCTTACAACCTTACTTATCTCTTTAATATCTTGTTTAATACCAAGTTCACTATCAACCATAGCAATAGACACCAAAATAGTATTATCATTAATAAGTCTCTTCAAATCATCCATATCTATCATACCATCAGACTTAACCTTAACATAATCAATAACAAAGCCTTTCTTTTCTAAATATTTACATGTCTCAATAATAGAAGAATGCTCTAAATAACTAGTAATAATATGATTACCCCTATTTCTATATTTAGAAGCAATTCCCTTAAAAACAGTATTATTAGATTCACTAGCCCCTGAAGTATAGATTATTTCACTAGGCTTTACTTTTAAAAGTTTACTTATCCTATCAGTAGCATAATTTTCAAGTTCTTTAGATTTAATACCTAAAGAATGTAGAGAATTAGAATTACCAGGATAATCCTTACAAACCTTATTAAAAGTATCAAGTACCCTATCATCTACAAAAGTAGTAGCACTATTATCAAAATATATCATAGTATCCCTTCTTTCTTTAAATATTCTATCACATCATTCATAAATATACAATAATAAACCTATTGCTTTATTCTAAGTAATATATTATTATATTTATGGTGATTCATTTATGAACGAAGATAACTTAATCAAATACTATAATAAATTTAATGAAGACAAAAGACTAACCAGAAGGCATGGTATCGTTGAATATACCACATCTATGAAATATATTCACAAATATTTAAAAAAAATAAATAACCCTAAAATAATTGATATTGGAGCAGGTACAGGTAAATACTCATGTACTTTATACGATGAAGGATATGATATTACCGCAGTAGAATTAATAAAACACAATCTAATGACTCTCAAAAAAAAGAATAATAATATAAAAGCCTATCAAGGTAATGCCACTGATCTATCAAGATTCAAAGATAATACCTTTGATGTTGCTTTATTATTTGGACCTATGTATCACCTAATTAGTGAAGAAGAAAAAATAAAAGCCCTAAGTGAAGCTAAAAGAATTATTAAAAAAGGTGGTCTCATTTTTATTAGTTATTATATGAATGAATACGCTATTATTACTCATGGTTTTAGAGACAATAACATAATATCTTCTATAGAAAATAATCTTGTTAACAAAACTTATCACATTACACCTAAAAATAACGATCTATATAGTATGGTAAGATTAGAAGACATAAATAGATATAAAAATAAACTCAATCTTAAAAGAATTAAAATACTAGCTCAAGATGGTCCTAGTGATTATCTTAGAAGTATTATAAATAAAATGGACGATAAAACTTTCTCTATTTACCTCGATTATCATCTAAAAACTTGTGAAAGAAAAGAATTACTTGGAGCTTCTTCTCATGTTATGGATATTCTAAAAAAATAAATTAATTACTTTTATTTTCATCAATATATTCATAACCCAGACTATTATTGTTTGTTATAACCTTATCTCCAAGTTTATTTTCAAGATCATCTTTTGCTATTTTGGCAGTATTACCACCCATTATAGCAATTTTTTTATTTTCTTCTTAGCCATAAAGATTATACTTTTTAGCAAGTTCTCTAGTAGCCACTTCGCCCAAATCAGTTAATATAATCTCTATATCTGACATATTATCTCTTAACGATTCTTTTCTAATACCTTTATATTCTTTATATTCACTAGCCTTCATACCTGACCATTCTTTATATATTTCATTAGTCAATATTCTATATTCATAATCTTGAGTAATACCCCTACCATATATCTGTCAACTTATTTCTATTCAATATCCCCTTCAATCTAGATTCAACCCATTTATCGGAATATCCTTTATTACGATAATAATTAACTGCACGATTAATTGCTATCTCCGGATCAAATACTTCATCAATTCTCTCACTACATAAGTTAGCTAGCCACATCTTCATAGGTTCAGCCTTAGAACTAGGTATAGACTCAATAAGTCTAAATATGTCTTTTGTTACCATAGCATCCCTTAATCTTATTTTACCATCAGGAGCTAACATCTTCAACTGACTACAATTTGTAGTCACTTCACTGCCTTCTTTTTTTAATCTTGTTTTTAATACAGACCAGTATTTCCTTGGATTACTACTATCAGTCAAAGCACCTATTACATCTACAACACTAAAATAATAGTCACCCTTTTCTCCATCCCAAATACTTCTAATTTCTTTTCCTTCAAATAAATTTGAAATTGTACTTAATTTATTTTCTTCCATATAAAACCTCCTTTTTTTATCGTACAAAAACAATAATTATATATAACCTCGCCACCCTTGCATAAAATGTTATCATTTTGTTTTTACAACGTCAACACATTTTAGCACATATGTTCGCTATAAAAGTTAATTTTTTATAAAAAGAAAAAAAGCAAGTATTTCTACTTACTTACTGGTAATACTGATATACTTCTAGCAATATCTAACAATTCACTCTTAGATAACTTATCACTTACAACATAATATTCAATATTATTATCAATCCAATTAACCGAATTGTCATTTACAATTGCTACCGTAGAAGCCATAACCTCAAGTTCACCATAAGTTGGTACTATCAAATGCTCTTTTTCATAAGTAACAGTTTCCTCTATTAACATAAAAGGATTATCCCCATCAAAAGTTAATATAAGTCTCTCACCATCATCCTTGCTTACCTTTTCTTTATTAGATAAATATGTATTAGCAGGTATATACATTGGATAAATTACATCCTCAATAGAACTAGTTTGCTTAGTTTCACTACTTTTCTTATTCTCATTCTTATTCTCATTAGTATTCTTATTCTCATTTACATTAGTATTATTATTTTCAGTAGTACTATTATCTTCTACTTTATTATCAGTAGTATTCTTATTCTCATCACTATTGTTCTCTCTATTTGTAGTATTATCTGTATTATCTTCTTTAATATCAATTATTTGTTTTAAATCAAAATAATTATCATTAAACTTACTATTTAAATCTATTTTATTAAATTTCATCGTAATTTGTGCAGTACCATTATTATCAAAAACAGTTACCTTTTTAATATTATTACTCTTATCTAATAATATCTCTTGTTTTACCAATTTAGAATTATTTGGATAATTAGCGGCCACAATAATCTTAGAGCCATCATTAACCTTTTCAAATGTCCTATTTGCATCATTAGTAATATCATCTAATAAAGGTCCCAATAAATACACTTGTGAATTATTATATGGCCAATCGCTTTGAAATTTAAAACTCTTATTAATTCTAGGTGTAACAACATATACACCATCAGAGTTACGTAAAATTATTTGTTCATGATTATTAACTGTATTTACCAAACTAACCTTATAATTATCTTTTTCTTTATATGATACATTAACATTATAAGTATATACATCCTCATTATTAACAATTTCCAATGTTCCATCAACATAATAAGCTTTAGAATCATTAATTTTTTTAGTTAAATCCTTAATAACATCACTCTCACTATTTTTACCACATCCACTAATAGCAAATACACCAATTATCATTATCAAAAACAATAACTTTTTTTTCATTCTTCACCTTCCTTATTCTTTCTCTAAATTATATTAAATAAAATTTCTTATATGATGAATAATTTATAATTTTCTGCAGAAAATATTATAAAAAGGAGGATATTATTAATGAACACATTATATAAAATAGCTCTAGTTATCAGTATAATAGGATGTATAAACTGGGGTTTAGTAGGTATTTTCAATTTCAATCTAGTAGAATACCTTTTCGGAGACGAAAGTATGTTAACAAGAATAGTATATATTCTAGTACTACTTTCAGGTCTAGTTAATATAGGTATACTTACTAAAGATTTAGATTAATAGATCATTTACAGTGATCTATTTTTAATTTTATAACAAATGTCAATTTTCCAATCTTTTATCAATTATGTAGATTTTTTTACTTATTTATAGTATAATTTATATGGGAGGTATCCCATGAGTTATAAAATTAACTTTAATAGTACTTACGCTAATAGAGGTATGGGACTTGAGAATGATATCAATGAAACAAATAAATACTATCTAACTTATGATATTGCTCTTATTTATAAAAAGCCAACCCCTATTAGAATAACGAAAACCAATTATAAGGATATGCGAATTACTGATGGATTCTTTGAAACTCAATCAACATTAGATTATAATGGCGTATATAAAGGTTATTATATCGAATTCGATGCCAAAGAAACTAATAGTAGTACTAGTTTTCCAATCAGTAATATTCATGAGCATCAGCTAGCATATATTAGAAAAGTAATAAAGCATCAAGGAATTGTCTTTTTAATTGTCAGATTTAACAATTTACATAAAGATTTTATTATTCCAGGTAATAATTTAATAAATTATGTAGATAACACAGAAAGAAAATCTATTCCACTTGACTACTTTGAAAATAACTGCTACAAACTAGATATCAAATATGCTCCTAGACTAGATTATATTAAAATAGTTGATAAACTAATCAAGGAGATAGAAAAATGATACTAATAATTATTATTATGTATATAACTATAACAGTATTAAGTATCATTACATTTGGTATAAAAGGTTCATTAGTACTATTAATTATCTCACCATTACTAATTGTATATCTCAATTCAAATAGTATAAATATAAAAAAGAAGAATATTGAAAAAAGAAATTTTGGAGAAAGAAAGGAAGTTGAATTTGTGAGTTCTAGAGATAGAAAAAAAGCTATTTCTGATGGTACAAAGAAAAAAGTACCTAAGAAAAAAACTACTACAAAAAGCACTAATAGTAGTAGAAAGAAAGAAAATAATAAAACCGAAAGGAAAAATAATATAATAGGAAAAGAAAAATTTAAAGATAAAAGTATAAGAGGAAAAATCTTAATTATCATTTTAGGATTTGCTATATTCTGTATTTTTGCAGCAGCCCTATTTATGCTATACATTGTTATAAGTAGTGGTTCTTTTGATCCAGAAGCACTAAAAAATCAAGATCAAACAGTAATATATGATAAAGATAATAATGTTATAGCTACCTTAGGAGCTCAAAAAAGAGAATCTATTACTTTTGATGATTTACCTCAAGTACTAGTAGATGCTCTTGTGGCTACTGAAGATTCAAGATTTTACCAGCACAACGGTGTTGATATGGCAAGATTTATGAAAGCAACTCTTCTTAATCTTGTAGGTCAAAATGATGCCGGTGGAGCTTCTACTCTTACAATGCAAACAGTAAAAAATAATCTAACAAAAAAAGATACCGTTGAAACAAATAAAATAAAGAAAATAGTAAGAAAATTTCAAGATGTATATTTATCAGTATTCTTTTTAGAGAAAAAATATACTAAAGATGAGATATTAGAAATGTATGTTAATGACAGTTGCTTAGGAGGAACAGTTTATGGTGTTGAAGAAGCCAGTAAATATTACTTTGGTAAAAACGTTTCCGAACTAAGTTTACCAGAGGCAGCACTATTAGCAGGCATGTATCAAGCTCCTAATAGATATAATCCATACAAAAATCCTGAAGCAGCAACAAAAAGAAGAGATACCGTACTAACATTAATGGTTAGACACGGATACATAACTGAAGAAGAAAAGAAAATGGCTGAAGATGTTAGCGTTGAAAGCATGTTAGCTGGCGGTGGTACTCAAAGTGATTATCAAGGTTACATTGATACCGTAATTGAAGAAGTAGAAAATAAAACAGGTAATAACCCAGCACAAGTATCAATGAAAATATATACAGCTATGGATAGAACAGTTCAAGATGGTATTAATAAAGTACTTAGTGGTGAAGATCACACTTGGGCTGATGATACAGTACAAGCAGGTGTTGCTGTTACTAATGTTAATGATGGTACAATCGTAGCAATCGGTGCAGGTCGTAATCGTAATGCCGGAGATTGGAATTACGCAACACAATCACGTAGACAACCAGGAAGTACCGCTAAATCAATATTTGATTATGGTCCAGGTATGGAATATAACGATTTCTCTACATATACCCTATTCAATGATGAACCATGGACTTATACAAATGGTCCAGAAATAGGAAACTGGGATGGTAGTTATCAAGGATTAATCACATTAAGACAAGCACTTAGTGTATCAAGAAACATACCAGCTCTTAAAGCTTTCCAACAAGTAGATAAAAAGAATATTGTTACCTTTGTTAATAATCTAGGATTAGATGTTGCATATAGTACAAAATCAGAAAACTATAAAAAAGATGAAAAAACCGGAGCAGATAACGTTATCAATGAAGCCTACTCCATCGGTGGTATGGCATATGGTGTCACACCACTAGACATGGCCGAAGCATATGCATCATTTGCTAATGGAGGATATCATATTGAAACCCATGCTGTAACAAAAATAGAATATAGAAGTACTGGAGAAACAGTAGATTTCTCTGAAGAAAAGAAAAAAGTTATGTCAGATTCAACAGCATATCTTATGAACAACGTATTAAAATACGCTGTTGATTATGGATTCAATGGTGGAGCAAAAGTAGCAGGTTCTACAGTAGCAGCCAAAACAGGAACATCAAACTTATCGGAAGCCACAACAAAAGCCCTAGGAATTCCTAGTAGTGCCGTTAACGACTTATGGACTGTTGCCTACACACCAGAATACTCAGTAGCATTATGGTATGGATATGAAAAAGTCGATAGTAGTCACTATCTAAGTGGTGCTAGTGCTCCAAAAGATGCCGTTATGCGTTCAGTAATGAAATATATACCAAAAACAACAAAAGAATGGGAAATGCCTTCATCAGTAGTAGCAACCACAGTTGAAAAAGAAACATGGCCAGCACAACTACCAAGTGAATATACACCAAGTGACATGGTTATAACCGAATACTTTAAAAAAGGAACACAACCTACTGAAGTATCGCAAAGATATGCAAAACTAGATGAAGTAACTAACCTATCAAGTACTAAAACATCAGAAGGATATAAACTAACATGGAGTTGGAAAGAGCCAGATGTACTTAGCTCAACTTACCTAACAAAATATTTTAGCAACTCAGTATTTGGAAAAAGTTCTGCTAATTACTTACAAGCAAGACTTAACTATAATAGCAGTACTCTAGGAGGAAATGGATTTGGTATCTATGTAAAATCACCTTCTGGAAACCTAGATAGAATTGCATTTACAGAAAAAACAGAATACATATACCACCCTACTACTAGCGGAAATATTGAAATAGTAGTAAAAGCCGAATATGGTAATTTCAAAGCAAATGCTAGTAATGGTGTTTCAACAACAATTAATAGTACTGGTAGTAGTAGTTCAAATAGTGATAAATTAGAATTAACATTAAATGATAATACAACAAATTACAATAAAGGTTCTTACAATGATTCAGGAATAAAAGTAACCTTTGAAGGTGAAGATGTAACAAGTAGTTCTCTAATTACATACAAATTAAATGGTACTACTAAACTTACAGTAAATGACTTAGAAGATGCTATCAATAATCTAGAATCTGGAGAAGAAGCCACTATTACTTATAGCGTTGTATATAAATTAAAATATAAAAATAGTATTACAAAAACAATAAAAATAAATTAACAAAATAGACTTGCAAATGCAAGTCTATTTCTTTTCTTTATCTTCATTTTTTCTAATATATTGATAATAATATGCTGAATTCTTTTTAAGCTCAGTATTAAGCTTATCAATACCCATTTCTTCAGCTAAAGTCTTAGAATCAGAAAACAAATTAGTACCAATACCAAGCCTATTACCCTCAATATTTACTCCCATAGCTCCAAGCGTAGTAGGAAACATATCCATCGTAGTAAATATCCTATTCTTATTTCTTACATTATTATCATTATATACATTAATAAAAGTATTAAATACAGTTCTCTTATACCCATTATCCAACTTATAAAAATTATTCTGCATAGTAGGATGATCACCAGTAATAATAATAGTCGTATTATCATAAAAATCTTGTTCCTTAACCCATGATATAAAATCACTAACCATTTTATCAGAACAATAGAAAGAATTAGCATAATGATTATCAAATACCTCTTCACAATCATCCTCCAAATAACCATCAGCAAAATGAGTATCAGCAGTTAATAAAGTCAAATTAAATGGTTCATCATCTTTAGATATTTCCATTAACTTCTCTTTAGCATAAGTAAATAACTTCTTATCCTCATAACCCCACCATTTATAATAATCACTACTTATTTTACCTTCTTTAATAGCGGTATAATAATCACTTATCTCATAACCATGAGTACTAAAATAAGCCTTTCTACCACCAAACTCCGAATCAGAACCTATCATCAAGTAATTATTATAACCATTATCTTTTAAAATATCACCTAAAGTAACAATATTACTAAATTTAGTACTATTACTATCATAGTCATCAACTTTCAACTTTAAAGGAACACCCGAAGTCTGTGCTATCATCGCCGCAACTGTCCAACTAGTACCATATGACTCCTCAGCACCACCAAGTAAATTAGTATTAGAAAAATTCAAATTATTCAAAGCCATATTTTCTAAATTAGGCATTATCGAAACATCAAATGTACCACCATTTGCTTTACTAACATTAGAAGTTTCAGTAGATTCCATAAAAATATATATCAAATTCCTCTTCTTATTAGGAAAATCTATCTTAACATCATTACCAGATACATAATAATCTTTAAATAAATCACTATTAACTAAACCATTAAAAGCAAAATCAAAAAAGCCAACACTTATTCCTAAACAAATTATAGATATTGCAAGAACTATTCTATTATATCTCTTAGTATTTTTTATCGGTAATATTTGTTTTTCCTTCTTTTTACTATTTCTTATATATAACTTCTTATCAAAATCAATCGTAGGTAATAAAAATATCCCATATATTATTACAAAAACAAAGAAAGCAATAATATAACTTATAAACTTAACTGGTTGTCCACCTGCTCCAGAAATCTTAAGAACACTATACATATACTGATCAAAAGAAGAATTATATATATTAACCTTCAAATATATAGATAATAATAATATAAGTGAAGCAATTATTAATAATATATTATCTTTAAATTTCCATTTTTTCATCTTACACCTCTTCTTAACCATTATACTATATATCAAACAAAAATAAAAGATAGAAAATAAATTCTATCTTAATACAAAATACTCATCATACCATTTCAAGAAACTATAAACAGCCCAAATACGCCTATAATTATCCTTTACCCTATTCTTATGTTCATCTAATATTCTTAATAAATAATCATTATTAAATAACTCTTTAGCAATATCCGTATTAAAAGTATTCTTAATCTCATTATAAAAATCATCTTCTCTAATCCATTCCCTTATAGGTACAGGAAAACCAAGTTTTTTCTTCTTATAAGCATCATTAGGAATAACCCTTTTAGCGGCATTTCTTAAAGCAACCTTAGTAATACCATCAGATACCTTATATTTTCTAGGTAACATTGAAGAAACCTTAAACACTTCCATATCCGTAAAAGGTACTCTAGATTCAATAGAATGAGCCATTGTCATCTTATCTACTATAGTCAAAATATTATTACTAAGCCAATATCTAATATCAACAGCAAGCATCTTATCAAGTTTATTATAATCTTTATACTCTTCATATATATCTTTAGTTATATCCCTATTCTTAATATAATTATCACTATTCAATACATCTTTAAGTTCATCATCATAATACGTTCTATTAATACTAACATAAGAATCCTCTAAAGACTTACCTCTTCTTATAATATATCTTGTAATCTTATTCTTAGGCAATACCTTACATATACCAGCAAAAGATTTCCTTAACCATAGAGGTAACTTAGTATAAAAATTATCATCATAACTATTATACCCTCCAAAAAACTCATCAGCACCTTCTCCAGATAAAACAACCTTAACATCACGACTAGCTAATCTAGATAAAAAATAAACAGCTATAGCACAACCATCCGCAGTAGGTTCATCCATATGATAATATACATCAGGAATAGCTTTCATATATTCCTCTTTAGATATCTTTTCACTAATATTCTTTATCTTTAACTTATCAGTCAAATCCTTAGCATAATCAATCTCACTATATTTAGCCAAATCAAAACCAATAGTATAAGTTTTATCAGGTCTAGCTAAACTAACCAAATAAGAAGAATCAACACCACTAGAAAGAAATGAACCAACCTCAACATCACTAATTAAATGATGTTTAGTAGAATCTTCCATAACATTAGATATCTTATCTACCATCTCATCAAAACTATCTTTAGAAGAAGAAAAAGAAACCTTAAAATACCTATTAATCTTAATATCACCATTCTTAACATTAATAGTCATATAATTACCCCCAGGTAATCTATAAACATTCCTAAAAAACGTCTCATCCGTAGGAGTAAAACTAAAAGTCAAATAAGGTCCCAATAATTCCCTATTAAGTTCCTTTATAAATTTAGGATGAGCTAAAAAACTTTTTATTTCTGAACCAAATAATATTACATCTTTATTTTGATAATAGTATAATGGTTTAATACCAAAATGATCTCTAGATATAAATATTTCATTTTTATTCTTATCGTAGATAGCATAGGCAAACATACCTCTTAACTTGGAAAGCATATCTTCGCCGTATTCTTCATAAGCGTGAATCAATACTTCTGTATCGGAATTATTGGCAAAGGTATGTCCCTTTTCGATTAAATCTTTTCTTAAATCCTGATGGTTGTAAATTTCGCCATTAAATGTAATGACAATTTTTCTATCTTCATTATACATCGGCTGGCTGCCGTTATCGAGGTCGATAATAGAAAGACGTCTGAATCCCATTGCAACCTTTTCGTCAACATATTTTCCGTCAGAGTCAGGACCACGATGTCTGATTCTGTCCATCATTTTTTCGATAACAACAGATGCGTCGTTTATTTTATTAGTAAATCCTACAAATCCACACATATATTAAGCCTCGTTTCTTTATTAGAATAAATATACATATATTATTATACACTAATTCCACGTTTTTGGCAATAGTAAAAGTTCAAATAATATATTTTTGTTAAAAGCCTTGAAAAATAACAAAGAATAATGTATAATATGATTATAACCACAGACGATGTCCCCCACCTCTAAGGTGGCGAACATCTTACGAATAAGTAGGAGTCATAATCTCCTACTTATTCAGGCTTGTTCCACAAGCCGTCTGCT
>ENA-ORLY01002171-ORLY01002171.1-human-gut-metagenome-genome-assembly--contig:-NODE-2171-length-19785-cov-3.131825_pt1 | contig 19785 bp, 17 predicted proteins | sample MGYA00243071_ERZ508832 | MGnify/ENA primary metagenome ERZ508832 (study PRJEB26277, sample SAMN04329777) | human gut metagenome | biome: human-associated habitat | host: Homo sapiens | place: USA... | reverse complement strand
TCCAAATTTATGCCTTATATCTTCATATTCTTCTTTATCCTTTGCAACAATTCTTACAAGTACAGCATCGCCTTTTTTATTCTTGGGTAATTTGTTATACTTAATTACATCTACTATATAAAATATAGCTAATCCTAACACACATAGAGTAGCTGGTACTTTCAAATAAGATACTGGAATATTACAATATAATATAATTCCTAATAATATTCCTACAAAAATTGCTATAAAAATACTCCCTATGTTTCTATAATATCTATCAAAAAGTGACTTTATTAATTCCATTTGTTTCTCCAATCATTAATCTATTTATTTATTATTTAAATAGTATTTAATCATTTCAATATATTGATCCTGTGCATTTAAACAAGTATCTATTAAATAACCTTTTTCTTTATTAGTTTGATATTGAAATAATCCTCTATAATAAAATAATTTATCCTTGTCTAGAATAATAAATGGTACAATGTTGTTTTTTAAACATTCTTTAAAAGCAATTATTCTACCAACTCTACCATTACCATCTTGGAATGGATGTATTTTTTCAAATTTAGCATGAAATTCTATTATCTCATTTATAGTAACTTTTTGTAGATTTCCATACCAATCTAATAATTTTCTCATGTCCCTTACTACATTTTTTGGAGCAGTTGTATTTAAACCTCCAACCTCATTTGTTAATTCCTTATAGTCACCAACTGCAAACCAATTTTTTCTACTATCTGATGTTCCTTCCTTTAATATCTTATGAAATTTTTTAATTATTTCCTCAGTTAAATCTTTATCAGCTACATCTAACATACAATCAACCAGCTTAAAATGATTAGACGTTTCAATAATATCATCTAAATTTGTTATTGATTCTTTCTCTGTTAATAAAGTATTAGTTTCATAAATGTATCTTGTTTGATCTTCTGTTAATTTGCTTCCTTCGATGTGATTTGTATTATATGCAAAAACTATCTGTGTATTATGATATAAATTCCCTTTTAATTTCATACTTTTTTGTTCCCTTAAAACTTCTAATATATTTATCTTAGAAACATCAAATTTATCTTCTTTTAATAACTCATCTACAGAAATTACAAATAATTCAGCTAGCTTTTTTAATGATTCAATATTAGGTTCTAAAGCTCCAGCTTCATATTTAGATATTGTAGCTGGCTTCACTCCCAATACCTCTGCAACTTCCATTTGAGTCATTTTCTTTTCTTCTCTATATTTTTTTATTTTTTCTCCTAACATAACAAAAAACTCTCCTTTTCAGTTATAATATTATTATATCATATTATTTCCAAAAAAGAAAGTTTTTTTCTTAGTTTGTATCATTGTTTCCAAAACATATTTTCTATTTGTTTTGAAATGTTTGTATACTACATTTCTATGTGCATTTATATTTTTTTCATATCAAAAACTCTTACTTCAATTTTTAAAAGCTTTCAAATTAACTTTTAAGATTTTTGACCACACCTATTATTTTAAAAACTATTGACATTTAGACATAATTTTATTAATTTTTTCCACAACATTTTTTATATTTTTTACCACTTCCACACGGACATTTTTCATTTCTGCCTATTTTCTTCTTATTAATTCTTTTTAGTCTCTGTACTTTTAATTCTTTTACTACATTAAATATTATTTCTTTATCATATTCTATATCATTGATATTTAGAAAATTAAATTCGATTTTATCTAGTTCATCTTCAATATTAAAAAACAAATGTAATTCAAGCATTTTTTCTATATTTGATATTTTCATTATTGCAATTGAATGATTTCTCTCTTCTTCTAATTTTCTCTGCGTACCTTTATGTATAAATGTTAATAGACTATATTCTCCAGTCATAAAAATTGTTTTTGGATTTTCACAAAGTTTATTTTCTTTCAATAGCTTTTCTATAAAATTATTTAATTCCTCCTTGTCTTCTATACATATATCAAGCAAATAATTTGTCATCGCAACACTATTATGTATATGATTTTTATCACAAAATTTTATTATATCTTCTATTATTTTTGGATTTCTAACCTCTGGCTTCTTTATATTTTCTTCTTTCAAATATAAAGATTGAAAATATTTATCTAGTTCCTCTCTAAATCCATAAAAATTTATTTTATTTGCTTTCATTTTACTTGCATATAGAGAATACATATTTTTTGCTATATACATACCTAAATGATCCAATTCATCTTTTAATTCAAGCTGATTTACCGAAATAGCCCTCTTACGCTGTTCAATATAATGAAAAAATTTAGTTGGTGATGAAAAATATTCTGCATAAACTCTAAAATCATCTAATGATATTACAATTGTTTCATCGTTTAAATTACAATATTTTATTTTTTCTGCTTGTGCTTCTATTTCATTGAAACTATCTACCGTAATACAAAATTTAATTATATTCTTGTATTCTCCTATCTTTATAGTTGTTTTTATTTCTTTATTCGAATTATTTGAATCATATATTGGGCATTCTTCTCTTGAATAGAAATATTCAAGAGTTCTTTTATTTTGGTTGTCCGCTTTCTCTATTAAACTTTTGATAGATTTTATATTGCTTTCAAAATTTTCTATTGCAAAATCGGGAGTATATGCTCCAGACTTTACTTCAATTAAAATCAAATTATTATCATATGTTATAATCAAATCATTTTCTCCCATTTCTTTTTGACCTCTTATATGATAATAATTAGATATGTAAACTTTTGAATCTGGAATAATTTTTTTAAATAAACTTCCTACTGTAAACTCTGCCGTTTCGCCTTGAATATGATTTATTTCACTACTTTTCTCTGGAAGTTTATTTCTCATTATTTTTAGTATAATTCTATAAATATTATCAAATAAATCTTGAATAGAGAGGCAGTATGCACTTCCATTTAAAATAATAAAAGGTTTTCTTCTTAATGGATTTTTAAATATAGGCCAACCAGAATATTCGGAGTCATCAAAAAAGTTTTTGCATTCTCCAATTTCATATGATAATTCATGAATAAATTCCTTTGGCCAATTTGTAATTTTTGAAACATTGTGTAAACCCAATCCTATTAGATTATCTATTACCTCTCGGCTTTTTTTCATTTCTTTTTGACTAAGAGCTGCTAAATTAGCTATTTTCATGATACTATCCATTTTTCTTATATTATCATTTAGTCCATGTGTAAAAGCATGCTGTATTTTTTCCATTCCATCAAAGAATAAATTAATATCAAATTTAAAACATTCATAAAATATTTCTTTATATGGATATAGTAATTCTTTTATAGCTATAATTTCTTGAAATGAATATCTTTTTCCATTTACAAAATTCAATAAAAAACTAGCTTCTATTAGTTTTATTTCCTCATTATTTTTGTTAAATTTAATACAATAACTAATTATAAACCTGTCTAATAGAACATATAATTCTTCTATTAGATTAAGTATTTCATAATATTCTCCCTCTTCAAATTTTTCTATATTTTCATTTTTTTGTGAAACTATCGTCGCTTGAATATATTTTAAGGCTTGTGTAGCAATTATAGCCTCTCTTTCTATTTGTAACTCTGAATATATATTTATATAATTCATTTTTGACATAAGTGTAGCCATTTTTAACAATTCTACGGGATTTTGTTTTTTTACAATATTTTTTATCTTCTCAATTGTCTCATTAATTTTATTTTTAGTTTCTTCATAATTGTCTGATAACTCCGTTTTAATTTTATTTTTTATATTTTCAGGCATATTATTCTTAAATTCTATAAATTCACCATATCTAGCCATTTCAAATATTCCATTATTATAATAATCATCTGGTTTTATTTTTTTCATTGATTATTCTCCATATTTATTATTTTATATAAAATTGATTATTATTTTATTTTTTCTTCTTTATATACGTACTGATTATCCGTTTAATAATAACTTCTTTTCTCATTTTAGTTCTTGTTACAATCTTCATAATTTAATGAATCCAAACTTTTTATATTATATATATTCACATTATATTTTTTCATCTAGTGAACTTATTAATTTACTTGCAATTTTAATAATAGAATTATAAGATTTCAAATCATAGTCATCTAATCTGCTATGTACAGCTTTATTTAAAATTCCGATTATTTCTTTGATAATCATATATTCTGAATTATTAATGCATCTATGATCATATAGTAAACTTGATAACTTCATAATTCCATATCTATTAGCATTCAGTTGATTCTTTTGAGCAATTTTTTGTAACTTTTCCTCTATATCAATTCTTAAAGCTGCCAAACTTAATTTCATGTCATCAAAATTCAAATATTTTTCTTCTATTTCTATCGAATTATTATTATTTTCTATCTTGTTAACTTTCTCGTTAAGCCTTTGTCTTTCTTCTTCTGAAATCAACTCTATTTTTCCTATTCCATTTAATTCTAAGCTTTTTAAATACTTTACAATCCATGGCAAAAAAATCATTAACACTAATACTATTGTAGTAGTATCTATTTTTATATTTTTAAAAAATGTATAAATGACCACCATTACAAAAAATGTTAAAGAAAAAATTAGCTTAAACCACATATGAATCCCCCATCATTCTTATTTCTTATATTCTTCCTCTTCCTCAGCAACCATTGCTAAATTATTATTATTTTCTTCATCAGTAACATCATATATTATCTCATTGTTTTCTTCATCATTTGAACTATTTATTCCAAAATACTTTTCAAAGAATTTCTTTATCTTATCTATTATTGTTTGTTTCTTTTCTGCTCTGTTTCCTCCTCCAAATCTTCTCATTGGTGGTAATATCTTTTCTATATCTGTACCTGTTGTTTTAACTTCTCCATCTCTAAATGAATTATCTAAAAACTTTCTTGTTGCTTCTTCATTTAAATTCTCTTCTTTGATTAAATTTTCTAAATCTTCTTCTTTTTGTTTTTTTACAAACTTAGCCCAATCGCTATATACATTTGTATCTGCATTGATTTTTGAAATAAATTTATCTATCAATTCTTTCTTTGAACGAAGTGCTAAACTTGATTTTATAGCCTTATCAATAGAACCTAGTATTTCTTTATCTTCACAATTTGAATCATGGTATTTAGCTACTAACATCAAAATATAATCTATATTTACCTCTACTTGTTTTACAAGTTCCATTTCAAATACTATATCTTCTTTAATGCTTTCCTCTTCTTCTGGTTTTGATTTATATTCTTCATATAAATCTGTATATGTTCCTATATAATCTTGGAAATCCCTTTCAGATAATATTTCATTTTCTGCGAATTTATCAAATGAAGATAATATATTTCTAAGTCTTAAGATATTTCCCATTAGTACAATAAAGTCTTTCTTATTTTGTTCTCCTATTATTTGCTCCCCTAATGGATATTTTTGAAGAAGCATTGCTATTCTCTCTTCATACCCTATATGTTTTCTTCCTTTTTCATCTTCATAACCATAATAGTAATCTTCATAAGATTTTAGTAGTACTATTCCACTTGCATTTTTATCTCCGAATAGTGCAATAGCATCATTAGTAGCTTCCTCTAAATCTCTAAAGCATACAATATTTCCATAAGTTTTTACAGAGTTTAAAATACGGTTTGTTCTTGAATATGCTTGTATCAATCCATGTTGTTTTAAGTTTTTATCTACCCATAATGTGTTTAATGTTGTTGCATCAAATCCAGTTAAAAACATATTTACTACTATTAGTAAATCAACCTCTCTATTTTTTACTCTGTCTGATAAATCTTTATAATAGTCTTGGAATCCATTTCCCTCTGATGAGAAATTTGTTTTAAATTTCTTATTATATTCTCCTATAACAAAGTCTAAAAACTCTTTTGAACTTTGGTCTAGTAAATCTGTTTCAAACTCTTCATCTTCTAATATTCCATTACTATTATCTTCTTCATTAGGTGCATATGAATATATTGTTGCAATCGTTAAATCTTTATGCTTTTCTTCTAATTGTTTTTTGAATTCTAAGTAATACTTTTTAGCCATTTGAATTGAACTTACAGCAAATATTGAATTAAATCCATTTACTCTTTGTCCCTTTAAATCATAAAATGAATTTCTTTTTGTTTTTTGGTCAAAGTGATCTATTATATATCCTACTATTTTACTTACTCTTTCATGCGCTGAAAGTGCTTCTTCTGTATTTATTGCTGCTACTTCTTTATCTGTCATACCTTCTTTTTCTTTTACTGTATTTACATAGTCAATTCTAAATGGCAATACATTTCCATCATTAATTGCGTCTACTATTGTATATGTATGTAATTTTTCTCCGAATGCTTGCTCTGTTGTGCAGAAATTTGGATTTGATTTATTTACAGCATTTTTTGCAAATATAGGTGTTCCTGTAAATCCAAATAAATGATAATTTTTAAAGTTCTTAATTATCAATTGGTGCATATCTCCAAATTGAGAACGATGGCATTCATCAAATATTAATACTAAATGTTTTTGATATGCTGGATGATTTTTGTTTCTTTTTACAAATTCACTAAGTTTTTGTATCGTTGTAACTATAATTCTTGATGTATCATCTTCTAATTGCTTTTGCAATATTTTTGTACTTCTATTTCCATTTGCTGCACCTTTTTGAAATCTATCATATTCCTTCATTGTTTGATAGTCTAAATCTTTTCTATCAACAACAAATAAAACTTTATCTATATAATCTAAGTTCGTTGCAAGTTGTGCAGTTTTAAATGAAGTAAGTGTTTTCCCTGAACCCGTTGTATGCCATATATATCCACCAGCTTCAATTGTCCCCATTTTTTTATAATTTGTGGAAACTTCTATCCTGTTTAATATCTTTTCTGTTGCTACTATTTGATAAGGACGCATTACAAGTAACATATTTTCTGATGTAAAAACACAATATTTTGTTAGTATATTTAAAATTGTATGCTTTGCGAAAAATGTTCTTGTAAAATCTACTAAATCTGGAATAACTTTATTACTACTATCTGCCCAATAAGAAGTAAATTCAAAACTGTTGCTTGTTTTTTTACTTTTATTTCTAGTGCTATTCTTTTCTTTTACATGATTTTCTCTTGTAGTATTAGAATAATATTTTGTGCTTGTACCATTAGAAATTACAAATATTTGAATATATTCATAAAGTCCACTTCCTGCCCAAAAACTTTCTCTTTGATATCTATTTATTTGATTAAATGCTTCTTTTAAAGCTACGCCTCTTCTTTTTAATTCTACATGTACTAATGGAAATCCGTTTACAAGTATTGTTACATCATATCTATTTTTATAACTTCCATCATTTTCTTCATATTGATTTATAACTTGTAACCTATTATTATGAATACATTTTTTATCTATTAATGTAATATTTTTACTTGTTCCATCATCTCTTTTTAGTACCTGAATATTATCTTCTTGTATCTTTCTTGTTTTTTCAACTATTCCATCATTATTGTTACAAATATTATCATTAAAAAATCTTTCCCATTCATTATCTGTAAAGCTATACTTATTTAATAACTCTAATTGTTTACGCAAATTATTTATAAGCGTATTAGAATCATGTATTTGTAAATAATCATAGCCTTGTTCTTCTAACATTTTGATAAATTCTTTTTCTAATGTCGTTTCACTTTGATATGAATCAGAACGTTTTTGTACTGACTTATATTCAGTTACTACTGTTGAATTACTCATTTCCATTACTACATTATATTTACTCATTTTTCTTCTCCTAAAATTTGTTTTATTTCATATAATATTAAATCTAATCTTTTGCCCTCAAATATTTTTGAATACCATTTATAGTTTCTTGTATTGCTTAACTCTTTTAAATAATCTGAATTTGTTAAATATACAACATCTCCCAAAGGTGCTGGTAAAATGCAGTCCAATGTTGTTCCAAAAGTTATAAGTTTTAAATCATTATAATCTTCTTTCATTTCCCTTTGATGTTTAAATACATTATTAAAAGCAACACAGGCATTTTTTATCTCGTCCTTTCTAGAAACAGCATTATCATTAAATCCTCCAAATAAAGCGCCCAACTGACCGAATGTATTTGAAATTTTTCTATATAATGTTAATTCATCAAATTTACATTTATTAACATATTGTATTAAATCTTCTAATTCTGTACTAGCACTTTTCTTCAATAGACTATCCATTTTTTATCTCCTTAAATGTTAATAATTTATCTCTATAATACTCATACTGTTTTCTTCTTGCTTCTATTTCTGCTGGTAATCCATCTGAAATATCATTGCATAGTTTATCAAATCTATCTAAAATTGATACTATTTTCTCCTGTTCTTCGTTTGAAACAATTGGTATTTCAATATTCTCTAAATTTTTAGGCGTAAATTCTATTACTTTAGTTCCATGAACATATTTTAGTTTTTGTGTATAGAACATATTTGTATGAAAATAATATGATAAATATTTAGCATTTAATTCTGAATGTATTATGGCTGTATGACCACTAACTGCTATATTTTCCTTCCCAACCCATGCTAAACATTTACAAACATCTTCAACATTTTCACTTGTTACAGCCATTATTATATCATTTGGTTTAGCAATTTTCGATTTTTTTGCAGTACTTTCTGATATAAATGTAGTTACTTTATTAGCATATAATCCATACTTCGTATAAATTTGACCGTAATGAATACAAGGAAAACCTTTTGACACAAAATCCTTTTTTTGAAAATTTCCACCTCTTGAAGTTGTAGCTATTTCCCCTAGCTTTTTGTATTCTACATTTTTATTGTTTTTAAATTTAAAAACTTCATCTCTATAATGTTCATACTGTTTCTTTCTTGCTTCTAATTCTTCTTCTAATTCTTCTTCTAATTCTGTAAAATTATCTAATATTCTTACTATTTCATTTTGTACTTCTATTGGTGGTACAGGAATTTTTAAAATTGAATATTTTGATATCCATTGTCTATTATGTTGTGTATTATCAAATTTTATAGTTTGCATTGTATAAAAAACATATCTAAAATTGATGTTATTATTTTTTGGTATTAGAATTTTAACTGCTGAAGATTTTACTTTAAACTTGAAATTAATCCATCTAAAAGCTGTTGTAAAATCATCAAATAATATAATTGGATTTTCTTTATCTGCATTATATATTCCTTCTTTTTCATTTGTATATCCTAATATAAATGTTTGACCTGGTGTTAATACCGGAATATCATATTCATCATTATATTTTGTACTTTTTACTATATATTTTGTAGGTTGTATATAATCAACTAAAGTATTTAATTCCTTATATTCTACTCCGTTTGGACACAACTTTTTTATTAATTCTTCTAATTTACTCATTATATATTTTCCCTTCTTATTCTGAATCATCTGGCATGGTAACACTATATATTGATGAAATTAAGGTAGTTCCCATATATGGTGCTATAGCATAATCCCAAGGCATTAGTTTTAATAAATATGGTATACTTTCTAATTTTATAATTTCACAATCTTTACCATATACCAAAAATACATATTTTATATTTTCTTTAAATGAATAAATATATTTTAACAAGTTTTTATCTCTTGTTAATCTATAACATTTAAGTTTTTCAGACTCTCTAAAATCTCCATTCGTCATTCCATTTTTCCAATCATCATATACATTTTCATACATTTCTAAAGCTAGATCTGTATACTCAATCATAAAAATTCCTATATGTTTATTTCCTGTATATTTATTATAGCTTTCTATATGATTTTCCCAACTTTTCCTAAATGAATCGCATAAATATTCATAACTATGTTTAGGATATTGCATAGCCCAACTTTCTGAACAAATTTTATTACTATCAGGATTATCTCTCCACTCTTCTTTTAATCTTTGTGTCGCTTTTTCTACTTTATTTTTAAAAAGGCTAACTTCTTCTAACTGTTTAGCACCATTCTTATTAGTTTTTGAAGATGTAATCTGAAAATGTTCTATAAAACCATTTTTAAATACGAAATCTGGAAACTCACTCAATTTTTCATTTGATTCTGCAGTTTTTAGTATATCATTTATTTCATCAATATCATCTTTTAATAATCCAAAATACTTTTTTAAGCTTCCTTCAGATTTTAAACTTCTTATAACAGTATTAAGACATCTTTGTTCTTTTTCTCCTACCATTAATTATTCCTCTATTTCTTTAACTATCTTATCTATTTCATCTCTAAGCACTTGTTCTCTTGCTACTATTTCTTCTATTTGCTTGTTTAGTTCTACTATATCTATTTTTTCTCTTGTATCTTCTTTTTCTACATAAGTTGAAACCGATAAATTATAATCATTTTCTCCAATTTCAGTATTTGAAACTAATTTAGCTACATAGTCTATATCTTTTCTATCTGTAAATATTTTTACAATATTATCTATATTTTCATCAGTCAATTTATTATTGTTTGTGACTTTTACACATTCTTTTGAAGCATCTATAAATAAAATGTTATTATCTTTCTTACTCTTCTTTAATACCATTATACATGTTGCAATTGTTGTTCCAAAAAATAAGTTATCTGGTAATTGTATAATACAATCTATAAAGTTATTATCTACTAAATATTTTCTTATTTTTTGTTCTGCTCCACCTCTATAAAATATTCCTGGGAAACATACTATTGAAGCTGTTCCATTTGTTGCAAGCCAAGATAAAGAATGCATTATAAATGCAAAATCTGCTTTTGATTTAGGTGCCAATACTCCTGCTGGAGAATATCTTGGATCATTTATTAATAGTGGATTATCATTTCCTGCCCATTTAATAGAATATGGTGGATTTGATACTATTACTTCAAATGGTTCATCATCCCAATGTTGTGGATTTGTCAGTGTATCTTCACAAGCTATATCAAATTTATCATAGCCTATATCATGTAAAAACATATTTATTCTACATAGGTTATATGTAGTTAAGTTTATTTCTTGTCCATAGAAACCATTTCTTACATTTTCTTTTCCTAATATTTTAGCAGATTTTAAAAGTAAAGAACCTGAGCCACAAGCTGGGTCATATACTTTATTTACTGATTTTTTTCCTACTACTGCAAGTCTTGTTAATAATTCACTTACTTCTTGTGGTGTAAAGAATTCTCCCCCAGATTTTCCAGCATTAGATGCATACATTGACATTAAAAATTCATAAGCATCTCCAAAAGCATCAATTGAATTACTTTTATAATCATCTAATTTAATATCTGCTATACCATTTAATATTTTTACTAACTTATCATTTCTTTTTGCTACTGTTGCTCCTAATTTATTACTATTTACATCTATGTCATCAAATAACCCTGCAAAGTCATCTTCACTTTCTGCTCCTTTTGCAGAATTTTCTATATTCTTAAATACTTTTTCTAATGTTTCATTCAAATTCTCATCATTTTTTGCTTTTTTATGCACGTTACAAAATAGTTCAGAAGGTAAAATGAAGAATCCTTTTTCTTTTACTAATTCTTCTCTTTGTGTTTCTGCTACTTTATCTGATAATTTTGCATAATCAAAATCCTTGTCTCCTGCTTTTCTTTCTCCTTCATTTATGTAATTTGTTATATTTTCTGATATGTATCTATAAAACATTATTCCTAATATGTATTGTTTAAAGTCCCATCCATCAACAGATCCTCTTAAATCATCTGCTATTGACCATATTTTTTTATGTAGTTCTTCTCTTTCTCTTATATTTTGATTATTCATTTTTTCGCACCTCTAATTTTTATTTTTCCAATATATTTATACCATAAAACGACTTTTTTCTCAATGATTCTATGTTATTTTTTCCATTTTCTTCTATTGTTCCATCAGACAAACCACATCAACATCATCTTTCAAAAACTTTCTAACTTCTTCTAAACAAAAATCATTACAAGCAACTTTAAATCTAGTATTACTAAAAAGATTACTATCTACCATATCATTAATCCAATCCATAATACTAAGATCAGCAAAAGGCATTGGAAAAATATATGTATATAGATTTTCTTCCTTTTTGCAATATATTTCATATACGTATCCTTTTACCCTATAAATATCTTCTCCATATATATTAATTATTCTATTTTTCATATAGTCTTCATCTAGGATTTTTTTAAATATATTCCATATTTCTTTTTGGTATAAAATTGTATAATTTTCGCTATAACTTAGATTTGTAAATTTTGGATGGTTTAGGAGCCATTCATCTTCTATAAATATAATTGCACCTCTAAAATTATTTTTATTTCTATCTAATTCTTTATCTATATATTTTAATTCTCTTGGTGTAATTTCTCTATGTAGAAAATAAACTATGTAAGACCTATCATAATAATCTTCATCACTTTCTCCCCAATGTCTTTTTTCTCTTGACATGACACCTATAAATCTATTACCTCTTTTTGTATATGTATTTACACTACACCTCCAACTTGGCTCAAAGAACCATCCAGCTAATTGTACCTTACAAGATACATCACTAATTCTTTCCATTCTCTTTTTATATGTTTCATTTCTATTTATATTTCTATAACCTAATCCTATTTTATTCAAATAACTTTTCCCTTTTCTGCCTAATACAACTTTTCCATATAATCGTTCAACAAACTCACCTTTTGCTAAACTTGCTAATCTATTTTTATAATAATATTTTGAATCATAAAATAATTTAACATTTTCATTTGTTATAATTCCATATTCAGATAAATACATTATAAAATTAAAATCTCTATTTCTTAAACATATCTTCTTTTCCTTTTCCACTTAAATCACCTCCTATCTCTTTTACATTTCTGCCTATCTTCCAACTTACTTTTATGCGACAGAAGACACAAGATTAACATCTTGTGCCTCCAGTCGCCCTTACATGTATTTATATGTTTTTTCTGTTATGTACTCCCTACCTATGTACAATTTTTAAGTATAAAAAATGTCAGTTTTGCTTTATTTTAGGCTTTTATAGATTTATTAAAAAGTGTGATTTTTTGAAAGTTCCAAAAGTGTGACTAGTTGGATATTTTTAAATTGATTAATAATCACACTTTTTCAAAATATTCTTTTGGATTTATACTACAAATTTTTAAAATATTTCTTTTATCTCCAATAAATATTTTTATATAATTTTCTTCGTCATTAATTCCTTCTAACATATAACTTACATATTTAATATTATCATCTGTAATAAGTCCACCATAAACAAATCCATTCAAAATATATCTTAAATCTCTATTATCTATATCCCAATTATTTCTTGGTACACTTACTTGTACTCTAATAATAACTTCTCTATTTACAAATAAACCTTTATACTTTTCTCCTATTGCTTGGCAAGTATTTTCTAATCTTTTATTGTTATATGGTGTTCTTACTGGTGGCAACAATTCATTAATTCTTATTTTTAAAATTTCATCTGAATATTTACTCTCATATTCACTTATTCCATCTTCTTTACCTGGCAATGGTGAATCTACTATTAATGGTCTTTTTAGTTTTATACATTTATATATTGCATTTCTAAATTGTTCTGTTTTATATAAAAATTGATAAATATTGTGTTCATTCAAATCGTCTTGCTTATATATTTTTGCAACTTCTAAAAACTCATTTAATCTTTTTCTAAAGTTAGTTTTATCATATGTTGCAATTTTTCTTTCTAACATCTTTACCTCCTTACTTAGCTATTTTTCTTTTGCTAGTTTGAAAAACTTAATATTATTACATCTTGATTTTTAATTCTAAATTTTTTTATAATTCTAAAATAAAGTTAAATAATGAAATAATAATTTTCCAAACTATTCCCAATTTATATTCCATCACTATTAAATAGCTACATTATTTTCAATTTTAATATTCTATAATCTTTTTTCTACTTGCATTCTATTCTGTAGCACATATTATATAATCTTGATATTATAGAATTTGTTGTTTCACATACTTTGTTTGGTATGCTTAATCTTTGTTTTAACTTATCTCTGTCATAATTTGTTGTAATAATATATGGCAATTCATTTAATATTCTTTCATTTATAATTGTAAATAATTTAGATAACAACCAATCATTCATTGGTTCAAGTCCCAAATTATCTATAACTAATAAATCTACTTTTGTATATAGTTTTGTTAGATCACTTTCTGTATGATTTGTATAAAATTTAGCATACTTATCTACTAATTCTGTTAATGTTCCAAATATTATTGGCGTATTTTCTTTTAATAATTCATTACATATCGCCATTGATATATGTGTGTTTCCTGTTCCACTTTTTCCTTCAAATATAATACCATTTTTAAAGTTTTTGAAATCTGATATAAACTTTTCTGCTGCTAATTTCGTTCTTAAATTTTGTTCATTTGTAATAAAATTCTCTAAAGTTTTTTGTTTAAATTGTTCTGTTATAAAATCTGTCCCATAATATTGTTTTATTTTTTTGTTGTATTCTTCTTTTCTAAAATTCTCATATTGTTTCATCAATTCTTCTTGTAGTTTTTCTTTTGCCTTATTTCTTTCTTCTATTGCTTGTTTACAATCACATTTTTCATTTTCTATAAATACATTTATTGTTTGGCTTATTGGATTTAATATCCCTCTTGGTTTCAAAACTTTATTACAATATTTACATATGGTATCTTCTGGTATATTTGCTTTTATTTTATAACCATTTTGCAAGATTTCTTCTATACTATATAAAATCTTTGATTTTTCCATAACTCTGTTTTGCATAAAATTCACCTCCTTCTGTTTCTATTTCTTTTTTTAATTCTTTTTCTCTTTCTGTATTCACATTTTTTCCAATTTTTGTGGATTCTTTTTTATCCTTTATCCCTTTCTCCTGTAAGTTTTGATACTTATTCCAATTTTTAATTTTATATCCATATTCATCTTGTACTATCATGCTATATTCCTGAAAAATATCTAGTGCATTCTCGATACTTTTCTGATTTCTACCCATATGATGTGCTAATGTTTCTATGGTAAAAAACTTATTTTCACTTATTTTTAAATATCCTCCAGATTCACAATTTGCTGCTATTACTAAACAATTTATAAAAATTACAATAAGTCTATCTCCATCTTTTTTTCTTTTGATTTGCTTGATTTTTTCGTTGTCAAAAAAATTATTGTACAACTTAAACCAATATCTCTTTCCTCCTTTCATCAGTAATCACCACCTTTTTAGTAAAATATTTTTTAATTTTAAAAATCATCAAAACTATATTCTACTTTTTTCCTTGGTTCTTCTAGACTATCTTGAATGTATTTGTCTAGAATTTCTTTTGTAAATAATGTTTTAGATTCAATTTTGTAATATGGTATTTTCTTTTCTCTAACTAATTTACGAATTAACCAATATGAAATACCCAAATATTGTGCTGCTTCTACTGAATCTAAAACTCTTTTTTCTTTTGTATTTGAATTTAATTTTTCATTATCCATATCTAATCACCTCCTATCTGATTTGTTTAAAACAAAAACATTATTGTTTTGTTTTAAAACATTTTATTTATATTTTTGTTTTTTGTCAACACTTTTTTAAAATATTTTTGTTTTAATTATTTACAAATAAAAATTATTGTTTTATAATGTTCTCATAAAAATATATTGGAGTGTTTATGATGAATATAAATTTTAGTGAAAAATTAAAGCAGTTAAGAAAAAATAAAGGTATTACACAACAAGCATTAGCAGATGCTATTGGAGAAAAAAGATCAATAATCGCAAATTATGAATCAAATAATTCCACACCAGGATTTGAAGTTTTAAATAAATTATCTAACTTTTTTAATGTACCTGTTGGATATTTAACTGGAAAAAACAATTCTTTAGTTAGTGAATATAGTTTTAAAACTTTAGAAGATTATATTGATATATTACCTAGTCAAAAACCATTATGGTTAAAAATAAAAAATCCCATAAAATATTCTTCTTTTTCTGGCAAAGAAGTTTATGGTCCTAACAAAGATTCTAAAATTATATTCTTTAATCCATTGGATGAAAAAGAAAAAAATTCAAGAATATATTTAGAGTTTTTAAATATTAATTCTTATGCCACAGATAGAGAAACTTTTTATAAAACTATTTATAGTTTCGCATGCAAATATGGTTTCTTTGGAGAAGTTTATGAATCTACAAATGAAAAGTTTAATGTTTCTTTTCCAATCTTTAAACCATTTGAATTAGGAATATTTGACACAGATTATTATAACCCTTCTTTATTTCAATTTGACCTAAACTTTAAAACAGTTGATTTTCCTGGGAAAGATAGTTTTAATTCAATATTAGAAGAATATAAAATAACAGGGTATTTTGAACCTATATCTTGTTATATAGATTATTTATCAGAAATGCACCGTTTACTTTATAACTTATCTTGTGATAATAGATTGTTAGAAAAAACTTTAGAGCAAATTTCTTATAGAACTGGTGGCATTAGAAAACGTTTTGTAAAAGCTGATTCAGATGAAATTGTAGAAAGTATTTCTTATAAATCTTTACTTTCTTTGATGTATTATGAATTGTTTTTGGATATAAAAAATGGTAATATTCCAAATTACTGTTTTGAGTGCAATAAATTTTATTTACCTGATAGTAAGCATAAATGTAAAAAATAAAGGAGACTAACTATGAATATTTATGATGAAATAGATAAATGTATAAAAAATTTAGAACAAGAATATAAAAAGAACTTACCAATAGTCTTATCTAAAATGCTTGTAATTACTGAAAAATTAAATTGTCCATATGATTGGCTTTGGGTTAAACTTCAGACAAAAGAGTTAAAAGGCAATTATGAACCTAAAATTAAGGAAAAATTTATTCAGTTATGTAAAAATATAGGTCTATGCGATGAAAAAAGAATAGATGAAAAATATATGGAAATCACTAGAGACTTCATAAAATATAGAACTTATGAAGTAGGTAAAGATTCCATGTACTCCGATTCTGTTACAAATCTCATTTCAGCAATGGAATCTTTGGAACAAAATATAAGTTCTATGAGTTTACCAGAAAATTTATCACCAATTGACTTATATTATGAAAAGCAAAAACAAGATAAATTAATTTTATCTTTACGACATGATTTGTCTAATTGCAAAGTAATTATAAATCATGTTTATACAAGATCTATTGAAATATTAACAAGACTTAAATATTCCCAACAAGAAATATATCCACATAGTAGCGCCGAAGCTATTTCAAAAATAGAATATATTTTTAATAACTTTCATTCAATAGCACAACAATTATTAATTAGACATTCTTCTAGATCAACAATTACTATTAATGATGAATATGATGTACAAGATTTATTACATGCTTTGTTTCTTACATTCTTTAAAGACATTAGAGCAGAAGAAGCTGTTCCTAACCATGCTGGTGCCAATTCACGATTAGATTTTCTTATACCAGATTATGAAATTGGAATCGAAGTTAAAATGACTAGAGATGGACTAAAAGATAAGCAAATAGGAGATGAATTGTTAGTTGACATTGGTAGATATAAATCTCATCCAAAATGCAGGAACTTTTTATGCTTTATTTATGATCCTAACTATTATATTAATAACTTTCAAGGTTTAAAAGCTGATTTAGAGTCACATACAAGTGATAATTTTAATATTAAAGTTTACATTTCAAGATAGTATAAAATTATCCTACCACATGAAAGGAGGTGATGAAGGTGTGGTAGGAAATATAGAAAAGCGTGGAGAGAATTCTTATAGATTAAGAGTTTCTGCTGGATATACTGATGAAGGCAAAAGAATAATGTACAAAAAAACTGTTCAAGCTAAAAATAAAAGTGAAGCTAGAAAAGAATTAGCTCTATTTATATCTGAAATAGAAACTGGACAAGCACTGTCTGCTAAAAAGATGCGTTTTAGAGATTTTGCTGATTTTTGGATTAACAATTATGCTATTCCAAATTTATCCCCTAAAACCTATGAAAGATATAAAAGTATGTTAAAATCAAGGATTCTCCCCTATCTCGGCAATATGTATTTGGACAAAATTCAACCAATGCAATTAATGTATTTATATCAAGAATTAAGTGAAGCAACTTATATTAGAAAAAATATTAAACATAAGTTATCTTCAAAAACAGTACTAGAACATCACAGACTATTACATTCTATGTTGCAACAAGCTGTATATTGGCAAATGATTCCATATAATCCAGCATCAAGAGTACGACCACCTAAAACAAAAAAGCCAAATATTAATTTCTATGATGATGTACAAACAATTGCATTAATTAAGGCATTGGAAGGCGAAGAATTAAAATTTCGAGTCATTATCCTTTTAACAATTTTTACAGGATTAAGGCGTGGAGAAGTTTTAGGATTAGAATGGCAAGATGTAGATTTAAAAAATTCTTCAATTACAGTAAGACAATCTAGTCAATATGTTTCTTCTATTGGAATTTATACAAAAGATCCCAAAACAGAAACATCAAACAGGGTCATTAGTATCCCTGATTCAATTACTAAATTATTAAAAGAATATAAAAGAAAACAATCAGAAAAAAGATTAAAATTAGGAGACAAATGGATTAATACTAATCGTTTATTTGTACAATGGGATGGTTCTCCTATGCATCCAGATACAATTACTAGGTGGTTTAGAAAGTTCTTAGAAGATAAGAATTTACCACATATTACTTTTCATGGTTTACGCCATACACATGCAACTTTGCTTATTGCACAAGGGTTAGATGTTAGAACTGTTAGTAATAGACTAGGACATGCTCAAACATCTACTACATTAAATATCTATGCCCATGCATTCACGAAAATGGACAGAGAAGCATCAGATAAACTTGATAATCTTCTTTATAGAGAAGATACAAAAAAATTTTTTAAAGCCAATTAAAGGCTTATCACATAAATTTATACAAAAAAATTGAAAGGAAGAAATTCTATGAAAAATTATAATAATAAAGAAGTACATCAAGATATGATAGTTTCTGCTTAAATGATTTTAATTAATTTCATAATTTTATATTTTAAGCAGAAACTATTATTTTATAAAATAGAATTTTTTATCAAATATATTAATAAATATTGAAAATTCAAGGTTTACCAAAAACCTTTTTATATAGATTTGTGCCCAATTGGTGCCCAATGAACTTTAAACTACTTATTTTGGCACAAAATTAAGAGCTAGCAATTGCTTGTAGCTCTAGAGTTTTATTCATTTATTTTTATTTCTTGTTTTTTCCACAACAACGGGTTATGAGCCCGTAAGTGCTGATATTGTTGAGTTTAGTGTAATTGTGTTATGTTTTGTTGGAGTAAGTTAATCGGTGAAATTGGTGATACTTTGTTTGTGTTAAATTGTGTTTAAAATTTGCTAATTTTGTGGAGAGTGTGACCAAGGTTTGACAAAGAGACCGTAGAAAAAAGGAGTATCATACTACTCCCTACAATAATTTAATTAAATTATATTACTATCATCATATTCATTGTCATGATATGTTCTATTATATAAATCTATATCATAATATTTTTTCTCTTTACAATTATAACAATAATAAGTTCCATCATTATCGGATTGTCCTTGCACTAATAACCCTTTTGAATCCCAGCAATTAGAACAATATATTATTCCTTTCTTATCATCTTTTAATGTAATAAATGCATCTTTATGTCTTTCTATTTTTGATAGTACATCTTCCTTTTGTTTTAATTTAATATTCAATTGGCAAATAATATATATGCCCAGAATCTAATTTTTTTTTCATAAGAGCGGAAGACGGGGCTCAAACCCGCGACCCTCAGCTTGGAAGGCTAATGCTCTATCGACTGAGCTACTTCCGCA
>ENA-ORLY01002166-ORLY01002166.1-human-gut-metagenome-genome-assembly--contig:-NODE-2166-length-19824-cov-9.584241_pt1 | contig 19824 bp, 16 predicted proteins | sample MGYA00243071_ERZ508832 | MGnify/ENA primary metagenome ERZ508832 (study PRJEB26277, sample SAMN04329777) | human gut metagenome | biome: human-associated habitat | host: Homo sapiens | place: USA... | reverse complement strand
TGTAGCCGTACTTCTTCTGATAGGTCTCGTTGGTGCAGACGTTCTCAGCGGTCATGCCCATGTGCTTGTTGAAGCCGGTTGCATCCCACAGTGCATCGTTGACCATGGTGTCCACGATCTCGCTCTTGCCCATGGGTGCGCCCATGCGGTAGCCGTAGCGAGCCTTCTGCAGTGCAAAGGGAGCCATGTCCATGTTCTCCATACCGCCTGCGACCACGATGTCGGCATCACCAGCCTCGATCATCTGAGCAGCCATGTTCACGCAGTTCAGACCGGAGCCGCACACCACGTTGACGGTGACAGCGGGGGTCTCGATGGGCAGGCCAGCCTTCAGGGAAGCCTGACGAGCGACGTTCTGGCCCAGACCAGCCTGAATGACGCAGCCCATGTAAACATGATCGACCTGCTCGGGTTTCACGTTTGCACGGTTCAGGGCCTCCTTGATGACGATGGAGCCCAGCTCAGCTGCGGGAACGTTGGCCAGGGTGCCGCCGAACTTGCCGATAGCGGTACGGCATGCAGATGCGATAACGATCTTTTTCATGTGAATAGCCTCCTGAATTGTATGTGTGTTACGTTTCGTAAACCTTTTTATCAAAATGCCCTGTGGACATTTTTTCAAACAGATCAGAGCTTGCCGTTCCGGCGCCGTTCATCGAACTTTTCGTTGACGGCCTTTTCCACATTGGGCGTCACGAATTTGCCGATGTCGCTGCCGTAGCGGGCTGCTTCCTTCACGATGGTGGAAGAAAGGTAGCTCCATTTGATGCTGGTGGCCAGAAACATGGTTTCGATGCCGGGCATCAATGCGTGATTCGTCTGAGCCAGCTGGATCTCGTTTTCAAAATCCGTGACCGCCCGCAGCCCCCGCACCATGACGGATGCGTGCCGCTTTTTGGCGAACTCCACGGTCAGGCCGTCAAAGCTCTCCACGCTGACGTTCGGGATGCCCTTGCAGCACTCGGTAAGCAGTGCCACACGCTCCTCCACGGTGAACAGCGGGTCTTTTGCGCTGTTGATCAGCACCGCAACGATCAGATGATCGTTGATCTTGGCGGCGCGCTTGATGATGTCGAGATGTCCTTTGGTGACCGGATCGAACGAACCGGGATAAACTGCTGTTGCCATCGGCCAGTGTCCTCCTTGTGCGCTGTGAAAAGCGCGTTTTGGTTCTGCCATGATAGCACTTTCCAGTCTTGTGTGCAAGCCGCAGAACGATTTATCGTTAAATTTTAAACAATCAACTCTGCACTGCAGGGCAGCTGCTTGCTACGTTATTAGTAAATCACATCGTCAAAATTTTATCAAGGGCTTTTTCAATGTTTTTTGGCCTTGTCGTACCAAACAATTCTCCCAAAAAGCTAAGAATTTTAGTCAGATTGCCAGATGGCGTATTTTTTCGCCCGAAACTATTGATTCTGCACTTTGTTAATGTTATAACTAAGTTGTGCAGACGCATCTGCTCTGTGCCTTATTTATATAGTAACAGACAGATGTGGCAAAGCTGTGTACAGGCACCCCCGCCGGGCGGCCTGTGCCGCCAAAATTTACCCGTGCAGAATTGTAGAAAGTTTACAATTCTTTTATGTTTTTTAAGAGAGGATGGTTTATAATGGATTTTATGGAACTGTACGCTCAGAAACGCATGACGGCCGCACAGGCTGCTGCTCTGGTCAAAAGCGGTGACTGGGTGGATTACGGCTGGGCCGTGAACACCCCCGTTGCTGTGGATGCCGAGCTGGCCAAGCGCCTGCCGGAGCTGGAAGGGGTCAACTTCCGCGGCGGCATTCTGATGTGGGTCCCTGAGATTTTCCAGATCGACGACCCCGCTGCCCACATGACCTGGAACAGCTGGCATATGGGCGGCATTGAGCGCAAGGCCATTGCCCAGGGCTTCTCCTTCTATTCCCCCATCCGTTATTCCGAGCTGCCCCGCTACTACCGTGAGAGCCCGGACCCCGTCGATGTGGCCGTGTTCCAGGTGACCCCCATGGATGAGCACGGTTACTTCAACTTCGGCCCCAGCGCTTCCCATCTGGGTGCCGTGTGCGAAAAGGCCAAAAAGATCATCGTGGAGGTCAATAAGAACATGCCCCGCTGCCTGGGCGGCATGGAGAACTGCGTGCACATCTCGCAGGTGACCGGCATCGTGGAGGGCGACAACCCGCCCATCGGCCAGATGGCCGCTCCCGGTGCTGCCACCGAAGTGGACCTGAAGGTTGCCAACCTGATCGTTCCGCAGATCCCCAACGGTGCCTGCCTGCAGCTGGGCATCGGCGGTATGCCCAACGCCATCGGCGGCCTGATCGCCCAGAGCGACCTGAAGGACCTGGGCGTGCATACCGAAATGTATGTGGACGCCTTTGTGGACATTGCCAAGGCCGGCAAGATCACCGGTGCCCGCAAGCAGCTGGACAAGGGCCGTCAGGTCTACGCCTTTGGTGCAGGCACCCAGAAGATGTACGACTACCTGAACGACAACCCGGAGTGCATGTCCGCTCCCGTGGATTACACCAACGACATCCGCAGCATTTCTGCCCTGGATAACTTCATTTCCATCAATAATGCCGTGGATATCGACCTGTTTGGCCAGGTGAACGCCGAGAGTGCCGGTATCAAGCACATTTCCGGTGCAGGCGGTCAGCTGGACTTTGTGCTGGGTGCCTACCTTTCTAAGGGCGGCAAGAGCTTTATCTGCCTGTCCTCCACCTTCTTTAATAAAAAGACCGGTCAGCTGGAGAGCCGCATCCGCCCCACCCTGGAGAACGGCAGCATCGTTACCGATACCCGCGCCAATGTGCACTATCTGTGCACCGAGTACGGCTGTGTGAACCTGAAGGGCCTGACCTCCTGGGAAAAGGCCGAGGCTCTGATCAGCGTGGCACACCCGGACTTCCGCGAGGAGTTGATCCGTGAGGCCGACAAGCTGCACATCTGGCGCAGAAGCAATAAAATCTGATAAGCGTCGAAGGGCATCCTGCAGCCCCCGACGGGAATGGAGTTTGCCATGATCGACAAAAAACCGCACATCAAGCCCTATCTTTACGGGATGCTTGCCGGGTTTGGGGCCATCTCTCTCAGCATCATCTTCTTTTTCCTGATCTACCGCTTTGACGGCTTTGGGGACGCCATCTCCACCCTGACAGGCATCCTGATGCCCTTTATCTACGGTGCCGTCATCGCCTATCTGCTCAAGCCGGTGTGCAACACCATTGAGGCGTTCCTGCGCCGGTTCATCCCGGAAAAGATGAAGGGCCTCATCAACGCCCTTTCGGTGACCTTTACCATCCTGTTCGGGCTGCTGCTGGTGTACGCCCTGTTTATGATGATCGTGCCCCAGCTGATCACCAGTGTCACCACCCTGTACTACACTGCCCAGCGGAACTTTGCCAAGTTTGTCCAGTGGGCCAACCATGTGGAGTTCTTTGAGCAGAACACCCAGATCATGGATCTGCTGAACTCTGCCTACGACACCGTCAGCACCAGCATCGACACCCTGGTCAAGACCAAGCTGCTGCCCTCCATGCAGAACATCCTCAGCGGCGCAGCCCTGGGGGTGCTGAACGTGGTGGTGGTGCTGAAGAACCTGGTCATCGGCATCATCGTAGCCGTGTATATGCTGGCCAGCCGCAAGCGGTTCGTGCAGCAGGGCAAGATGGTGCTGTACAGCGTGGTAAAGCCCCGGTGGGCCAGCCTGATCACCGAGGAAGTGAAGTACGCCGACCGGATGTTCGGGGGCTTTATCAATGGCAAGATCCTGGATTCTGCCATCATCGGCCTGCTGTGCTATATCGGCTGCCTGATCTTCAAGTTCCCCAGTGCGCTGCTGGTCTCGGTGATCATCGGTGTGACCAACGTGATTCCCTTCTTCGGGCCATTCATCGGTGCCATCCCGGCCACGCTGCTCATTCTGATCCAGAACCCCATCAAAGCGCTGTGGTTCGTCCTGTTCGTGCTGGTGCTCCAGCAGGTGGACGGCAACATCATCGGACCCAAGATCCTGGGCAACACCACCGGCCTTTCCAGCTTCTGGGTGCTGTTTGCCATCCTGCTGTTTGGCGGCCTGTGGGGCTTTGCCGGCATGATCGTGGGCGTGCCGCTGTTCGCCGTGATCTACGACGTGATCAAAAAGCTGGTGTTCCACGGCCTGGAGCACAACCAGGAGCTGGAGCTGGTAACCGCTTACCACGACCAGTTCGGGGACCCGGAGGATAATGCCTCCGCTCAGGAAGCCGCTGCACCGCAGCCGAAGGGCTGATCAAGCAAAACAAAACAGGAGTCTGCTCGCACTGAGCAGGCTCCTGTTTTGTTTTGTAGCTTTACAGTTCCTCGCCGTTGGTGGCAATCACATGCTTATACCAATAGAAACTGTCCTTGCGTAGGCGGGCGCATTCCTTCGGGTCATCATCGGTGCGGTCCACATAGATAAAGCCGTAGCGTTTTTTCACACCGTTGCTGGTAGAGAGCAGATCCACCGCCGACCACGGGCAGTAGGCCAGCATCTCCACCCCCTGATCCATTGCCCTTTTCATGGCGGCAATGTGTTTGCTCAGGTAGTCGATCCGGTAGTCATCGTGGATTTTTCCGTCCGGGGTCAGGGTGTCATAGGCACCCAGACCATTTTCCGTGATCATCAGCGGCTTGCCGTACCGATTGTACAGATCCCTCAGAATGTACTCCATGCCGGTTGGGTCAATGGCCCAGTCCCAGTCAGTGGTGTCCAGGTTCGGGTTCCTGCACATCTCGTAGAAGCCCGGGTGAGTCTCAAACCCACTGAGATCACCCTTTTTGCCGCTACGGTTCACACCATTGTAACGGATGGTCTTTGTGCCATCATCCGGGCAGGCCTTGGCGCACTCGCTGGCATAGTAGTTCAGCGCCAGGAAGTCGGAAGTTCCCTCACGAATCAGTTCCATATCTCCCGGTTCGATCACCGGCGCCAGGCCGTGCTCCTGCAGGTAGATCATGGCGGCTTTGTTGTACTCACCCTTGAAGTAAATATCTGTATAGTAGTCGTTGCGCAGGGCTTGGGCGTTCAGCGCTGCCATACAGTCCTCCGGCTTGGATGTCAGCGGGTAAATGGGTGCGTAGCCTATGGCTGCTCCCACCAGGCCGCCGGGCACCAGCTCATGCACCAGTTTGCAGGCAATGGCATGGGCCAGATTCATATGGTGGTTGATCTGATAGCGCAGCTGGTCGTGTCGGCCATCCTGCAGTTCCTCCGGGATGTAGCACTTCTGGTTCCAGTACTGCACAATGATGCTCTGCTCATTGATGGTCGTCCAGTATTTGACCTTATCCTCGAACTCGCTGATGACATAGCGGGCATAGGCTTCAAAATCAGCTACCACGCGGCGATCCATCCAGCCGCCGTACCGCTCCACCAGTGCCCAGGGCAGGTCATAGTGGTACAGTGTGACGATTGGCTCAATGCCGTTGGACCGCAGCTCGTCAATGAGGTTATGATAATAACGGATGCCTTTTTCATTCACCGGGCCAGTGCCATCCGGGAATACCCGGCTCCATGCAATGGAAAAGCGGTAGGCTTTGAACCCCATCTCTTTCATCAGAGCAACGTCTTCTTTGTAGTGATGATACTGGTCGCTGGCCACTTCTGCCGTGGCAAAGCCGTAGACCTTGTAGCTGTCCTTGTTGATGACATCCTGCTGGCTCAGCTTTTTGCCGTCCTCCTGCGCGGCGCCTTCCACCTGATAGGCGCTGGTGGATGCCCCCCACAGGAAACTCTTCGGAAAAGGCTTATGCATCGGTCATGCCTCCTTATTGTAGATCAGCTTGTACATCTGGATCATTTCGCCGGCCATGTTCAGCTCACTCATAATGGTCATCAGGGTGTCCTGTGCATGGATGAACAGCAGGCAAAGCTCAGTCTTTTCACCGCGGGCTTCTCCCTGGATCACTTCTGTCTGCGCATTGTGCGCCTGCACAATGTTCTCATGCGCCTGCTTCATCAGGGTCTCAGCCTGGACAAAGTCCCCTTCCCGGGCGCTTTTCAGCGCTTTTGTGCAGCATTCGCGTGCATCACCGGCCGCCAGGATCACATTCATGGCAACTTCAGTCAGCTGATTTTCTTCCATAGTCGGATTCTCCTATCGCAATTTGATTCGTTAAGCAGCCTCTTCTTCGGCTTCTTCCTTCATGACCTGCTTTTCATACACCTTGAAGAAGGGTTTCCAGATCAGGAAGGTGACCACAAAAATCAGCACCCAGAAGATAATGGCACGCCAGTCACCGGTCACAATAATGTAGCCAATGGGCGCCGGGATCTGGCCGGTGGTCACAGAAGCAGCAGGCACATCCAGCCAGCCCCAGGACATAACGAACCAGATGATCACAGCACTGACCAGTGTGTTGATCCACATAGGCAGCATCAGAATGGGGTTGAACACAATGGGGGCGCCAAAGACCACCGGCTCGTTGATGTTGAAGATGGACGGACCAATGCACACTTTTCCCAGCGACTTGAGCCGCTTGGACTTGGAGAGCAGCATATGCACGTTCAGGGTCAGGGTGCAGCCCTGGCCGCCCAGGGTCATCAGGCTCAGCAGGTAGATGGTCTCGTAGCAGACGATGTTGGTGGGGGTCTGGCCTGCAGCCACCTGTGCAAGGTTGGCTGCGGTGCCGGCCATCAGGATCGGGGTTGTGAAGGTGCCCAGGAACCAGGTGGAAATACCCATGGAGTACAGGAACGAAATGGCCATCATCATAATAATCAAGCCCGGCAGAGTGCGGCCCAGATGCTCCAGCGGCGAAAACACAGCGGAGATGACCTGGTAGATATCAATGTTCAGATTGCTGCTGATGATGGTGCCCAGCAGTACGCAAAGGAACATGGGCAGGATCTGATTGATCCACTCGCAGACAAAATCCGGTATGGTAACGCTGTCCTCCAGGATGTGGAGCTTGGCGTAAAAGTGGTAGACCACCGACACCAGAATGCCCACCACCAGAGCCACGAACATACCGGTGGGACCGAAGCGGCCGAACTCCACGCTGAAGATACCGTCATCACCGATGGTGGGCTTGATGGCAATCAGGAATACGATGATGGAAGTGAGGCCCGCATTCAGCACATAGCGGGTATGGCCCAGCTTTTCCATCAGCTGATTGGCCACCAGGAAGGTGAGGATCAGCGATGTAAGCTGGAAGGTGAACTGCAGCACGCCGCTCAGATCCGGCAGGGCCGGGATCCAGGAGCGGAACACGTTGTAGAAGAAGATCAGCGAGCCAGTCATGATGATGGGCAGAATCTTCATCATCGAGCCGGAAAGGGCGGACACCCAGGGATTCTGGGTGATTTTGCTCATTGCCGGAGCAAACTTGTTCTCCAGCCAGTCCATGATCTTACTCATTGTGCATCCTCCTCGATCTTCTGGATTAATTTCAGCATTCCGACAGCGTCCAGCGTGCCGTAGATCTTCTGGGGAATAACGTCCACCTTAAAGTGATGGATCTTTGCCAGATCCTGATAATTGGGCAGCTGGCTGGAAAAATGCGGGCCAAGGAGCAGAATATCCGTTGCATCCAGATACTGTGCCACCTGCGATTCGCTTCTTGCCTCGATCTGCAGGTCGAGCTTCTGCTTCTTTGCTTCTGCGCGGACACGCTGCGCCAGAAATCCGCTGGACAGTCCAGCGCCGCAGCAGAGCATTACATTCAGTTTTGCCATGTGTGAAACCTCCTTTTTTTGAAACGGCCTTGTTTCCTTGCGGGATCTTCTGGCTTCATGATACCGGAACAGCAGCAGAGATTTCAAGTCAGACCGCTGCACCCATTCGTGCAGGTATTTCAGTTCCAATGCAGGATGCAGGCCCGGAGTTCCTCAAAGCTGCAGCTCCGGAGCAGGGTCTCCCGGCTGCGGGAGTCATCCATGAGTTCCAGCAATGCCTGATACAGGTCCCCGAACATCCGCAGGTCCGTCTTGTGGATGGCCACCATCATCACGATCTTGACAAGATTTCCGCCCCATACCACACCCTGCGGGCAGAGCATCACATTGATGCTGGTGCGGATGGCATCCATCTTCATGGAATGGGGAATGGCAATGTTGGGAAACCCTGTACTGGAGGCCTGTTCACGCTCCATCAGGCGCTGGTAAAAATCCTCCTGTACATTTCCCTGCTCGATCATCTGCTGGGACATGGTTTTCATGATCTGTGCGGGATCGGTGTTTTTTTCCGGATTCACCGAGAACAGCTCCGCCGAGAAAATGCGGTCAAAGTTGCTTTTCAGCACCCGGATACGCCGGGCACTGCGGATGGAATCCAAAGCATCCTCGATTTCGCTTTTGCGCTTACCAATGCCCAGCAGCGGCACAGACACCACAATGGCACCGTTTTTCGGCGGGCCTTCCAATACCACCGTGGTAATCAGCAGCTCGCAGCGGTACCGGTCCAGCGCCGCTGGGTCCTCCACGCAGGCCACCAAGTCGATTTCATCACCGAAGGATATCAGAAGCTGGTTGGATATCCTGCCCGCAAACTCCAGATAGTGCGGACAGAGCAGCACCGTGCGGATGCGGGAACGGGTATCAGCCTGCCTCTCGATTTCTCCGCCGATGTGCAAAGCAAGGTAAGAGATCTCGTCCTCCGAAATACGCACATGATAAGCCTCATTGATCAGCAGTGCTGTGTGCACCGCAATGTCAAAGACCATGGGATGAGAATAGCGCACCGCACTGCTCATTGGGTTTATGAGCCGGTAGTTGTGTCGTGCCCGGAACAGCAGGTTCTTGATGTGCATGGCAAATGGATACCGGAACGGCTCGCTGTTGAGGTTGATGTAATATTTGGCATCCACTTCCCGGATGATCTCACCCACGAACTGCATCAGCTCTTCGCCCACAAAGTTCAGGATTTCCTCCTGGCTGTTGCCCACCGGCAGGTTGATGTTTGCCCCCAGTAAAAAATAGATGTTGTTCTGTTCCTCAGGGCTGAGATGCAGGTGCAGATCCTTTTCCAGCTCCGCACAGATCTGCTGGGCCGCACGGCAAATTACATCGTTTTCCCTGTGCTCCGGGCAGGGTTCAGAGGGCAGCTCATGGTGGCTCTGCACGCGGCTGACCACGATGGACACATGCAGCACGATGTTGGTCAGGCTGAAATCATTGACATAGAGGTTGAGTCCCGCCAAAGTGCGTTCCAGAATGCCGCGAATGGCCTCCACATCCACATCATCCAGATTGGATTTGATGGAATCATAGCTGACGATGCGGTCGCCGCTGCCTTCAAAAAAGCTGTAACGTGCCAGCCTGCGCAGACTTTTTTCATCGGCCTGCATACAAATGTCATTTCCGTGCAGCTCGTAGGCAATGCCAAAGCTGGCAAAAGAGCCGTTCATCCGGCGTACATCGCCCCGAATGGTATCTGCGCTGTAGTTCAGCTCTTCTGCCACCTCATACAGGTTCAGCCTGGACACATGATATTTCAGGAATTTCTGGTTGATCCAATTTGCCCTCTCCTCATAATCCTGCGGCACGCTTTGCTGTTGTGTTGCCCGAAGATATTCCCGTGCCGCTGCCGGATGCACCGTATAACCGCTGTGCCCTGAAACGATCAGCGGTTCTCTTGCTTCCCCATTGATGGCTGCGATATAGCTCTTGACGCTCCGCACTGAAAAGTTGAGAAACCCGGCAAGTTCCTTTGCTGTAACGGCACGTTCGTGCCGCATAAGATATTCCACCAGCGCATGTGCTTTGTTCGTGTCCAAAATACTTCCCCGCCTTTACAGCCAAAAGAATCGATCTTCTGTTCCGCCCGATTTCCCGCAGGACTGCAACCGAACGCTTTGTTTTGATCATGATTTGATTATAGCAGAACCTACACCGATTGGGGCAGAAAAAATTGCACCCATCGGTGCAGTGCAAGGCAAAAGGCCCTGCATTCCTTGGAATACAGGGCCTTTGTGTTATGATGCCTGTTCTTTACTTTTCAGTGGGCTGCGAGGGCTTCCAGTCCTTATAGTTCTCGTAACGGCTCTCGCGGATCTTGGTATGGGACCAGATCTCGTCTGCCGTGGGCTGCCAGTTGGCAGCGTAGCTCTTGCACTTCTCGCACAGATGCTCCACGCTCTCCGGCGACTGCAGGTCGGTGCTGTGGGCACCGGTCTCGTGCACCATCTTTTCCAGCAGCTCGGGGTTTTCCAGCATCGGGCAGGGACGCAGATGGTTCTTGTTGAAGGGCTGACCGTTGTGGTAAGCCATGAACAGCGGGCTGTGCAGAATTTCCAGAATAGACTGGTCGTGGATATTGGCGTTGGAGTAGTGGATGAACACGCAGGGCTCGGCGTCACCGGCAGAGTTGATGTGGAAGTAGTTGCGGCCGCCGGCGATGCAGCCGCCCACGAACTCGCCGTCGTTCTGGAAGTCCATGGGGTAGAAGGGGATATCGCACTCGGAAGAGCGCAGATAGCGGATACGGTCGATCATGTACTTGCGCTGCTCCGGGGTGGGCATCAGCTCCGGGGCGGCTTCGTTGCCCACGGGCATATAGTGGAAGTAGAAGCCAAAGTGGGCACCCTTGTCGCACAGGAGCCGCATGAACTGGTCGTTGGTAACAGCCTCAATGTTCTGGCTGGTATAGCAGATGGAGGTGCCGAACACGATGCCGTGCTTCTTGAGCAGGTCCATGGCGTTCATAACGGCAGCATAGTGGCCCTCACCGCGGCGGGCGTCGTTGGTCTCCGGGGTGCCCTCGATGGACAGCATAAAGGCAATGTTGCCCAGGCGCACCACTTCTTCGCAGAAGGGCTCGTCGATGAGGGTGGAGTTGGTGTAGATGGCAAACTGCACGTCGTTGTGCTTTTCAGCCAGCTTCAGCACGTCCTTCTTCCGCACCAGAGGCTCGCCGCCGGTGAGCATATACAGGTACACGCCCAGCTCCTTGCCCTGGGTGACGATCTTGTCCATGTCCTCAAAGCTCAGGTTGTTCTTGTTGCCGTACTCGCCGGCCCAGCAGCCCACGCAGTGCATATTGCAGGCGGAGGTAGGGTCAAACAGGATCAGCCAAGGGATGTTGCACTGGTATTTGACACGGTTTTCCCGGATGGTCTTGGTGCCCCGGAAAAAGGCCTCGTAGCCCAGGTTCAGGGCAGTAGTACGGGCCACATGGGGGTCGGTCTGGTCCAGCACGCTGTTGATGAGCTTGGACCACTTGCTGTCCGGGTCGCTCAGGGTCTTTTTGGCGCGCTCGTAAGTCTCATCGCTGAAGGAGCTGCCGTAAAACTGCTTTGCCAGATCCACGATCTGACCCATGGTCTTTTCAGGATCCTTATCTGCATGAGAAAGCACCACGTCCACCATCTTGCCAACGGCGGCGCGCTGCATCTTATGGGTCAAATTCTCAAGAGAAGTGTTCATAAGTCGTTTTCCTCCAAACAGATTCTGTTGAAATCATCCTTTATTTTATGGATGTATGGTACCACGTTCCGTCGAAAGGTGCCATAATCAGAAAATACGCCGTGATGGAAAACCCATCACGGCGCACTGTTTGATAAGATTTTGTACGTTTTCGGCCGGTTCCGGGGCTTAATCCTCGTCCCGTGCGGTGCCGCCCCGGTTGCTGGCCAGCCGGCACAGGGCACGCCGCAGGTCACCGTGGATCATGGTGCCCAGCCGCTCGGTCATGGCCGCCGGGTCGGTTTTCATGTCACGGCGGATCCATTCCAGCGTCATGCCCACCAGAGCGTACTTGTAAAAGTCCACCACGAACTGCTTGTCGGCATCCTGGACCGTGATGTCCTTGCATTCGCGGTCGGCATATTCCTTCAGCGTGGGATCCAGCAATTTATAAAGATACTGTTCCACCTGCTCGCGGCCCACCGAACGGTACACATTCAGCACCAGGGTCTTGTTCTCCTGCAGCTGATGCAGGATGTCCAGAAATGCCTCGTTCCAGGTCTCAAAGCTCTGTCGGCCCTCCAGGATCTTGGAGGCGTCCTCCACAAGGATCCAGTCCACCAGATCGTAGATGTCTTTGAAATGGTAATAGAAGGTCATACGGTTCACACCGCAGTCCTCGGTGATGTCGTTGATCGTGATCTTGTTGAGGGGCTTCTGGAGCAGCAGCTTTTTGAGCGATGCCTCCAGCGCCCGCTTGGTCGTCTGTGACACAAAAACCATCCTTTCCAGGCAGAAATTTTCCTGCCCTGTGCAGCGAAAGCCGTGAGAAGATTTTCCATGTCCTATTTTACCGCAGAATCCTGTCAAAAAGCAAGGACAATTTTTGTACACTTTTTGAATTTATTGTGCATTCACGCAAGTTTGTGTTTTGCATCGCGTACATTTTTGGGCATCCGGCCATATCAAATCGGAATACCTCCTCCACCCTTCCGGCATGGCCACCCGGTTTTGCCGCGGCAAAAAAGAGGCGGTTCCTCTTGATTTTATCGTCCCGCGTGCTTACAATGGAGGCAGGCAGAAATCGTCTGCCGTAAGGGAGGGTATGAATTATGATGGAAACGATCGGTTTTCTGGGCTGCGGCAACATGGGCGGCGCAATTGCGCGGGCCGTGTGCAAGGCTGCAGACCCTAAAAAGGTCTATTTGGCAAACCGCACCACGGCCAAGGCACAGGCTCTGGCCAAGGAACTGGGCTGCAAAGTGGCGACCAACGCTGAGGTGGCCGCGGAATGCGACCTGATCTTTCTGGCGGTGAAGCCCCAGATGATGGAGGCCCTGCTGGCACCGCTGAAGTTCTCGCTGGACGAGCGCCCGGGCCGTTTCGTGCTGTGCAGCATGGCCGCCGGACTGTCCATTGCCCGCATTCAGGAGATGGCGGGCGAGGACTTCCCGGTGATCCGCATCATGCCCAACACCCCGGCTTCCGTGGGCGAAGGCATGATCCAGTACTGCTCCAGCAATGTGACTGCCGAGGAAGAAGAAGCTTTCCGGAAGATCATGGCCCCGGCCGGGCGGCTGGATGCCGTGCCGGAAAACCTGATCGACGCAGCCAGCTGCGTGTCCGGCTGCGGCCCGGCCTGGGTGTACCAGTTCATTGAGGCACTGGCAGACGGCGGCGTAGCCTGCGGCCTGCCCCGTGCCAAGGCACAGGAGTATGCCGCTCAGATGGTCCTGGGCAGCGCCAAGCTGGTGCTGGAAAGCGGCCAGCATCCCGGTGCCCTCAAGGACGCCGTGTGCAGCCCCGGCGGCAGCACCATTCAGGGCGTGCGCGTGCTGGAAGAGCACGGCCTGCGGGGCGCGGTGATGGACGCCGTGCTCGCCGCTTACGACAAGACAAAGGAAATGGGAAAGGGTTAATGGACTTATGCGCATCGTTGTGAAGGTAGGCACCTCTACTCTGGCATACGGCACCGGACGGCTGAACATCCGCCATACGGAGCAGCTGGTCAAGGTGCTGAGCGATTTGAAAAATGAGGGCCACGAGGTCATTCTGGTATCGTCCGGTGCCATTGGCATGGGCGTGGGCAAGCTGTCGCTGCCGCAGCGCCCAAAGGACACCGCCAGCAAGCAGGCCTGTGCCGCAGTGGGTCAGTGTGAGCTGATGTATACCTACGACCGGCTCTTCAATGCCTACAATCACACCGTTGCGCAGATCCTGCTCACCGGCGTGGACGTGGAGCATACTGACCGGCGGGTCAACTTTCAGACCACGCTGAACCGGCTGCTGGAGCTGGGGGCCCTGCCCATCATCAACGAAAACGACACCGTTGCCACCGACGAGATCACGTCCATCGGCGACAACGACACCCTGGCCGCCATCGTGGCCTGCTGCTGCAAAGCCGACCTGCTGGTATTGCTGAGCGACATCGACGGCCTGTACACGGCCAACCCTCACACCCATCCGGACGCTGCGCTCATCCCGCTGGTGGAAGAGATCACCCCCGAGGTAATGGCACTGGCCGATGGGGCCGGTTCGGCACTGGGCACCGGCGGCATGGCCACCAAGCTGCGGGCTGCCCGCATGGTCACCGGCAGCGGCGCCGATATGGTCATTGCCAACGGCGCACACCCGGAGGTGCTGTACGACATTGCCGACGGCAAGCCCGCCGGGACCCGTTTCAAAGGACGCAGACAGGAGGATCTGGCATGACGACACAGGAGATTCTGGAAGCCGCCCGCGCAGCAAAAACAGTCGTTGCACTGGCAAGCAGCGAGACCCGCACCCACGCTCTGTGGGCCATGTCCGACTGGCTGTGCCACCCGGAAAACATGGAGGCCATCCTGGCCGCAAACGCCGAGGATATGGCCGCCGCCAAGGGGCACATCAGCGACGTGATGCTGGACCGGCTGGCCCTGACCGAGGAGCGCATCGGAGCCATGGCCCGGGGCATTCTGGAGGTGGCCGCCCTGCCGGACCCGGTGGGCCGGGTGCTGAAACGGGTGGAGCGTCCCAACGGGCTGGTGATCGAAAAGACCGCCGTACCCATGGGCGCGATCGCCATCATCTACGAGAGCCGCCCCAACGTGACCAGCGACGCCGCCGCCCTTGCCATCAAGAGCGGCAATGCCTGCATCCTGCGCTGCGGCAAAGAGGCCTGGCGCAGCGCCAATGCCATCGTGAAAGCGCTGCGGCAGGGTCTTGTGGAGAACGGCCTGCCGGAAGCCGCTGTCAGCCTGATCGAGGACACCTCCCACGCCTCGGCCAACGCCCTGATGACCGCCGTAGGCTATGTGGACCTGCTGATCCCCCGCGGCGGGGCCGGGCTGATCCGCGCCTGCGTGGAAAACGCCAAGGTTCCCTGCATCCAGACCGGCACCGGCATCTGCCACATTTTTGTGGATGACACCGCCGACCAGGATAAGGCACTGGACATCATTGAGAACTCCAAGGCCAGCCGCCCCAGCGTGTGCAATGCCGAGGAAGTATGTCTGGTGCATTCGGCCATTGCGGCAGAGTTTCTGCCCAAGCTGGCTCAGCGCCTCGGCCCGGACCGCACGGCAAAGGGCCTGCATCCGGTGGAACTGCGGCTGGACGAGCGCGCCGCGGCCATCATCCCCGGCACCCCGGCAGGCCCGCAGGACTTTGACACCGAGTTTCTGGATTACATTCTGGCCGTCAAGGTCGTGGACAGCGTGGACGAGGCCATTGCCCACATCGCTGCTCACTCCACCGGCCACAGCGAAGCCATCCTGACCCGGACACAGGCCCACGCCGACCGGTTCACGGCAGCTGTGGACAGTGCCGCCGTGTATGTGAACTGTTCCACCCGCTTTACCGATGGCGGAGAGTTCGGGCTGGGTTGCGAGATGGGCATCTCCACCCAGAAGCTGCACGCCCGCGGCCCGATGGGGCTGGAAGAGCTTTGCAGCTACAAGTACATCATCCACGGAGATGGGCAGATCCGCTGAGTTCCCCACCTCCCCAGTGTGAAAATAATTTTCTCGTGCAGGCCGACGTCCGACGTCCCGGCCTGCATTTTTGTTTTATCGGCATGGAGTGTTTTTTCTTCAGCAACAATTTTTGAAGATTGTTTTCACTTTTGATGGTTTTTCCGTGTTTTGGGGCAGACTATTGTATCCAAATTTTTTCTGTTTCTCACAAATAAAAAGTGCTACTTTCTCCGTTTTTTCTTGCAAAATCTTCAAAAAAGCTCTTGACACCCCTGTTTTCGCGCGGTAAAACTATATTGGAAATTTTGATAACGATTTCAGTGCATTTCATCATTCCGTCTCAAAACTGTCCGCCACCCACAACACTATACTGAGAACAAAGGAGAGAACACTATGACGATTGCCATTCTTGCACACGATTCCCGCAAGGAACTCGCGCTTCAGTTCTGCACTGCCTACAGCGCGATCCTTTCCAAAAATGTAGTCATTGCCACCGGTACTACCGGACGGATGCTGGCGCAGACCACCGGTCTGCCTGTGCATTGTTACCTCTCCGGCAAGCTGGGCGGCGTACAGCAGATCACTTCCCGCGTTGCCTGCGACGAAGTGGATCTGGTGCTGTTCTTCCGCGACCCGCTCAAGGTGGATGCTTCCAGCCTGAACGAGCAGAACCTGCTGCGCCTGTGTGATATGCACGGCGTGCCCATTGCCACCAACATTGCCACCGCCGAGGTGCTGCTGCGCGGTCTGGATCAGGGCGATCTGGACTACCGCGAGGGCATGCACCCGCCGGTTGTGGAGCCCGTGCCCGTGCTGGAGCACCGTGCCGTGTGCTGAGACAGACTTTGTGTATAGAGGGAAACAGCGCCGCAGAAATGTTCTGCGGCGCTGTTGTTTTGTTTACTCCTGTTTGCCTTCCGGGCGGAACACATAGCCCTTGCCCCACACATTGCACAGGTACACCGGCTTTGCGGGGTCCGGCTCGATCTTGCTGCGCAGGTTGTGGATGTGCACCTGCACGGTGCGCACATCACCAAGGCTGTCCTTGCCCCAGATCTTCTGGTAGAGCTCATTGGCCGTAAAAAAGGTGTTGGGGTTGCGCACGAACAGGCTGAGGATGCGGTATTCCATATCGGCCAGATGGATGTCCTCGCCCCGGCAGTGCACACTGCGGTTGTCGGCATCCAGCCGGAAAGCCGGGCAGGTGTAGCCCCGGAGACTGGGCTCGGCGGCATCCATCTGCACCCGGCGCACGTTGGCCAGAATGCGGGCCACCAGCACCTTGTTGTCGTAGGGCTTGGTGAGGAAATCGTCACCGCCCAATTCCAGCGCATGCACGATGGTGTCCACATCGTCCAGGCAGGAGGTAAAGATGATGGGGCAGTGATGCCCGCTGCGCAGGGTCTGACACAGCTGCATGCCGTTGGTGTCCGGCAGCAGGATGTCCAGCAGGATCACGTCAAAGGGGTCTTTTGCGTGGGCCAGTGCTTCCTCGCCGGAGGCTGCACACACCACCTCAAACCGCTTCTGACTTTCCAGAAAGATCCGGGTCATTTCCCGGATCATTGCATCATCCTCCACCAACAGGACACGAATCATGCCGCCGCTCTCCCTTTTTTGCCAAAATTCTGGTATACTGAAACTACCTTACAGTTCAGTATACCTTATTTACGATACCCTGACAACCGCTTTTAGCGAGATTCATGCTTGTATTTCTGAGGAAGGTGTGTTTATGCGGCACAAAACATCCGGCTATTTTCTGCTCTCGGCCCTGCTGGTGAGCCTGATCCTGGGGCTGTGCATCCTGCTCAACCTGCGCTGTCCGCAGGCGGTCAGCGACGATGCTCTGACCCAGGAGCAGCTGACCCGGGGCGTCACCCTGACCGGCTGGCAGCAGACCGGCCCCGGGCACTGGCGTTTTGCCTTTGAAGCGCCTGCCGACGTCCCGGAACTGGTGCTCTGCCTTTCCACCCGGTCGCTGGACGCCGTGCCGGAAGGGCTGGAGCCCACCGACCAGCGTGGTGAGGCCTTCTGGGTGCGGCCGGTGCCCGGCCGGACGTCCGAGATCACTGTGACCAGCACCACGGTCCCACAGATGTGGTTGATGCTGCCCGACACTCTGTGGCACTGGCGCGAACTACGCAGCAGCCTGCAGCTGATGGCGCTTGTGGCTTTTGCCAGCATGGGTGCGGGCATTCTGGCGCTGTTCTGCTTCAAGCCCCAGCATGAACTGGGAGTTTTCCTGCTGTATCTGGGCGTCATGTTCGGTTGGGGGTTGGCTGTGCTGCTCCCGGCCGGGCAGACCGGCGCACTGCTCGGGTTCCTGATGGGGCTGTACTTTCCCTTTGCGGTGCTCACGCCCCTCTGGCTGTGCTGTTCCCTGCTCCATGTGGCCCTTCCCCGGCGCGGCAGCCGACGCTTTGCGCTCTCGGTCTTGGGCGTCCTGCTGTTTCTGGTGCTGGGTACATCCACCCAGGCGGTACTGCGCAGCGTCACCCTGCTGGCCGGCATGGCGGCGGTACTGGTGGTGCTGGCCCGGGCACTGGCGAAAAAAGAGCGCCCGGCCTGGTATCTGCTGGCAGGCTACATCCTGACCTTTGGCCTGCGTCTGACGGTCGTACTGCCATCCTTCCGGTTCTGGTTTTACCGGGAGAGTTTTCCTTTTTATATGGTGCGCTGTGCCCGGCTGTATGATATCCCGTTTACACTGGGGTGCCTGGTGTTTGTCAGCCGCCGCTACGCACTGCAATTTGACCGCACCGAGCAGCTGGCGCAGGAGCTGGAAGCCCGGGTGACACAGCGCACCCAGGCCCTGCAGAACGAGACGGACGCCCGCAAGAGCATGATGCTGAACATCTTCCACGACCTGCGCAGCCCGCTGTTCGTCATCGGCAGCGGGCTGGACACGCTGGCCGCCGCGCCGGACGCCCTGCCCACGCTGCTGCCGGTGCTGCAGGAGCGGGTGGGCTTTGTGCGCAGGCTGACCGAGGACCTGTTTCTGGCGGCTAAGCTGGAGCAGAAGCAGGTCCTGCTCAATGAGGACCGCGCCCGGCTGGAAGCCCTGACTGCAGCGGTGTGCAGCGCCTGTCAGGCCGAAGCCGCCCACAAAGGAGTGGAGCTGCGGACCGATACCGGCACTCCCCTGCCCGTGTGGGGCGACGCTGTGCGGCTGGAGCAGATCTTGCAGAACCTTGTGACCAACGCCATCCACTACACCCCCTCCGGCGGACGGGTCACCGTGGTGTGTGCTGCCGAGAACGGGCAGGCCTGCGTAAAGGTCACGGACACCGGCTGCGGCATCGCGCCGGAGGATCAGCCCGCCGTGTTTGACCGCTACTTCCACACCACCGCCGACACCAAGCACGATTCCACCGGCCTCGGTCTGACCATTGCGCAGGAGCTGGCGCACCTGCACCGGGGCGAGATCCTGCTGCAGAGTGAGCCGGGCAAGGGCAGCTGTTTTACCCTCTGCCTGCCGCTGTTAGACGCTGAATGACACAAAAAGCCCTGCGGCTTCCCGTTTTGAGAAGCCACAGGGCTTTTCTGTTACAGTGCTCAGGCAAGCAGAGCGGACAATTTTGACGTTGTTTTTTCAATGACCCAATCAGTCCTTGAAATAAGCCTTCTGGATGGCCAGCAGCACACCGGCGCGGCTGGCGGCAAAGTTCAGGCCGCCCTGCAGGTAGCAGGTGTAGGGCTCGCGCAGCGGGCCGTCGCAGGACAGCTCGATGGTGCTGCCCTGGGTAAAGCTGCCGCTTGCCATGACCACCTCATCGGTGTAGCCCGGTTCCGGGCTGGGTTCCGGGGCCGCATAGCTGTCCACCGGGCTGGCAGCCTGGATGCCCTGACAGAAACCGATCAGGGCATCGGCGGTGCCGGCATCAAAGCAGGTCACGATGTCGTTGTGGTCATCACAGTAGCGCGGCACCGGGTTCTTGCCCAGCAGCTCCAGCATGCACTGCGCATAAATGGCGGTCTTGATGGCCTCACACACCACGCCGGGGGCATAGTAGAAGCCCAGATACATGTCGCGGGGCGTTTCCAGTGTGCAGCCCAGTTCCTTGCCCAGGCCGGGCGCGTTCAGGCGGTAGGCGCACAGCTCCACCAGATCCTTCCGGCCGGCAATGTAGCCGCCGGTGGGCGCAATTCCGCCGCCGGGGTTCTTGATGAGACTGCCCACCACAAGGTCGGCACCCACCTGGCAGGGCTCCTGCGTCTGGGTGAACTCGCCGTAGCAGTTGTCCACAAAGATGATGATATCCGGGTTGGCGGCACGGGCGGTGTCGGCAACCTTTTTGATGGTGTCCAGATCAAAGGCGTTGCGCTGCAGATAGCCGCGGCTGCGCTGGATATGGCACACCTTGGCCCCGGAGGCCTTCTGTGCAATCAGGTCGTAGTCCGGGGTGAAGTCAGCCTTGAGGGGAGCTTCGTCGTATTGGATGCCGTAGTCCATCAGGGTACCGGTGCCCTTGCCCTTGCCGTCCAGACCGATGACGCCCTCCAGCGTATCGTAGGGGC
>ENA-ORLY01002164-ORLY01002164.1-human-gut-metagenome-genome-assembly--contig:-NODE-2164-length-19843-cov-4.254579_pt1 | contig 19843 bp, 18 predicted proteins | sample MGYA00243071_ERZ508832 | MGnify/ENA primary metagenome ERZ508832 (study PRJEB26277, sample SAMN04329777) | human gut metagenome | biome: human-associated habitat | host: Homo sapiens | place: USA... | reverse complement strand
GCATCAGCATCCGGATGCACACCCCTTTCTCTCCAGCGCCGCCATGCGCTGTTCCGCTCTCTGTCGTTCCAGAGCCAGGTCAGCTGCGTGGAACTGCCGCTCATAGAACTGTTCGATGGACATCTGGATGGGCAGGATGTAGTAACGCAGACAGCCGTTGAGGGTGCGGCCGTCCCGGGTGGTGACGGTGGTGCGCTCTGTCCGGATCAGACCACGATCCTCCAGTTCGGTCACATACTTGCGCACCGTGTTGACGCTCATCCCCACCGCCTCTCCGATGGTCCGGTAGCTGGCCACGCACTGGTAGGTCCTCCGGTCCTCCCGGTGGAGGAGAAATCCGTAGACTGCAATTGCCCCGGCGGACAGTCCCAGGGAGAAGATCTCGTTGGGGAGGGGGAAGTAGTTCTTGATGGGATCACGCTTGGGCCAGTGCTGTTTTCTCATTTCGCACCTCCCGACTGTCCCTCCGCCCACTGGATGAACTTCTCTTTCGGAACTACCATACGGCTCCCCACACGCAGCGTGGGGAAAATGGGATCGTTGAGCAGCTCGTAGGCGGTGGAGATGGACACGCCCAGTACCTGCGCCACCATCTTGGCGTTGAGGAACAGGGGCAGGTCGTCGTAGGATTTGTAGACAGACAGTTTCAATGATTAGTACCTCCGGTGTTTCAAATTCAGAGAAAAATTTCTTGCGTTTCGGAGGTCTCTCTGTTAAACTGGGACACAGATCAGGCTGTGTTTTCCGAAACGCGGCAGGCCGCTGAACTGTTGCAGCAGTTCGGCGGTCTTTTTTGCAGGAACTGTCTTTTGGGATCTGTCTGGCCATGCACCATACCCGTTCCTGCCCTGCGGCCTTGTTTGACCAACACAGCGTTTTCTTCCCCTTGGCACGCTCAATTGTCGGTGCTCTGCGACAACGTCCTGGCGCTGCTTCCCCGGAGAGTATCGTCTCTGGTGATGGGTATTCGGTTTTCAAGGTGCCGTTCCGAATGTTTGGGACCAGTTTCCCATTGACAATCGGGTTTTTCAGTGATAGACTATGATAAAATTATTTTGACAGCCCGCCTTTGATTGTATCGTAACATGATTTCCGGCCGCTGTCAAGACTATTATAATAACATTTTATAATTGTCTATTTTGGGGGACGCCGACATGTGGTATGCCAAGATGTACTTCTCTGAGAAAAAAGAGGTTTTCCAATTTGATAGCCATGGGGTCCAGGGCGTTCCCTCGACCTACAAGGAATTCCCGTTCCTGGAGAGCCTGCTGTCTTTTCTGGAGGCGGACTGTAAGGAGCTGGAGCCCCTGCTGCGGCGGGCTTATGAGAATTGGTCCCTTCTGATCGACAGGGATGATAGAGATGCTGGGGTCCGTACCTTGATGGACCTGGGTGACCTTGGGAGCCGGCACATCTACCTGCATCTTCTGTATGTGCGCTGGTTTGAGCGGTTTGGACGCATGGGGATCACCCAGGACCGGGGAAGCAGGGAGGATCAGCAGATGCTGGAGGAGCTGCAGGGCATCCCGGAACAGCTCCCGCTTGTAGAGCTTGTTCCAGGCAAAATCCCCCAGCTCATCCGAGACAAGGGTGCTGCGGATGGCCTCCCGGCCTGTCATACACTGCACCGGTACGGTGAGTTCAGCTGGGGCAAGCTCTTCCTCCCGTTCAAACATCCGGAAGCCCACCACAGCAACATCCGCATCCTGTTCCTGCAGGTCACGGCAGAGCGTTTCCAGCATCCGGCTGTCCAGAAAGTCATCACTGTCCACAAAGCAGAGATACGTTCCCTGTGCCCGTTCGAGCCCCGCGTTGCGCGCTGCAGAGAGTCCCCCGTTTTTCTGGTGGACTGCCGTTACACGTTCTTCCTGTGCGGCATATTCGTCACAGATCGCTCCGCTGGCATCGGTGGAACCATCATCCACCAGCAGGACCTCAAAATTCCGATAGGTCTGGTGCAGGATGCTGTCCACACACCGCCGGAGATAGGATTCCACATTGTAGACCGGGACAATGACACTGATCAGCTCTGTCTCCATGTTCTGTTCCCTCAGAAGAATGTTTCTCTGCCAATGTGGAGGATCTCCGAGGTGTACGGGCAAATGGCATTGTTGCCCTGAATATACGCCTGATAGATCCAGATGATGACCAGCATTCCCCACATGGCAACCTTCAGCAGCTTGCGCAGACGCTCATCCTCCACGCACTTGACCACACGGCCAATGGCGAGATAACGGAAGAACGCAAAATACAGGCAGATGCGGTAGAGCGGCACATTGATGTTGCGCAGCTGGGCCGTTGCCATCTCGATCAGGATCATCACGATCCAGAAATCGGCATCCGAGCGGGTAAAGCGGCGATGGCCCGCCCCTTCCTCTCTGGCATACCAGCGGTACAGCACAATGGGCAGGATCAGAAAAGGCAGACGCACAATGATGGGATTCAGCGTGAAACCGCCCGCATTGGCATCATAATAATATCCGTAAAGTCGATCAATAAAGTCAACATTCAGAGCCAGCCTGACCACAGCCTTGCTGAAGAAGGCAAGGTAGACCGAAAATGCCGCCAGGCCACCCTTGACCCACCAGTTGTCGAAATGCTGAAGCAGGATATAGATCAGCAGCGCACCAAACGAGATAAAGGTGGCATTGTGGAACAGGCAGGAGACCGCCAGCAGTAGGACCGCCCAGTGATACTTTTTCTTCCACGCAAAGCTGAACGCCAAAAATGCCACACCCAGCGCCACAGACTGCCGCTCGGCATTGTAGGTATCGCCATAATACAGGCAGAGGTAAGCCAGCCAGCCATAGGGCACAGAGACATACTCCTTATACTGCACCAGCCCGATCATAAACAGGCCGCAGGCCAGCAGATCCACCATAAAGTAGAGCCAATGGACATCACCAAAAACATGGGCCGCCAGATAGACCAGCGTCATAAACAGCGGCTCTGTTTTGTGCCGCTGCCGGATACAGGCCAGCAGACCATCCTGCAGCTTTGCATCCGCCACCCATCCCTCATACACCACGCTGTCCGTACCAATGGACGGGTCCCGCAAGCCTGCCAATACCGCCATCACCAGCACTGCCAGCGCCAGGCAGAGATAAAAGCCCTTCTCGTTGTTTTTCTTCGTCCGCAGGTGCTCACCATAGGCGGCAATGCCCACAGAAGCCGCAAAAGTCCCCAGATAAATCAGCATAACTTCTCCATTTTACTTTTCGACTGTGTGTTTATTTTTCCATTCTCCCAGCCCATAAACGGCATAGAACAGCCGCTTGCTGATCAGAAGTGTTTCCACCTTGATCCGGTCTGCTCTTTTGGCCCAGGGCCGCCGGGCAAGCGCCCGGTGTTCCTGCACAAAGCGGCAGATCCGTGCCTGAGCCTCCGGATAGCTGGCAAAACCGCCATCCAGAATGCCTTTCAGTGTCTTCAGGTATGTAACCAGCTGCAGGTATTCTGCTTCTGCTTTCAGCACTGGAACCGTTTCCGCAATAAAGCGGGTCACGTCTTCGCCCACATCCAGAATGACCAGATTCTTCTCGGCAATGCCGCTCTTCATGGTCGAACCGGTATGGATGCGGTAATCGTACATCGGTTCCGGAAACACTTCCACTTTTGCACAGCGGGCAATGGCCCGATACATCACCGCATAGTCCTCGTACAGGATGCCAACGGGGAACTGCAAATCTCCCCAAACCTCCCGCCGGAAGAAAACGCCGCCTGCTCCATGCCCGATGCCCTGATGCAGCAGCATCCGGCGCATGGTCTCTTCCCGGTTCAGCAGCTCTGGGATCTGGTGCGGATTTTCCGTCCGTCCCTCCGGCTGCTCTGTCGAGAACATCTCCAGCGGGGTCAGGGCTGCATCAGCACCATCTGCCTCACAGCGCTCCACAAATTGGTCAAACGCTGTGGAGCGGATCAGGTCATCGCTGTCCAGCAGGTAAAAATATTTTCCCTGCGTCTGTTGCAACCCAACGTTCCGGGCATCAGACTGCCCCCCATTGGGCTTATGGAACACCCGGATGCGGCCATCCTCCACAGCCAGTTCATCACAAAGTTCCCCGCTGCCATCGGTGGAGCCGTCATCTACCAAAAGCAGCTCCCAGTTCTGGTAACTCTGCGCCTGCACGCTCTGCACACAGTCCCGCAAATACGGGTAAACATTATAGACCGGCACAATGACCGATACAAGCGGTTTTCTTTCCTCCAACCGGATCCCTCCACTTTACTTTTTTCCACGCCACTGCGTTTTTTCATAGACCCGTCGGGTCATGGCATAGCCGCTGTAGGAAAGTGCCGCCGCCAGCCGGGCCTTTTTTCGGGCCTGCGGATCCAGCAGAACGTTCCGGCGGTATTTTTTCACTTCCTGCCAGAGAGCCTTCTCTGTTTTTTCATGCTGCCTGTCCTGAATCTGGAACAGGATATTGCAGACATTGCTCAGATAGCGGCACTCCGCCGCACGGCTCAGCCGGGGAAAATCACGCTTCACATTTTCCATCAGCGCGTGGCAGTGCCGCACACTGTCCAGCTTTCTGGGGTTGAAGGCCATATTTTGGATACTGCTGCCCCGCTGGAAATAGTAGTAATCCCGGTTTGCGATATGTGCCGCCTTATGGGCACGCTTTGTCACCTCGTAGGCGACCGGGATATCCTCATAGAGCTTGCCCACCGGGTAGCGCACGCCCTCAAACAGTGCACGCTTATAGAGCTTGGTGGGGGTGGTCACCTCCATGCCCTCCTGATACAGGATGCGGCGCAGGCATTCCTCCCGGCTCAGGATCTCGAATGCTTCCAGACGCTCTGTGGGCACGGACTGCACCGGCTGGCCCTCGAACACCTCTTCAAAACAGCTGGCTGAAAAATCCGCTCCCGCCTGCTCCAGTGCCCGGTACAGGTTCTCGATGTAATAAGGTGACACCCAGTCATCGCCATCCACAAAAGAGAGATATTCCCCCTTTGCTGCGTCCACACCAGCGTTGCGGGCATCGGACAGACCACCATTTTTCTTGTGGAGCACCCGCACCCGGGCATCCTGTGCAGCATATTCATCACAGAGGGTCTCGCTGCCATCGGTGGAGCCGTCGTCCACCAGCAGCAGCTCCATGTTCTGATAGCTCTGCCCCAATAGACTGTCCACACAGCGGTTCAGATATGGCTTTACATTATAAACAGGAACGATGATGCTTACCAAAGGGTCCATCTTATCTCCTCATTTCAGCAGGTCGAAGTAAAACTCTTCCAGCTTCTTCGCCTCGGTGACGATATCAAAGCCGCCTGCCCGCATCTCAACAGAGGTATCCCGCCGCAGGGCATTTTCTGCAGCCCGGATCGCCGCATCCGCCCAGACTGCCGGGCTTTCCTGCAAGCTCAGGTACTGCATCTCGGGCAGGACCTGAGCCTCCTGCGGCACCTCTGTGGAACAGATGACCGGCAATGCCGCCGCTTGTGCTTCGATCAGCACGATCCCAAGCCCCTCATACCGCGAAGGCAGAACAAAGGCATCCATGGCCTGATAGAACTTTGCGGGATCGCTCTGTCGGCCCAGAAAGCGGACATTCCTTTGCAGCCCCAGCGTCTCCGCTTTCCGGCGGGCAGCGGCCTCGTTTTCCCCTTCTCCGATCAGCAGTAGAACGGCATCCGGCCGTTGCTTGCAGACCTCCGCCATTACATCCAGCAGAAATTCGTGATTTTTGGCATAGCAGAACCGTCCGACATGGCCCAGCACCAGTTCATCCCCCAGGCCAAGCTCCTGCCGGACGGCTTTCCGTTTGGCGGCATCATAAGTAAAGCGGTCGAGCTCAATGGCATTGTTGAACACCCGGAAAGGCTTTTCACCATAAAGCCAGCTACCTGCCGTTCTGGAGCAGGCACAGAGCCGGGTGGGATACACTGCGGCAAAGGGACGGAGCAGGTACTTCATCACATTTTTTGCCCCTTCTCCCCTGCCCACCGTAGAATGGTTATGCGCGATCCGGTTGGGCACCCCTGCACGCTTTGCCGCCCAGAGGGAAAGCACACTCAGGGTGTTCATGTGGGAGTGAACGATCTGGTATCCGTTCTGACGGAACAGCCGCCCGATCTCCCGTTCATACTGCGGCAGGTGGGTATATTTTGGCACCACATACACCCGGCCGCCCAGCCGTTCGATTTCTTCCCGCTGGGGCAGAGTCGAGCCTTCCAGCGCGAAAAAATCAAACTGAACTCTGGAACGGTCCATGTGGCGGTAGTAGTTCATCACCACCATCTCCACACCGCCGTAGTTCATATCCGTCATCATCTGGGCCACACGGATGGGCTGTGCATTCTGCTCCATGGTCATACCAGCTCCTTGCGGTCACAATCCTCGAACCAGTCCCGGAAGCTCTCCTCCAGCGTATAGTGAAATTTGTAATCAGTGGCGGCCAGCTTCCTGCCGCAGACATTGGTGGATACCATCAGTTTCCGGACACGGGCGGGATGGATGCCAACCTTTTTGCCCCCGATGGGTCCCAGAATGCCCGCCGCAAACAGCAGCAGTCCGGCGGGCACCAACGGCACATGGCGGTGCAGGCCGGTCGCCTTCTGCATTGCATCGCAGATTTCTTCAATGGTATAGGCCGGCTCATAGGTACAGTTATAGATCTCTGCTCCGGGGAAGGAATGATCCAGCATCCGGTACTTGAAGAAGCGCACCAGCTCCTTGACATAGATGCACGCCTTGATGGTGTCCTTCCGGCCGGCATAAAAAAAGTAGCCCTTCTTCTGCCCCCTGTACAGGCGGGTCATGTTGCCGTGCTCCCCTTTGCCATAAACGATGCCTGGCCGCACGATGGTCAGCTCCCGGGCCGGATCACGGGCCTGCCAGATCTGGTGGATCTTTTCTGCCACCAGCTTGCTGATTCCATACGGCGTGTTGGGTGTCGTCAGAGTTTCCTCCGTCTTAAGGTCCTCAGACGCGCCATAGGGTGCAATGGAGCTGGTGAACAGGATCTTCCGGATGCCGTATTTTTCCGCAAATGCGGTCACATTTTCCGCGCCCCGGATATTTGTTTCAAAATAGGCTTCTTCCGGGTGACCGGGGGTGCGGTGGACCGCTGCCAGATCAAAGATCACGTCCTCCGGAGTCGGAACGAACTCAAAATCGATGGGCTTGCGCACATCCAGCCGGATATACTGCACCCCATCGTTCTTTTCCACAATGCCCGGCACCACGCCCTCTTCCCCGGGCATCACAAGATCCAGGTCGTAGATCACGTCGCCGGGTCTGACGCACTCCTGCAGCAGCAAATGAATGAGATGAGTGCCGATAAAACCGGATCCACCAAAAAGAATATAATTCATTTTGCCCCTTTCCGGCCAAACACAACGCCCACCGTCCTGAACAGCAGGTAGATATCCATCCAGATGGACCAGTTGTCGATGTACTGGACATCCAGCTTGACCACTTCTTCAAAATCATCAATATCGCTGCGGCCGCTTACCTGCCACAGGCCGGTAATTCCCGGCTTCATGGAAAGGCGGCGCTTGTGATGGCTCTCGTACTGCCGGTACTCATCCAGCGTAGGCGGGCGGGTACCCACCAGGCTCATGGAGCCCCGCACAACGTCAAAAAACTGCGGCAGCTCATCGATGCTGGTGCGCCGGATAAAGCGCCCCACCCGGGTGATCCGGGGGTCATCTTCCATCTTGAACATCAGGCCCTTCATTTCGTTCTGGGCCATCAGTTCCTTTTTGCGTGCCTCCGCATCCACATACATGCTGCGCAGCTTGTGGATGTAGAACACCCGTCCATTCCGGCCCACCCGGCGCTGCTTGAAGATCAGCGGGCCGGGGCTTTCCAGCTTGAGCGGGATGGCCACCAACGCAATGATGGGGATGCTGATGATGCACCCCACGATGCCGCCCACGATATCCATGGCCCGCTTCAGCACCTGATCCCGCAGCTTGAGTTCCACCGTGCCCATCGTCACAACATTGCCGCCCGCACAGCGGCTCAGTTCCCGGCTGATGCGCACCGCACTGGTCTCATCACAGCAGGCTTTTTCGATCCGATCCAGCACCGGCAGGCGGAAATGGACCGTCAGACCCATGCTCTCCATCTCCTCGAGATAGGGTAGCATGTTCTCTTCACTCTCCTGCGCCACATCCAGGTACACCTCATCCAGCGCTGCCTGCCGCAGCCAGTCCATAAAATTATCGAAGTTCGCCTCGATCTTCACCCCATCGATCTCAGTGTGAAGCTGCTCCGGGGCAGCTTCCAGAATGGCAAGGCCGGTCACACGCTTGGACCAGTCCTTTTTCAGCTCTTCCAGAATGGGGCTTGCGTTTTCCTGCGTAGTCACCACCCCCACAAGGCTCTGAATCCCCTTGGTATAGCGGGAGCGTACCAGCATCTTTTTGAGGACAGCATGAGCGCCCGTCATCACAAAGACATCGATGATGGGCACAAACACCAGAAAATAGCGGGAGTGCAGCATGGAAGCCTTGGTCAGCGCCAGGCAGGCCGCATCAATGAGGGTCAACAAAAAATTGAACCGCACCGCAATTTCAACTTCACGAATCGGCGTGCGGTTCACGATATTTTCGCTCTGATCAAATGTAAAAAAGGTCAGGATATAGGCCAGCAGCAATAAAAAACAGGCTTCTACCAGATCGTCCAGCTGGAAGTCCCCCATCTTGTGCAGAACACCTGCGGTCAGCCCCCACGCCAGCCCAATGCTGAGAACCAGAGAGAGCAGATCAATCAGAAACAGGTATCCATACTGCAGTTTTTCACGTTTCGTAATCATACTGTTTCGTTGTCTCCATTTATTTTTACCATTTTATCATATCGGGAGAAGGGTTGCAATAGATGGAGATCGAATACATGCTGCTTTTGTCGGCACACTGCAAATGTGTTGTGCCATTTCACAAAAGCGCCTTATCGCACCCAAAATGGTCAGCAAAAAGCGCCCTTTCTCTCGCATCACACAAGAGAAAGGGCGCAGTCAAGCTTTATTCAGCTCAGGAGAAACTCCGATCAGCAGTTCTCAGCGAAGTACTTAATGGTACGGACCATCTGAGAAGTGTAGGAGTTCTCGTTGTCGTACCAGGACACGACCTGAACCTGATAGGTGTCGTCGCAGCTACGCTGAATTTTTGCACTTTTCCAAGTAGTTCTTCACAGTTTTGTAACAACAGTTACAGTACCAGAACATACCGTTGTCGTACCAAAACCGGTTTGTTCGTACTACGATTATATCACGTTTCAGCGTCATTTGCAAGGATTTGATTCGTTTCGCTTCTGACCTGCATTTTTCAGATTTCAGCGTATATTTCTACGACATTCCACGGTTCAAATGCCTTGGGTCTAGGGCTTCCGCCAGGGCAGCAGCTCTCCCAGGCACTCTCCTCAGAAGCTCTATGACAGCTAGATCGACAGCATGTTCCTGCTGATTAACTGAAATTTCTCCGGACGTGATTTTGAGCCATGGTGTGGGAAATGTAGTCATTTATGTTCGATACAGAACAATTCTATTCATTCCGAGTCACATCAATTACCATTTATATAAGAAAACCGCGTGAACTGCCAGAGCTATAACTCTACGCTCCGACTGATCCACACGGCTCTAAAATATTTATTTCAGCTTTGCGAGGATCTCATCTGCCGTCATACCGGATGCCAGCAGCTTTTTCAGCACAGCTTCAGCTTCGGCTTTCTTTGCGGATTCCGCTGCTTTGGTTTCAGCTTTGACCTTTTTAGCTTCAATTCTGGCGATTTCTTTGTCGATAGTTTTCAGCTCGGCTTTCTTGGTTTTCAGGTCAGCTTTCAATGCATCGATATTGGCAGTGATAGATGCGATTTCAGCAGAAGCGGCTTCCTTTGCAGACTGCTTTTCAGAGAGCTGTGCAGCAAAATCAACGGTTGCTTTTACGGTCTTGGGCTTGTTCTTGCTTCCTTTGGGACGGGGCATATGGGACACCTCCATTCAGTATTTATAACATAAGTATAGCATTACAAATATTGGATGGCAAGAAATATATATCGGCATAACTTGCGTTAGACGGCGTAACCCTTGCCCTTGATGGCCTCCACGACCTGAGAGACATACTTCTGACAGGTAACATGGTCAGGGGCTTCCACCATCACGCGCACCAGAGGCTCCGTACCAGACTCGCGCACCAGAATACGACCAGTGTTACCAAGTGCTTCAGCACAGCCTTGACTGCTGCCTGCACTGCCTCATCATCCTGTGCGGCTTTCTTATCGGTCACTCGAACATTTTCCAGAACTTGCGGGTAGATCTTCAGCGGGGCGGCCAGCACACTCAGAGGCTTCTTCTTGGCCAGCATGACCTCCATCATCTTCAGGCTGGTCAGGATGCCGTCACCGGTGCTGGCGTACTTGGAGAAGATGATGTGGCCGCTCTGCTCACCGCCGATGCGGCAGCCGTTCTTTGCCATATACTCGTAGACATACTTGTCGCCCACGGCAGTCTTGGCGTAGCCGATGCCCTGCTCGTCAAAGGCCTTGTACAGGCCAAAGCAACTTCGCAGCACATTTCTGTCAAGCCATCTATTAGTTCATCGCTTTTCATCCGTCCCAAGCTCTGATTGGTATTTCTTAGCATCTTTTAAGAAACTTGCCGCAATCATCACGATAACTGCACCAATGGGAAACGCTGCTACGATACTGACCGATTGCAGGTTGTTCATGGAACTTTCGGCAAACAGCAATGCAATGGGCAACAGAATCAGCAGGATGCACCACATCAACTGGATGCCCTTATTGGGCTGTTCATCATCCTTGAGGGTGTGGTAGCTGTAGCAGGATGCCGTCAGTGCGATAGAATCAAAGGATGTTGCGTAGAAGGCGATCATCGTAATCAGAACAGCCACCATAACGACCGGTGCACCCGGCATAGTTTTGATCATATCCACGATCATGCCGTACATATCGCCGTTTTCCAGATACTTCGCGATAAAATCCGCCTTGTCAGTCATTTGCAGTCCCATCGAGTAGTTACCCAGCACAATGAAGCTGGTCAGTGTAGAGCCCACGCCAAACACATAGCCGCCCAGAATTGTCTGGCGTACCGTTCTGCCACGGGAAATGCTGCCAATAAAGAACGGTGCTGCCACACACCAAACCATCCAGTAGGCCCAGTAATAAATGGTCCAGTTTTGGGGGAAGTTGGAGGTACGCAGCGGGTCGGTAAAGGTGGAAAGGTCGATGAAATTCTGCATCATCCGTCCCAGCGAGGAAAAACCTGTTTCGATAATATACCGGGTCTCGCCGCCAAACAGGAGGACAAAGGCAAGCAACCCAAAGAAAAGATAGATGCAGACATTGGCCAATTTGCTGATACCCTTGAAGCCATGCAGCAAAGAGTAAGTATACACGGTGCAAGTGATCAACAGGATGATAATATTGATGACCGTGCGACTCACAGCAACATGGAATAGCTCTCCGATGATGGTTGCCATCAGCGGTGTTGCTACGCTGAAAGTAGTGGCTGTACCCGCCAGCAAAGCGAACACCGCCAGCAGGTCAATGATGCGACCTGCCCAGCCATCGGTGTGCTTGCCCAGAATCGGGCGGCAGGCTTCCGAGTATTTCTGGCGGGTTCTTTTTCTTACGTGCAGCATAAAGCCGAATGCTACCGCCAGCACCAAATATAAGCCCCACGGGATAAAGCTCCAATGGAACAAGGGATATACCCCTGCCCAGTCCTGAATGCTGCCCATCTCTGCCAGATGGGGGTCGGTTGCATACAGCACCCATTCCGAAAAAGAGTAAAACAGGATATCCGCAGCAAGACCGCAAGTAAACATCATGGAGCCCCATGCAAAGAAGGAATACTGAGGCTTTTCGTTGGGTTCACCCAGAACAATATCCCCGTACTTCGAACACGCAATGTACAGTGACAGGATGAAAATACCCAGTCCAATCACCAGATAATAGGTGCCAAAGGTATCTCCGAAAAAGAACCGAATCTGGCTCAGGACGGCGTTAGACTGTTCAGGCACCAAGAAGAACAGGATGCACAGAGCCACCACAATTGCCAAGGGTACCAATGTTATCATCCAATCAATTTTCCCACGCACTCTCTTTGGATTCATTTATCCTTCCTCCGCATATTTTTTATAGCTGGAATCCAGAGCAACCAGTTCACTGAAGTTGTCCACCTCGATGATATCGTCCTTATTCATCGGACGGATTCCCAGTTGATATTCTTCTGGATAGCAGAATAATGCTACATCATCCCAATAAATCTGGCGATTCTGTTTCTGCTCAAACTCGATTTCCAGATGGCGCTTCAGCTTTTTTCCATCCTCGGCTGTCCAGCGAGAAATGCTATATAACTGCCATCCACCTTTGCCGCCTGTACGACTGCAGGAGGTCACGATGCCATCCACCACGGTTTGCAGCCACTCGTCCGTTTCCTCGTCCGTCCATACGCTGTTGTAGCCGGAACGCTCAAACTCCGGAGCCAGAATATCCGGGTTATAGATAATTTGATCGCCATCCAGAATAATCGCATTTTCGATGCGATCTCTTGCTACATACAGGGATGCGATATTGTTGCAGGTATCATAGTAGGGGTTTTCAATCAGTCGAACGCCGGGATACTCTGTCACCAGCGGAGCGAACTGTTCTTTCAGATAGCCCACCACGATGTATATCTCCGAAATGCCGTTTTTGTGCAGCCCCTCAATTACCGTATCGATCATCCGCTTGCCATTTACTTTGACCAGCGGCTTCGGTGTTGTCAGCGTGACCGGGTGCATCCGGTTTCCCAGCCCTGCCGCCATAATAATGGCTCTTTCTACTTTAGGCATTTTCCCGCACTCCACCTTCCTCTAATTTCTTCAGCTCGTCCTGAACGATTCTGTAGTAGTCTTTTGCGTAGCGATACTGCCGCAGGGAATACTCGCCAAATTCCACGCCCAGATTCCGCTTATACTCACACCAGTTGCTCCACAGCAGTCCACAGGCAGCGATGTAGCAGTAAATCTTGATCCGTGTCGCATCATCGCAACCGTCTGTAAAATATGCTGCAATCAAGCGATCCACCTGACGCTTATTGTAAAGTGAGTAAATACAGAACATTGCGATATCCACATGAGGGTCCTGCATACCTGCATACTCCCAGTCAATCAGACGAATCTCCTCTTTTCCATTTTTCTGGACAAACAGGAAGTTATCCGGTACTGCGTCAATATGCGTCAAAATCTTTTCGCCTGCGTGTGCATCAATATAAGGCTTCAAAGACCAGACATTCGCCTTAGTTTTCTCATAGTCCTTGTAAACAGAAGGAGTGCCATCCCACAATGTTTCGTAGAACTCCATCTGTCCGAAAATATCAAACTCATGCGCAACTTTCAGCTTCATCGCATGGAAGTCACGCAGACGGCTCATGCACTTCTTGACCTCTTCACAATCGGTAGGGTCGCATACATGGGCACCCTCCAGAAACTCTGTGATCTTATAGCCATTCTCCGGGTTAATATAGGCGATATCATCACAGATGTTTTTATCAGCAATGGCATGATATACCGATGCTTCCTGACGGCGATTGATAAGTTGATCTGTGCCCTCTCCCGGAATACGCATAATGTACTTCTTGCCCTTACAGGTAAACAGGAAGGAACGATTGGTCATGCCTTTTTTCAGGACTGTAATATCCGTGATATCCTCCGGTTTCGCAGACAATGCCTCACAAATTAGATGGATGGCATCCGTTTTTAGTTGGTTGGAGTCGCTGTCGATTTCTCGGAGCTGCTCATAGGTATTGATCTCCACAACATCAGCTGAATGCACCACTCGGGCTGCGACGATCATGCGATCCTTCTTATAGAGTGCTTCTTCCCAAAACGAACCATCATACTGCGGCTTCTTGCAAAGTTCCTCTATACGATTGGAAACTGTATCAGCGTCCTCTTTTATAAGGTAGCTGATTCCGACCATCGCATTGCCGCCAGCGTTTTCTGGTACAGTTACCAGTTCCATCTTGCGGTTTACACGAACATTGCTTTCATTCTCCACAAGATCGCTGACCATATACCAAGAGTACAGTTCATGGCGGTGGAACGGATTGCGGTCACACCAGATGTCGCAAGGAACAATGTATGCATTCTCCAAATGCTCTTTTACCAGTTTTAGCGAATGCAGATTATTCTTGGAGGCATAGTCCGGGTTGACCACCAGTTCCACGCCGTATTCATCCATCAGGTATTCATATTTTTCCTTCATGAAACCCACAACAACGTAAATTTCCTGAATTCCCACTTCGTGAAGCTGCTTAATGATTCGTTCAATCAAAGGCTCCCCATTGACTTCCAACAGGCCTTTGGGCATCTCTGTGTTGATGGGGACCATCCGCATACCAAAACCGGCTGCCAGAATAATTGCTCGTTTGGGAGTCTTATTCTTGTACTCCGACACAGCCTTGGCTGTGGGGCTGATTGCTTCGTTCAGATACCCTGCCTTAATAAGCTCCTTGAGGGAACGGTTTACAACCCCTAAGGAATGACCCGAAACCTCTGCTAGAATTCTTTGATTAATAAACGGTTCTAGCAAAAGTGCATTCAAGATATCGCTTTCTTGTTTGTTCATATACACCTCTCCACAGTTTTTGGTGAACAGTATGCCAGCATGAAACCGCAATCCAAGATTGCGTTTTTATGTCATCAAGTTATTCTTAATGTTCTCCAACGCTACTGCTCTGCCAAATAGCATTTCAGGTGGTATTTGTAAACTCGCTTATTCTCTGGCGGCAGTTGCATATAATCTCCAAAAGATCTGGTCAATACCTTGTCGATTTATGAGGGGGCATAAAAATACCTTCCCTCAAATTCGCTTTCAATTCTATTTTTTAGCCAGTCGCTTTCATAAGGGATACCATCCCATGGGAGTCCCATATATTCTGTAGGCTTTTCATCGAATTTTATGTAACGTTTATGCATTTTCATAAGAACATCATGAGCATCGAATAATTTTGCACCATAAAAAGCTAGATTTTTACGCACTATCTGCATCAATCTTTTCTTCTCATTTAAAGCTTCATGGACTCGATCGTTTTTATATAGATTTTAGAGTTCTGGTTCTTTTCTGGTCACAATCTTATACTCGTGATAAGCTACGCGTTTTTCTACAGGAGGAAGTTCCATATAGTTCCCATAAATATAAGCTAAAAGTTCATCCCACTTTTCAGGCGCATAGAATTTGTGATTTTCAAATTCCAATAGCACTCTTTTCTCAAACCATGCTTTTTCGAATTGCTCCGGATTCTTTTCATCCGACCACACTGGAATGCCAACGTATCGGTTTGTGTTTTTTGTGTTCTCGTGTATATATTCAACTATTTCCAAATCAAATTTTTTCAAATAATCTCTGCCATAAACAACCTGCAACAAAAGGTGATATGGAATTTTCAGACAGGACTTGATGGTCGAGTTTCCTTTTCCATTTACATATATTCTTATTTTCCTATTTTCTTTTTGAATATGTTTCAAAATTTTTTTTGCCTGAGCAACATTTTCCCCATAGAAGTCCAAGGGATAAACGTCAACAAACACACCGATATCAATCGGTTTTTCATTATTGGTATGTATGTATTTATATCGCCGGTCCGAGAATCTCGAAATACCAAAATAATAGTTTTCTTCAGTTTGACGATTTGAAAGTTTATACGGTGCTATCGAGTCCTTGTTCTTTTGGCAATAATCCAGAAATCTGTCATAGTCTTCTCTTGGCATCCAAACGTCTGCATCATCATCCCACGGAATAAATCCATGATGGCGAACAGCCCCCAGCAATGTTCCATAGGCAAGGTAATACCGAAAACCTTCTCTTTCACATAAATCATGAAATGTCTGTAGCACATTCAGCGTAACTGTATGAATTTCCTGTATAGTTAATTCTGTTTTATTCATCTATTTGACCTCCAAAATCGCTTTAGAATGCCTAATGTCTTCTCTTCATGAATCAAGCCGGCTCCACACAATAACAAAACGACTAAGATTCTCAGAATAATATGGTCAATCAGAACATTTCCCAGTATTACTGCTGAAAATATTCCTGCGGAGCATCCTAGCATTACCTTATTTGAGAACAAAATCTTTCCTTCAACCTTTATCGCAATCAGATAATGCAGAAGAAAATAAAGGAAATATGTTGCCAATGTTGTGTATGCAGCGGCAATGTAGCCATATTTCTTTATAAAAACAAAATTCAGAATAATATTTACGATTGCGGCCATAATCGTTCCGCTGGCTATGTACTGAGTTTTTCCATAATAATATTCAACACAGGACGGAATCGTATATAAAAAAGCAAAATACCCCCCTGCAACGATAGGAATCACAGAATATATTGCATCCCAGTAATTTTCACTTGCCAGAATCTTAACGATTTCTGGTGCCATAAAAATAATCGCACTCGAAAACAGTGCCATGTACGATGCATAGTAGCCACTATACTTTCTTATTGAGAATAAATCATTGTCCTTTCTTTTTTGGTAAAACCATGGTCCCCAAACACTATCCAGCGAATTTGCCGTAACCTGTACAATTGCGTAGATATTATAAGCAAAACTGTAAATTCCAGCATTCTCATCCGTTCCCATTTTCATAATCATAATTCGATCAAACTGATTAAGCACAATTTGACTGAGTCCGTGCGGGATAATGGGAATGCTATACTTAACCCCCCATTTCAGGAGAGATAGATCTTTACACGGTTTTTCTCTTTTCCAAAATTCGATGATTATATTGACTGCAACTACCACAATCGCTATTGTCGAACCCAGAATTCGCCCAATATACTTATCCTTCTGAAAAACAAATACGATAAGAAACAGCGAAAGCAGAATGTTAAGTATAGCATTTATGCCAGATACTTTTATGAATTTTTGGTACCTGTAATCGATTCCTGCATCTGTGTTATAGCAAGTCATTACGGCATTTCCAAATGCATACAAAACTAAAAGGTTCAAGCAGACTTTATCCAGCTGCAGAAAATTTTCAATCGCATCTCCAAATATATTTACAGCCAACAGCCAGCCCGCTGTACTGCAAAGCACAAGGCAAATTGTTGTCGAAACATAAGAATGGTAGTCCTTTCCTTTCTCCGCTCCTTCCGAGGCAAGACCATACCGATAACGTGCATTCTTATAGCTACTGTGAATTGCAAATCCGATCAACACAAAAATTATATTTTCATAGGAAAGAAAAACGTTGTACTTTCCATAATCCTGCGTTGTCAGAAGCCTTGTGAAAATTGGGATTGTAAAGAAAGAAAGTCCCTTCAAAAGGTAATTTCCAATTGTGTATCCAATGCCCGCCTTGAGAACACGGTTGCCCGCTTTTTTCTCTCGTGTCTTATCGTTGGTGCCCATATTCTCCATGGACTCCCTTCTTGTAGTCATTGATTCCCCGTCTTATAAATTTCATCCTGCTCTTTTTATCATCCAGCATCAAATAATGTACAACCGGACGTATCGTCACATTTGCAATCAGCCGCAGCCGCATCTTCAAAGGGACATAATTTTCCTGAAGAAGATACAGTGCATCTCTCGTCTGATAGTATTCTCTGAAAGGCTGGCCGACTCTCAGTTTAATAGGACCAACTTTCTTTTCGCCGTTTCCTACAGAATGGTGCAGCACAACTTTTTCTGTCATGCAGCACACCATACCGGCTTTCTGCATCCGCCAACACAGATCCCAATCTGCCAGGTCCAGAAAAACTTTCTCATTCCAGAAATCGATCCTTTTCAGGTTTCCATACCGCATCATCAACGAAGATGTAATGGTATTGCTTACCTCATATGTCTCATCTGTAATATTTTTCTTCTGCCGTGGTCTCTCCGTCCGACCATTGCTCGTATTGTAAAATACAGGCCCCAGACACCCCAGATTCGGAATAAGTGTCTCAATCTTCCGGTATTCATCCTGCAGCGCTTGAATATAACCTTCGCCAATCTGTGAATCCTGGTCAAAGAATATGATCAAATCATCATCTTTCCAGCCATAGGTATCATTTTTTAGTGCCACATTAAATGCTGCACCAAGACCAAGGTTCTCATTTTTTGTTATGTAGATTATGTTTTTTTCATTTTGAAATACGGTCTCATGGGATTCCTGACTATTGTCACATAGAATCACCGTGTCCACCTGTTGAGACAAAATCCTACAATTATTAAATTCTTTTTCGCTTGGATTATATAAAGTCACCAAGGCATGCGTTTCACTCATTTTTAGCCTTTCACTGCCAGAATCAATAAGTTGGCAATTTTATTCAACACAATTAGTAATTAGAAGAACTGCAAATATATGTGTGCTATCAAAACAGTACGGATTAAAAAAGGTGTAAATCAGGTATGTTATATAGCACATAAGTTTTTTTCGCTTTTTTTGTCTAGCATATGGAATAAGTGTCAGTAAATAAAAAGTTCCTAGTCCAATTATTCCAATTTGATTGTAGATATATAGCGTTTGTAATTCGAAATACGTATCGCCATCATACTGCCTCCACACTCCTCCGCCACTGACGTTATGTCCTAAACCACTCCCGATAATGGGATTTGTTTCCGTTAGCACCTGAATTTGTTCTACTCGAACCGCATTTGAAAATTCTGCCTTTACCTTCATCGATCTCAACGAATAGAATCCAAATACTGTAACCATCACTATTGAAATTGGAATAACGAAGATCAATTTCCAGTGTTTCTTTTTAATCCATTTCAGAAGTACCGGACCATAATAAAACACTACAAAAGCAAATATTCCCAAAACGTATGCCGAATTTCCTGCCGCAAGGGCAGTTACTGCCATTAGTGCTCCGTAAAATGTCAATCTGCGTTCTTTCATGAATTCACAGATAAACAGTGTCACAAATATACTTGTTCCTAAAATTTGTACTCGCGGTATGCCGTTTAAAATATAGATATCTCCCGCCCCCGTACTTTTTGCCCACATACGGTAGGATTGATAATCCTGTTTGATGAAAACATCTATCCATGTAAGCAAAACTGTACTCGCCTTAACCACCGCAAGTATTTTAAGAACTATCCATTCTGCATGAAAATTAGGTTCTCTTACACATTGTGCCAATGGAATTGCCAAAAGAATCAAATAAAACCGTAGCATACTTCCAATAGACGAGCCATTTATATACGAAATTATCCCTGAAATTGTCAGATAAAAAAAGAAAAAGCAGTATAATGGCATCCAACTTCTGTACGATTGGAATTTCATATGATTACTCTCGAGCAAAAGAAATGTCGCCAGACATGGGACAATTAATGTTGCAAGCTCTCTCTGGTAACACTGAAACATGTACGCCATCATAGAGACAGTCCAGAATGCACATGCCAATGTATTTTTGTTTATCCTAATTTTCATACACATTTTCCCAGTCCAACGAGATCTACTTTCTCAGCACTTTCTCAAACATAAACTTCCGCAGCCAATTCGGAGCTAACGCCGACCCACTACGAATCACGCAGCTCTTTATGTACTGACCCTTTCCAATGAAGCCTTTCTGCTTCATAAACTTGAACAGCTTTGCCTGCGTCTTGGCATATTTCCAACCAGCACGCCGCAAGTACATATCCGAGCCAGCTCTCATATGGAGCAGCGGCTCCTGAATGTTGTACCCCTGATATCCGGCCATTAGCATCCGGAGCCAAAGGTAATAGTCCTCCAACAAGTAGAAGTCCTGGTAAGAACCAACCGCCTCGACTGCGGATTTTTTATACATCACACAAGGGTGATTAAACGGATTGCGCTTCTTTGCAAATTCTACAATTTCCGCATTTGTCTCCGGTGGCACACGCTTCGCATCGACGGTATTCGGATCAGTAGTAAACTCTTCCACGAT